>Ga0075433_10002528_pt1 | contig 13919 bp, 16 predicted proteins | sample RhiMethybrSRZTD2_FD_75299 | JGI IMG/M metagenome (GOLD analysis project Ga0075433, IMG submission 75299) | Populus rhizosphere microbial communities from Tennessee, USA - Rhizosphere MetaG P. TD hybrid SRZTD2 | ecosystem: Host-associated > Plants > Roots > Rhizosphere > Soil | place: USA... | reverse complement strand
GCAAACGCTTGTGACGGACAGCGCCAAATTGTGGAGGCCAACGAGAGAGTGCTTTCTGACGCCGTACTGGGATTAAAGGCCGAGTAGTGGCAATATGGCTATTCAAGACGGTCTCAAAGAGACTCGATGCGCCTTATCGCTCGGGGCCGTCGAAAACCTGGATCAAAGTCAAAAATCCGAAGGCGCCCGCTGCCGCTCGCGCCATTGATGGAAGCTTCTAACGACTTGCCCCAACGAACGAACCCAGTAATCATCTTCGATGTAGCCGGGCGTCGAGGCGCATCAACGTTGTTTCAATCTCTACGCAACATCGCTCTCGTCGCGGCGATATTGCTTAATTGCGGTGCGTGTTTCGCTGAAGACCTAGAGTCATCCGATTACATAATGCCCGGTTGTCGTTCTTTTACCGCAGAGCCGCCGCCATCAAGAGCCACAGACGATGCCTTCAAGCGGGGCCAGTGCCTTGGGATAGTGGACAATTGCCGCACTTACTGCGGATGTGTGCCATCCGCCGGGTGTGACAAGCGGACAAGCTGTGAGCGTCGTCGTGAAGTACATCGACGACAGGCCCGCACGGATGCATGAAAGCTTTAGGCTGTTGGCTCGCGAGGCTTTGCGGGCGGCTTGGCCCTCCTTGGGGACCAAATAATTAATCGACGGCAGCCACACGCGCTGTTAATGGGACGTTTTAAGGCTGCAGATTTATGCGGCTCTTCTGAGCGACCGGGGTTTAGGCCAAACGGGATGTCGGTCCACGGCATCTGCGACAGCAAGCCAGATCTGGTGGCCCTGCTGATCGCCCTCATGTCGGAGCTCGTCGGCTTTTTTTCGAGCCAAGTTTGCCGCTCCGGTTCCATGATGCGCCTTCATGAAACGGGCGTACATCAAAACCGCTTCTTCCTGCGTTGGAAGCCACATCACGCTACCCCTTACCTAACTATTTTGAGTGCAACACTAAGGTAGGAAGAAAGTTCGGAATGTGACAGTAAAACGATCCAAATCTGTAGACAATGATCTGCCTGTCACATTTCTGATAAATAACCCGCTGTCATATTTGCGGCTATTTGCAGACAGAGCCGCCTATTTTTTAGGCGTGCGCCAGCGTTGCCGAAGCCGTGATGAACAAATGTCATCGTGAAATGATACAAAGGGGATGCTCGGTAGCCCTTCAATCGGGAGGAGGCACCCGTGCTCCAGACGGATCAAAACCACCATCACAACTTGTTTCCGCTTTTTGGCCTCGCGGTACTCATCCTGTTGGTCTTCGCGTGGACCTACATTCGATACTAATTTTGGAAGGCGCTGCGCTACCGTTGGATGAGACGTTGTGAAACGATCTATCTCGTCTCCGATGAATTCGGCGGTGACGAGACAAACGATTTGTGGGCAGGCTCTAAGAGAAACGCGGCCGCCCAGAAAAGGATTGCTGCAGCGATTAGGTATCGCAGCGTCATAGCGGGAAGGTACGCGCGTCCCAAGCAGCAGTCATTGCTGACGACCAAAGAATGCGCAATTTCTTTGGTATAGTGTCGCAGCTCGCAGCAATTTGCGGGATCTAAAGTCATTGTTTGCGGGCCGCGCCGAGGCCTGTGCGTCGCACCTCGGCACGGCCCGCTCTGCCAGCCACAAGGCACGCGCGCTAGCAGCGCCACGAGGATGCATCCCGTAGCGACTACAGGAACAAGGATTTTTGTTGCGGCTCTTTTCTAATGCCGGCAGTCGTGGCGAAATATCGCGATGGCTGGCTCCGTCACCATAGCTTCGGTTCGCGCTCACGGCGTTCGCCAGTTGCTCGTTTATTGCCTCGGCAGGCGCGAAAGGCGACTGGCCCTGTCATCATTCAGGGAAGCTACCGATTGATCGCTTCCAGGGCGAAGAAGTTTTGAGCGACATCGAGGCCCGCTGTCGTTGCACAGTCTGCGGATGGCGACGGGCTGATCTGCGACCTGACTACAGCAAGCAGCACGCGGCAAAGCAGAGCGTCGGCTGGATGTTGCCGCCGGGATAGGGCGCGGGCAGAGCATTTTTAGGCTTCTGTGAAGTAGTTCGCACACGCCTTGAAAAAAAGGGCGCTAAGTGGGGAGCCAAGCGGAGGCTCACATGCGCCTTATTATCGCTTTGGCCGCGGTCACGGGGTTTGATCGTTATAACAACTGCTGTCTCAATCAAAACTATTGCCGCTGCTGCGCATACCAAGACCGAAGCGCGTGCGCATAGCGCACCTGTCTACGGCGTCGTTCGCGTCACAACGCCAACGGGCATGAAGGCGCTTCCAGCAGAGCTAGTGCCACTGCCCTGATGTGGGTCGGCTAGATGATGCCGCCATAGCGTCGGGCTAGACGATGCCGCCGCCAATGCCGAAGTAGCGCATCTTCGGTGCAAGGCGCGCTGGCTCATTCAATTTCCAAGACCTGATTGTCTGCCCGGTTACTCCTCCCCCGGCAGCAGTAGCTTCGCGCAGTACGTCGGATGTAAAGGGCTGAGCGGAGCCGTTGATTTAGGAATTCGCCTCAGTCTTCGAGGAAGCAAATCCGGTTCTCCATGTTGCGTTCATGTCGCATGGAGTCGCCGTGTCCAGTTGGGAATCGTTGGAAAATAGGGGAACAAACTGCAACACGTAGAGACATGAAAAAGGGCCTAGCGAAAGCTAAGCCCTTGATTGAGTTAGCGTCTGGAACAAGAACGCGACGACTATCTACGCATCGGTAAAACGTGGAGCAGTCATGACTTCCTCCTTGTTCGGGACGCTTCGCGTCGTCTCGAACAAGGGAAACCCGACACCGGGTGCGCTGGTTCCGAATAAACAGCGTCGCGTTCGGGAACTTCAAGGATCAGGTCACGCGGACCGCGAGTCGCCAGGCAGCCCAGAAGACAAGGAAAAAACAGGCGAGAAATACGGGCAAACTGGCAGCCTTCGACCAAATTTCGACGGTCCGGCCAATGAAGTAGGCGAGGCTCTCGCCGATCAAAACGAAAACCACGTAAAACACGATCAATTTCATGGCGGCGTGCCCCAAACGCCCCTGCGCGGCCTTCGCACAGGCTCAGCGCCCACATAGGGCCCCATCCCGCCAGCGGGGGCAAGGCATGTCCTTAGAAAAAATGGTATAGGCGCGCGGCCCGCCTCAATTGTCTTCACCCGCCGGATACCTATGCTGACCCGACTGGCGATTGCGACCGCGCCCGCGTTGTTCGTGCTTTTGTGGAGCACGGGATTTATCGGCGCTCGCTACGGCATGCCGTATATCGAGCCGTTGACTTTTCTCGCCGTACGGATGGGTTTCGCCGTGGTCATCATGGCGGCAATCGCGCTCTTGGCCGGTGCACGGCGACCAAATGTGAATGAGGTCGGCCATAGTCTCGTTGCAGGCTCGCTGGTGCACGGACTTACCCTCGGAGGCGTGTTCACCGCGATCAGTCAGGGCGTACCTGCCGGCATTTCGGCACTGATCCTGGGGCTGCAACCGATCGTGACTTCGACACTTGCCAGCCGCTTCATCGGCGAGAAGGTCACGCGGTTGCAATTGGTCGGGCTTGCGCTCGGGCTCGTCGGCGTTTTGCTTGTCCTCCACGATCGCAACATCGTGCTGGCGGGCTCCGCCCTCGGTTGGGTTGCAAGCATCTTGGCTCTGATCGGCATTACGATCGGCACGCTTTACCAGAAGCGCTATTGCGGCGGTATCGACTGGCGCGCCGGCAATCTCGTTCAATACGTCGGCGCGGGTGCGCTCTTCACGCTTGGCGCTTTTGCATTCGAGACGCGCGAAATTCATTGGACCGGCGAGCTGATTTTCGCAATGGTTTGGCTGGTGCTGGTCCTGTCGATCGCAGCCGTTGGATTGATGTATTGGCTCATCCGCCGCTCCGCGGCGACCGGGTTCGCAAGCCTGTTTTATCTGGTGCCGGTCGTGACCGCTTTCTTCGCTTACATCCTTTTCGGCGAGCGGCTGGACTCGATTTCGATCTTTGGAATGGTGATCTGTGCCGGTGGCGTGGCGCTTGTCAATCGCGGTATCGGAAGGCCTACCGAAGCGTGAGCGCTATTTGCCCCGCTCCAGCACAAGCTGGGTCTGTGTCACGAGCGCGCACAATTTGCCATCGCCGCGCGTGATCCGAGTCTGCCAGACCATGGTCGTACGCCCCCTGTGAAGCGGCGTGCATTCCGCTTTCGCCACGTCGCCTATGGGAACCGCGGCGAAGAAATTCGTCTTGCTCTCTATCGTGGTCGTCGATTGCCCGGGCTCGAGGTTGGCCGTGGTCGCGGTCCCGCCGAGATTGTCCGCAAGGGCCATGAGTGCGCCACCATGCATGATTCCGAAGCGGTTGTTGAGATCCTCGCGGGCAATAAGCTCGGCAGTCACGCTCTCAGGAGATACATGAGTGATCTTAACGCCGAGGAATTCGGCAAAGGGCGGTTGTACAAGCGCCGCTTCATTCATATTCAGGTGCTCCCAGACAAAAACTAAGGGCGCGGACCTTAAGGCCCGCGCCCTTGCTCTGCAATCTTACAAGCCGATTAGCCCCGCGGCTGCGGCACGATGCGGATATACGGCCGCGGCGCTTTGAAGCCCTGTGGCCAGAGCTTCTTCGCTTCTTCATCGCTCACCGAGCCGGCAATAATCACGTCTTCGCCCTGCTTCCAGTTGGCGGGCGTGGCGACACGGTACTTGGCGGTCATCTGCAGTGAATCGATGACGCGCAGCACCTCATCGAAATTGCGTCCCGTCGTCATCGGATAGACCAGGACCAGCTTGATCTTCTTGTCCGGTCCAATGATGAATACGTTGCGGACCGTTTGATTGTCGGTCGGTGTACGGCCTTCCGACGTGCCCGCGGTGCTCGCAGGCAACATGCCGTACGCTTTGGAGATCTTGAGATCGGTATCGCCGACCAGCGGATAGTTCGGCGCGAAGCCGACGACTTCCTTGATGTCGGCCGCCCATTTCTTGTGATTGTCGACAGGATCGACCGATAGCCCAAGAATCTTCACGTTGCGCTTGTCGAATTCGGGTTTGAGCCTGGCCATGGTGCCCAGCTCCGTAGTGCAGACGGGGGTGAAATCCTTCGGATGCGAGAACAGGACGCCCCAGGAATTGCCAAGCCAGTCGTGAAAGCGAATTTTGCCTTCTGTCGTTTCAGCCTCAAAATCAGGTGCGGTATCGCCGATTGCTAATGTCATCATCAACCTCCACTCGAATGGCTACACATTCGTTACGTAATATAGTCGCCGCCTCCCCTGAGGAACAGGGACGGCCACAGAGCATCGCTTCGTCATAATAACGTGCGCCGGAGAACAAAGCTTTGCGCTAAACGCCGTACGGGAAAGCTTTTTTCTATGCAATAGCGAGATCAGTGGGTGGCGTCGGCCGGAGCAAACAGCAGAAAATGGCGCCCGCGAGTGAGATCGCGGCCGTTGAGCGAAGCGACGTTGCCAGCGCTCCAAATATGTCCATGGAATGCCGTGGTGGATAGCCTTGCTGCAAGACACTATTGTAACAGCCGGCGATGATCTGCGCCCATTTTCCCAAGTTTTGGGCGGCTTATGGATCTGCAAGAGCTGTTGTCACGATTTGCCGTGGCGCTCGGGATCGGTCTGCTGATCGGCCTCGAACGCGGCTGGCGAACCCGCGAAATGCAAAGCGGTTCGCGGACCGCAGGCATTCGTACCTTCGCCGTGTCGGGTCTGCTTGGCGCGGTCGCCGGCGCCTTGTCACAGGCCGCCGGCATTGGCGCGGGCTTTGTGCTCGGCGCCAGCTTTGCGGCGTTCGCCGCGGTAATGATCGTGTTCTGCCGCGAGGAAAACAAGGCGTCCGGCACATTCTCGGCCACGACCGCGATCGCCGCCATTCTCACATTTTCGCTCGGAGCCTTCGCGCTGATCGGCAATATGCGCGTGGCAGCGGCAGCGGCTGTGGCGACAGCAGGCATCCTTGCGGCGCGCGAGGACATCCATGGCTGGGTCGCAAAGATCACATGGCCCGAATTGCGGTCTGCGCTCGTTCTTCTGGCCATGACATTTATCGTTTTGCCGATTGTGCCCGACGATCCGATCGGACCGTTTGGCGGAGCCAATCCCCGCGAAATTTGGCTGATCGCCATCGTGCTCGCCGCAGTTTCATTCCTCGGCTATCTCGGCGTGCGCGTGCTGGGTACGCAACGCGGCATCCTGGTATCCGGCGTCGCCGGCGGGCTCGCATCATCGACGGCCGTCACCGTCGCCAATGCACGGCATTCGGCCGCTGGGGAAGGCGATCCCGCTCTTCTGACCGGCGGCGTCGCACTGGCAAGTGCGGTCTCATTCCTGCGTGTTACGCTGATCGTTGCAGTGCTTCATTGGGCATTGCTGCGGCTCGTTGCGCCCCCACTGGTTGCCGCGACCGTGGTCGCCGTCGTGCTGAGCCTGTTGCCGCTGCGATGGCGGACCGGACGTAACAACAAGGCTGCCCAACGAGCCGCCTTTCGCAATCCCTTCGCTTTCTGGTCCGTCATCGGCTTCGCCATTTTCCTCGGCGTCATTGTTGTCGCCGGCCGCGCGATCAGCGAGCGCGCGGGCGCAACCGGTGCGATCCTCGGCGCCGCCGCGATGGGAATTGCGGACGTCGACGCCATCACCGTGTCGATCGCCAGCCTTGGCTCGCGGGTTCTGTCCGACCAGAGCGCGGCATTCGCTATCTTGTCAGCGGTGGCGACGAATATGTTGAGCAAGCTTGCGATCGGCGCGGCCATCGGAAGCGGACGCTTCGCCCTCTACCTCGGCATCGTGTCGATAGCCTGCTTCGCCGCCGCCGGAATTGCACTCTGGCTGACGCTCGTTTTTCTGCCACCATAGGGCGGCAATTGACTTTTTCGCGATAACCACGCAAGGCAAAAGGCCGGCATCTGGGGCCACTGACACGGCATGTTCAAGCGTATCCTCATCGCCAATCGCGGCGAAATCGCCTGCCGGATCATCAAGACCGCACGCAAAATGGGCATAGAAACGGTCGCCGTCTATTCGGAGGCCGACAAGGATGCTCTGCACGTCGCGATGGCGGATGCCGCCGTCGCGATCGGGCCTCCGCCGGCTGCCGAAAGCTATCTGGTGATCGAGAAGATCCTTGCCGCCTGCAAGGAAAGCGGCGCCGAGGCGGTCCACCCCGGCTATGGCTTCCTGTCCGAGCGCGAGGCGTTTGCGCAGGCGCTGGCCGCGGCCGGCATCGTTTTCATCGGCCCCAATCCCAAAGCCATTGCGGCCATGGGTGACAAGATTGAATCGAAAAAAGCTGCGGCGGCGGCGAAAGTCTCGACCGTTCCCGGCCATCTCGGCGTGATCGACAGCGAAGCCGAGGCAGTCAAGATCGCACAAGAAATTGGCTACCCCGTGATGATTAAAGCGAGCGCGGGGGGCGGCGGCAAGGGGATGCGCATCGCCAACAACAAAGCCGAGGTGGCGGAAGGTTTTGCGCGAGCCCGATCGGAAGCGAAGTCCTCATTCGGCGACGAGCGCGTCTTTATCGAAAAATTTATCACCAATCCCCGTCACATCGAAATCCAGGTGCTCGGCGACAAGCATGGAAACGTCATTCACCTCGGCGAGCGCGAATGCTCGATCCAGCGCCGCAATCAGAAAGTAATCGAAGAGGCGCCCAGTCCTCTGCTTGATGCGGCGACGCGCAGGAAGATGGGGGAGCAGGCGGTCGCGCTCGCCAAGGCAGTCGGTTACGACAGCGCGGGTACGGTCGAGTTTGTCGCCGGGCAAGACAAGAGTTTTTACTTCCTGGAGATGAATACGCGGCTGCAGGTCGAGCATCCGGTCACCGAGCTCGTGACCGGCATTGATCTGGTTGAGCAGATGATTCGCGTAGCCGCTGGAGAAAATCTTTCAATCAGGCAAGGCGACGTGAAGCTCGATGGCTGGGCCATCGAAAGCCGGGTCTATGCCGAGGATCCTTACCGCAATTTTCTTCCATCGACGGGGAGATTGACGCGCTACCGTCCGCCGCAGGAGGGAACGGTCAAAGGCGTAACGGTGCGCAATGACACCGGCGTCTATGAAGGCGGTGAAATCTCGCTCTACTACGATCCGATGATCGCGAAGCTCGTCACGCATGCTTCGACGCGTGATAGCGCGATCGCTGCGCAAAGCGATGCTCTTGATGCTTTCGTCATCGACGGTATTCGCCACAACGTGCCCTTCCTCGCCGCCCTGATGGCTCATCCGCGCTGGCAGGCCGGCACGCTTTCGACCGGGTTCATTGCAGAGGAATTTCGTGGCGGTTTTCACCCGCAGCCGCCGGAAGGCGGGTCTGGCGAGGTGCTGGCGGCCGTTGCCGCCGCGATCGATCATGTCCTGGGTGAGCGCAAGCGGCGCATTTCCGGACAACTGGGCGGCAGGATCGTCACCCGGGAAAGTCAACGTGCCGTCTGGCTTGGTGAGCGCGAAATCAAGCTCGAGGTCAAGCGGGTGAACGGCACAATTCATGTCCGCATGCATGCTGCCAACAGCGAGCATCGCCTGGCGTCGAACTGGAAACCGGGCAATCCCATCTGGAGCGGGACGCTGGATGACAAGCCGGTTACGGTGCAGGTCCGCGAAATACCGAACGGCTTTGCCTTGAGTCACCGCGGCGTGGAGTCCAGGGCTTATGTCTACACCGAACGTGAAGCCGGCTATGCCCGCCTGATGCCGCCACGAAAAATCGCCGATACGGGAAAGAAAGTGCTTTGTCCGATGCCCGGTCTTGTCGTTTCGATCGCTGTGAAAGAGGGCCAGGAAGTCAAAGCCGGGGAGACGGTCGCCGTCGTGGAAGCAATGAAGATGGAAAACGTGCTGCGTGCCGAGATCGACGGTACGGTCAAGAAGATCAATGCCAAGCCGGGCGATAGTCTGGCCGTGGATGCCGTTATCCTCGAATTCGCCTGAGCGGAACTGGACGTAAGGCCGCGCGTTCGCTCTCCGAATAGATTCACCCCAAGAAGTGACGGGGGCAATGAGCGGCATCCCGTCCACGACGAGGATCAGGAGGACGCCGGTCCCGAGAATTATGAGCGAGAAATCGACCGTCTGGACCAGGCCATTCGGAGCTCACGCTGACAGGCCGGTCTGAGGTCTGGTATGCGGGGTTGATGACATTTTATTTCGCTTATGGGTCGAACATGGATCGTCGGGCGATGAAGCGCCGCTGTCCCGGTGCGCGCGCCCTCGGTCCAGCAGTGCTCAGCGGTTATCGTTTTTTTGTCGGCATCGACGGCTGGGGGTCGGTCGCGACAAACGCAGGGGACACCGTGCACGGCGTGCTCTGGCGGCTTACACCGCGCGACATGGCCGCGCTGCACGCCTATGAATTGCTGCATCGGGGCCTTTATGAGGTCCGCTATCTGCCGATCCGTCACGGGGCGCGGTGTGTGCGCGCCATGATCTACTTGCTGCGGAGGCGTTCCGTCGGCAATCCGCGCCCCGGTTATGTGGAAATGATTGCTTCAGCTGCGCGGGGCTGGAAATTACCCGAACCGTATGTCCGTTCTATCGAGCATTTGTCGGTCTCGCGCTGGACCGGCACCCGCGTTATCGAGGCGGGGGATTCTGTGTGAGCGACAGCATCATTCGACATGTCGCAGTGCGCGGCCGGGTTCAAGGCGTCGGCTATCGCGCTTTTGTCGAAGATGAAGCGTACAGGCGCGGGTTGCACGGCTGGGTGCGCAATCGTCGCGATGGCTCGGTCGAGGCCGTGTTCGCCGGTCCTCGTGCGGCAGTTGAATCGATGATTGAGGCTTGCCGCCGCGGTCCAATGTCGGCGTTGGTCCGCACGGTCGATCAGCGCGAGGGCACCATGGCCGATCTTCGGGAGGATGCCGCGGCAGGCGATTCATTCTCGGTGTTGCCGACAGTCTGATCGATTGTTGCCCCGAACAGCGGCTCGAACTCCCGCCGCAGCACCATGTCGACTTCCGCCATCGATACCGGCAATCCGAGGTCGGAAAGGCTGGTGACCGCGTAGCGCTGGTCGCTGACCCCGCATGGCACGATGCCTGAAAAATGCGAAAGGTCCGGGTCGACGTTGAGCGCGATGCCGTGCAGCGTCACCCATTGCTTCACGCGAATTCCGATAGCGGCAATCTTGTCTTCACACCCTTCGCCCTTTTCGGCTCGCCGTACCCAGACCCCAATGCGGTCGTCCCGTCGCTCGCCGTGTATATTGAATGCGGCAAGCGTGCGGATGATCCATTCCTCCAAGGTGGCAACGAACCGCCGGACGTCCGGGGCGCGCCGTTTGAGATCGAGCATCACGTAGGCGACGCGCTGGCCGGGCCCGTGATAGGTCATCTGCCCCCCGCGTCCGGTTTGGTGGAACGGGAAACGGGCGTCGACGATGTCGCGAGGATTTGCACTCGTGCCCGCTGTGTAGAGGGGCGGGTGCTCCAGCAGCCAGACGAGTTCGGGCGCCTGACCGGCGGCGATTGCCGCCGCGCGCCGTTCCATCGTGGCGACTGCCTCCTCATAGGCGAGGGGAGAATCGCTAACGCGCCATTCGACCGGCAGCGATCCGGGCGGCGCTGCGAGGCCGAATACCAACGTGTTTCGCGCGTTAATCACTCGTTCACCATACCATGATGACCTTACACCTGCTCGCCATTGCCCTCTGACTCGCAATATAGGGAAGAAACGTGGCCACACTCGATAAGGTCGCCGTCGACATCACAGTGGTGCTGGGCACCACATCCATGCCTATTCATCAAGTGCTGCGGCTTGGTCGCGGCGCCATCATCGAGCTGGATGCCTCCGAAGAAGACGCAGTCAGCATCCTTGCGAACAATCTGCCGGTGGCCAAGGGGACGGTGGTCGTGAACGGAAACCGCATCGCGGTGAACGTGGCGGAACTGCTGCCGCGCCCCCCACATATGCGTTGACGCGGACGCGGCAAGGGTTTGTGGCTGCACGGAAATTAAGTCTCCGGCGCGCGCCCGCAGGCCTTGTCCATCAACTTCCTATTTGTTACATGGTCCCCCATCATTGGACGCGAGGCTCTCAGGTCTCCGCGTCGTTTCCCCATGCGGTCGTGGCGGAATTGGTAGACGCACTAGCTTGAGGTGCTAGCGGTGAAAACCGTGGAGGTTCGAGTCCTCTCGACCGCACCATTAATGTTTACACCGCAATTTTCTCAATAGCTTACTGAACAGGTTGGTCTTTTCCAAAGGCACTGGTACAAAAATCGCTACAAAACGGTTTTGTAGCGATGCCTCGAATTGCAACCAAGCTTGCTCCGGCTGGTCGCGGCGGATTCGTCGCGCGTAAGGTTGTCCCCGCTGACGTGCGCGAGGAATACGCGAAGCTTTATGGGCAGCGGGTCGAAGAGCGATTGAATACCGGCGCAGTGCCGATCTTGTTGGCGCGGGCGAAGCATCGCGAGTGGCTGTCAGAGATAGAAGCGCGCATTTCCAATATCCGGGCAACATCTGTAGTTGCACCGCACATGTCCGCTTTCGGGGGTAAAGCGGACATGACTTTTTGCGGCGCGAATGTCCGCTTTTGACCCAAAGCGGACATCGGACGGTTAGGCGAACGGCAACTATTGTCCCGCCACCTATGTGCGCGGGGCTTTTTTCCTATCATTTCGTGCATATATAAATTGTGCGTCGATGCTATGGAGCCGCGTTTCTGCGCCCGTAGCAGCTTCAATCAACACCGCAATGAAAGGGTTGTGTCGGAAGACGCGCCGCAAAGGGAGATATTGTGAAGAATTCAAAGGAAGCCCTGAAGAAGCAAGCAGATGCACGCTTCAAGAAAGACGAGCGGGTTCGAGAAGGCACGATGGCAATGCTGGAATATGAGGCCGAGGGTCGCGCCGTTCGCGAAAAAACTGCGCGGTTAAGAGCGCTTCGATTGGACAAGGAGGCGGCGGAGAAAAACGAAGGGGTCGCAGCGGACTCCGATCAGCCCTTGGTTGCCAGAAAAAAGGCGAACCATGGCTGCTAGTAGCAAGAATACGCGAATGCAATCGCGGTTGGAGAAGGCTGCACGGGAAAATCACAATCTCAGCGTGGACTACGAAGTCCAAGCAAAGATTATTCGAGAGAAGACCGCGCGGTTGAAGGCTCTCCGGTTGGCTAAAGAAGCGGCCGAGAAGAAAAACTCGGGCGCTTAAACTTTCGACCTCAACTATGCGTACGTCCGAAACTCAGCCCCGCCACTTGCGCGCACGGGGGATTTTCTCAATACCAACCACATTTCCATTCGCAGAGCGGCCGGTCGCAAACGCGGACAATGGCAGTTATTGGCACAAGGCGGACATTCGTGAGTGCGGTCGAAATGTCCGCTCTTGGGGGTAAAGCGGACTGGAGGATTGCTTTGCGAAATGCTACCCAAAGCGGACATCGCCCCCGTTCTACGCTCCGAGGACCGGATGGATCATCCGCCCGACAGCGTATCCCGTTGTCGTGAGTTGATAGCGGTAGCGGTTTCGCAAATCGATGGTGATCCAATTGTTGGCGACCGCCTTGTTGATCCCGCGTTGGAAATCACTGTCGCGCACTTCAAAAAAATAATTGCGTTGCAGCGTGCCGGTCGCAGGAATCCGATGATGCATGAAAACGCCGAGGATTTGACGGCTAACATCCTCGTCGGAAGGTCGGTCAAGCATAGATCGACAATAGGGTTCGCTCGCAATCGCTCCTATGGCCGCACGGCAACAGTGGACAAGATTGCACAACCAATGGGCAACCTTGGCTTTGGCTGCGGAAGGACAGCTGCCAGTCGAATTTCCGCTTCGGGGTTAAAACGGGCATTGATGGGCACCGGGGCCGAATGCATCGGCAGCAAATGACCCAAGGCGCGAAAGCGCCCCCTCCGGTCATTGACGCGCCATGCCATTAGTACTATGCCGCAACTACGCGGTATCGCGCTAACTTGATTCGGCGCATCTAGCGGTCGTTTTCTGGACAAATCGAAGTGTAGGAGCGAGCCAATGGCCCGTGTCACCGTAGAAGATTGCGTCGACAAAGTTGAGAACCGCTTCGAGCTCATCCTTGTGGCGAGCCACCGGGCTCGCATGATTTCGTCGGGGTCGAAGATAACCGTTGACCGCGACAACGACAAGAATCCGGTCGTGGCGTTGCGCGAAATCGCCGAAACCACTGTGTCACCTGGCGACCTCAAGGAAGACCTCATTCATAGCCTGCAGAAATACGTCGAGGTCGACGAGGCGGAGCCCGAGGAGCCGCTGATCGGCACCAGTAACGCCAGCGTCGACTCCGGCGATACCGAGGTGACAGCCGAGCACATGACCGAAGAAGAGCTGCTTAGGGGCATCGAGGGCCTGGCGCTAGTACCGCGGGAAGAGCCGGAGGAAGAGCCGCGGGAAGAGGACGCCAATCTCCGCTATTGAGAATTGAGCGGCCCAATCTCAGCACATGATCGGATTTCGGAGAGACCGCCCCGCGAGGCGGTCTTCCTATTTCACGAGGCCACGTCGCCATGTCCGCTATTGGCCCAATTCCGACATCCCCGATCGCAACGCACATGTCTGCTTTCGGGGGCAAAGCGGACATCGGTTGATGCGCTGCAATTGTCTGCTTTTGGCCCAAAGCGGACATCCGGCGACGAAACAATTCCATCAAGTCATTTAGTTGGGTCCGGAATGGTGCCCAGCCGTTGGATGCTTGCAAAACGACAACGTCCCGAGCCGTGAGGTTGCTCTCGGCGAAACAGTCCGACAGCCTACACTCTAATGTTCAACCGCCGCATTGCGTCGGCGATGAGTTCCTTCACGTCTTGATGACCGCCGTTGGTGAAGGTGATGCGAGTACCTTGCGGTGCGGCGGTCCGCATTGATGACGATGGCCTGATCGTCTGGTTGTGTGAACTGCACGAATACCATGAGAGACCCTCCCTGTAGGGAACCTCGCCGCTTACACGCGTCCAGCTGTCGTCTACCTCTGTCTTA
>Ga0075433_10002526_pt1 | contig 13926 bp, 11 predicted proteins | sample RhiMethybrSRZTD2_FD_75299 | JGI IMG/M metagenome (GOLD analysis project Ga0075433, IMG submission 75299) | Populus rhizosphere microbial communities from Tennessee, USA - Rhizosphere MetaG P. TD hybrid SRZTD2 | ecosystem: Host-associated > Plants > Roots > Rhizosphere > Soil | place: USA... | reverse complement strand
GAGCTGTTCGAGACAGGCCAGTTCGCTAGCATCGGACGCGGGCTTGGGTCTCTATCGAGTCACATTCGCCAAATCGACGCGCGCGGCCGTAGCCTATTGGCCCATACCTTGGTCTATACAGGCCGTTTGACTCTCGCCTCTCAACTCGCCGACTCGGTTGACCATGTCAATTCGCCCTTACCTGCACAGGCTGAATCACGCATAGCACTCGGCCTTCTGAGAAAGAGGGAAGGTCGAATGGATGAGGCATGCGCTGAGTTCCGACAAGCGGCGCGTCTTGCTAAGCAGAGTCGAGACCTCCGACTGTTCGCTTGGGCCCATGCTCATCTCTTTCGAGTGTTGGCAGACGGCCTACTTGAACCTCACCTCACTGCATTGCTAGCCGAAGTCCGCCGAAGCGTATCAAGCGCAGGTGACCCTCATCTCGCCGCGTTTCTTCACGATTCGGTGGCTGCGATGGAGGCCCAAAGAGGGAGAACGTCTGAAGCAGAGCGGCACTTGCGTGTCGCAAGAAGCCTGTTGCAACTCCGTCGCAACGCATGGCTGGAGCAACTGGTCGCTATCAATTCCTCTTGCATCGCACTCATCGAGTGTGACTCACGGCGCTTCGAGAAACATGTCAATGAAGGACGAAAGCTCTCCGCGATCACTGGGCACACTGCGTCAGATGCTGCAATGGATACGAATGACGCCCACTTCGCGTTAATCAGTGGAGAGTTTGGGAGAGCGTCCACGCTGCTTCAGAAGATCCTTCGTGCGCCGAGCAATACCTCTATTGAGCTTGCGGCTTTGGAAGGTTTGGCGCGGTTGCATTTGGCCCTTGGTCAACTCGACGATTGCGATCGAGTACTCAATCGAATCGAATTGCTTCGCGGTGAGCGTTTACAGGCTACTTATACTGTTCGCGGCGCTGCGACGCTGCGAGCGAAGCTAATGATTCGGCGTGCCCAATGGAAGGAGGCGGCCGATTTCGCCCAATCAGAACTGGTTGAGTTTGCAAAAGTGAACGACTCAGCGTCCTCGGTTGCGCTCACGATGTCGCGCGCGATCTCGCTTGTTTGCTTGGGAGATAAGGCTGGCAGCTCACGCGACATATTTGATGCTGCCCTCTTAGGCGGTGCTCATCTACGCGAACATCAGGCGGAGTACTTCGAGACTTGCGGAACGATACTCTCTCAAACGCCATATCCGGACTCAGCTGCTGCATCAAAGCAACGAAGTCTACGTATCTGGAGAGAGCAAGGGAACAAGTACGGCCCCGTCGATGCGCAGGCATTAGAGCGCGTTATTGCAAATGCGGCTAAAGGCGTTACATCATCGGGAACCAACAGCGACAAAGCCCGCTCCATGGAGCAGGAGCTGTCGGGCATTTTGCTTGATTGCGCCGCGTCTGCTTTTGACCTCGCGTACAGCGCGAAACTGTTAGGGCAAGAATTACAGTTCGCCATTCGACAGATTGGGTTGCCAAGAGCAGACCTTCTCGAAACGCATTCGTCTTCGAAGCCTCTGACGCAAGACAATATCCGCACTCTTGTACTAGGCGAGCATCGAAACCGCAAACTCACCCTGGTATGTGAAATCCCGGATGAGCCGTACAAGGCCATACTGCTGGGCAATATCCTTCGCCTCGGTCGTGCGGCACTGGCGCTCGAACGCGCGCGCGAAGAAGAACGCAATCGCGCCGCGCTCTGGCCGGCCGATCCCATCGAGAGTACAGGCGGCGCGATCTTCCAGGCGGAGCAGATGCAGACCATCCTCAACGTCGCGCGCCGCATCGCCCCGACCGATGTCCCGGTCCTCATCACCGGCGAAACCGGCACCGGCAAAGAAGTCCTCGCCAGGACCATTCACGCCCTGTCCCGGCGCGCCCAGGCGACCTTCCTGCCTTTCAACTGCACGTCGGCGCCCAAGGACATGCTCGACTCGCAGTTGTTCGGCCATCGCCGCGGTGCCTTCACCGGCGCCATCGACAACTTTCAGGGCGTGGTGCGCGCCGCCGCCGGCGGCACGCTGTTCCTCGATGAGATCGGCGACACCAGCCTCGAGGTGCAGCCGAAGCTGCTGCGCTTCATCGAGGCGAATGAGATTCACCCGATCGGCGAGCCGCAGCCGACTCAGGTCGACGTTCGCCTCATCGTGGCCACCAACGCCGACCTCGACACGCTGGTCAGCCAGGGCCGGTTCCGCGCCGACCTCTTCTACCGGCTCAACATCGTGCCGCTGCACCTGCCGCCGCTGCGCGAGCGGCGCGTCGAGATTCCCACCCTCGCCAACCACTACCTCCAGAAATACGCGCTCGAATACGGCAAAGGTGACCTGCGACTCGCCGAAGACACCATGGAGTACCTGGTGCTCTACCGCTGGCCGGGCAACACGCGCGAACTCGCCAACGAGATGCGGCGCCTCGCCGTGCTCGCCGAGTCGGGGGCCATCATGATGCCGGAGCATCTATACCCCGAGATCACGAAATCACGTCGTACCATCCCCGCATCGGAACGCGTCCTCGACCCGACCGAGGTGGTCGTCCGCCTCGATCAACCCGTGCCTGCCGCGGTTCGGTATCTCGAGGAACGCATGGTGAACTACGCGATGAAGAAATGCGGTGGGCGCGTCGAGGAAGCGGCCACAATGCTCGGCCTGTCACGCAAGGGCCTCTACCTGAAGCGCCAGCGCTTCGGAATCGATCCACCACCAGCGGCGCTGCCGGCAACCCGGCCGCAGTTATAGTGCGCCGCGAACAGATGCTCGTCCGCCCCCATTCGCAAGCCGTTCTACAGGCTGAATCGCGTGATCCACGTCGGGATGTTGCGAAGAACGACCAAACTCGCGGCCCAGGCAAGACAAAAGAAGGCAATGATGAACAGGATATTCGCCAGAAATCGAAGCCCCTCCACTCGGTCCGGGTTTTTGCCAGTCGCGTCGAGTTCGGCCGACGCTTTTACGACGAAGTAGCCCAGTCCGAAAATGAAGACAGCGGACGAATAAGCGGCGAACGCTAAGAACAGCCACGGGTCAGAGCGATTGTCCGAACCAGAAGAACCGAGAACCCAAAGTACACCGATTGACGCTGGAACAAAAACCATGGGCGTCCAAACCAACGTCAGACGGCGGATGGCCTTGAACGCGAAGTCGCGTTCCCGAAAGCTCGAAGACAAGGTCATACTGGAGAACGCCAGCGAGAGGAAAAACTGACCTCCCAGCACGAGCCCTCCGAAGAGGCCGGCCAGAAAGAGCGCTCCCCGCCCTGCCTCCCACTGGCCGATTGCAATCAAGAGGGCAGCGAGGATCACGATTGCAATCCAAGCGCCCCACGCAAAGACACCATTGAGCCAGCTTACCGAACGTGTCCAGACGCTCTTCCTGTCACCGAGGCGTCTTTCAATCTGCTCGACGACCCGCTCGAGCGCTTCATCGCCTCCGCCAAGCTCGAGTTGAACCTGATCGTAGGGTGGCGGCACGGCGGCCCCCTGGATTGAAACTGGCACGAGCTTGCGGTCGAAGAACGCGCACGCCGCCTCGAAGTGGAGCCAACTGGTCAGCTCGTCGTCGAAAAACACGACGACGACGCGCGCCTGCCGAATGCTTTCCTGAATCTCGGAGCCGTAGATGTCGCCGGCTTTGAGCTTCTTTATATCCAAGAACGAATCGATACCGCGAGCCGACAACATCTCATACAGGCGGCCAGCGACGTCCTGACCTCGTTTCGTCGACCGATGTGAGATGAAAACAGATGGCGACATGTGGACTCCCGGCTTATCGCGTCGCGACTCCGATCTGATCGTGCGCGCTTGATCGAACGTGATTGAGACGCACCTTACCACGGCTGAGATCGCCCAATCGCGATGCCCGTCGGAGCCAAGTGGTCGCCTGCAAACCACACCTCTTTGAGTCACATGCGCTCGAGAGGGATTTCACGCGCTCACAGTCGCCCCATCCGGTCACGTGAAATGCCGAGCGGCGTTCGGCGAGCGCCACCGCAGTGTGGCGCGACGTCGAGGTTGCGCGCGTTCGCTCATTCGCAGAAGATCTGCCGCATGTCGGAGCGCTGGCGCATCCCCGTCGGGGCGGTTCTCGTCCACATCTGCATCGGCTCGGTCTACGCGTGGAGCACGTTCAACCGGCCGATCCAGGAGATCTTCCCCGGTTCCCCGTGGTGGTTCAGTCCGCCGTACACGACATTCACCACCGCGCTGGTACTTCTCGGCCTGAGCGCCGCCTTCGGCGGCCCCTGGGTCGAGCGGCGCGGACCGCGTGTTGCCGCGACCGCCGCCGCGATCTTCTTTGGCACCGGACTCCTCATCGGAGGCATCGGCCTCGCCCAGTCGCAATCGGTGCTCGTCTTTCTCGGCATGGGCATCATTGGCGGCATTGGCTGCGGTCTCGGCTACATCTCGCCAGTCAGCACGCTGGTGAAGTGGTTTCCCGATCGCCGCGGGATGGCCACCGGCATGGCGATCATGGGATTCGGCGGCGGCGCCTTCCTCGCCGGCTATCTCAATGTCTACTTCATGGATCGCATCGGCGTCGCCCGCACGGTCATGGCACTGGGCGCCACCTACCTGGTGATCATGCTCCTGGGCTCGCGCCTGCTGCGCCGTCCTCCCGACGGCTGGCGCCCCGAAGGATGGACCGCGCCGGCCAAGACCAACGCGATGATCACCGACGTCAGCGTCAGCCGGAATCACGCGATCCAGACGCGCCAGTTCTACCTGCTCTGGGGGATCCTCTTCATCAACGTGACCGCCGGCATCGGCATCCTCGCCCAGGCCTCGCCGATGATGCAGGACATGTTTCATCGCACGCCGGCACAAGCCGCGCTCGTCGTCTCGATCATCAGCCTGTTCAACGCGGGCGGACGTTTTCTGTGGGCGTCTGGCTCCGACTACATCGGCCGCCGCAACACGTATCTCGTCTTCTTCGTCACGCAGTTCGTCCTGTTCCTCCTGATTCCCGGCCTCGCCTCGTCGTCCAACTGGGTCCTCTTCCAGATCGCTCTCTTCATCGTCTTCACGATGTACGGCGGCGGCTTCGCGACCATTCCCGCGTTTCTGGCGGACATCTTCGGACCCGAAAATGTCGGCGCGATCCATGGCGCGCTGCTCACGGCGTGGAGCGCGGCGGCCGTCGCCGGACCGGTGATCATCACGGAGCTCTCCAATCGCGCCAAGGCAGCGCTCCCCCCCGGCGCTGACCGGATTCACATCTACGACACGCCGTTGCAGGTGCTCGCGGGACTCCTGGCGATTGGGTTCCTGCTGACACTGATCGTGCGGCCGCTTCGGCCGGCACCGCAGGTGGTCGCGGGCGCGCCGGTTCGATCGCTCTCGTGACAGGCGTTTAGACGTTCTCGCCCGGCGAGTCTCGTCTGAGGCGGCACATTGGGCCCTAACCTCAGACTGTGTGTGGAAGGTTCATCATCCGCGCCAGCTCCGGCCAGCGTGCCGCCGCGCGCCAGACCTTTCCGGTCGCAAGAAGCGTGAACACCAGAGCTGCGAGGATGCCGGTGCTGCTGGAATCCACGGTGCCAACGTGTGTGCCTGTTCGGCCGCGCGTCGACTGCGCGTCCTTCGGCCTGCGCGCGGGCCGGTGAGACGCTTGATTGCCACGACGCGATTAAGGCGAGCGTCGAAAGCCTTGTACACCTCGCCCATGCCGCCGGCGGCCAGGAACGCTGCGATCTCGTAGCGCCCCAGCGTCTGACCCGGCGTGAGTGTCCCGGTCTTGCTCATTGCACGTCCAGGCCGGCGTCAATTCTCTCATCGAACACGGAACAGGTCTGTGGCAAGCGCTCGAACCAACGTGTCATCGCGGCGCCCGGATGCGGCGCGAGGAGATGCGTCCAAGACCACCGAGCGCGTCGAGACAGGCGATCAGTACTCGTTTGCCATCGGCGTACTTGCGCGCGCCAATCGCCTTGATCAAGCGTGTTTCTATTCGACGCCGTGCCTCCCGTGTTTGAGTAACGGCGTCGCGCCCGCGCGCGGAGAGGCGAATCAGTTTGGCCCTCCGATCGTCACCTGGGGCCGATTCCAGTATTCCTAGCGCTTTCATCTCGGCGACGACTTTTGAGGCCGCCTGTTGTGAAACCTCCATTCGCCCCGCCAGCTCGGTGATCGTTCGGTCCTGCGCGATCAGGTGCTGCACCACGTATCCGTGGCTCTGCCGCACGTCCTTGAAGCCGGCGGCAACGAGGTCTTCAGCGACCAGCTCGTTCACTCGCAAGCCGAGAAAGAAGCCCAGATACGGCAGGTCGAGATTGGCGGGGGCCACGCTGGGCTGGTCTAACTTGTCCGCGCGCGCGCGCGCCTTATGCACAACCATGGTTGTGTATAATAACTGGCGGCCGGACAAAGACGAAAGGAGTCGGAGTGACATGTTGATCGAAGAGCTGTTCATGAACGGAACGATGATCATGGGGCCCTCGCGTTCCGACCCGAGTCGAGAGGTCGGCGTTCTGGCACCATCGGTGCTCGCCGGATTTGCCGACCGGCGCGCGACGGAGCTCGAACGGTTCAACTGGATTGCCGGAACGTGGACCTACGAGAACATCGTCCCGTCAACGCGAGTCAGCCCCGCGTATCGGGACAGCGGTACGCTGCGCTTTGCACTCGATGGTGGCTGGGTCTGCACCGTGGCGGACGGAGGCACGCGCACCCGGTGGATTACGTTCGACCCTCTGAGCGGACGGTGGTTCTACGTGTTGACTGGCACGTCCTTCGGGTTGCTGCGGTCAAGCGGCGGCTGGACCGATGCGGGGATCTCGTTTTCCGGCCCGATGATGATGATTGGGCTCGAGCGCGAGTGGCGGATGACGTGGATAACGATGGGTCTGGACGCATTCAAGTTCGTCAACGAGGAACGCGTGGCAAGCGGAGAGTGGACCTACATCGACGAATGGCGTTTTTCACGCCTCTCGCCTTCGACGTAGTCACTGCCGCGGCGCCTCAGTGCTTGACGGTGGTGAACGTCAGGTCCGTGCGCGCGAGTATTCCATGGCGCATGTGCAGCCCGGTGACATCATCTTCTTCAAGCCGGCTGGCCCTATCAGCTGGTTGAATGTTCTCGGTCAATCGATGCTCACGCGGCGGCTGTCACAATGGAGCCATGTGGCGCTGTGCGTCAGCGGCCCGCTTGTGATCCACGCCACGCCCCGCCACAAGGACCTTCCGTCAATCCGTCGCATGTGGCTGGCTATGACCGACGCACCTGCGGCCGGCGCCCGATCGAATCGCGGCGCCGGTGAAGGCGGCGCGCATCTCGAACTTCTCGAACGTGAGTTCGTCAGCAACGCCACCTTTACCGTGATGCGATTGCAGTCCGCCGCGTCTGACGCGTCGTTCGAACCCCGACTTCAAGAAGCGACGACCTACTGGCTCGCGCAACCATATTCGTTCCTGCCGATCTACCTGGCACAACTCCGGGGTCGCGCCGCCATCTTGCCCGGCCGGAGCTTTTGCTCCTTCCTCGTGCAGCAGGTCTACGCCCGCATGGGGCTCGAGCGTTTCGGAATTCTGGGGAAAGTCGCTGACAGAACGCTGATGCCGGGTGAGTTGTTCAATCTGTTGTCCGGCGATCGCGAGCACTGGCAGCTCGTCGCGTCAGCGTCGCTCGCCGGCAGCGATGCGGAGGAACACCTGACTGTTCAGATTCGGCGAGGGTCTGCTAATCCGTCTGAAGCTCTGCACGGCTACCTCGCACCCCACTTGGCCACGATGGCAACCATTAGAACGGTGGCAGAGGCCCGGATCCTTTCTATCCAGCGAGTACAGACTTTGAATCGGCTGTTCACAGAGATGAACAAGATTCGTGTCCTCGTCGCCTCGGCCGTCGCTCAGCTTCCGGCTGGCGATGCAGCCAAAGTCATCGCACGTGTGCAATCGGAGATCGAACCACTTGTTGACCGTGCCGCGGCAGCGATTGGTACCCACTCGGCACCGAAGGGCGACTTGCTCTTCATGAACTACCGTCCCCTGCTTTCAATCGTCATGGCACCGAAAGGTAGCGGAACGGTCGACCTTAGAGATCATTGGATCTCCAATCAGGGCGGTGCCACGCTCCGAGCCCCGGACGAGGATTTCGTCGAGCGCTACATCGCTAGCCAGAACGCCATCGTCTCGGCCATCGAGCTGCATCGATTGGGCGCACTGCGACAACTGGATGCGCGCTGGGAACTGCCGTCGGATATTCCGACGACACTCGCTGCCATTCAGGACGACATCAGCCGCCTCGACGAATGCTCCCTTTCCGACTGGCAGGTGGAGCGGGCGAACGTGCGAGCGCTCTTAGTCAGGATGAAAGCGCTCATAGCCGCCGCCACCTGAGGAGTGAGCAATCTCACTCGGATCTTCCCTACCTGTTCCGGCGTCCTACACGGTAACCATGACTAGATTACGAATCGTTTCCCTGGACGACACTGTCGTGTTTCCCGGCATGCCCATTACGTTGCCCGTCGACGTGGGGCGGGACGACCGGGTCTTGCTGGTACCGCGACACGCCAATACCTACGCGAGCGTCGGTGTGGTGGCTGAAGTATCGGATCGCGTACGTCTGGCCGGCCGTGGGGTTGCGGCGACGCTGACCGCGCTTCACCGCGGAGTTCCGGGCGCGGCATCGACCGATTCCGACGGCGTGCTGCGCGTCGACGTCGAAGCGCGCCCCGACCAGGCGCCCCCGGGCACTCTGACGCACGAGCTGGAGCGTGAATATCGGGCCGTCGTCGACGAGATCCTCGAACTGCGAGGTGACGACGGTCGGATCCGCGCGTTCGTGCGGTCGATTACCGAGGCAGGTGCCCTCGCTGACACGGCCGGTTATTCCCCGGATCTGAACTTCACACAGAAGCGTCAGCTGCTCGAGACGCTCGATGTGGTCGAACGGCTCAAGCTCGCGTTGCAGCTCCAGCGGGAACGGCTCGCCGAGCTCCAGGTGCGCAAACGCATCCACGACGATGTGGAAGATGGCGCGCAGAAGCAACAGCGCGAATACTTCCTCCGTCGCCAAATGGAAGCGATCCGGAAAGAGCTCGGTGAGGAGGACGGCTCGGTCGTCGAGGAGTACCGCAAGAAGGTCGCCGAGGCCGGCATGCCTGACACCGTGCGCGAGCAGGCCGAGCGTGAGCTGGGCCGTCTCGAGCGCATGGGCGAGTCGAACGCCGAATCCGGAGTGATCCGGACGTATCTCGATTGGCTTCTCGCCGTGCCGTGGTCCGCACGCTCCGAGGAACGTCTCGATCCATCGTTCGCGCGCGAGGTCCTCGACGCCGACCACGAGGGCCTCGACGACGTGAAGAAGCGCATCACGGAGTACCTCGCCGTTCGGAAGCTGCGCAGCGAACGAGGCATGACCGAGACACGCCGATCCGGAGTGATCCTCACGCTGATCGGCCCTCCCGGAACGGGCAAGACCTCGATTGGTGAATCAATCGCGCGGGCCACGGGCCGGAAGTTCGTGCGCATGTCGCTCGGCGGCGTGCGTGACGAGGCCGAGATCCGTGGGCATCGGCGCACCTATATTGGCGCGCTGCCGGGTCGACTGGTGCGAGCGTTGCGCGACGCGGGCACGATGAATCCGGTGATCATGCTGGACGAAGTCGACAAGCTCGGGGCCGACTGGCGCGGCGATCCATCAGCCGCGCTCCTGGAAGTGCTCGATCCGGCGCAGAACCACGCGTTCCGGGATCACTACCTCGATGTCGAGCTCGATCTCTCGCAGGTCCTGTTCGTCGCGACGGCGAACGTTGCCGACACGATTCCGGTGGCGTTGTTCGATCGCATGGAAGTGATCCGCTTCGACGGCTACACCACCGAGGAGAAAGTGGCGATCGCGCGACGGCATCTCTGGCCTCGTCAGATCGAGCGGAATGGCCTTCGCGCCGAGGAAGTCGACGTCACCGATGCGATCTTGCGCGCGATCGTGACCGACTACACGCGCGAGGCTGGCGTCCGTCAATTGGAGCGCGAGCTCGGTTCGCTGCTTCGCCGGACGGCCACACGGATTGCGTCTGCCGATCGCCCGGAGTCAGTGACGATCGACATCACCGCGGTCCGCGACGCGCTCGGGCGTCCGAAAGTCTTCCACGAAGCTGTCGAAAGGACGGCGGTGCCTGGCGTGGCCACCGGCCTTGCCGTGACCGGCGTTGGCGGTGATGTCTTGTTCGTCGAAGCCGCCTCGATGCCGGGCAAGAGTGGACTGGTGCTGACCGGACAGCTCGGAGCCGTCATGAAGGAGTCGGCTCGCATCGCGCTGACGTATGTGAAGAGTCACGCGCACGACCTGAACATCGATGACCATGCGCTCGAGGGCCGTGAAGTGCACGTCCATGTGCCGGCAGGTGCCATCCCGAAAGACGGACCGAGCGCCGGCATCACGATGGTGACGGCGATTGCGTCGCTGCTGACTGGCCGGCCGGTGAAGAGCACGATCGGCATGACGGGCGAAGTGACGCTTCAAGGGCGCGTCCTGCCCATCGGCGGCTTGAAACAGAAAGTCCTGGCTGCGCATGCTGCGGGGCTCACCGAAGTCATCGTGCCCGAACGCAACCGGCACGACCTCGACGACGTCCCCTCCGACGTCCGCGACCGCATGCGGTTCCACATCGTCAGCTCGGTCGAGCAAGTGCTGGCCGTGGCACTGGAGCCGATGGAAATCGCGAAAGCGGCGTAGTACATAAGTAGAGGCGGGTCTTTAGACCCGCCTCGATCCCGCTACTCAGCGCAGAAGCTTCATGAACGCGATGATGTCCTGCTGATTCTGCTCCGTCAGGTCGATCGCGGGATCGCCATCGATCATGGGATCCGTCACTATCGCGAAGAACTTCTTGTAGTGCAGCATGACGTCCTCGAGCGTCTTCGCCGAGTTGTCGTGGAAATAGGGCGCCGTGTTCGCCACTCCCCACAACGGCGGAATCTTGAACGCATTCAGGTGCTCGAAGTCCATACTGCCCGTGACCGCGGCACGACCGGGATCGGGAGTGAGGACTCTCTTCGTCGTTCCATCGGACGCACGAAAAATGAATTCCTGTACTGGATTGCCGATGGCATTCAGCTCCGACACAAAAATCGACTGAAAGCGTCCGCCTCGGCGACGCGGCGCCACGGGAATGAACTCGTTCGTCTCGTTCAACATCGGCCCGCTATGGCACACCGCACACGTTCCGCGCTTTGAGTTGCCCTTGCCCAGAGGAACATCCTCGAAGAACTCGCGGCCACGTTTTTCTGATTCCGTGCGCCCTGGAGGAAGCACAGGGGGGCGGCCGTTGACGGCAAAGCTCCAGAGAGTGTGCGAGCTGAAAAACGGTCGGCTTCGTTCGAACTCGGCGATCCGCTCGAGTTCCTTGCCCGTCGGCATTCGCGTTGCCGCGGCGTGACCGAGAATCGCGGATTGCGCCTGTGCATCAAGGGAGGGCTGCCGCCCGTCCCACATCAACACGGGATCGAGCGCCGGCGTGTTCAGCGTGGTAGGAATCCCGCGCCTGAAGACAGCAGTTGTGGCAATTGGGTCGGCAGCAAGCCGGACATTGTCGGCGAGCGGCACTGTGACCAGCACGGTTGCATGCGTCAGCATCCGCTCCGCGCCATTGCCCGCGCCGTCGTCGCTGCCATCGCCCGCAAAGAGCGGATCATGCGGGTCGCGCGCCATTCGTCGCTGGGCATCTTCGGGCGACACCGTGCCGGTTTCACGGCCATGGCACGTGTCACAGGTACGCCCGTTCCCACCAAATGTTTCTTTTTCGAAGAGGCGTTGACCCACCAGCAAGTGAGGCGAGTTGTCGGCGTTTTTCGATTCGCTCTCGGTGCCGGCTGACAACGACGCGCCTGCGGAACCAGCGAAACATGCCAGGAGCGCGATAGCGAGACGGCCCCAGGTCTGAGCGATTGTCGGGATCATGATCTTTCTCCGGATGAGTCAATTCCCAACTCCCAAGAAACCCGGTGCTTTTGGGAGTTGGGAGTTGGGATGTGGGCGTTGATGCGCTTTTAGCGCCCGTTAAAACGACACCCAGACGATGTATGGGTCATCGACGCGGACGACCGACTGCTGGTCGAACTCCTGCTTGTAAAGAGACCGGATGCGCTCGATCCGGCGGAGGCACTCGTCGCGCGTCCCGTAGGGATAGAACAGGATCAGAACGAACGACTGCTCCTTGATGACAAGGCTGCCTTCGCTGCGGAACTGCCCGTCGCCTTTGATGAGCGTCAGGCCGTCCGGAAAGCGAGGCGTCACGTGTTGGTCGACGAACTCGCGAAACTCCACTTCCGTGACCACGCCGTCTGGTCTCGCCGTCCCGAAGTACAGCTCTGAGCGAACGAAGGGCATCGCCCCTGACTTCGCTCCGACTGGAACCGGACGCTGAACGACGGCACGCCCGGGTGGTTGCCGGACGATCTGTTCCTGCGTGGCGTCCGCTGGGCCGGCCGCCACCGTTGTCAGAGCAAGAAGCAGCGCGTTCAGCACGCTGCGTGCGACGTGCAACATGACTCGGTTCTCCTGATGGGCTGTGATCTCCTGTCTCGAATTGACAGGCGTGGACTGCGGTCAAAACAGTCCACCGGGGTCAGACCCCTTCAGAATTTCTTCAGGATCCGAGTTGAGCGAGGAGCCAGGCCCGCGCGAAGTTCCAGTCGCGCTTCAGCGTCGAGAGCGAGACGCCGATCGCCTCGGCGGTCTCGCGTTCGCTGAGACCAGTGAAATACCGGAGCTCGACGACGCGACTGGCTCGCGGATCGATCGATTCGAGGCGCGACAACGCCTCGTCGAGGGCGAGGACGCTCTCCGGGCGTTCGTCGGTGACCACATCGGCGTCGGTGAGCGAAATTGCCAGACCACCGTCGCCGCGCTTCTGTGCATTTCGCGCGCGAGCGTAGTCCACCAGAATGTGTCGCATTTCGCGCGCGACGGCGGCGAAGAAATGGGCGCGACTCTGCCAATCGACCTGATTCCCGCCGAAGAGCCTCAAGTACATCTCGTTGATGAGACCCGTTGTCCTCAGCGTGTGACCAGGTCGCTCCTGTCGCATGTAGTGCGCAGCAATGCGACGGAGCTCCGGATAAACACGTGCGACCAGTTCGTCTCTCGCCGCGGTGTTGCCCTGGCGCAACTCCTCGATCAGCATCGTCATGCGTGTCGCGGCGTCGTCTGACATCGTGAAGCTGAGCCGCTCGCAGGCGGTTGCCAGGCAGTATACGGGACAGCCTTCATTGACGTGAGCGCGAGCCCGCGGTGAAGATCCGAGCAATGAGCCGGACCCCTGACCGGCATCGCCGGCTGCGTGCAATCTTCGACGCAGCGCTTTTGCAGGAGCCATCGCTGCGCGCAGCCTTCGTGCATCGCGCCTGCGAGAACGACCCGGAGATCGGTCCCGAAGTGCTGCGGCTCCTGCTCGCCCACGAGGACACCCGCTCCTTTCTCGATCATCCGCCGGAGCTGCTGCGTTCGGCGATCCTCAGCGAAGAGGAATTCACCGGCACCTGGCGCTTTCGAGTCATGCGCCGGCTGGGTGCGGGTGGAATGGGCGTCGTCTATGAAGTGCACGATCGAATTCGTGACGACGTCGTCGCGCTCAAGACGGTTCGCCAAACGGGCGCGGCCGATCTCTATCGCCTGAAACGAGAGTTCAGAAGCCTGGCTGATGTGGTGCACCAGAACCTCGTGTGCCTGTACGAACTGTTCGTCGAGGATGATCGCAGTTACTTCACGATGGAGATGGTCTCGGGTCTCAGTTTCGTCGATTACGTACGCGATACGAACAGCACCCGGCGATTTCAAGACCGGCTTGTCCCGGCATTCCGGCAACTCGTCGACGGCGTTTCCGCCCTGCATAGCCAGGGCAAGCTGCATCGAGACATCAAGCCGTCCAACGTGCTGGTCACCGCGGAAGGACGCGTCGTCATTCTCGACTTCGGATTGATCGCCGAGCCCAAACCGGGG
>Ga0075433_10002525_pt1 | contig 13927 bp, 13 predicted proteins | sample RhiMethybrSRZTD2_FD_75299 | JGI IMG/M metagenome (GOLD analysis project Ga0075433, IMG submission 75299) | Populus rhizosphere microbial communities from Tennessee, USA - Rhizosphere MetaG P. TD hybrid SRZTD2 | ecosystem: Host-associated > Plants > Roots > Rhizosphere > Soil | place: USA... | reverse complement strand
CCACTGATACCGGAAGGGTACGAGTATCAGGAGCTATATATTTGCTCTGTCCCAGTAACCGTGGCTGATGCCTCACTCCAAGCTGAGGCTGTGCTACACGGGACACCGAGCAATGTGCAGATGCAATTCGCGCTCGCAGCCCGCACCACGCCACCAAACACACCGCTCACCCTCAATCCCGAAACTATGGTTGAGGTCGGACAACCCATTATCGTGGAGTTTGACAATGCCGCTCAACAACTCCAATTCAGCGTCGAAAACGCCTGGTGGAAGGGCAAAAATGGCACTGAGCTTTGGCTCGACTTCAAGATGACTAACTCTGGCACGAAAGGGCTAAATTTTGCCTTTCAACTCATCAGGCCGTTAGATATTGCCAACCGCACGCTGCCGGAACAGAATTTTTTCCCTGCCGGGCACGATTTGCCCACATTCGGTGAAACCAAGACAGTATCCTTGTTCGCGGGGAGAATATTACCCTCTGATGGACCTGTGCCAGTTTTCCTCTTGTCGGGCAGGAAAATGAACGGCAAATACTATCTCGTGGTGAACGTCATGCCTAAACGGAAATAAAGCGGCTCTGCTCGTCGCCCCTCCACTCCACACAGAGGAGTGGTGCAAGATTAATTATCATTCCCAAATGGTTCCTGAGGGTCGCACAGGCATCGTAGGACGCCGATAGATGAACACTTGAGAAAATATACTGCCCCGAGCGAAAAAAGCGCTTAGGGTGCTTGTCGAGCCTTAGAAGAATAATCGAGGATGAAACTTGTCTGAGGTGCTTTTGCTTCTTAACGAGTGATACGCGGCGGCGACCTTGACCTGGCGCGCTTTGCCTGAGCTATCCCGCGCGTGGGGGACAGCGTAGCGGGATGGGCATACGGCAGGCTAGAATGCCTGTTCTTCCCTCCGCGCGGGACGAGGAAGTGTAGCGCGCCGGTCAAGGCCAAGACGAGCGCCGCCGCTTTCGTGGTACATCAGCCTTTTAGGGGTCCAGTCTGGGGCACCGGCAGGCTGAGTTATTTGACACAGCACCGACCTAACGCTATACTGCGGAGCATAACAAATCCTGCGGCTCCTCTGCACCTCTTTCGGTGCAAACGTTCGGGACCCCTTGGGTCAACCGCAGCGACCAGCTCCACAGGGAGCCGGTAGCAGCGTACGGATTGCTTGGGAGTGCTATCGCCCTCATTACGATGATAGTTTTCTGGAGCAATAGGTATTTCGGCGAATACTCCTTCTCCCTATTCGGTCCCCTACATCCTAGCCTTCCTGCATCAAAGCAGGCGTCCCTACTTCTTCGGTTTTGCCTGAGTCGGTTACTGCCGGTTCACGGCTCTCGGTCGTCTTAGCTTCATCGCTCTCCTCAACATCAGAGCACTGCATTCCACTCCCTCTCGGATGCTGTTGGCGCAAAACTTGTTTGAGTACATCAGACATGCTCAGGCAAGGCCAGCGGCCACCTCCCGTTGCGCAAAGTTCGCAGGCGCAACATCGTACCTAACTTATTTGGCCAAAACCTGCTGCCGCACTATCAATGAATTCTAACGCTCTTCAAAGCGGCAAAGGGCTCAATAGCTACCAACTTGGGAGGCGACCCTATGCTACCGACGACCGACCATTCTGAACATCATAAGCGCCAGAAGCGGGAACTTCTCCGCCGCTGGATACGCGCTTTGGAAATCTTGGGCGTGTTTGACGAGGTGGAAGACTGGCTGCGGGCTGCCAAAGAAAGCCCCCACCACGCCACCGACCACGCTCAAACCTACCACCCGCCGGCCTGCACAGAAGGCCACTGCGCCTACTGTGTACGACGAAAATCCATTCTTCGCTAACGACCGAAAGGAGTTTCCAATGGGAACCTATATACGAGCCGCCATCTATGCCCGCGTGAGCACCGATGAACAAAAGTCACGCGGCTACAGTCTGGGAGAACAGGTCGCAGCCAGTCAGTTGTATGCTGACGAGCGGGGGTATGAAGTCGTCGGGATATACCAGGACGATTTCACAGGTATGAGTATGGATCGACCTGAGCTTGATAGGCTGCGCGAAGCTGTCAAGCGGGACGGTATCTCGGTGGTTATCGTCACCGAGCTGGACCGCTGGGCGCGCAAAGCTATCTACCAAGTTCTGCTTGAAGAAGAATTTGCCTCGCTTGGCGCAAAGGTTGAGTATGTCTTGGAGCGCTTTGATGATAGTGACGAAGGGCAGCTCTTCAAAGGCATCAAACAGCAACTCGGGGAGTACGAGCGGGCTAAAATGCTGCGGCGTTTGGCAACAGGTCGAGTGGGCAAGGTTAAGAAGGGTAATGTGATGACCCCTAACGCTCCATACGGCTACAAGCTCGTTGGTCAAGATGGCAGCGCGCAATTCGAAATCGATGAGGAAGAAGCGCGGGTCATAAAGCTTATGTTCACCTGGTACATCTACGGTGTAGGTGAAGATGGCCCAATGACCATCTACGAGATTGCTAAACAGCTAACTCAACGCGGCTATTTGACCTGGTGCGATACGCGCATCAATAATCGCCGTAAGTATAGCGCTGGCACCTGGCACTGGAACGTGGTCAGGGATATGCTGCATAACGAGGTTTATATCGGTGTCTGGCGCTACCGCAAGAAACAGTGGGTTAAAGGAGAAGATAACCGACTACATCGTGTCTCGCGTGAGCGGTCGGAATGGCTGGAGGTATCCGTACCGGCCATCATCGATGTAGATACATTCGAGATGGCGCAGCGAAGAAGTCACGATAACAGCAAGTACAGCGGACGCAACAAGAAACACGACTACCTGCTCAGCAGTCGAATTCGCTGTTTAAAGTGCGGTCGAGCCGTGTGTGGCTATACGCCAACCAAGCAATCCTACTACCGCTGTGGCGGTTCATTTAGCAAACCTATCAAAGTCTGCACGCAGCGTGGTATCCTTGTACCCGCTCTCGATAGCGACGTGTGGAGTTGGTTCAGCGAGCTGTTGCAGAACCCAGAGCAAACGGTCCAGGCTCTGGAGGAGCGGGATGCTATACAGGCACAGCAGCAGGAACCTCTACGCAATCGTCTTGCTCTCATCGAAAAGCAGCTTGAACAGCATAAGAAGGGTATCGCTCGCTTAGTCCGCAATCTCGCCGCTTTAGAGGCCGACGATGATGACACAACCGAGCGGACTTTCCAGGATGAGATTGCTCGTCTCCAGCGGCTGAAGGCTGACTTAGAACGCGAGCGAGACGAAATGCTACTTCGGTTGCAACGCACGTTCGCACCAGAGCATCAACAGCGCCTGGCAGACTACTTGCGCGTCGTGGCGAAAAGGACGTACAATGCTACCTACGAGCAGAAGCGAGACCTTTTCGTCCTGTTTGACTTGCAGGTTGAGATAACCCACGAGGGCGACCTCCAAGTAGCCTACGTTACTTGTGACCTCGGCAAAACCTGCATCGAAATTGATAGCGAGTACGCTAAGACGTATATGGGTATCATTCGCAGCCACTTCGTTATTGACGAGCAGGGCAAGATTGCTGACGCTCAGGTTAAGGTCAGCCCGACCGAGAGCATCGAGCGGGCGCTGATTGCGTTGCGCTAACACGCTCGGCGGACATACCACGAGGGTTAACCACCAAGACACCAAGACACCAAGATATCAAGACACGAAGGCTTGGCGCCTTCGTGTCTTGGTGGTGAAAACTATCGGCATTCGTTCAGCCGGCGTATGCTTACCCCTGCGGCGGCGCGGGCGGCGGCGTGCTCGCCTCTGGTGTGGCGTCTCGTGAGGGGCGACCAGTCTGCCTTGTGATTCCGAGCGCCTTGAGCAGCTCAGGTCGCGTGCGCAACGCGACCTTGGTGATCTTGGTGTACTGCGCGATCCACTGCTGCATCTCGCTGAGCGCCTGCGTCTGCGCGAGCGTGGCCTGTTTGGCGGCACCTTTGGCCAGCGCTTGGGCTCGCAGCGCCTGCTTATAAGCTGTGATCAGCTCGCGCTCGCGCCGGAGCGTCGCTACATCATAGCCGTACCTCGCCAACACCACACCGATCTCAGTAACCTTGAGTGCATTGTTGAACAATGTTGTCGCGGCGCTGTGAAGAGCATACTCTAGTTTTGCTACGCTGTGTAGTTCAATGTCGTATAAGAAGTGGTCCAGTTGCGTGCGGGTGTGGTCTATGTGCGGTCTCACATCTGCGAATACGCCTGCGGCGAACGTTTAATAAAGTGGGGTAGCGAGCCTTCGGCTCGCCACGTATTTCTTCTTGACGACCAGCCTTCTAGTAACTATACTGGAATGCCATCCTCCTGAACTATGAGCTTGAACTCTCTATTGCACAGGCCATCGAACATTGACCTTTTATATGAGGAGGAAGATCGTGGAAGACAGGCTCCAACGTGTAGAGGACGAGGTCATTCGCGCGGTGCAGGAGGAAAAATATCCCCTGGCTCGCCAGTTGATCCAGGCCGTGGCAGCGGAGTCCGGCCAGCAGGCACTGGTCGCTGAACAATACCGGCAGCAGATCGAACAACTCAAGCAACAGCTCGAAGAACTCCAAGAGCCGCCATTGTTCCAGGGCATTATTATCGAACCCAGTCCCGACGATGAACAGAATGTTATTATCGGCGCGGGCGGGCAGCGTATGGAAGTGCGCATCGCCGCCGACGCCGATCTCGCGCCGTCCGACATAGCTCCTGGGGCGGAAGTATGGCTGAACAAAGATCGTCAGATCATCAAGGTGCGCGCGGCCTATCACTGGGGCGAGGCGGGTGAGGTGACGGCGGTGTTGGAGGATGGCAGGCTCGAAGTCAAGACTCATGGCAACGAGGGCATGGTGGCCGAGCCGATCACACCGATCAAGAATGCCGGTTTCCAGATCGGCGACCGTGTGCGAATCGATCCTCATCTGGCGTTGGTGTTGGAAAAACTGCCGAATCAGAAGACCAATGATCTCAAGCTCGACGAGATTCCGAAAGAAACCTATGCAGATATAGGCGGGCTGCACAAGATTATCGAGCAAGTCCGCGACGCGATCGAGCTGCCATATTTGTATCATCATCTCTTCGCTGAATACGGCCTGGAGCGACCAAAGGGCATCCTCTTGTATGGCCCACCAGGGTGCGGCAAGACGATGATCGCCAAGGCGATCGCCAACAGCCTCACGACCGCGATCACCCGCAACTTGGAAGAGATCCAGCAAACGATCACACTGCTACAGCGCATCCGCACGGTCGAAACGCTGGACGACGCGATAGCTGAGACATTCGCCGCCTGGCGCACCCGCATAGGCGCGGTTGCCGCCGATGCCGCCGATGCCGCCGATGCCGCCGATGCCGCCGATGTTCCCACAGATGCAGTTGCGCTGGAGAGCGAGCTAAACGCATTTTTGAGCACACGCGGTGTCCCTATCGACGATCTGGACGCCGAGCTTGAAAAAGCTCAGGCCGGGCTGGCTCAAGATAGCCGGGCGTATTTCATGAGTATCAAGGGCCCTGAGTTATTGAATAAGTTCGTCGGCGAAACTGAGCACAGCATCCGGCGGCTGTTCCTGGAGGCCAAACGCCAGGCCACAGCGAGCACACCGGTGGTCATGTTTTTCGACGAAATCGAAGCCCTGTTCCGCCGTCGCGGCTCACGTGTATCGTCCGATGTCGAGTCGACCGTCGTCCCGCAGTTTCTCTCGGAGATCGATGGCGTCGAGGGACTCAGGAACGTGCTGATCATCGGTGCCACCAATCGCCAGGATCTGCTCGATCCGGCGATTCTGCGCCCTGGCCGGCTGGATTACAAAATCGAGATCCAGCGCCCGAACGCCGAGGCGGCAGCGGACATTTTTACTAAACATCTCACGCCCACGATACCTATCGACCCGTCCGAAATCGATGCTACCGGCTCAGCCGAGGCTGCGGTGAAGCAGATGATCGAGCAGGCGGTCAGGCAGATCTATAACAGCGCGAGCATGGTACGCGTTTCCGGCGCGCCGCTCAATGGGCAGACGAAGACATTTCCCTGGAGCACCTTTATCAGCGGGGCGATGATCGCGGTGATCGTGAGCCGGGCCAAGAAGCGCGCGCTCAAGCGCCAGATCAGCACGCGCACATATGGTATTTGCTCGGAAGACGTGCGCGCGGCAATCCAGGAAGAGTTCGAGCAGAATAAGGATCAGCTGGTCTCGACGACGCTGAATCTGCCGGAGGAGGGCCTGACGATCGAGGTCCAGCTGGCCGAGGCCGACGCGCCAACAGATGTCAGCCACTGGCTACAACCAACCCACCGTCCGTGGCGTCAACCGGGACAACATCAAACTGTGCTGACGACATGAGTTTACCAAAGATATGCGGCCTGGAAACTGAATATGGCCTGGTGGTCGGCGACCCGCGCCGGCTTGAGCAGCAGGATGCGGCGTTGGAGTTGCTCGAGAGCTGCCCGCTGGAGCCCTTGTTGCCCTGGGATATGGCCGATGAGTCGCCGGGGCGCGATGCGCGCGCGGCTTCCGACGCTGCGATCGGTTCGGCGATCCTCGATTCCGCCAGCCACGCGGGCTTTATGTTGGGGAATGGTGCCCGGCTGTATGTCGATCATGGCCACCCGGAGTACTCCACACCCGAATGCGCCGACGCGCTCGCGCTTGTGGTGGCGGACAAAGCCGGCGAGCGACTGCTCGAACAGTGCGGCCAGGCGCTCAACGCCGCGCTGCCGTCCGGTCAGTCGGTCCAGTTGTTCAAGAACAATAGCGATCACCAGGACCACAGCTACGGCTGCCACGAGAATTATCTGCTCGATGCGTCGTGCTATCGCCGGCTCTTCGATAACCGATCGCTGTTTCTTCACGCTCACTTGGTGCCATTTCTGATCAGTAGGCAGGTCGTCTGCGGTTCCGGTAAGGTGGGCAGCGAGAACGGCCGACCGCCTGTGGACTTCCAGATCTCGCAGCGGGCCGACTTCTTCGAGTGTCTGATCGGCCTTGAGACGATGAGCCACCGGCCGATCGTCAATACCCGCGACGAGTCGCACGCCGACCGGTCGCGCTACCGGCGGCTGCACGTTATCTTGGGCGACGCGAATATGTCCGAGGTTTCTGCCTTCCTCAAGATCGGCACGATGCAGCTGTTCCTGGCGATGATCGAGGATGGCGAGCAGCTGCCCAACCTGGCGCTGGCGGATCCGCTGGCCGCAATGGTCCAGATTTCGCATGATCCGTCTTGCCGAGAGCGGGTTGCGCTGGCCGATGGCCGCCAGATGACGGCGGTCGAGATGCAGCTTGCCTTCGCAGAGGCCGCGCAGCGCTATGTGCAGAGCGAGCGCGAAGCGCAGCGCTATGAGCAGGTGCTGGCGCGCTGGACGGAGACGCTGGAACAGCTGCGGCAGAACCCGCTGTTGCTGGTACGCAGCCTGGATTGGGTGATCAAGTGGAACTTTATCGGCACATGGCGCAGGGACAAGGCGCTCGATTGGTCGGCATACGAGTTGAAAGAGCTGGATATTCGCTACCACGGTATCGAGCGTGACCGCAGCATCTTCTATCTGCTCGAGGGCGACGGTCGGATCGAGCGGCTGCTGGACGATGAGCAGATCGCTCGCGCGATGGCGGCGCCACCCGACGCGACGCGCGCCGCTGCACGCGCCGCATACATCCGCCAGGCGGGCGCTCACATCAGGGCGGCCAGTTGGGGCGCTGTCGTCGAACGTGACGCATCCGGCCAGAGTAGGCGGGTGGTGCTCAACGATCCGATCAGGTCGGACCGCGTAGGATAAGGTAAAAATTGATGTTTCAATCGTTTATTTAGATAGAGATTCGTAAAGGTCGACCGGATGGCTATACTTCGTGCTTCAATCGTTCACCCTACTGGCACACAAAAAACGACTGTTCAGGTTCCGGACAACGTCGCGAGCGAGCGGCTGATCAAGGCCCTGGTTGGGCGCATGGGGCTGCCGCTCATTGGGGAGAACAACTGGCCGCTCAACTATCGTCTGACATACACCCGCGATGGACAGGAAGAGGCCATCGGCCCGGATGAGACGCTCGATCAAGTGGGCGTACAGAACGACGATGTGCTGCGACTCTATGCCGAGCCTGAAGCTGGGCCAGCACCGTCCAATGAACTGTATGATCTCTTGCGTATCTCTGGTATGGTGGACGAGCTACGCGAGCAAGTCCGAGAGGCACAACCTGGTAAGTTCGTCGAAATACTGCGCTCGGAGATCGACACGAAGCTTGAGGCCCTCCGTCAGGAGCTTGAGGCCAAGATCGAACAAAAGTTGGCTACGACAATTATCGAGCCGGGTCCACAGGCTGACTACACGACGGCAGACCATCAGTTGGATATATACAGACAGTTCGTCACCTTCTTTGAAGGTATTCGCAGCGATATTGTCTACTCGACCCAAACGGGGATTCAGGAATTACGCGAGACCAACAGAGGGTTACAGGCCGTGACTGATCAGCACCAACAGGAATTGAACCGTCTTAAAGAGGTTATTGCGCCGGGCAGCATCGTCGGTGGTGTCCCAGATCTGACGGATGAACTGAATCACCTACAAGAGCTGCGCAGAATCAATCGCAAGCGCCTACAAGCACTGGAAGTGGAACAAGCGAAGAAAGGCATGAACGCGCCCGCCGAAGTGACAACGGAGATCGGCAGTCTTCGCGACAGCATCAACGAGATCGACGCCCGCATCAAGATCACCAAACACGATCTCGAAGAACTAAAGGCACGATCCACATGACACAGCAGCAAGTCCCACAACCCACGCGACCCGATAGAGCGCCGCAGCTGGAAGATCTGCTACGCGAGCTGGATGAGCAACGGCAGCGCGATCAGGATGCGGCGCAGCGTCAAGCAGAGCAAGAGCAGCGCGACCGCGAGCTCGCCGAGGCGGAAGCCAGTTTGGATGCGCTGAACGCCGAAATCGAGGGGTTGCTATCTTTGAACTCCGAGGAGTTCGTTATCCGCTTCATCCAGACTGTAGGGCAGTAGCGGCGATGCAGCAGCGTATCTATGGCGTCGAAACCGAATATGCGCTGAGCTTCGAGACACAGGATCGCCGCCTGCGGTCGCAGGATGTGGGTGCGCTGTTCAATCACCTCGAACGCGCGCTGCTCGAACGCTACCGGGCGCTCAAGAGCGATTCGTTCGGCCGCAATCCGACGGCCCAGAATGATGGCATCAACATCCGCGAAGGTTATTTCCTCGAAAGTGGCGCGCGCTTCTATTACGATACCGGCCATGTCGAGTGGGCGACGCCGGAGGCGACTACAGCGCAGCAGGCAGTGCTCTACGAGCTGGCGGGCGAGCGGACACTGGCCGAGGTGGCACAGATGATTCCCGCGCCCCATGGCGGGCGGCTCTTGCTCGTGAAAAACAATATCGACTTTCATGGAGCGACCTACGGCTGCCACGAGAACTATCTCGTCCAGCGTCGTGCCACACAGCGTGAAGATCAGGTGTTCTTCGATCGGTTGGTCGAGCAATTGGTGCCTTTCCTTGTGACACGCCAGATCTTCTGCGGTGCCGGACGGGTCGGCGCGGCCGATCCGCGAGCGGCGCGGGATGTTGGCTACCAGATCTCGCAGCGCGCTGATTTCATCCAATACATCAGATCACAGGATACGCGTAGTGATCGTGCGATTGTTAACCAGAAGGATGAGGCACTTGGGGACACGAGGCGCTATCGCCGCCTGCACTTGATCGTTGGCGACTCGAATATGTCGCCCTACGCGGCCATATTGAAGCTTGGTACCACTGGTATCGTGCTCCGGTTGATCGAGGAGGAGGCCCTGCACGACGTGCCGGTGCTGGATGATCCGGTCGAGGCGGTCAAAGCGATCTCGCACGATCTGACCTGCCGGGGTGCGCTACTACTCGCCGATGGCGAGCCGTCCGATCCGATCAAAATACAGCGCTACTACCTCGACGCGGCACGGAGCTTTTTCGAGCACCACCCGCCCAGCGACGCCACGCGCCAGGTTGTCGATATGTGGCAGGCAACGCTCGACGATCTGATGATCGACCCGCTGCGATTGGCGGATCGGGTCGATTGGGTGATCAAATGGCGCTACCTGATGGAGCCGCAGTTGAGCAAAGTGGGGACCGATTGGCGGCAGATCGCCGCCTGGAACGATCTCATCCAGCGGCTGGCCCACGAAGGGAGCGGCAAGAACGGGCTTTCGGCCGAGCAGTACGCGCGCCACCAGCACTACCTAAGCCAGCACGGGCTTAGTTGGAATGATTACGCCGACCAGCGCCGGCTGCACTATGCTCTGCGCGAACTCGATCTGCGCTATCATGACATCGATCCAGGACGTAGCCTGTATTACACGTTGCAGCGTGCCGGCAAGATCAGGCAGCTCTTTAACGCCTTCGACAATGCGCTCATCCGCGATGCGCAGGTCCGGCCTCCGCACGATACGCGCGCGCAGCTGCGGGCACAGGTTATCGGGGCGGCGCACGAGCGCGGTGAGAAAGACACGACAACGTTGGATTGGGGCCAGATCGGGCTGTCGCACCCACACAGCACTGTCTCGCTCGACGACCCGTTCTCGCTAACGCATCCAGACATTGATCGCTATCTGCGCGGCGGGGCTGGCCGCGCTGCGAGAAAACGCACCAAGCGCACACCCGACGCGGACGACGCCGAATCGGATATTCTCGTCCTGAGCGAGGAGATGATCGATGAGGCGGATGGGGGTTTGCGCAACTGGTTCAAGCGCCTGCTGCGTCGCTGATGTAATCGTTTCCTGAATCACAAGAGCCTGCGAACCATGCCAACACTCAATCTACTGGTACAGGATGCCATCTCTGGGCAGATACAACTCCCGGCCGGTGCGGCCGACCAGGGGCTGCACTTCCTGATCCCTGGCAACGGTACGCCAGGCGTGCAAATCGCCGATAGGCCGCAAGGGGACTACCTGGCGGCATTGATCATGATCGGCGGGCGTTGGATCATTCTCACTCCGCACGGCGATGGGGTGGTGCAGGTCAACCAGGCACCGATCATTGGGCTCAAAGTGCTGGATCACCGCGACTACATTTTGATCGGGTCGCTGCGCCTGCAATTCGTCGCCGAGGTCATCGAAGTTCTGCCGGGTGCCTCGCCGCTCGTGCGCGACGAACATCGATGCCCCGGCTGCAAACGGCGCTTCCAGGCCGGCGACCAGGTGATCTATTGCCCACGTTGCGAGCTGGCGCATCACTATGGGGCGGGTGCGGGTCATGCCGACTGCTGGCGTGAACTCAAGCGGTGCGGTAGCCGTCCCTGGTGCGGTTATCTTGTTCCGCAGGAGACGACTGTGAACGAGCAAGGTTCATGAGTGACGAGATTCGTTTGATTGAGAGCCGCTACGAGCGGTTGGAAGAGATCGCGTGGTGGGACCAGCGTAAGCTGCTGAACGCGCGCGTCCTCGTCGCTGGCGCTGGAGCGCTCGGCAACGAGATCCTGAAGAATCTCGCGCTGCTTGGAATCGGGCGCGTGATCATCGTCGATTTCGATACAATCGAGCTGTCGAACTTGTCGCGCTCGATATTGTTTCGCGCGGCTGATCGCGGTCGCTCCAAGGCCGAGACGGCTGCGGAGCGGCTGCGTGAGATCAACCCAGACGTGCAGATTCTGCCGGTTCAGGGCGATCTGCGCTGGGACATCGGCCTGGGTGTATACCGCCGGATGGATGTCGTTCTGGCTGGCCTCGATAGCATTGGCGCACGTATGGCGATCAATCACCGCTGCTGGCGGGCGGGCGTGCCGTGGATCGATGGCGGGCTCGACGAGTTGAGTGGCATGATGCGGGTGTATGTGCCCCCAAACGGCGCGTGTTTCGAGTGCAATCTGACCGATGAGGATTATCGGCGGGTGAACCTGCGCTATTCCTGCCAACTCCTGGAGCGCCGCGGCCTGATCGAGGCGAGTGTCCCGACGACGCCGACGATCGCGGCGGTGATCGGCGCGTGGCAGGTGCAAGAGGCGGTTAAGTTCATTCATGGACGGCCAGTCGCTGCGTCGCAGGGGGTTGGCTACCAGGGCCTGACTCACGCCTTCTACATCGTCAACTACCGACGGCGCGCAGGCTGCCCGGCGCACGATATGATTGGCGATGTGAGCATGCTCGCGGAGGCGTCAAGCCAACTGAGCGTCGATGAATTGCTGTCGGTTGTGCGATCGCACTTCGGGGCTACGGCGGCGGTGGAGCTCGACCGGGAGATTATCTACCGGATACTTTGCCCTGGCTGCGGCGCTCGCGAGGATGTGCTCCTGCCACACCATCGACTGAGCCGGGAGGATCGCCGTTGCCCGCGCTGCGGCAGCGAGCGCACGCTGTCGATGACGCATGTGCTGGACGGCAGCGAACCATTTGGCGACGCACGGCTGTCGGAGTTGGGGATTCCACCGCTCCATATTCTGACCGTGAGCGGCCCAGGCCGTCGTCGTATCCCGATTGAGTTGACTGGCGATCTGTCGGCTGGCCCGCTGGCCGATCTGCTGCGAGAGGAGGCGAGCCATGGGAATGCGTGAAGACCGTCTGATCGAGGAGCTGCACGAGATGGAACATCTCCGCGAGCTAAGCAGCCTGATCGACTTCGAAACACGCGGCGACCCGCCAGACGAATATATGATCATCTACCGCTGTATCGGGCTGATCGCGCCCGACATACGCAGCAGTGAGCACCTCGTGCATATGTATCTGCACACCGAGTTCCCATGGCAGCCGCCGGAGGTGTATTTTCTCACGCCGATCTTCCATCCGAACATCGTCTCGCCGATTCAACTCGCCACAGTACAATCGAGCATTCAGTTGCTGCTGGCTATGTCGCCCGACGAGGCGGCGCGCAACCAACTGGTGCAGGAACTGCTCCGCAATCCAGATATGTACAAGGGGCGGGTGTGCCTCGATTCGCTCGAACTGAACTGGTCACCAACGATCAGCCTGATGCAGATTTGCCTCGAATTAGGCGAGATGATCCAGTACAAACGCTCCAAACCCGACCACCCGCTGAATCCGGAGGCGGCCGAGTGGGCATATTACAACCAGCACTTGCTGCCAATCGATCGGCGCACGCTGTGCGACTTGCAGGCGCTGGAGACGATCAAGATCGTATCGGTGTCTTCCAGCGACGAGCCGGATGTCGATATTCGTGTCGTTTAAGGGATGCGCACAGGGAGGGATGGTTTTCTCTAAGCTCTTCCTTGTTCATAGCAACCGGGCGGACCTATGCGTAACGAACAGCTCAACTCATACTTTCGCATGCTCGAAGACGATGGCTGGACGTACTTCTACCACGGTGCCCAGCAGGGCACGGATTGGTGGAAGCTGCGCTTCAAGACGCCCGAGCGCCGTATCGAGCTGTATGTTAGCCTGGGCAAAGACTGTCTGCTTTGGCAGATGCCGATGCTGAACGACCCGCCGACGCCTTCCTGCTGGCTGGCCCTATACCGTTATCTCTTGCAGGTCAATCACGAAATCAAGCTCGCGAAATTCACGCTCGACAGCGACAACCGGATCTGGATGGTCGTTGAGATACTGACTACGACGTGCAGCTATGCGACGATCAAGGCCGTTCTGACGGCCATGCGGGTCTATTTCGAGCATTATCACCGTGAGATCGAAATGCTGGCTACGAATGTGGAGCTCGCCCGCGCATGGCTGTCGTTGCTGCCGCAATCGGATGATCTGGACATCACGATTGTGCGGTCGGACAGTGAAGAGCATGCGACCGGTGTCGAACTGCAGCAACGGAGCGGGCCATGACTCGAAGGAGCGGCGGCACTAACAGACCCATCGCAACGGTGCCGGCAGATCAGGATACCACACCGGCTGCCGGGGCCGATGCGCCCGCGTCGGGTGCGTTCGCAGGGCGTCTCGATGAGTTCCGCCTGCTGGAGAGCGCGTTGAGGAGCATTGGCCGCGACGAAATCACTCACTACAAACTCTTTTCGACGCGCCAGCTGCTGACTAAGCCACAG
>Ga0075433_10002524_pt1 | contig 13928 bp, 15 predicted proteins | sample RhiMethybrSRZTD2_FD_75299 | JGI IMG/M metagenome (GOLD analysis project Ga0075433, IMG submission 75299) | Populus rhizosphere microbial communities from Tennessee, USA - Rhizosphere MetaG P. TD hybrid SRZTD2 | ecosystem: Host-associated > Plants > Roots > Rhizosphere > Soil | place: USA... | reverse complement strand
GCAGATCCAGTGCCGTGAATAGGCCGCCAAAGCCGCCGCCTAGAATCAAGATTTTCGCGGTTTTACTCGGCATTTTTGATGTTTTGTAGCACCCGTGATTTAGCGGGTGATGTTACCAGACAAAGGACACTGCGCACAGTGTGCATTTCACGCTGAATCGTTCGTCGCTGGACACTCAGGCATCCGAATGTTAAGTTCTCATGCGTATTTTGAATCTTTGCGGTTGCCGATGGATCGGTTGACTGCGGTTTAGGAGGGCCATTTTTCAGCAGTGGCATTAGCAAAAGAAGCGAAAGAAAAGATAGTTTCGGATTTTCGCACACACGACAGCGACACGGGTTCACCCCAGATACAAGTTGCGCTCTTAAGTCAGCGCATTAACGAACTCACCGAGCATTTCAAGACGCACAAGAAGGACAATCATTCGCGGCGTGGGCTGTTGAAAATGGTCCAGCATCGCCGAAGTTTGCTCAAGTACCTGAAGAAGACGGACATACAGCAGTACCACGAAGTCGTTGGACGACTCGGGCTGCGTCATTAATCTGAATCCGAAAGAACTAAAATCAAGAGACGCTTCGATCTCTTGGAAATAGAAAAGCCCGCGCCCTTCGAAGGCCTGTGCCCGAGCCGAACGTGACGGCGACATTTAGGAAGACAGGCGGCGCGCAGCCAAACAAAACCGAAAGGCGGCAAGAGCTTCACGGCTAAGGCTCTGCCGCCTTTGTCTTTTATGTGGCGCAAGATGAGATCTTGCGTTGCTTCAAATTGCAAATCGCAGCGGATGAGACGCTGCGTGTCATGCAGAAACCTTCACGGACTCTGCCTGGCTTCGTCAAAAGGAGACGAATAAAAATGACTGTGAAAAAGTACTTAAAAGAATCAATCAGGGTTGGTGATCGCGATCTGACCGTCGAAGTTGGTCGCGTCGCCAAACAGGCAGACGGATCCTGTGTGATCCGTTACGGAGACACCATGTTGTTGTGCGCTGCGGTTGGCGCGCAGACACCTCGCGAAGGCATCGATTTCTTTCCGCTAACGGTTGAATATCGCGAAGCATTCTTCGCCGCCGGTCGCATTCCCGGAAATTACTTCCGGCGCGAAGGCCGGCCGAATGAGAAAGAAGTTCTCACGAGCCGCTTAATCGACCGCCCTTGCCGACCGATGTTTACGGAAGGCTATCGAAATGAAACGCAGGTCGTCGCATCAGTAATTTCCGCCGATTCGGAAAACAATCCGGACGTGATTGCGATTACCGGCGCGTCGTGCGCGCTCTATCTTTCCGACATTCCATTCCCAAATCCGGTCGCCGGCGTGCGCGTTGGTTTGATCGATGGACGTTACGTCGTCAACCCGACTTACAGCGAGATTCGCGAATCGAAACTCAATCTGATCGTCGCGGGAACGGAAGAAGCAATCGTGATGGTTGAAGCCGGCGCGTCGGAAGTTTCGGAAGCGATCATGGTTGAGGCGCTGATGCTGGCGCACAAGGAAATCAATCGGCTCTGTCGCTGGCAGAAAGAGCTTTACAAAGCGCTCGCGATCGAGAAGCGTGCCGTTGAACCGCCCGTGCTGAATCAGGAAATGCTCGGCGAAATCGAGCGCAACTATGCGGAGCGGCTGCGCGCGGCGCTGGACACCACGGGTCAGGAGAAGCGTGCGAGTTACGCGGCTGTCGACGCGCTGAAGAAGGAAGTGGTCGAATCACATCCCGAAGATCAGCTTGAAACCCGGCAGATGGCCAAGAAGATTTTCGATCATCTGAAGGAAAAGATTTTCCGCGACGACATCTTGAATCATCGACGCCGTCCTGACGGACGACGCTTCTCAGAGATTCGGGCCATCAACTGTGAAGTGGGCTGGTTGCCGCGCACGCACGGTTCGGCATTGTTCACGCGCGGCGAAACTCAGGCGCTCGTCACCACCACTCTCGGCACGAAAGAAGACGAGCAGTTCATGGACGATCTCGAAAAGGGCGAAGTGAAGCGCCGGTTCATGCTGAACTACAACTTCCCGCCGTACTCGGTGGGTGAAACTGGTCGCTTCGGTAGTCCGGGTCGCCGCGAAATCGGCCACGGCGCGCTCGCGCGTCGTGCACTGGAGGCAGCGTTGCCGGACGACACTGAGTTCCCATACACGATTCGCATCGTATCAGACATCACTGAGTCGAATGGCTCGTCGTCGATGGCCAGCGTCTGCGGTGGCTCGCTCGCGTTGATGGACGCGGGTGTGCCGATGAAATCGCCGGTGGCCGGTGTCGCGATGGGTCTGGTGATGGAAGGAAACAAGTACGCGATTCTTACGGACATCGCCGGCGCTGAGGATCATTATGGCGACATGGATTTCAAAGTCGCCGGGACGCGCGACGGAATCACTGCGCTGCAGATGGACATCAAGATCGCGGGCGTCAACGCGCAAATCATGGCTGAGGCGCTCGAGCAGGCAAAGAAAGGCCGGATGTACATTCTTGGTCTGATGGAACAGACGCTCGGCGAAGCGCGTCAGGAGATTTCGCCCTTCGCGCCACGAATCATCAAAATCAAGATCAATCCGGACAAGATCCGCGACGTCATTGGACCAGGCGGCAAAGTCATTCGAGCTCTGGTTGAAGAAACTGGCGCGAAGATCGACGTGGAAGATGACGGCACTGTCTCGATTGCGACTGCTGACGGAGCTGCGGCGGAAGCAGCGGTCAATCGCATCAAGGGTCTGACCGCCGAAGCTGAAATTGGCGAAACGTACGTCGGCACGGTCAGCCGAATTGTTGATTTCGGCGCTTTCGTTGAGATCTTTCCGGGCACCGACGGCCTGCTGCACATTTCGGAGATTGCCGACCGCCGCATTCGCGACGTGCGCGATGAACTCCGCGAGGGCCAGCAAATCATGGTCAAATGCATCGGCAAGGAAGGCAATAAGATTAAGCTTTCCCGCAAGGCGGTGCTGCACGATGAGGCCAAGGAAGCCGGGGCCGCCGCTCACGAATAAGGCAGCTTAAGAATGTCAAAAAATCGCTGGGTGGATGATTTACCCGACTGGGTTTTTCATCCCCCCAGCAGGAACGTCCTGTCCTCCGGTTTTTCCGCCACTAACTCCTTCCTGAAATTGGAATAACCTCGACATTCGGCCTGTTTTCCTAACAGGTAAACAAGCCCATTTTGGGTACGGAAGGCTTGTATCCACGGCAGGCTGAGTGCTTTGTGTCGAAAAAAGTGAAGAATCGCGTGCGCCAGACGCGGACACAGCCGCAGACCTCAGGAGGGAGTTGCCTAACCACATGAAGAGTCGCATTTTTCGCCACGCGAGCATCGTCGCCAGTTTGTTGTTGCTGGTTGCCGTGCCGACCCAGGCGAGTCCAATCAGATTTGCCGACGTTGTGAACGTCATGGGCGACCTCGAAAAGGGCGGCCAAACCAGCCAGCTTCGGCTGCGTGTTACACAAGACCCCACGGCACCGTTGACCGGCCAAAACAGAAGCTCGGAATCGTCGAATACGTCGACGACGCCGTCCGCCGATGGCAGCGTGGTGGACGCTTCGAACGCACTGGCTGGGACAGAAAACTCGAACTCGAATTCTTCATTGGTAGCAGGTACCGATTTGGCGCCCCAGAACCCGCAGGGTAATGTTCAGGTATTTGATCAGGATCAAGTCAACGGAACGATTTGCGACTGCGGAGAGATTCCAGCGGTTGGTGGCGGTTTCCCGAAGTGGCCGTTTCTGCTATTGATTCCGCTTGTCTGTGTGACGGGCATCTGCACGCATCACCACAAAGAACCACCACCGGAATGCCCGACATGTCCGACGTGCCCGAATTGTCCGACGCCAACGCCGACACCGACGCCGAATATTCCTGAACCGGCCTCGTTGCTGTTACTTGGATCAGGCATTGCCGCGTTGGCCGCCGGCGCGCGCCGTCGATACACGAAAACGCGCGCTGCTAAGGAAACCGAGACCATGTCGTAGCTGTAACGATGAACCAGAAGAAACACATCGTCACTTCACTCATGAAGATTCTCTTTACGGCCGCAATTGCCCTCTCGTTCGCGCTCGTCTGCACGTCTTCCACAGCGTATGCGAAGAAGCGCGTCAAATACGGAACGCTTGAAGTTACCACCACGCCCGGTGGCTTGCCGATTAGCATCGATGGCAGACCGGAGGGAACGACCACGACGACCGTGCGCCGAATCGAGTTGGATCCCGGTCATCACAGTGTTGAGATTCTGCTGCCGAACGGCGGTCGCTGGGTACGTGAATTTGAAATTGAGCGTTCACGCAAGCTCTGCCTGAATTTGACCTACACGCCGAAGAAGTACACGCCCCCCACGTCTCCCTGCCCCTACCCGGTGATCATTTCGTCGCCGCCGACAGTCAATGACGGCGATCTGATTACGTTCACCGCAGACGTTTCGTACTCGGGAACCGGAACACTTAGTTACCTCTGGACTGTTTCACCTGGTGACGCTCGCATCGTGAGCGGCGCCGGTACGCCAACCATCACCGTCGATTCAACAGGCCTCGGTGGTCAGAAGATCGTGGCGACGTTGGTAAGCTATGACGACACAGGCGATCTCATGTGTCGTGTGACGACCTCAGCGTCCACTAGTGTGACGCGCAAAGAGGTGCCTGCGCCCGAGTCCCGGAAGTTCGATGAATTTCCGTCGATCGCGTTCGATGATACAAAAGCGAGACTCGATAATCTCGCAATTGAGTTGCAAAACGCACCCGACGTAACGGCCTACATCTTCGTGTACGCCGGCCGCCGGAGCCGTGCTGGCCAAGCCGATGCACTTGGACGACGCGCCGCGGATTATCTGGTCAATTCACGCGGAGTGGACTCGCGGCGGATCAACATCGTCAATGGCGGTTATCGCGAAGAAGACTTCATTGAGATTTGGATTTTCCCGCCGGGAGCAACAGTTCCGCAGGCGTCGCCGACGGTGCAGCCTGGAGACGTGACACCGCCGCGCGAACGCACTCGCCCAAGACGACCTCGCCCTGGTGAGTAGGTGAGAACCACCTGCGTGAGTAGGTGGGTATCGAACTCAACAATGCCCTTGAACGTGGGGCATTTCCAAAAGCAGGTGACGACCTCTCAGTTGTCACCTGCTCTTGCTTTGCGTAGGCGCGATTGACGCGATTTCTGCGGCTGTGCTAAGACTCTTAGTGCAGTAAACCCTCAAACCCCCCTCCGTTCACGAATTCCCCAGATTAGAGGATCGATATGGCCGACGATAATGGTGGAGGCGGCGGCAGTACCGGTGTAGTCGCTGTACTCGTGATTTTTATCGTAGTTGTCATTTTGGCGGTGGTCGCTTGGCGGGCTGGTTGGTTCGGCAACCGACGTACCCAGGTGAACGTCAACGTGACAATTCCGCAGCAGCAACAGCCACAACCGTCCGCGCCGAGATCGTCGCCGTGAAGATCCGTAGACTCACTTCACATTCGGGAGGATCGATATGGCGGACGATAATGGTGGAGGCGGTGGCAGCGCCGGTGTGGTTGCCGTGCTGGTGATTTTTATTATTGTGGTGGTGCTCGGGATTGTGGCGTGGAGAGCTGGATGGTTCGGACGCAAGTCCACAACCGTCAACGTCAACGTCTCAGTTCCGGCGAACCGTTAGCTTCCAATCAATCAGCTTGATTTTGCGGCGGCGGGAGCAGCCGCGCGTGGTTGTGTGTGTCCGTTAGTTCGTCGAGATTCAGGCGCACGGATCCGCCCGCGTCGGAGAACGCCGCTGCGCTCTGGGCCCGCCTTTGTCGAAAGAGGAGGAAACCGAAGAGGGCTCCTATCGCCAGGCAAGCGATCAGCGACAGCCCGGAGCTCTTCAAGACCGCGACCAAAACCCCCGCTGAGGTCTCGGTGAAGTATCGCTGAAGCTTCAGGTAAAGATGCGGGTCTTCCCCCAGCCACTGCACCGTCTTTTGATACTGGATCTGATCAATCAGTTGATTAGCCGACGCTTCATCCTTGCCGTTGAAAACGAACACTGAATAATTGCCAACGCGTCGATAAGCTGTCGGCGCTGGTTGTGATTGGGCTTTTAGCTCCTGAATCTTCGCCGCGATTCGCTGATCGTTATCTACGGAAAACTGTGGCGTGCCGAATTCAACGATTGCCAGTTGCGATTGCCCGTAAGGCGCGGCGACTGCCTCTGTTCCACCTTCAAAACTCACCGCATCAAGGATCGGCTGGTTCGGCACCGCGCGCTTCAGATCATCCAAAGTAACGACGTATTTCGCCTGGTTCTGAACAGATTCCCAGTTCGGCAGATGCTTCAGCAAAACCGGAATGTCTTCATCAGAATTGGAAGGTTGCGGTGTGGACGGTGACTGGGCTGTCACTGATATCGCCAGTAACATGAAAACCAGGGCTGATTTGAACGCGCGGATTACCATTTCACGATCGTCGAGTCAGTTAGAACCCACATAGGTTGCGATGTTCCATCAATCGAAACAGTTGCGACGCGAAGGTTCTGATTTTGAGTTTAATGCCAGCGCCGCAACTCGCGCAAAAGCAGGTCGGCATAATGCCGCGGAGTGTTGATGTTGTGTAGGATTGTCGAGCCGCCAATCTCACTCGCGTTATCAACCACAACATCGCCGAATCCGAGAATACGTTGGGGAATGGACGCGGAAACAGTCACGTCCTGAATCTTCGCGAGCGGGATGTTGCGAGTCGTCCGCGCAATCAAGCCGTAATCGATTTCAATCTTCGAATCGGTCAGCGTGTACCGAACCATGTTGCGCTTCAGGTGGTAGTACGCGGGAATGAGAAGTAGCGCGAGCGCGATCGGAATGGTGATGTAAACCGGAATGTCGCGCAGCAGAGGAATGAACTGGAGCGCGATCGTCAGCAAGATTGCCGCGAGAATTGCGAGGCCGTAACCAATCTTCACGAAAAGAAGAGTCGGCCTCACCGTAAAAATCACGTGCTCGATATCATTGTCACCGAGGTCGTGACGGACCGGCGGAGAAGCCTCGGCCCGGGCGAGTCGCGTCTCTTCTGGATCGCGAATCGATGTGCCGCAGTTCTTGCAGAACCGGCTGTCTGAGTCGAGAAACGATCCACAGTTGGAGCAGCGCATATCGCGTTCGTTGGCCCGCTAATCTTACATAAAGCGAGTCTTTCTCCAAATACGAAACGAGGCGACACGTTGTTCTGCGTCGCCTCGTTCACCAATACTCTTACGTTTTGATTTATTGAGTCATTAATTGCAAACGCCCATCAGGCAGCCGGACTGTCAAAACGCTTCGTTCGTAGATCGTCAGCGGCACCGGTTGTTTTGCGTTGAGCTTTGCCAGTTGGCCACGCGATAAGCTGGGCGCGTACAACGCCGCATTAGGGTCGCGCAGGATATTGTAACGCTGCGAAATTCTCCGGACGTACTCCTGCGTCTCGGCGTACGGGGGAATCCGAAATCCATATTTCTCAACCGCGCCTTCGCCGGCGTTGTAACCAGCCAGGGCCAGCGACAAATCGCCGTCAAACCGGTCAAGCAGAAACTTCATATAGCGAGAGCCGCCTTCGATGTTCTGCTGCGGATCGAAGATGTTCGTAACGCCGAAACGTACTGCAGTGCCCGGCATTAACTGCATCAATCCGCGCGCGCCCTTGGGTGAGATCGCGCGCGACTTGAAACTGGATTCCTGATGCATCACCGAATAAATCAAAAGTGGATCGATCCCATTGCGTTTCGCGGAGTCAGTCACATAACTGTCAATTTGTTCGTTGCCCGTCGTGAACCCGCGCAGGGAAGCGCCGAGGCCCATATTCGAGCCGACGGTCATCGAAGTCAGTCGCACATTGGGTGTTGCCGCGGGCGCGGTCGAAGCAGCAGCCGCTTGGCGCGTCGACTTCGAAATCTTCTTCAGCGCCGGAGACGGTTCGACGCGGACTTTGACGCCGTTGGCGGTATCAAAATTGTCGAACGAATAGGTGGAAGATTGCGCTAGCACAAGCGGCGACGCGACGAAAATGAGAACGATTGACCAGGAGATTTTGGATAGCATCGAGGGTGTTTGGCCGGTGTGACTGAAAAGGCAGCCTGAAAATTCCGCCCATTTTCTGGGCCAGTCGATACTACCAGAGCGTTAAAGAATTGCCAACCATTTTGATAAATGATGATTGCTGGCCCGATAACACTGTAAATCCTTGCAACTATTGACACGGGTAGTATCATACGCCCCTCATTCGGCTGGCTTTATAACCCTACGCGTCCCACACGGACGCCTCCCAATCCGAAGGAGAAAGAAAATGAAGAAACTCCCATTTGTAGTCCTCTCACTGATCCTATTGTGCGGGGTTGCCGCGATTGCCCAGAATTCCAACTCCAGCACCACTCCGGCCGCGAATGCAAGCAAGTCAAAGCGCGGTCCTGTTTTTCGCGCGACTTCAGATCAGATCAAACAGGCGCAAGCACTACTGAAGCAGCGCAATTTCTATTCAGGTGATCAGACCGGAAAGTTGAGCAGCGAGACTCGTGCCGGCCTAAAGGATTATCAGAAGGCGGAAGGGCTCAAGGTCACCGGTACACTCAACAAGACAACGCTCATGAAAATGGGCATTGAACTCACAGACAAGCAGAAGACGATGTAAGACGAGTTTGTCAGTGGCCCGCTTACCGTCAGACCGGTAAGCGGGCTTCCTGACAATCTCGGTTATGCAGTGCGGACGTTGTCCGCGCCTATGTCTTCCAGCAGGGTTTGCAGTTTCTCGACTTCTTCGTCCGTTTTCGTTTCAACTCCGAGAAGAATACCGCCGCCACGAACGCCTGTGTCGTAAACCTTCGCGCGGTGTTCAGGAATACCTGTGCCAACCAGCATCCCAATCAGTCCGCCCGTCGCTCCGCCAGCCCCCGCTCCGGCAAGCGCGGCCGCGAACGGCCCAGCCACGACCAATCCAATGCCCGGCACAACAATCGAAGTTCCGACGGCGACAATTGCTGCCAACACCGCCCCAACTGTTCCGCCGATAGCGCCACCAATTCCCAACCCATCAGCGGCGTGAGACTTCGTTTGTACGGCGAACTCTTTGCTCTTCGTGGCATCGGACATTAACACGCTGATGTCGTCACGCGTGTAACCCCGCTTGATAATCGCATCGACAGCAGCCTCGGCCGCGGCGCGTGTTTTGAAAAATCCCGTTACAAATTTCTTCGACATAGCCTCGCTCCTTTAGTTTCATGACTCCGCCGAGCCTCTGAGCGCAGAGAGACACAAACCATCCGCTCGAAATTCAGCTTCGGTCCGAGAGATCAAATTGTTAGGGGATTTGAAAGTAGTTTCCGTTAGCGCGAACGGTCTGTCAAATCGAGCTATCTATTCGTTAATTCATCAAGAAATTCACTGAGGTCCGCAGGGAGCGGTGAGCTGAACTTCTTGAACTCGTGAGTTCGTGGATGACGGAAGGCCAGTTGCTCTGCATGCAGAAACTGCCGGCCGAGTTTAGCGATGCGACTGCGGACCACCGGATCAACTACTGTTTTGTCGCGGCCCCCTCCGTACGTTTCATCTCCCACGACCGGATGTTTTAGCCACGCTAGATGCACGCGAATTTGATGTGTGCGACCGGTCTTCAATTCGACGTCAAGCAACGTAAAGCGATCGAATCTTCGTCGCACGCGATACAGGGTCAAAGCCGGGCGGCCGCCGCGCACAACCGCCATTCGCGTGCGATTCCGTGGGTCGCGCGCGATCGGCTGATCGATTTCACCGCGCTCGTTTTCGATCTGCCCATGCACCAGCGAGACGTACGACTTGAAAACTTCGCGATTGCGAAATTGATTCGCAAGATCATCGTGCGCGCTTTCCGTTTTCGCGACGACCAAGAGCCCCGAAGTGTCTTTATCGAGCCGATGCACAATGCCGGGCCGCGCTTCGTCGCCACCACTCGACAGCTTCTGAAAATGAAAGGTCAGCGCATTCGCAAGTGTTCCCGAGGAAACGCCCGCGGCCGGATGCACAATCATGCCTGCCCGTTTGTTGACGATGATGAGGTCGTCATCTTCGTAAACGATTTCGATCGGGATATCTTCCGGAACAAAGCCGGCGAGCGGCAACGTAGTCAGTTCCGCGTCAACCTGATCGTTCGTGCGTAATTTGTATGACGGTTTGGCGGCGCGACCATTGACGACCACGTCGCCGTCTTCGATTAATCGCTGCAGTCTGGAGCGGCTCCAGGATTCGATGTGTTCGGCGAGGAACGCATCGAGCCGCTCTCCCGCCGACTCCTCAGGAACTGTGAAGGAAAGAGTGGATTGGTCGTTTGCGTCAGAGTTCAAGGTTTCAGCTTGCGCGTCGCTGAACCCGAGCGCCCTTGCTCACGCGCGGGCTTCTGACACGCTATTGCTTGCACGGCGTGATCACGGCGTTCGCCGCCAGGTGATCGTGAATGAACTTATCGGCGTCGGCTTCGATCAATTCACCGTTCACCACGAACGCCTTTTCCGTCAGCACATCGCCGGTCGAATTGCACTTAGCGGGATCAAGAAAGATATTCCACGGCGAACCCCACTTGCGCGTGTCCCCCGTCAGCTGGCGATAGCCGAAGTGTGCGGTCTTTTCGCGATCTTCGCGCGACTCTGATTCGACGACCACCGGATAAGGCGCACCATTTGGCGCGAAGAAGGCACGGGTATCGGCGCTTGGGCCGTACTCGCTGACGCCGATGATTTCGAATCCCTGCGATTTGTACTTGTCATAGAGACGGGCTGCCACGGGCGCTTCGTTCCGCCAGTTCGGACACCACGGCGCGAAATAAAGCACCATCACCAACTTCTTGCCGGCCATCAAAGAACGCAGCGAGGCTGGTTGATTAGTGACGGCGTTATTCAGGGTCCAGTTCTTGTAATTGACGCTCTTTTCCAAAATGGGCGCGTACTCGTGGCCATCCTGCGCGCTGACGCTGGCAGAGAAAATGATGATGAATGCAGCGAGAGTGAATAAGATCTTTTTCATTGCGGGCTCCGATTATTTCGAGGTTGATGCTTGCGCCGTGATTGGTTCGTCAAGCAACGGTTTGATCGACGCCTCGAATGCTTCGCGAGTTCGCTCGCCGATCATTTTTTCGCGAATCCTTCCCTGGCGATCGATTAAGTAACTTGTCGGCAAAGGCGATGCGGGAAGTTGCGAGCCGACATCGCGCCCGCCCAAAACGATTTGGTAACTCTGGGGAATCTCTTTCTGAAAATCCTTCACGAGGTCGGCAGTGTCGTCGTATGACACGCCGATAATGCTCAATCCGCGCGCATCGAGATCTTTCTGCATCGCACTTAACGATGGGATTTCATTGCGGCACGGGATGCACCACGTCGCCCAAAAGTTCAGCAGCACGACACGGCCACGCAGATCTTTGATTCGCAGCGACTGGCCATCGAGTTTCGTGAACTGCACATCGGGCGCCGCCGCGAAAATTCCGTTTACCGGCGCCGCGGGCTGCGGCATGTTGCCGCGTAAATGTAACTTCCCTTCGAGGTTCGGCAGCACGCTTGCAAGCCACGAACTGGAAAGCATCGTCACACGATTACTCATCACCAGAAGTCCGATCAAAATCAGGATGATCCCGGAAACGACTTCGACCTTGTGCAGATGCTGGCGAAACTTTGCGTAGAAGCTCAGAAACTGATTGATGCCTAAGCCGGTGACGAGAAAAGGCACAGCCAACCCGGCTGAGTAGAATGCCGAAAGGATCAAACCGCCTTTCCATCCACCGCTGGTGGCCGCGAGTCCGATGATGCCGCCAAGAATTGGTCCGATGCACGGCGTCCACCCGGCGGCGAAAGCAATCCCTAACGTTAACGAGCCCCAGATGCCGCGCGACTCGTCGTTCTTAAAGTGTCGAGTGTCTCGATAAAGGTATTTGATTTTCAGCAGGCCGATGAGGTGCAGACCGAACACAATAATTACCAGGCCGCCGATAACGCGTACCCAGACGTTATTGATGATGGTCGCGCCCACCAGCCCCGCCGTGGTTCCGAGCGCAAGAAAAATCACCGACAGCCCGGCGTTGAAAGCGAGTGAGTTTGCGATTACCGCGCGCCTCGCGCCGGCGACACCGTGGTCCTTGATGTGATCAATGCTGACGCCGGACATCAGCGAGATGTAGCCGGGAACCAGCGGCAGCACGCAAGGCGACAGAAACGATAGAAGGCCGCCCACGAACGCGATTACAATGTTCACAATCGAAATCTGCATAGCTCCTAAAGCGCGGACAGTTTCCCAAACCCCAGCGGCAAATTCAAATCTTGCTTCTCGCCGTTACCGTTGGATGCGCGATCACGGATTTGCGGTGACGGCGCAAAGCCGATGTGGGGAGAAGCTCGCCAAAAGTGCTGAATTCAGCCCTGCCATGACGCAATCTGCCAGAAGCTTCGCGGTGATGGGCGTCAGCAAGATACCGTTGCGGTAATGACCCGTCGCATAGAACAAGCCTCCAACCTCAACATCCGGGCCGATTACCGGTAAGTCATCGATCGCGCGTGGCCGAAAGCCTGCCCACGAATCAATGAGGCGCGCGGCCTTGAGCGCCGGCGCGATTTCGGACGCCATCGATCTGATGGAATTGACACCTTCCTCGGTCACGCGGCGGTCAAATCCAACCCGTTCGCTGGTGGAACCCGCGAGTAACCGTCCGTCACGTCGCGGCACCAGGTAACCTCGTGAGCTGTAGATCACGTGTTGCGCGAGTTGCGTGTTTGGTTTGAAGCACAGCATCTGTCCCCGCACGGGTTCAATCTCAATCCGAGCGGACGCGGGGGAAATCGTGAGAGAAGAAGTCCAAGCGCCGGCACAAACAATAACGACGGCCGCACTGATCGTTCCGCTTGCCGCTTCAACGCCGGCAACGCGATTACGTTCAACGCGGAGCGATATGACTTCGCAGTTGGGTAACAGCCGGACTCCCAACCTCTCGTTTGCGGCAATCAGCGCTTGGACAAGTTTACGGTTCTCGATCTGCCAGTCATCTGGAAAGCGGAGAGCGCATCGCACTTCGGGCGAGATGTTCGGTTCAAGACGGCGAGCATCTTCGGAATTCAACCACTCAACTCGCAAACCTGCCCGCTGCTGCCATGCGAATCGTTTCCTGAGTTCCACTTCGTCGTCTTCATTGAACCCGAGGTACAGAGTGCCACGCTGGTCCAACTCGACATCGATGCCTGTTTCGTCATGCAGCGCTTGCGCGAAGCTCGGATAAAGATCACGGCTCGCCGTTGCAAGTTTGAAGAAATCGTCTGCGCTATCGGCTTCAACCTGCGGCGCGAGAATGCCGCCCGCCGCCCACGATGCTTCCTTGCCCGGTTGGCCTTTGTCGACGAGAACAATGTCTGAAACGCCGCGATGTGCTAACTCGCGCGCAATCGACAACCCGATCACGCCCCCGCCGACAATAATAACTTCAGCGGTCTTTGTTACTCTTGATGTCTCGTCCTGCAGCATGCGCGTGCGGTTGTCAGTTGTTATTCAAACCTTTATGCTCAATGGTCCATTGCAGGATGCGGAGAGTGGTTGAGGAGTTTCGGCCTACTGCTCACTGCTTACTGCCCACTTTTTCATGCATCGTATCACACTGATTCCCGGCGATGGGATTGGACCGGAAGTCGCCTCCGCAGTCGTCCGCATCATTGAAGCTTCGGGCGTAAATATTGAATGGGAAGAGCACATCGCCGGTCAGGCGGCGCTCGACAAATTCGGCGCCACGCTGCCGGATGAGCTGCTCAATTCGATCAAACAGAACAAAGTCGGCCTGAAGGGGCCCATCACGACTCCGGTAGGCAAGGGGTTCACGTCAGTCAACGTTGGATTGCGCAAAGCGCTCGATCTCTACGCGAATCTCCGTCCGATTCGCGCACTTCCGAACGTTCCGTGTCGTAATCCAAATCTCGATCTCGTGGTCGTTCGTGAGAATACTGAGAGTCTCTATTCCGGCATCGAGCAC
>Ga0075433_10002520_pt1 | contig 13936 bp, 12 predicted proteins | sample RhiMethybrSRZTD2_FD_75299 | JGI IMG/M metagenome (GOLD analysis project Ga0075433, IMG submission 75299) | Populus rhizosphere microbial communities from Tennessee, USA - Rhizosphere MetaG P. TD hybrid SRZTD2 | ecosystem: Host-associated > Plants > Roots > Rhizosphere > Soil | place: USA... | reverse complement strand
GGCTCGTCCTCGATCAAGAGGATCGTTTCGCGGCCACGTACCGGATCGATCGTGTCAGCCGCCCCTGTCAGCCCCGGTATCTCTTGTTCGACCCGTGGGAAATAGATCCGGAACGTGGTCCCCCGACCTGGCGTACTCTCCACGATGATACTTCCCCCGCTCTGCTTGACGATGCCATAGACGGTGGAGAGCCCCAATCCCGTTCCTTTCCCTTTCTCCTTCGTGGTGAAGAACGGTTCGAACAGATGCGACCGGGTCTCAGCATCCATCCCATGCCCGTTATCACGAACCGTCAGCAACACATACGATCCCGGCGCTACGCCCACCGCATCCAACCGCACCTCTTCCCCAATCGTCACGTTCCGGGTTTCGATCGTCAGGCGGCCACCCTTGGGCATCGCATCACGTGCATTGACCACCAGATTCATGATGACCTGCTCGATCTGTCCGGGATCCGCCTTGATCGCCCCAAGTGACGAATCGAGTTCGGCACTGAGTTCGACGATATCCTCCCCGATGAGGCGCCGTAACATACCGTCCATATTGGCCACGAGCGCATTGAGATCGAGAACCTTTGCCGCAATAAACTGACGGCGGCTGAACGCCAGTAATTGACGGGTCAGCCCGGAAGCCCGGTCCGCGGCTTTCTTGACCTCCTCCATGTCCTTTCGCATATCATCGGCGGGCCCCAGGCGGCCCAGAAGCAACTCGCTGTACCCTCGAATCACCGTGAGAAGATTATTGAAGTCGTGCGCCATGCCGCCGGCCAATCGCCCCACTGCTTCCATCTTCTGCGCCTGCCGCAATTGCGCCTCGGTTTCCCGCAACACCCCTTCCGTTCGAGCCCGCTCGCCGAATTGGCCGATCTTGAGACCGATGTCCTCCACCATCTTCAACAGGTCGTCATCAGGCTGCCGCACCTGGCGGCTGAAGAATTCAATGACGCCATCGATTTCACTCCCTACGCGAATCGGCCAGCCACACGCCCCGTGAAACCCGACTTGCTGCGCCTGCGCCACACGAGGGAAGTTGATATCTATTGTGACGTCTGTGATCCAGGCCGGCTTGCCGGTGGCCCAGATACGTCCGGGTAAACCCTCGCCTTGTGTAAGCACGCGCTGCCAGGTGTCCTGAGTAAACGGTTCGGCCTGCACGGACGGCACCTTCCACTGATCGAAACAGCGCAACACCCCGGTCGCCTTATCCACCCGCCAAAACACGCCCAGATCCCATTCCAAGCTCTCCCCGATGGCCTGCATGATTTTCGGAACAGCCTCTTCCATGGTCATCGCTTCGGAGAGGACCCGGGTCACCGCATACTGGGAAGCAAGACGTCGTTCAGCCGCGCGGCGGTCAGTGATATCTCTGATAAAGGCACTGAAGATGTACGCATCCCCGATTTTTGCCGGTGACACTGCAAGCTCAACGGGAATCTCCCGCCCGTCCCTGTGTTGAGCAACAATTTCAATCCGGCGGTTCAAAATTGGGCCAGTCCCTGTTCGAAGAAATTCACGGATGCCCTGTTCATACGCCTGACGATCCAGTTCAGGAATAATGGTCTCGGAGAGGGCTCGTCCCAACGCTTCTTCGCGGGACCACCCAAAGATCGCTGTCGCCTGTGCATTCCAATCGGTCACAATCCCGGTCGAATCGATGGTGATCACTCCGTCAAGCGCCGTATCGACGATGGCCCGATTCCGTTCCTGACTCTGGAGCAACGCCGCTTCAGCGGCTTTCGCCCAGGCACTTTCCTGTTGTGCTTGCCGATGTTCGGCGCGCAAGCGTGCCGTGGACCAGAACAACAACCCGAGCATAGGAAGCCAGACCGCTCCGCCTACGATTCCGACTTTCCACAAAAAGGTATGAATAGGGGCCAGGATTTCCTGTCGCTCCATTCGGACCAGAACCGACCATCCCAGCCCCGCAAATTCTCCAAACCCTTTGGTCTGGGCATACCCAGTCACCACCTGAACATGCCGCTGAAGATGCTGTTCCTCGATAAACCCTGGTACGCCGGCTTCACTCAGCAGGGCCGAAGGAAGTCCAAGTTTTTTGAGATTCATGGCTCCCTTGTGCAGCAGATCTGAGTCGACAAACACCCTGCCCTGCCGCGTCAACATTTGGTATTCGACCCGCCCGGTCGCTCCCGGTCGAGCTTCAAGCGAGCGAATCGTCCTGGTGGTCACTTCCTCCAAAAATGGGATCCCCACCTGCAGTGTCACCACACCCAGGAACGCGCCTTGAGGGCTCAGAATCGGGGCCGAAAACGTAATCGTCTCGACCCCACTCTCCCCTGTTTCCTGCACCTCGACGTCTGTCACGTTAAGTCGTTGGGTCGCACGCACAGTGGTAAACGAGGCGGCACGGCCATAGTTGCGTCCTACCAGCGAGGTGTCTGTCGCTGCCACGACGGTACCCTGAACGTCCAGAACCGCTAACGACAGGTAGACCGGGGAATACTCCTTCTGCATCCACTTCAAATACTCGGACAGATATTGTGAATCGGAGGTTCGCGACGAAAATGCCCGGGCCATCATGAGGACGTCGCCTCGGCGTTCGAACAGCATACGGTCGAGTTTCTCGGCCACTTCTACGGCGGCCAGCGTGAGCTCTCCTCCCGTCACCCCGACAAACCGCTGTTCGACGAACCGAATCAGGACGATACCGGCGAAGAGCGCGAATACGGTCATGACGACAAGGAGGTGGGGCAACCAGCGATAGCGGCGAAGATCGAGGAATGATAGTGCCCTTGAGGTCTTCATGATTCACGCGCCGGGGAGACGACGAAGTTGGGAATCAGCATGGCAGGATGATAGGCCTGTTTCGATGCGCGCAATCCGGGAAGACCTGCATCATCCATTGTATTCACGTATTCGGCCCCCTCTGCCACAGCAGTCCGGCAGGTCTCCCGAAAGAGATACTGCGCCAGACCTGGGCGTGTCCGATCCGTGACTTCTAAGAGGACACAGAATGTCGCGCTCGTGAGCCAGTAGCCGAAGGTATAGGCGCAGATCCGACCGTGAATCCTCACAACCTTTCCCGTGACTCGGAGGGCCGGCGCCTGCGACCAGATCACTTCGTGGGCCGGGACCGCATCAGCCAGCAACATCGCACAGAACGGATCAAGCCCTTCCTCTTGCTTCTGCCGTGACCAATCCCTTAACAGGGCACGACAGTCCTGACGATCGCCGACCTGATAGGAGCCCACCTCACACGAGTGCTCTCGTTCGAATCGATTGCACAATGCGCGTTGAGATTTATACCGGTCGCCCGTCAAGGCTGCGAGGTCCGTTGCGCGATACAAATAGTCCGGTTCTTTGGGCGTCACTCGATATCCCAGCCGTTCCAACTCTGGTGCCAACTGAGACGGCACGTTTTCAACCCGGCTGACTGGAGAATCACCATTCCAACGTCTCAACTGCTCCATCGCCTGAGATAGGAGCGCCTCAATCGGGCCGGCTCCGATCGGCGGCAGTGGCATAAACCAGCCGTCCGGCGACTGTGCGAAAAGACAAAAGGCCCCCTGAATCTCCATCCACCAGTAACCCAGTACTCCATTCCACATGTAGTGATAGACCGGCGAATAGGCTGCGAGCGACTGATCGCCGCACCGCCCAGACTGATTCAATGCCGCCGTCATGCGTGGGAAGTCCTCCAATGTGAACCGATACAGCGGGGCAGATCCCCACTGACCTGCCACGGCCCCTGTGAGGCGCGGAAGACGGTCGAGTACAACCACGTCCTGTTGAAACCGTCCGATGAGGCGAGGATGCGCGACGACTTGATCACGGATGTCCGGTTGATCGAGCAAGGCCATCACCCTATCGGCATGACGCTGGATCTCCTCCGGAATTTCCTCTCGCATAAACGGGCATTTCGTGTCCCACCCCAACAATACCTGGTCGTGTGGTTCATTCCACATCAGCGCCAGTGGATAGAGCTGACAATCAAGCGGACGCTGCTCATAGATGCGGCACGTTGAAGTCGATGCGTCGAATGCCGGACAGAGATATCCGTCTCCTTGGGGAGCGGGAACCAGGATCACCTGTGACCCCCGCCGATTGGGGAAACACGTTCCTTCGACACCCTCGGCCAGAGCCCTGGTGATTTCGTTCTCGGTAAAATAGGGACGGAGGGCGCTGTCGGGATCTGGGAACCGACAGCAGACATCGCACTGAAGACAGGTTCGGCTCGGCACGAGTTGTGGCAGCACAATCGGTAGTGTCACGAAAGCGCCCACCAGCTTATCGTCGAAAATGACATTGAAGGATTCCAATTGATGTGCGCCTCATACTAGCATCATTCGCAGAGGTGCCCAAAGGGATGTCACTTTTTTCACCGATGCCCCGCCCCTCACAATCCCTTCGCCCCTTGTACGGTCCTAAAGCCCGTGTTACAGTCCTGGGGCCTCGCATGAGAGGCGCTCATTGACACGAATACTGCCCCTGTCTGATTTGGCTACCTCCGACCTCCTTCATCGTTGCGCGATCATCCGTGACCAGCTGAGCCGAGCTGGGCTCTTTCCATCTCTGTCCGAACAGGCCCCGGTGTCCGGAATGGTCGCTGCCACGACGACGTGGCGAATTGCGCCTACACCATTCCTTCTGACGAATGATCAGTTAGATTTTTTCCACCGACTCGGGCCGCAACTCTTTTCTTTTTATCGAGCCCTGAACCGCCTCTATGCCGACAGCGTACGCGGACTCCAACCGGCCTGGATCGCGGGATACCTGGACCAAGGCAAACCGGAAGCGTTGCTCACATACAGCCGGATGAAGCGGTTTCGCGACCAACTTCCCGCGGTCATCCGACCGGACATCATCCCCACCCAAGACGGCATGGTGATCACCGAGCTCGACTCAGTCCCAGGAGGAATTGGAATGACCGCGTGCCTCTCGGCGCTCTATGCCGAGCGGGAAGACGACCACCTCTCGCTCGTCGGAGGCCCCGAGGGGATGGTACGAGGATTTGCGGCCATGTTGAGAAGCCAGCTCGTCCAGCATACGGGATGCGTCGCCATTCTGGTATCGGAAGAGGCCAAAGACTATCGGCCTGAAATGACGTGGCTCGCGGCCCGGCTCCGGGCCATCGGCCTCGACGCCTACTGCGTGGAACCTCGTCAGATTCGATTCACCGAGGAGGGCCTCCGGATCACCAGCGATGAAATCGACCAGCCGGTGGCCTTGATTTATCGGTTCTATGAGTTATTCGATCTGCTGAACATTCCCAAATCCGAACTCGTACAATATGCGCTCAAGAAAGATCGGGTCACCGTCACACCCCCGTATAAGCCGGCTCTGGAAGAGAAGCTTGCCTTCGCCCTCCTCCATCATCCAATTCTGCGGCCGTTCTGGGAGCAGGCCTTGAGCAGTGAGGTGTTCCTGCATCTGACCACCATCATGCCCCGTACATGGATTCTTGATCCTTCGCCGATCCCTCCGTCCGCCACAATTCCCGGCTTGGTCATTGGCGGACGGGCCGTGATGAACTGGCGCGATCTGGCTGCGGCAACCCAGAAAGAACGGCACTTGGTCATCAAGCCATCGGGCTTCTCTGAACTCGCCTGGGGCAGTCGCGGCGTATCGGTTGGACACGATATGCCGCAGGGAGAATGGGCCGGTGCCATCGACAAAGCACTGGCAGCCTTCCCCCATACACCTTACATCCTGCAAGAGTTCCACAAGGGCCGCCTGTATGACCTCGACTACTTCGATCCGGTCACCGGTGAGATGAACCGGATGTCCGGTCGCGCCAGGCTCTCCCCCTATTATTTCGTGAGTGGCGAAAAGACCGAGCTGGCTGGTATCCTGGCTACCATCTGCCCGGCGGATAAAAAAGTGATCCACGGGATGAAAGATGCCGTGATGGTACCCTGTGCGGCTGCTGGACCATGATCTATGTTGAATGAATCGGCACAGTGTCGTCCGGACAATTCACCATTCAACATTGAGCATTCACCATTCGTATTTATGGCAATCACCCTCTATCACGTAGCCTGGTGTCCCGACTGTAAGGAGGTGCGCCGGAAACTGGCAGACCTCCACATTGAATACGAGCAGGTCGTCGTGCCCGACTTTCGCCCGATGCGCAAAGAGGTGCAAGAAGTCTCAGGCCAATACTATGTTCCTGTCCTCAAGGATGGGGACCTCGTGTTGACGGAAACCGACGACATCCTCGATCATCTGGACAAGACGTACGGTCAGGAACGGATCGCCGGCAGTTGATGGCCCCGGCAGACCTGCCTATCCATTCGACTCGACAGTAAAGGAGACTGCATGGAAGCATGGAGACGCATACTCGCCGACAGCATCGTGAAACCAAAAGACTTGGCGGAGCGGCTCGGTGTTGATGCGAAAGAAATCGAAGCCATCGTGGGCGACTATCCGATGCGCATTACCCCCACGGTGATGGCGACAATGAAAGAACGGGGCGATGCCATTTGGAAACAAGTGGTCCCAGACATCGCCGAGATGGACGACTTCGACGCGGAAGCTGATCCGCTCGAAGAAGACCTCATGAGCCCGGTTCCGCACCTTGTCCATCGCTACCCGGACCGTGTCCTATTAATGGTGACGAACCAGTGCCCGATCTACTGCCGGTTTTGTACAAGGAAACGGCTGGTTGGGAAACCGGGCTTCCTCAAGAAAGGCGAACTCGACCAGGCCATCGCCTACTTGCACGAGCATACCGAAGTGCGCGACGTCATTCTCTCCGGAGGCGACCCCCTGCTCCTGCCGGATCGTTTATTGGAGCGAATCCTCAAGGCCCTGCGTACCATCCCGCATCTGGAACTGATTCGCCTCGGCTCCCGGGTGCCCGGCACGCTACCGGAACGAATCACCCCGGAACTCTGCGCGATCGTCAAGCGGTACCACCCTATTTATATGAATCTCCACTTCAATCACCCGGACGAACTGACTCCGGCAGTCAAAGCCGCCTGCGGGATGTTGGCCGATGCCGGCGTGCCGCTCGGCGCGCAAACCGTGCTGCTCAAAGGCGTCAATGACGATCCGGATATCATGAAACGTTTGATGCATCAGCTCCTGCTCGCTCGAGTCAAACCTTACTATCTCTATCAAGCGGACCTGACCAAGGGCACAAATCACTTCCGCACCACGGTCGAGACGGGGCTGAACATCATTAAGTCGTTGCAGGGTCACACAAGCGGAATGGCCGTCCCGCACTTCGTGATCGACGCGCCGGGCGGCGGCGGCAAGATTCCCTTACTCCCCGGCGACTACATGGTGCACATGGATGCCGAGGGGGTCCTCTTGAAAAACTATGAGAACAAGGCATTCCACTATCCGCAACCGCCGCAAGGATCCGCGCGGGAGCTGCCGATGGTGGGCACAGGGCCTTCACTGGGATCGTGCAGTACCGGAGAGCACGACGACCTGTGAGCACCCGAACCACGCAGGGCATATTGCCCTACCAACAGATCAAGCAGTTGATCGCGAGCGGCGCCATCCACACCGGCGTACCGATCGAAGACCGGCAGATCCAGCCGGCCAGTCTCGATCTGCGTCTCGGACGCAAAGCCTACCGTTTGATCAGCAGTTTTCTGCCCGAGTTGTCCGAGATCACGAGCCGGCTCAACATCCTGGACTTCTACCAATCCGACCTCGTGATGTACGAGATGGACCTGACCGAGGGGGCCATTCTCGAAAAAGGGCACGTCTATTTGGTGCCGCTGCTGGAACATGTGACATTACCGAAGACCATCCGGGCGCGAACGAATCCCAAAAGTACGACCGGACGGCTGGACGTCTTTACCCGCGTCGTGACCGACCTCAACACCGGATTTGATGAAATCCGAGCCGGCTATTCCGGCCCCCTCTATCTCGAAATTGTCCCCCGCTCGTTCACGATCAAGGTGAAGACCGGCTACTCCCTCAATCAAATTCGATTTGTGCGCGGCGATGCCACAGTGTCGGACCGGTCCCTTCAGACGCTCCACAAGCGAATGCCCTTGCTCTACCACAATCTCCCCACGAAACACGCGCTGGACACCCGCGATCTCCGAACGGATCGCGGCCTGTTTCTCCGCATCGATCTGAAGGGAGACGATCGAAGTGGCTCGCCGATTATCGGGTATCGGGCGAAGAAGAATAGTCACGTCATCGATCTGTCAAAGATCGGCCATTATGCGGCGCTCGATTTTTGGGAACCCCTGTACCGGCACCGCCAGGACAGCCTCCTCTTGGAACCGGAGGAGTTTTACATTCTCGCATCGAAAGAACGGATCCGCGTGCCCCCAGGCTACGCATCAGAAATGGTCGCCTTCGAAGCAGCCTGTGGCGAATTACGGACCCACTACGCCGGATTCTTCGACCCGGGATTCGGATATGGTCGCGGCGAGCTGCACGGCACCCAAGTGGTCCTGGAGGTCCGCCCCCACGACGTGCCCTTCCTCATCCATGATGGACAAACTTTTTTTAAGGTTGTATACGACAGGATGCTCGCACGCCCCAGTCAGCTCTATGGCACCGCACTCGGGTCTTCGTATCAACGCCAAGGCCTGACCCTGAGCAAACATTTTAAGGTTTAGCAGGATGCTGAAAACGACCGCCAGCTTTGTTCTCGCATCGCTCAGAGGCTCAACGTTGAGTTTCTCGGAGGTGGGAAACACGAGAGGGGCTTTTCCGTTCGCCAAGACCTGTTGTAAGGGCGAACGGCCGCACACAATGTGCGGTACGTACCTCCCTGCCTCTTCGCTCGCTGCGGCCGCGCTGAACGGTCATTTTGAGCATCCTGCGAGTCGTCTTGTGCTATCACCATTCGCAAGATCATAGTGAATTTGAAGACACACTGAGTTCTTCCGCAACCTGCTAGACACAGACCGCCAGCAGGAAAAGGGCCGAGGTTTACGCTAATTAAGAGTGAGGCGTGGGTAAAGAACGTCGGGGTGTCGATGAGCCTCGACCTCATCCTACTCTGTTCGCTCAATATTCTGACGTTTCACGAACGACGAGGACCCAGCTGACCATGCCGCCAGAACCGACACCGACCAATGAGCCAAAGCGCCCCGAGCGAGACGACGACTCCGGGGGCGACAACAATTTACGTGTCGCCGGGATGATCGTAGGCACCGCCCTCATTTTCATCGGCTTCCTCGACATCTTTCTCTCGATCAGCGGGGGCTTCGAGATCGACTTCATTCCCTTCTTGATTTATTTCGGTGGAATCGCGGTGTGGTCGAATGCGGTCGTCGAAAACGCGACCCTCCGCTACAGCATCATCGGCGCCGCCCTCATACTCGCCGCCGTCTTCTTCCACTATGGGGAAGTCCTCTTTTGGCATAAGCAAGTCGTGTTCTGGGGTACCGTGGTGGTCGTCATGTACTTTATGTTCAACGAACCGAAGAAACCTGCCTAGCACGAGCCCGGTTTGTCTGGTTCATTTGGTTTGTCTGGTTTATCTGGTTAGGTTCGTTAAACCAAACACACAAGACAGACCAAATAGACGAGATAGACCGAACAGACCAATTACGGGTGACGTGTCATGGCGATGCGGATATCCGTCATCATCCCCACGCTGGACGAAGAACGGACCATCATGGCCTTACTCGCGCAGACCGCCTCACTCGGCTTCGATGAGCTCATCGTGGTGGATGGCGGGAGTCTCGATCAAACCCCGGTGCTTGTCGAGTCCTACAGGCGGAATACTCAACTCACTGCACAGGGCCACGTGCGGTTGATGACCGCTCCCTGCGGGCGTGCCCGGCAGATGAACGAAGGCGCAAAGGCCAGCAGTGGAGAAATCTTATTGTTTCTCCATGCCGACACACTGCTTCCAGACAACGCCAAAACAACGATCGAGACGGCTCTGGCCGATCACCGGATGCTGGGAGGGCGGTTCGATGTCCAGTTCGATAGCCCTTCTATGTGGGGAACTATCATCAGCAGGATGATGAACTGGCGGTCGAGAATGAGCGGCATCGCCACCGGCGATCAAGCCCTGTTCGTGCGTCGTCACATCTTCGAGCAGATCGGAGGCTTCGCCGATATTCCGTTGATGGAAGATATCGATTTCTCCGGCAAACTTAAACGAAAAGGAGCGGTCGCGGCCCTCACTGCGACCGTGACCACCTCCTTCCGCCGCTGGGAGCGACACGGACCGTTGCGGACTATTCTCTTGATGTGGGCACTACGATTCCTATACTGGGTCGGCGTAGGCCCTCATACACTGAATCGATGGTATGGATTGGCTCGGTGATCCATGAAACAGCCTTCCTCTCAGCCGCCTGATGTAGCCCACCGTTCACCTGACGCGGCGTTGGTCATCTTCGCCAAGGCTCCGATCCCTGGAGAGGTCAAGACACGCCTCTGCCCGCCGCTAACCCCTGACGAGGCAGCCACCCTGCACGGGAGTTTTGTGCTCGACATGCTGGAGCGATCAAAAACCGCGGTGGCAAAGTTGAAATTGCCGCTCGATCGCTTTCTCGCCTGTATGCCATCCTCGACACTCGTATTTTTCAAGATTATGGAAGAACGGCAAAGCGTGAAGCTGATCGATCAAGCCGGTGACGATCTGGGCAGACGTATGCAGCACACATTTGAGACGATGTTCGCGAAACAATATCAACGGGTATTCATCGTCGGTACCGATGTGCCCTCGCTGCCGCTCGACCACTATACCCAAGCCCTCGCCCTACTCGAGAAGAATGATCTTGTGTTAGGCCCTGCCCTCGACGGCGGCTACTATCTGATCGGCCTGAAGCAGATGGTTCCCGATCTTTTCGTGGGAATCCCCTGGTCGACCGATCGGGTTCTTAAGATGACCCAAGAGAAAGCCACAAAGTTCGGACTCAAGACCGCACTCCTGCCTCCATGGCGGGATGTCGATACCATCGACGACCTCCGAGCCCTCATCGAAACCAGTGCCCTCGATGCCAAGAAACCGAAAAACGAGCAATCGTTTTCCACTCGTACCGCCGGCACGCTCCAGCTTCTCGCCAAACGGTTACAGTCACGGATATAATGGGTCCATACCAACCAGAGCGAAACATCATGAACGAGCGAGTGGCACTGATCACGGGCGGGGCCAAAGGAATTGGGCGTGGGATTGCCCTCGACCTCGCGGCACGACATTGGAAAATCGCCATCTGCTACCGGACCAGCGAAGCCGAAGCCCAGAAGACCTCCCTCGCCATCACGGAACGAGGCGGCCAGGCGCTGGCGATTCGTTGCGACGTGTCCAACCCGGTTTCGGCGAAGAGCCTGGTGGCCCAGGTCGAACAGGCCTGGGGCAAAATCGATGTGCTCATTAACGGAGCCGGCCCCTACCACCGAATCAATCTCTTCGAAGAAACGGTCGAGGGCTGGAACGAGATGTTCGACGGGAACCTCCACCCAATTTTCTATCTCGCGCAAGCCGTCGCGCCCGGCATGAAAGCGCGTAAGGCCGGTCACATCATCAGCTTCAGCATGGCCAATGCCGACCATATGATTTCCCAACCAGACGTCACAGCCCATTACATTGCGAAAGCCGGGATCTTGATTCTCACACGCACACTCGCGAAGTTGCTGGCGCCGCACGGCATTACCGTCAATGCAGTTTCGCCAGGATTCATCGATTCAGGCAGTGCGCCGCCGGGAGAACTCGCCGGCATGACCAAACGCATCCCAGCCGGCTACGTCGGCACCGTCGACGATACGGTGGCAGCCGTGCGCTATCTCCTGAGCGATGAGGCCCGCTACGTCAATGGCGCAAACATACAAATCAGCGGCGCCTGGGGGGTGTGAGGGAGAGGATATGAGGGAGGGCTTATGAGGTCAGAACAGGAGCGGATAGCGCATGGAAGGTTTGTCAAAGCCTTACAGCATGAACATCTGACCTGCGCCCAACCTGGGTGCGGCGGGGCGATGGATGTCGCCGATCATACCCTGCACAACGCCCACATCAAGACCTATGAAGCAGAGTGTGAGCGCTGCCATGTGAAGGAACAAATCACGGGAGTAGAACAGACCTCTCCACCATGGGACGTCGCCTCATTCACCATGATGGCCGAACTGCATCTCCTTCACGAGCAACCCATTTGCCCCTTCGACGACACCCCCATCACCTTTACCTCCATGCCGAATCCCCGACGCAAAGCCCGCTACCGCCTCTCCTGCTTCTACTGCGGCCGTCACGCGGAAATGAATTGGCCGCCACCGGAAGCCAAGAGGTAGGGGGACGGAAGCTGATTATCTTCTGTGCTCGCGCAACGCGCGGCCTCCGAAGGCCCTCGTTGAATGCGCGCAGTGAAGGACAGTCTGGCGGACGTTCAGCATCCTCACCCCGTGCAGTGATCGTGTAATGAAGAAGCGCTTGCCGAATCAAAGAAACGGTTAACAATCAACACACATGCCTAGATGTGTAGCGACCTAACGTCTGAATTCACCGGCCTGCGCAGTGTTTCGCGTAGGTCCGGTGGAATGAGATTTTAGATTTATTGAGAGATGCACGGCTAATCGCTGAATACGTATTTGAGATTGCTACGTGACACAGAAACTAATTCGCGACTGGTGGGGTAGTAGATTTCGTTGAATGCTCCTTCCAGCGGCAGGCATTGTCCCAGATAGCAAAACTCGATGGTGTTTTCGCTTCCACCGCCAGACTCGAAGCGAAACACTCTGCTCTTTGCTTCGAGAGGTTGTCCATCAAGCACTAACCTTCCCTCGTGGAGAATTGGGGCGTAATGACGAAGTGGCTCAGGTGATTTCCACCCCTTGGGGTAAGACTTCCAGGCTATGAATTGGAAAATGCCGCTACGTCTAGAATTTTTCGGAAGAAGATCCATCGCCCTTGTCGTTTCTGTCAGCTTCGAGAATATCTGATCCAGTTCGCTGTTAATTGTCCATGCCGCCTCAGCAGCCACACTAACATTTCGAGATACGTAGTAATCGAGTCTGCTCGTCAAGGAAATTGCTAAATCTTCTTCTTTCGATGTCATTTTCCCCAATATAGAAGGTGCTTGAACCCTTCGAACAATACCCTGAACAACTGCGTCGCTCACAACCTTAGATTCTTTAGTGTCGTATCTGGCAACAAAAAACGTAGCACTTGTGGGTTGGTTTTCGCCATTCGTCAGCAGCACCTTGGGTATGAAATTGGCCGAGTCCGATGCGCAGTACGCAGAAGACGGTTGCCGGAAGAAGAGTGTCATCCCGTCATCGATCTGCTTGGCAACGACCTTGAACTCGGATCGCCAGCTTAGAACCCACCGCATTACAGATGCAGTGAAATGCTTTTTCTGTTCGCAGTTCCACGAATAGTCGATGTGGTATGACTTGCTTGCAACAAGAATATCAAGAGACAACTCATAGTTCCGTGGCGGCTCAGGATTGAGTTTTAGTGATTCTGGATACGTAATAATTGCAGCGCCAGCCATGCATCCTGTGCATAAAAATACGGTCACGAGAAGCACACAATGGCGATAGAGATTCATGAGGTTGAGCGGATATTTCACGTATATGGCGATTCGGCAAATCGTCCGAGAAGTCTAACTATGTATTATCTAAGATGCCAAGTCTCTCGCGATGCAGGATAAGGCCCCCCTTGGCATCCTGTCAGAATTGGGAGCTAAGTCCAAGTGGTTTCTTCGCGGTTTGCCCTTGATGGTATTGACGCGGTGGCCTGACTTGGTTACAACTGCGCACGTCGAACGACCACCGTTTCATCGTGGGGGTTCCGTGAGCAGTTGTGACCAAGTCAGGCCGTTCTACTCTTCCTTCTTCTCCCCAAGCCGCTGATTGATAAAAATAGGAAGGGCGTCTGGGGAACTCTCGATTGCGCGCGTCGAACGAGCACATTCTGATCGTGCGCGTTCCGCGAGCAGGAGAGTTCCCCAGACGCCCTTCCTAATCTTTCCGACCGACCTACTTTCCGAACGCTTTTTTCAGCAGCGGCTCTATCTCGCCTTTGGCCGCCATCGGATCAAGGATATCGGTGT
>Ga0075433_10002516_pt1 | contig 13948 bp, 11 predicted proteins | sample RhiMethybrSRZTD2_FD_75299 | JGI IMG/M metagenome (GOLD analysis project Ga0075433, IMG submission 75299) | Populus rhizosphere microbial communities from Tennessee, USA - Rhizosphere MetaG P. TD hybrid SRZTD2 | ecosystem: Host-associated > Plants > Roots > Rhizosphere > Soil | place: USA... | reverse complement strand
AGTAACGCGCGACGTGCCGCGCCCGAACAAGACTCGTGAGAACGCACAAAACACACCGAGGTGACTCGGGCCGCCGACGATATTCGAGCATCGCAGCGATAGAATCGCTTTCGGATTATGTCGTTCGCCGTTGGTACCCGGCTCGGTCACTATGAGGTCATGGCGCCGCTTGGCGCCGGCGGTATGGGAGAGGTGTATCGCGCTGTCGATACCCGCCTCAAACGACAGGTGGCGATCAAGGTCCTTCCAAGAGTGCTGGCGACCGCGGACGGCGTCGCGCGATTCGAGCGCGAAGCCGAGCTCCTGGCGTCGCTGAATCATCCGAACATCGCGCAGATTTACGGAGTGGTCGACGCCGCGTCAGCCGATCGCGCGAGCGACGACGTCACCGCGAGTGGCGAGCGACGCGGACCGGTCGTGCAAGGCCTCGTCATGGAGCTCGTCGAAGGCCCGACGCTTGCCGATCGCATCAAGCAAGGGCCGATTGCGGTCCATGAAGCGCTCGGCATCGCGCGACAGATCGCCGCGGCGCTCGAAGCCGCGCACGAGCAGGGCATCGTGCATCGCGATCTGAAGCCGGCCAACGTCAAGGTCCGCGACGACGGGACGGTGAAGGTGTTGGATTTCGGATTGGCCAAGCTCGTCTCGGCGAGTGAACCGGATCCGGGGCCCGACCTCGCACGGTCTCCCGCGCTCTCGCAGTCTCCGACGTTAATGAGCCCGGCTGCGATGACGGGTGTCGGCATGATTCTGGGCACCGCGGCGTATATGTCGCCCGAGCAGGCGCGCGGCAAGATGGTCGATAAACGCACGGACGTGTGGGCGTTTGGCGCGGTCCTGTACGAAATGCTCACTGGCGCACACGCGTTCCCGGGTGATGACGTGGCCGACGTCATCGCGGCGGTGATGAAGTCTACGCCCGACTGGAACGCGATGCCCAGCGACGTGCCGCCCGTCGTCCTCTCGCTGATCAAAGGATGCCTCGAGAAGGATCGAGCCGTTCGCATCGGCGATCTTGCGGCGGCGAGGCTCGCGTTCGCGGCAGACCTCGGTGCGCTGACCTCGAGTGCGTCCGCTCCGATCGTCACTCCGTCACGATGGCGATACGTGGTGCCGTGGGCGTTCGCCGCGCTGCTGCTTGGAGCGGCCATCAGCTGGCTGATTCCGCGATCGGCCGGCCGCGATACGCGCGTCACGCAACTGCAGACCGATGTGCTGCCCGCAGATCAGCTCGTGAATTCGGTTGCGTCGACGCGGCCGTCTCGCAATGCTCTGGCAATTTCGCCCGATGGTCGATCGTTGGTATTCGTCGGCATGAAGGGGACGACGCGGCAGTTGTACAGGCGCTCGCTCGATCGGACCGATGCCACGCCGATCGCCGGAACCGAAGGTGCGTTGGCGCCGTTCTTCTCGCCTGATGGCGCATGGCTCGCGTTCTGGGCCGACAGGACGATCAAGAAGATGCCGATCGCGGGCGGACCGCCGGCATCGCTTCTGAACGATCCGCCCGGTCTTGGCTTCGGCGCAAGCTGGGGAGAAGACGGGACGATCTACTACGCGACGCGCCCGGGTATCTACAAAGTCTCGTCGGCCGGAGGCATGCCAGAGTCGATCACGTCTCCGCGCGGCGAGCGTCATCTGTCACCGCACGTGCTGCCCGGAGGGAAAGCGCTGCTCTTCACGAGCGTCACCATCGGGTGGGATACGGCAAACATCGTGCTGCGCTCGCTCGAGAACGGGCAGCAGCGCGTGCTGATTCAAGGTGGCACCGACGCGCGCTACGTCAACACAGGTCACATCCTGTACATGAAGCTCGGAACGCTGATGGCGGTGCCGTTCGACCTTGCGTCGCTGCAGGTCACCGGACAGCCGGTTGCGATGATCGAAAGCGTGATGCACAGCATCAACGCGCCGAACGGCAACGATGAAACGGGCGTTGGGCAGTTCGCGGTGTCTCCGACGGGCACGATGGCGTACATCCTCGGCGGTGTCGGGAAGTTCCTCGAGAGTTCCTTCGTGTGGCTCGATCGAAAGGGTGTCGCGGAGCCGCTGACGACGGCACCCGTTCGCCCGTATCTCTTTCCGCGTCTCTCGCCGGGCGGAGACAAGATCGTCGTGGGGATTCGAACCGGCGTCGGCCGAGGCACCGATCTGTGGGTCTACGACGTCGCTCGCGGCGCGCCGACCCGCGTCACGTTCGACGGCGCCGGCAATCCCGTCTGGTCTCCGGATGGCAAACGCGTCGCCACGTTCATGAACGTCGGGCCGACGACGAGCGGACTCTACACAGTGGCCGCCGATGGCAGCGGCTCGCCGGAGCCTGTGAAGTCGGTGGACGGCGGACAGACACCTGCGTCATGGTCGACCGCGACTGGCCTCGTGCTGCTGCAGCAACGCGGCGCGCAGGATGTGCCCTCGAGAGTGTGGGTGGTGCCGATGCAGGGCGACGCCAAACCAACGTTGTTTCTGGAGTCGCGCTTCAATCTGCTCTACCCGGAGTTTTCACCCGACGGTCGATTCGTCGCGTACGTGTCGAATGAGTCGGGCGGGCAGGAAGTCTACGTTCAACCGTACCCTGGCCCTGGCGAGAAGATTCGTGTGTCGACCAGCGGCGGCGGCGAGCCCCTGTGGTCGCCCAATGGCCGCGAACTCTTCTACAGATGGCAGACGCCCGATCGACAGCAGTTCTTCTCTGCAGCGGTGACGTCCGTCGCGCCGTTTCGCATCGACACGCCTCGCCTGATGTTCGAGAACAAGACGTTCGAGTACGACAACACCGTGCCGATCCGAAGCTGGAACATCAGCCCCGATGGGCAGCGCTTTCTGCTGTTGCGGTTCGCGCCGTCGACCGACAAGCCTGTCACGTCGATGCACGTCGTGCTGAATTGGACTGAGGAATTGAAGCGGCGTGCGTCTGGGCCAGCGCGTTAGATTCAGTCGGAGTCCAGAGTGAGGATTCCACAACGCGTACTCGAGATCGAGCTGCCGCCGTTCGATCCGCTGAACCTTCGTGCCGCGGCGTTGCGTGCCGAAGGCGTCGACGTCATCTCGCTCGGACAGGCACTGCCGTACTTTCCGCCGCCGCCATCCGCCGTTCGTGCCGCGCAGGATGCGTTGTCCACGCCGCAGGTGCATGCCTATTCCACCGATCCTGGACGGCCGTCGTTGAGACGAGCGCTCGCCGATCGCCTGCAGCATGAGACCGGCGCCGGCTGTGGACCCGAGAACCTGGTGATTACCGCAGGGGCCAACCATGCATTCGCAACGGTGCTCGCCACACTGGTCGACCCCGGCGACGAAGTCGTGCTCCCCGCGCCGTACTTCACGAATCACTACATGCAGGCGCAAGCGGCTGGAGCGATCGCGATCGAGGCACCGCTTGCCGATCAGAAGACGTACGACGTGACGTGGGACGATCTGTCGCGAGTCGTGACGCCGCGCACGCGTGCCGTTGTGTTGTGTAATCCCAGCAACCCGACAGGCGCGACCATCACCCGCACCAATGGCGAGCGCATTGTTCGAGAGCTGGCCGCGCGTGACATCTGGGTGATCAGCGACGAAACCTACATGCACTTCGTCTACGACGAGACGCATTGGAGCGCAGCCGCGGTGAGCGACTGGCGTCGCAATGTCGTCGTGATTGGCACGTTCTCGAAATCGTTCGCGATGATGGGATGGCGAGTCGGCTTCATGCTGGCCGATCGCGACGTCTGCGATCAGGCCACCAAGATTCAGGACGCGATGATCATTTGCGCGCCGACGATCTCACAGATTGCCGCCGAAGCCGCTGTCAACGCGGACTGGGACTACGCACGCGGCTTTCACGCGGAGCTGCGGCGGCGTCGCCAGCGACTCGTCGATCGGCTGCCCGACCTACCAAGGCTCGAATGGGCGCCGGTTGCCGGCGGCTTCTTCGCGTTCGTGCGCGTGCGCGGATGCACCGATTCAAACGCGCTCGCCACACGCCTCCTCGAAGAAGCGCACGTCGTCGCGATCCCTGGCGCTGCATTTGGCCGAAGTGGTGAGGGCTGCCTGCGACTGTCGTACGGTTCGGTGAGCGAAGGCGACGTTGAAGAGGCTCTGGAGCGTCTCGCCGGGTACTTCGCGAAGTGACGTCGTTGGAGTGGACTTTATTACATCTCTTCTCAGCGTCTCACAGTCATTCGCGCCGGCTTGCCGTGTAAGTTGTTGATTTTCGGAGGTGCGTACTACAGTACTTACCGGCAAAACTGTTGCGTATCGCTCGTTGAGGACTACTCGACTATGAGCGATTTCGATCAACTCGAATCGGGCTCAGGACCTGTCGAGCCCCTATCCCAACTCACACCGGATCGTACTGATCCTGAACCTGCATCCGGCCCTGGCGTCCTCGTGGACGTGCTTCCGCCGAACGCGAGGATCCTCGTCACGACACAGCATTCCTGCTATCGATTCGTGGTGCTCGACGGCGCCGATAGGCTCGTTCGAGTCACAGGCGGGAAACTGTTTCCTGATGCCACCGAGATGCTCCTCGAAGGAGCGACGACAGACGCCGGGATGATCAAGCGCGGATGGATCTGCGCGGGCATGCCCATCGTGCTGTCGACCGGAGTGAGGCGAATCATCACGTCGCGCGTCGAGTCGGTGGCCTTCGAGCGTGTGCGCGCCGCGTGATCCGCGCCCGTAGGGTCGGGCTTTAGCGCACGAAACCGTCTGGAGGCACGGAGACCACCCGTCTCCGTGCCTCTTTTTCTTGTACATCGAATGTATCGTTCGACGGGGTCGCGTCACTATTGAGCGATGCCCGGAACACCCCCTCACCGGCTCGAGTCGGGCGATCGTCGAAGTTCGCGGCCGCTCAATCCGATACGAACGCTGAGGTGGCGCAATCGATGTCGCATCCCTTCATGACTTTTCACGTCCCGTTTGACAGGTACGTTTCTGGGCGCCATCATGGATCTTCCCTCGAAGGAGCAATAATCGGCCTCGATCGTCGAAGGATCGGCCAGGAGGAATGATGTCCGACCGACAACAGCACGCGGTGCTCGCCGACAGACACGAGGCCGAGAAGGTTTTTCACGACCAGAAGTTCGGCGATCACGACCACACACCGCGGCACTACGACGCCAACCCCACTGCTCCCGTCTTCGATCGCATGCTCGCGATGGCGGGGCGGGATCTGACCGGGAAGCGCGTGCTCGAGTACGGGTGTGGCGAGGGGTGGATTACCGCAGATCTCGCCGAACGCGGCGCGCAGGTCAGTGCCTTCGATATTTCGCCGGTCGCTGTTCAGCAGTCGCGTGAATTCGCGGCCAAGCGCGGTGTGGGCGATCGCTGCACGATCGAAGTCATGGCCGGGGAGAAGCTGACCTACAAGGACGAGTCGTTCGACATCGTCATGGGGTTCGCGATTCTCCATCACCTCGAACTGACGGCGGCACTGAAGGAGATGCGTCGGGTGCTGGCGCCGGGCGGTCGCGCCTATTTCGCCGAGCCACTCGGGTCGAATCCGCTGATCAACGCCTATCGCCGTATGACGCCTCAGTACCGCACCGCGGACGAGAAGCCAATCGACCTCACCGAGTTCACGAGGCTCACCTCGGAGTTCTCCGGCGTTGAGCACCACGATCAGCTCCTGCTCGCCTCCGGCGCGATGGCGTTGTGCTACGTGCCAGGTTTGCGCAGCACCGCCGCCCCCACGCAGCGGTTCCTGATGCGTGTCGACGATGTGCTGTTGAAGGCGGCACCGTGGGCGGGTCGATGGGCCTGGTACAGTATTCTGGTAATGAAGAAATAAGCACTCTAAGAGCACAGTAAGGACGTCCGCCCCCCCGGCGCGACGCGGGTTCGACCCACCCACGAGGCCGTCGAGGAAGGCGCAAGAGTGGCCCGAGGGGACTATCCTTGTCGTCGGCTACCCGTAATGTCATGGTAGGAAACCGACACTCCTCCGAGTACAGATTTGTTCTCGCAGCCAACACTCTGGCAATTTCTACCGGGGTATTCGAGGCACGGATGCAAGAACTCGGCGGTTTTTTGGAGTGGCTCAATCGTTGCACAGGTTGCGGCGCGTCGGGCCGCGGACGGCTCGCGTTTCAAGAAGAAATGATGGCGTCTGGACCCCGAACGTACGGGGCGGCTCGCGTTCGCCCGGCGACTGCGACCGCAATTTCCGATCTTCGGAGCAGCACGGGCGCTTGCGACGAGAACTAGGTGGAGTAGTGATGAAATCATCGATTCTGACGTTCGTCTGTTTCCTTGTCGCGGCGACCGCATCGGCGCAGCCGTCCATCACCGGCACGAGCGGGACTCTGACACACGGTTCGGCGGTCACCCTTCTCGGCGGCAACTTCGGCTCGAAGAGCGCGCCGCAGCGGGTGTGGGATACGGCCGAAGGCACCGACCTCCGTACCCTGTGGGACGTGTGGGAGCCGACTACGGCGTCGAATACGACTTGCAACATGGGTTACCGGACGCCGATCCGCAACGTCGCCTTGCCGCACAACAGCAGCAACACGAAATACCTGGCCGGCTGCCACTACGGTCTCGACACCTCGTCGGGCGGCAACGATGTGCACATCGCGAAATCGCGAACCGTTCCCGGATATCCGTATTACAGCTACTGGTCGTACTACTGGCGAATGGATCCGGCGTGGGACAACTGCTGCGGTGAGAACACCGACGGCAACAACAAGATTCATCTTGTGGCCACCACTCCGGGCCTGGTCGATGGCACCTTCTGGTACAACGAATACGACGTGCGTCCGACCAACCCTAGCGTCACTCCAGTGCTGGACGTCTCGGATACGGGCGGCCTGGGCTATCGTTGCCGCACAGCCGTCGTCGGCGCCTGCCACAGCAGCGGTGCGGGAAATGTGGGCTACGGCACGGATTCGAACAACCCCATCAACGGATGGATCAAGTTCGAGATCATGGTGCGCTGGGATCGCTCGACCAGCGGCTACATGATCATGTATGAGAACGGCCGCAAGGTGTATCACTCCACCGGTGAAACCGACACGAACACCAGCTCGCAGACGCGGTGGGAAGCGATCGGCTACTACTCGCGCGCGCGCGGCATCACCAACTGGCGGTACTTCGACGACATCTATTTCGACTACGGCGTCGACGCGATTGCCCACGTGGAAATCTGCCCCGGCGCGACGTTCGCCAGCCGCGGCGTCTGCGCGACGCAGCCGTTGACGTCGTGGAGCCCGAGTTCGATCAACTTCACCCTCAATCGTGGCCCCTTGGCGGGGAGCGCGACCGCGTATGTCTACGTCACCGACAGCGCCCGGAATACAAACAGCGTGGGCTTCCCGATCGTCCTCGGCAGCAGCGGCAGCAGCAGCAATCCGCCGCCGCCGGCTCCGACGGGCCTGCACATCGTGTCGAATTTCCGGGATGTCGGCCTGCTCGGCGCGGTCGTCTGCGTCCTGGGGATGAAGCGCCGCTTCCGCAACACGTCGGATGATTCACGCCGGGGCTGAGACAGCCTGGCCTGACCACTCGCAGTAATCAGGGGCCGCCCTCGGGCGGCCCTTTTTTCTTGTACGCCGTCTTAGAATCTGACTGACTGACAGTGAATCCGTTTCGTGTGCTCTGGAAGCGGCGAACGCTCGAGCGATCGTGTCGCTGGACGCGCTCGCAACTCGAGCATCATCAGCAACGCCGACTCGAGGAGCTGCGTCGCGACGTGATGGCGCGCTCCCGCTTCTATCAGCGATTCCACCGCGGGCTCGAGCAGCAGCCGCTCACCGCCCTGCCGATCCTGACCAAGGCCGTCATGATGGAGCACTTCGACGACCTCGTCACCGATCCTGCGATACGTCTCGCCGATGCCGACGCCTTCGTCGTCGCCAATCAGGGTCCCGCGCTGTTCAGGGATCGCTACGTCGCGCTCTCGACATCCGGCAGCACGGGCCAGCGTGGCGTGTTCCTGTTCGATCCGCAGGAATGGTTGACGGCGCTGGCGATGATCACGCGGCCGCTGGCCTGGGCTGGCATCGGCGGCGGTTTCAAGCGGCCGCCACGGTCGGCGATGATCGCGTCGACGACGCCTTGGCATTATTCGACGCGGGTCTCGGAGGCGTTATCGAGTCGCCTGCTTCCGTCGCTTCGGCTCGACGCCTCCGAGCCGCTCGCCCGCATCGTGAGCCGCTTGAATGAATGGCAGCCGGAGAACCTGGCGGCGTATCCATCGGTGTTGATGCAATTGGCCGACGAACAGATTGCCGGGCGGCTTCGCATTCATCCTCTGAGCATTGCCACGAGCGCCGAGGTTCTTCGCGAAGACACCCGCCTGCGTGTCCGTCAGGCATGGGGCGTGCGCGTGTTCGATACCTATGGCGCCACGGAATATGCCCCCATCTCCGCGGAGTGTCTGTTCGGACGGAAGCATCTCTTCGAGGACGGAGCGATCATCGAAGTCGTCGATCATCGAGGCCGCGCCGTGCCTGCGGGTGAGCCGGGAGAGCGTCTGCTGCTGACCATCTTCGATCGCCGCACTCAGCCGCTGATTCGCTATGAGATGAGCGACATGGTTCGCCCCCTTGCCGGAAGCTGCGAATGTGGGCGCCCGTTTCGATTGATCGAGTCCGTCGAAGGCAGGGTCGAAGACGTTCTCGAGTTCTCATCGCGCAGCGGCGCCGCCGTGCCGGTGTCGATTCACCCGAAGGTGTTTCACCACGTGCTCGAATCCGTTCCTGCAACGGGATGGCAGGTTCGAGAGGAAGACACGGGCCTCACGGTCTTGCTCTCGGGGCTGCGTGACTCCGCGCTGTGCGAGGGCATTGCCGCCTCGATCCGGACGTCCCTCGAGGAACACGGCGCGCTGGTGGGATCGATCCGCGTGCGTGGGGTCGATGCGCTCGAACGCGGCGTCACCGGGAAGGCACCGCTCGTGATGAGCAAGCGGCGGCGTGGATTGGGAGGATAATTCGGCGGTCGTCGTTCAGAAGATGGCTGTTGAGTGATCACCGCAAGACAATCTCGAATCGTGCCCCGTCTGCTGCTGGTCATGCTGATGGTTGCAGCGGGCTATTCGTACGCGCAGTTCTCGCGCGATGTCTACGGCGGCTTCGGCGTGCTGCGCGGCGAGCAGGGTGATCCGGCGGAGTTGCCGCCGAAACAGTGGCCGGATGCCAATGTCGCCGGCTGCCACATCCTCTATACGAGCGTTCGCCGCGAGGCCAACGGATCCGGGTGGCGGACCGACTATCCGTGGGGGCAGCGCAATCTCTTGATCCGGCTGTCGGAGTTGACCAAGACGCGCGTCAGTTGGCAGAAAGCCGGCGCGCCCCACGTGTGGCTGGTGCGGCTGACCGATCCTGCGCTGTTCGGATGTCCGTATCTGATGGCCTCGGATGTGGGCACCATCGGGCTATCGCCGGAAGAAGCCAAAGCGCTGAGACTCTATCTGTTGAAGGGCGGCTTTCTGTGGGTCGACGACTTCTGGGGAGAGCAGGCCTGGGATCAGTGGTCGCGCGAGCTCGCGCGCGCGCTGCCGCCGCCAGAGTACACGATCGAAGATGTGGCGATGAGCGATCCGATCTTCCAGTCGATGATCCAGGTGAAGAAGATTCCACAAGTCCCAGGGATCGGTTTCTGGCGTGCCGTTGGCGGGCGAGCGACGTCCGAGCGCGGTGAGGAGACGGCGCAGCCGCACTTCCGCGCGATGCGCGATCACCGAGGCCGCATCATCGTGGTCATGACGCACAACACCGACGTGTCGAACTCCTGGGAGCGCGAGGCCGAAGACCCGCGCTATTTCTATCAGTTTTCGATCGACGGCTATGCTCTGGGGATCGACGTGTTCCTGTACGCGCTGACGCATTGAGACCTAGCGGATGAACATCCAGTCCGATCTTGCGCTCATCCTGACCGGTGGCGGGGCCCGCGCGGCATATCAGGTCGGGGTGCTTCGCTTCCTGGCCCACGAGTTTCCCGACATGGTGCCGGGGATCCTGACTGGAGTGTCGGCCGGTGGGATCAATGCCGCGTATCTCGCTGCGCACCAGGAGCCCTTCCCCTCGAAGGTTGAGAACCTGGCCCAGGCATGGGGAGGCCTGCGAATCGACGACGTCTTCAAAGTCGATCTGCGTGATCTTGCGTCGCGTACCGTGCGGTGGGGTGGTCGTCTGCTGTCAGGTGGAAAGTACCCATTGCCGCCGGCGCGAAGCATGGTCGACACGACGCCGCTGCGGCACTTGGTGGCGCATCTGTTGGAAGCGGAGGGGGACGAGATCCCCGGGATCGCGAAGAGCCTTCGGGCAGGGTCGCTTCGCGCGATTGCGCTGACCGCGTCGAGCTACACCACAGGACAGTCGGTGACGTGGGTGCAGACGCGCGAGGACTGCAGCATCCAGACGTGGGAGCGCCCGCAGCGCAAGAGCGCGTCGTGTGTGCTGCGCGTCGACCACGTGCTGGCGTCCTCGGCGCTGCCATTCTTCTTTCCTGCGATCCACGTCGATGGCGCTTGGTACGGAGATGGCGGAATCCGCCTCACGACGCCTCTAGCGCCCGCAGTTCATCTCGGCGCGCGGCGCATCATCGCGGTGTCGACGCGATATGCGCGCACGCGCGAAGAGGCCGACCGTCCCGCCATTTCGGACTACCCGCCGCCGGCGCAGGTGGCTGGCGTGTTGTACAACGCAATCTTTCTCGATCAGCTCGACTCCGACGCGCTCGAGATGCTTCGCATCAACCGGCTCCTCGCGCGTCTTCCGGAACCAGCCCGCGATGGACTGCGCCCGATCGATCTGTTGATGCTGCGGCCATCCGTCGATCTCGGACAACTGGCCAACGCCTATGAAGCCGCCCTCCCGCGGCCGATGCGGTTCATGACACGAGGGTTGGGCACGGGCGAGACTCGGTCCAACGATCTTCTGAGCCTGATGATGTTCCAGACCGACTACGTGCGGCGTCTGATCGAGCTCGGCGAGGCCGACGCCGCGGCGAGGGTCGAAGACATTCGCTGGTTCCTTCGAGACGGCGGCGACGAACTGTCCTGACATCGCCGGTCTCTCTTCAACTGAACGACGCGATCACTCGAAGTACTGCTTCGCGAACACGTGACCCGATCCCGATTTGAGAAATCGCTCGAATCGACTCGCCGATTCTTCCGATGCGAATTGCACCGACACGACGAGGGCCCACGGAGTGAAGTTTCTGGTCTGCAGCGACTCACCGGCATTGTGCGAGGCCAGTCGGGAGGGGAGGTCGGCGGTGCGGCCGACGTAATGTCGCGTCGAGTCTTTGCGACTGCGGATCACGTAGACGATGCGTCGTTCGGTCATGACGTGGAATAGGCATGCCGAATGCCAGCTCGTCTTTCTTCGAGTTTGCACTGGAATGTGTTTCGTCGCGCACGGTCGCGTTTCGCTTTCTGCGAACTCCGACACCGGCCAACGATGGAGGAATTGCCACATCCTTGCTGAGGCGTGCTCAACGGCAAGGGCCTGCGAAGAATGGCCGTTGTGTATCAGTCGCCGACTCGTCCTTCGTGCCCCCCGCCTCCTCTCGAGGTCGATAACCCCCTGCGCCACCTTGCATGACGTGTTGCTGCCAGGTCGAGCCTCCGCCTCGATCGGGAGTACCGCTTGCACCTTCTCCTCGGCTGCGAACGAAGCTCCCCAGGAGGACAAGTACATGAAGCACAACATCACGATTGCCGTGGCCGCGCTCGCGGTGATGGCGGCTGGCTGTAACGCACGGTCCAGCAGCGCAAAAGTCACCGTCGCCGGTTGTGTGCAGTCCGCTGAGCAGGGCCTTGGTTCCTCGAGCGACAAGAAGGACATCGACAAGTTCATGCTGACCAACGCCAACCTCGTCTCGAGCGCGGCATCGTCGTCGTCGGCGTCGCCGAGCGACCCGGCCGCACGCGATCGCGCGCGATCCGATCAGGCACCGCCGGCCGATGCGTCCGCGCCACCGGCACCGCCGAGCGATGCGTCCGCACCAGCCGCGCCATTGGCCACCGGGTCGATGTACGTGCTCGACGGAAGCAAAAGTGAATTGCGCGATCACCTCAATCAGAGGGTGGAAATCACCGGCCGCCTCGATCGCGCGAACGACGCCAAGGACGCCTCGACGGCGACCGCCCGTCAGGAGCTGCACGTCGACTCAATCCGTCCGCTCACCGGCAGCTGCAATCCGTAGATCGCTTCGCGAGGGCGGGTTTCTCGACCCGCCCTCATCGCACCTGACCTGTGGTCCGCGCCTCGTTTACAATCGCGGCGGAGCAACGAGTGGCACAGGATCAGTCCTCGGACGATTTCGACTGGGTATCCGCGCAGGCGCAGTGCACCGCCAGCTCGGTGTTCGAGCGGCTGCGCACGCAGGTGCGCGAGGACGTGCACCGACGCAACGGTCTGCTCGGACGCACGGATGGATGGCGGTTCGAGTTCGACACCGAGGGCGACACCTTCGAAGTGTCGAGGGTGAGCGGCTCGCTGGTCGATCCCAACACGAGCGCGGTGGTGACGTTCGAGAGAACCGGCCGCCGCATTCAGATTCACAGCGAAGATATCGAGGTCGACATCATCGCTGTTGTCACGCTCGACGTCGGCGGTGCCTGCCGCTTCGTCGTCGGCGAGGCGCTCTATTCCGAGTGGGAGATCAGGCGGATGGCTCTCGAGCTGCTGTTCTTCGAAGAGCCCGAGGAACACCAGTAAGGGCACACGCGCCCGTGCGCCGACTACGCGAATTCCGGCGGGCGCTCGCCGATGACGTTGAACGCGCGCTCGAGAGCGAGCCCCGCGCGTGCCAGCGTGCCTTCCTCGAAGAGACGTCCGATGAGCGTGACGCCGTGCGGTACGCGGCGCGGCGACGCGAACGTCGGCAGCGGATGCGCCGGATCCGGCGCCCAGTCGCTGCGCGCCTCGCTCACGCGCACGAACCCGGCACGCAGCGTCAGCGACGGATGGCCCGTGAAGTTGGAGATCACTAGCGTCTCATCGCGCAGCGACGGGACCAGCAGCACATCCACGGTCGAAAAGATCCGCGCCATTTCAGCGGTGACCATGCGCCGGAATCGATCGGTCTGCACGAAGTCGACCGCCGACAAGAAGCGTGATTCGCGAAACAGGTTGGGCCATGCATCCGGCACTTGCACTTTCAGCTGATCGTCCTGGCCGCTCAGCGTCAGTTCCTCGAACGAGGCGGCCGCTTCCGCAAAGAGAATGACGTTGAGCGAATCGTACGGCCAGTCGGGCAGCGACACCTCGGTTGGCACCATGCCGATCTTCTTGATCGCCTCGAGCGCGGCGCGATCGACGTCGGTTGCAGGATTGGCCTTCATCCAGGCGGAGAAGTAACCGACGCGCAGTCCGCTCGCGCTCGCGGCGGCATCGAAGTCGAGTGGGCGCGCCACACTCGCCACGTCACCCGTGTCGGGGCCGCCGATCGCCTGCAGCACCAGCATCGTATCCTCGACGCTTCGCGTCATCGGTCCGAGCTTGTCGAGCGACCAGCACAATGTCATCGCTCCCGTTCTCGGTACGCGCCCGAACGTCGGCCGCAATCCCGTCAGTCCGCATCGCATGGTCGGACTGACGATGCTGCCTTCGGTTTCGCTGCCGATGGAAAAGGCGACCAGCGCAGCAGCCGTCGCCGCGCCGGGGCCCGCGCTCGATCCCGACGACCCTTCTTCAATCAGCCACGGGTTCATCGTCTGACCGCCAAACCAGATGTCGTTGAGCGCCAGCGCGCCCAAACTCAGTTTCGCGAGCAGGACCGCTCCAGCGTCGCGCAATCGTGCGACCACGACCGAGTCGGCTGGAGGGATGCGATTGCGGTACGGCTCGGCGCCGTAGGTCGTGGCGATGCCGGCTGTGTCGAGGAGATCTTTCACGCCGTACGGAATCCCGTGCAGCGGGCCACGGTATTTGCCGGCGGCGATCTCCGAATCGGCCTGCTTCGCCTGTGCGAGCGCCGCGTCGCGCGTGAGCGTGATGACCGATCGCAGCCG
>Ga0075433_10002515_pt1 | contig 13950 bp, 13 predicted proteins | sample RhiMethybrSRZTD2_FD_75299 | JGI IMG/M metagenome (GOLD analysis project Ga0075433, IMG submission 75299) | Populus rhizosphere microbial communities from Tennessee, USA - Rhizosphere MetaG P. TD hybrid SRZTD2 | ecosystem: Host-associated > Plants > Roots > Rhizosphere > Soil | place: USA... | reverse complement strand
GACGCGAACGGTAAACGACGTGCAGACGCTCAACGAGCTTTTTAGCACCGGTGTGGTTGGCCTTCTCGGCGACGTCTCGATTGTTTTCGGCATCGCCGGCATGATGCTCTGGCTCGATTGGAAACTCGCGCTGGTATGCATCGCCGCTTTCCCGGTGATTCTCTACATCAGCCGCTTTTATCGCCGCCGGGCGCGCGAGGTTTATCGGGAAAGCCGGCTGATCCTCGGCCGTCTAAACGCCGGCTTACAAGAAAACATCGCCGGCGTGGCCACCGTCCAAGCCTTCGGTCAAGAAGAAAAAATGTACCGGCGCTTTCGTGAAGTGAACCTCAGTTACCGCGACGTGCTCCTGCGCAGCATCCGCTACAACGCGCTGTTTTTCCCGGTGATCGAAATTTTCAGCGCCCTGAGCATCGGCCTTTTGCTCTGGTACGGCGGCCAGCAGATTCTTTCCAGCGCGGTGCAGGCCGGTGTGATCGTGGCCTTTATTCAGTATGTCCAGCGCATGTACCAGCCGATTCGCGATCTGGCCGAGAAGTATAACCTCATGCAAGCGGCGATGGCGTCGTCGGAAAGAATCTTTGCTTTGCTCGATACTTCGGAGACGATTAAAAACCCGGCGCAGGCGAAGAAAGTGGATCGCTTCGCCGGCGAGATTGAATTCAAAGACGTTTGGCTCTCCTACCGGGTGGGCGAGCCGGTGCTCAAAAATGTTTCTTTTCGGGTGCGCGCCGGTGAAAAAGTCGCGCTGGTCGGCGCCACCGGCGGGGGAAAGACATCGATCATTTCGGCGCTGTGCCGGTTTTACGACGTCGAGCGCGGTGCCATTCTCGTCGATGGCATCGACGTTCGCGAGTGGAACAAGCAGGAGCTACGGCGCCATCTGGGGCTCGTGCTGCAGGATGTTTTCCTTTTTTCCGGCGATGTCGCGACCAACATCACGCTCGGTGACGAGCGCATCAGCGAGACGCGGATGCTGGAGGCGGCGCGTCGCGCGCAGATCGCGCCGTTCATCGAGCGGCTGCCGCATGGATATCACGAAGAGGTCCAGGAGCGCGGCTCGACGTTGTCTCAGGGACAGCGTCAATTACTATCGTTTGCCCGCGCGCTGGCGTTTGACCCGAAGATTCTCATCTTCGACGAAGCCACCAGTTCCGTCGACACCCAAACCGAAACGTTGATTCAAGAAGCGTTGGTGGAGCTGCTCAAAAATCGTACCGCGCTCATCATCGCGCACCGTTTATCGACGATTAAACACGCGGATCGGATCCTGGTCATTCATCGGGGCGAGATTTGGGAAGAAGGAAGCCATGAGGAGCTACGCGCTAAGAGCGGACTCTACGCGCGCTTGTACGACTTGCAATATCGTTTTTCGGATCGAGCCGACGAGACTGCCGAGTCAGCGCCGATGACGTGACCCGTCGCGGCACGGCATGCCGCGCCTTTACACGACGAGGCCGAGCGAGCTCGGCGAACGAAAACCCGGGAAGATCTTGCCCAACTCGCGTTGAGCCAAGTGGCGCGCCAGCAGTTCGCCGCACACGGCCCGATAGTCCGTGGTCAAGTCGAGATCGCGGCCTTCATAGAGTACCTCCGGCGCGAGTCCGGGCCAGCGGCCGTAAACTTTGCCGCCGCGCACCCGTCCGCCGAGCACGAACATAACGTTGGCGTGGCCGTGATCCGTGCCGCGATTGCCGTTTTCTCTTGCGGTTCGGCCGAACTCCGACATCGTCACGAGCACGACGTCTTCTACCCGGTCGCCCAAGTCTTGATAAAACGCCGCCAGCCCGTCGCCGAGTTCCTTGAGGCGATTGGCCAATTGGCCGGTGGCGCCGCCTTCAGCGACGTGAGTGTCCCAACCCTCGATTTCGTTAAACGCGATTTCGAGTCCTACGTCGGCTTTGATCAGCCGGGCAATTTGCTTGAGCCCCACGCCGAACCTTCCTGCCGGGTAGGTTGCTGTGCTTGGCGGTATCTTCGATTCAATGGCCCGTAATCTTGCCATGGCGTCGAACAAACTCTTGCCGCCCTGCCGAAACAGCGGATCGGTTGCATTGGCATAGAGCTTTTCTAACGTGGGCGCCATTGCGACGTTGCGCAAGCGAAATTCTTCAATGGAAGACATGGACAGCGTCGGCGCGGCGCCGGCCAACATGCGCGGTGTCTGCGGGCTAACCGCGACGCCGCGAAAGGGCGAGACACTGGCCTGTTTTTCGCCGAGGTAGCGATTGAGCCAACCATCCGGCGTGCTCTTGATTCCCGGCGTGCCGATCTCCATGTAATCCTGCGAGTCGAAATGCGAGCGGCTGTTATCCGGCGAGCCGGCGGCGTGAACGATCGCCAGCTTGCCGTTGTCGTAAATGGTTTTTAGCGACGCCAATGCGGGATGCAAAGCAAAATAACCGTCGAGATCGATGGCGCGTTCTTCACCCGCAGCCGGCTCTTTGACGGCAATAGTCGGTCTGAGCGCGTAGTAGGCTTGGTCTTTGAACGGAATGACGACGTTAAGCCCGTCCATGCCGCCACGCTGGAAGATGACGACCAGCGCTTTGCCGCGCCCGCCTTGCTCAGCGCCAGCAGCGCGCACGAGAAAACTCGGCGGCAGTCCCAATGCCAAAAAACCAATTCCGGTGGATTTAAGAAACGAGCGGCGTGAGTGATTCACGATTACCTCCGTTGAAATTCCGGGGCGGCCAGCAACAGGGCCGGGGCTTCTTTCTCGTCGGCTTCCGCGAGGGCTTGCCGCGTCACGGGCGAAAGAGAATCAGGAGCGATCAGGCGGACCAAGGCTTGGGTGTCGCGCAGAGCGTTGGGCGGCACACGGGCGCCATCAAGGCGGTTACCGACCAGATCGGCGGCGAAATTCATGCGCGTGAGCAGCATATCCGGGCTGACCCATGACGAACTGACGTCGGGGTAACCGGTCGGCGGCTGGGCCAAAAAGAGCGGTTCGCCCATGCGACCGAGATAGCGCAAGAGTTGCGGCGTCATTCTCGTCTCGGCGTTGGTGACCCGCAACGCGCTGGCAGCGAACTCCAACGGCTTTTTCACTTTGGCGTGATAAGCTTCCGGCGCGAAGAACTCGGGCGAGTCGACGATGGTTCGCACCACGGTCCGAATATCGCCATCGCTGCGGCGAAAAGCTTCGGCGGCGCGATCGACGACGGCCGGCGGCGGTTTATCCGTGACGAATCGGCGCGCGAGCTTGGTGGCGATAAACTTTGCCGTCGACGGATGGCGCGCCAACAAATCAATGACTTTAATTCCGTCTTCCATACCACCCGCGGTGATGCGCGTTCCCAACACTGTTTTGACTCCTGGATCGTGCAGCCGGGGCTCGAAATGAAACTCGGCATCGCCGCGCGGCCGCACCAGCGTCCATCCCGTAAAGCAGCGCGCGACTTCACGCACATCTTGTTGCTTGTAACCGCCGTCGACGCCCAGAGTATGCAGCTCCATAAGCTCGCGCCCGTAGTTTTCATTGAGGCCACGGCGGCGTGCGTTGGCGGGCAGGCGCGCCGTCATCGCGCCATTGGGACTCACGCTCAGCCAGTTATCCAGATAGAAGAGCATTGCCGGGCTCTGCGCCGTCGCCAACAATAGATCGCGAAACTTTCCCAATGCGTGGGGCCGGATCGTGTCGCGGTCGTAGGAAGTCGTCAGCCACCGGTCGGCACCCTTGGCGGCAAAAATATTGAAATGGTTGCTCCAGAAGTCGACCATCACTTCGTAGAGCTGGCGTTGGCTGTACACGGCGCGCAGTAGCCGCGCCTGTTGGAGCTCGAGGATGATGAAGCGTGGCGCATTCATTTCGCCCGGCATCGCCATGCCGCGTGCTTGTGCCACTTTAGGCGGCGGGTAAAGTTCAAACAGTTCTTGACTGCTCAGCCGCATGGTTTTCAGTGCCGCGACTTTCTCTTCAGCGACGTTGTCGGGAATTTTTTCCGGCGCGAGCTGTTCGTCGAGATAGGCGCGGAAGCCGAGCCGGTCAACCCGTTGAACCTCTTCCGGCGTCGGTCCAAAGCTGATCCGATTCAAGAAATGGACGATTTTTTGCTCGGGGCTGAGTGGCGCGCTCATAGCTACTCCTTGTCTCAGCGTTACTGAACCTTGTCGCGTAGCTTTTCACGGAACTGTTTTCTTTCCTCGGCAGTGCCGTGCTCTTTGAGCTCGCGCATTTTTTCTCTGATCTCGCGTTTCTCTTGGGGTGGCAGCCGGTCAAAACGCTCGCGCATTTTTTCGCGCAGTTGCTGCTTTTCTTCCGGAGAAAGACGGTCGCGCCTTTCCAGGAGCTTTTGCCTCAGTTCTTGGCGCTTTTCCGGCGGCAAATCGCGCAACGTTTGGAATCGCCGTCTGAGTTCCTCGCGGCGCTCGGGCGGCAGCTCGCGCCAGCGTTGCCAACGTTCTTGGAGTCGCTCCCGCTGTTCCGGCGGGAGCTTTTGCCAGCGCTCGAAGTTTTTGCGCGCGACAGCCTTGTCCTCGGGCGAAAGCTGGCGCCAGGTCTCGAACTTCTTCTGCAGATCATCCTTTTCGCCGGGCGGCAAGTTCTGCCAACGCTGGAAACGTTCGCGCATTTCCTGTTTTTCCTCAGGCGTCATGTGCTGCCAGCGCTCGAGCGCGTCCTTGTCCGCCTGCGCCAGGATCATCCCGCGTGGCACCGATTGGCTCCATGCCAGCGGAGTGAAAAGCAAAGTCGAAAGCCAAAGAAGACCGAATGTGCGAGTTAAAAGCCTCACTTCAATGGCTCCTTCTTTTTTCCCGGCGTGGACTTTTGCGGCGTTGGGTTCTTTCCCTGCTCGCCGGCATTTTCGACGACATGCATTTCGCGCAACATTTCCATTTGTTTCACCACTTCCATTTCACGAAGGAGCTCCATCATCTTTAACATCTCTCGATCGGGCGGCTCGTCCTTGGTGGCAGCGCCACCAGCCGAAGAAACGAGCAAAGCGAGAGATAGGATTAGCGCGCCTATCGGTCTCATTCCCGCTTGTTTAGGCCGCGCCGCCTTGGCTGCCCATGGACTCCAACAAATCGAGATCGTCGAGCACGTCCATGGCCTTAAAGAACTCCAAGTTCTCGGCCACCGGAAGCGCTTCCATCATGGTCTCATCGTCATGGGGAATATCCTTGGTTGGCCAGACACCCTTGCCCAGGGTAAACGCCAGGGCGATCGCGACGACTGCGGCACCTGCGGCAGCCGACAACAGACGAGGCTGAAAGATGACCGCGAGATTCTGCCACCACGGCTTTTTTTCCATCGTCGCGTCGAGCTTGTGGCGCAGCTCGCGGCTATAATCATTCCAAAAAGTTTGTGCTGGCTCGTCGGCTTTAACCGTCAGCGGCAAGAGATTCCCGAGCTCTCTTAGATAAGCGGCGCAACCGGTGCAATCGTTCAGATGACTTTGGAGCGTATCCCGCTCACTGCCCGCGAGATCGCCATAATGGAACAGCACCAAATCCTCTTCCAATGTTTTGCAAGGAACTATGAGCGGGTTGTTTTGATCGGTCATATCAACCTCCTAGGCGAACTCTGCCAAGCGCTGCCTGAGCGCGGTTACGGCGCGATGCAAGTGAACTTTGACCGTACCCTCGGCCGTCTGCATCATCTCGGCGATTTCTTTGATCGATAGTCCTTGATGGTTTTTCAGTATGAAAGCGGTGCGTTGTTTTGGTGGCAGCGCTTGCAACGCAACGCCAACCTTGTGCGAAATCTGGCCGGCCAACACATGTTGATCGGGTGACATGGGCATGCTCGGTTGGTGCGATGGATCCAATTGATGCTCCACGGTTTCGTCAAACTCCTCCGCCGGTCTCCGTTTCTGGCGCCGCTTGTAGTCTAAGCAAAGGTTAACGAGAATGCGGTAGAACCAGGTGTAGAAACTCGAGCGGCCGTCGAAATTTCTGAGATTGCTAAAAGCCTTCAGAAACGCCTCTTGCGAAAGATCTTTGGCTTCCTCGCGGTCGCGCGCGAAGTCAAATGCGATGTGATAGGCCTTGTGCTTATGACGCTCCACGAGTTCCTCGAACGCGCCGCGATCGCCCCTTTGAGCCGATGCCACCAACTCCTCATCCCGAGGGTTCACTAGCGGACTCCTATCTTCCGATGATGTTAAAGCACTGGAGATACCAAGGGGGGACCGGCGGAAAACGACGCTGATTTCCGCCGGCTGTATAGGAGTCACGCTTTGTCCCTCTCTAGTTCTTCAGCGCGTCTTTGACGTCCCGGCGAAACTCTCTTCGGTCCTGGCGCCGCTCCTGCTTGTCGGCTTTCAACTCCTTAACGTCACTCTTTAGCTCTGCGCGATTATTGGCGATCTCACCGCGGTCCTGGCGGATTTCACTCACGTCTCGAGCAATTTCATCTTGGCTCGCGCCGCTTTTGATATCCCGGCGCAGTTCCCTGTGATCCCGATATAATTCTCTGCGATCGCCTTTGAGGTCGCTACGATCGCCGCGTTTTTCCTTGCGGTCCAGCCTGACCTGGTGACGGTCCTGGCGGACCTCTCGGCGATCGTGCCGCAGTTCTTGCTTTTCCGAAGGCGTGATCGGGCCGTCGGCGGCGAAAAGCAGCGAACTCCCGAATGCCAAGGATGCGGTCAGGACTCCAGCCACCAGAAGAGAATTTCCGTGATCCATATTCAAGTCCTCCTGCTTTTCAAGTTATCGGTGTGATCTAAAATGGTTAGACGCAACACCGCTCAGGAGGTTTACTTTTGACGCTGGCCGACGATTCGCGCCATTGAGGCGCAGCTGGTTTTTCCAGCGGAGTAAAAACCTATGTCATTCTATCCGTTTAGGTTAAATTCACCAGTGTTTGCCGGTAAGGTTTTATGCCGGTTCCGTTGGATGCTGGAAGCACCCGGCGGAACACATTTCTTGACAATTTGGCACCCTTTCGTTAGGGTCAGCTCCGTGTTCACCGGCTTGACAAATCAGCGGCGCGCCTGGCGCCTCGTTGGCTTGGGACTACTGCTCTTCGTTTTTTTCCTGCCGCTCCATTTTCATGTTTCTCTTACATCGCAGATTAGCAAAGAATGTAGCTGTGCGCACGGTACTCGAAAGCAGCTGGGGCTGAGTGAGGTTGGCCCAACAAATTCCCCGCAGTTTCGAGCAATTCCGCTTGTCGTCCCATCTACTTCCGTTTGGATCGAAAGCTACTCCAATCCGCAAAACGTTCGCGCTCCTCCTTCGACTGTTTCCCTGTAAGCGTCATTCCCGAGTTGCATTCTCGATGACTGATTAGTTGCCCTCCTGATTCGGTTCGTTATTTGGTGGGAGGGAGACGGGTGTCTATGACAGGGAGGTTATTGTTATGGTTCGTTCACTGAGAGGACCGCGCCAAATTGCGGTGTCGGTTTTCGTTGTCACGGTATTTTTTATCCCCGGAGTATGCCTGGCCCAGACTTCGGAGCTGGAGGCGATAAGGGGTATTGTTAAAAACTTGGAACAGCAACTGCAAAAAGCCTTGTCACGTATTGATCAGCTAGAAAAAGAAAAGGCTTCAACTTCGGTAAGGGTCGATCAAGTCGAGAAATCGGTTCAGGCGGTGCAAAGCGCGCCGTCTAGTTTCAATCCCGCCATTGGCCTTGTGTTGGATGCTACGGCCGAGCATCGAGCCAAAGCCGGCGGTGATTTCAATTTCCGCGCCGCGGAGCTGGGAGTGGCCGCTTCCATAGATCCGTTCGCAAGGATGTATAGTTTCATGACCGGATCGAAAGAAGGGTTCGAGGTGGAAGAAGCGGCAGCGATTACCACGTCTTTACCGTGGAATCTGACCGCCAAGGGCGGCCGTTTTTTTGCCGACTTCGGTCGCCTACCTAAAAACCATCCTCACGAATATGCCTTTGTTAACACCCCGCTTTCGATCGAAAGAATGGTTGGCGGTGAATCCAAAGCCGACGGTGTTGAGTTGAACTATTTGTTCCCCTTTCCCTTTTTTCTTAGAGCGACACTCGGGGGATATAATAAAATCGGAGAGGGAAATGAACGGTTGGACGACACTAAGTCGCGCGCTTGGAGCCGGTTCACGTATTTGGCACGACTCAATACCTATTTCGATGTTACCGACCATCAAAGCATAGAACTGGGTTCGAGTTTGGCTTACACGCCGTCCGTTCGTGTAGCGGGTGATCCCTCTGGAGGCGACAGAACTCTCGCTGGAATTGACCTGACCTACCGCTATCAGCCGTTGGACAGCACGACCTATCAGGGCTTAACCATTGGATCAGAGCTGTTTACCAATAGTGAACGCGTTATTCGGCCTAACGATCTAATCAAACGTGAGCAGTCATTTGGCGGCTACAGTTACGCGGAGCTAAAGCTAAACAAGAGTTGGTCCACCGGATTTCTGTTCGATTATGCTCCGAGCATTGAAAGCCCCGGGAAAAAGACGCTGAGTTACTCGCCGTTTCTTACTTGGAACCTAAGTGAATTTAATCGCTTACGCTTTCAGTATAGTTATTTCGACGACAAGGTACGCGAGGATAAAGCGGAAAGAGGCAATCAATTTTTTCTCCAATGGACGACTATTATCGGAGCCCACACCCATGGCTTCCGCGGCCGTTAGGAACGGAATGGAAGGAATATGATGATGAGAGTACTATCAGGGCTCAAAATCTGGAGAATTTTCTTCGCTGCATTAATCTTGGTCTTGCTTCAGACCGGCTTAGCGTTCGCGCAGCCAATCCGCGTGATTGCAAGCTGGCCCGCTTTGGCTGACATTGCCCGGCAGGTCGGCAAGGACCTTGTGAACGTGGAGAGTCTTGCCACGGGGGTTGAGGACGCTCACGGCGTTCCGGTAAAGCCTAGTTTTGTCCCGAAGCTAAACCGGGCGGACGTGCTCTTGTTGATCGGCCTGGACGATGAGCATTCCTGGATACCGGCGCTATTGGAGGTCGCCAACAATCCCAAAATTTTGCCCGGCCAACCAGGCTATATAGATTGCTCGGTGGGCGTATCGGTGCTGGAGGCGCCGACCCGCGTGGATCGCGCAGAGGGAGATCTTCATCCGAAAGGAAATCCGCACTATCTTTTGGATCCGGTTAGGGCGAAGGTTGTCGCGCAGAACATTGCTACCGGTCTTGCGAGGAATTTTCCTCAGCACCAGCAAGTTTTTGAAAAAAATCTCAAATCCTATGTTGCCGAGTTGGATAACTGGATCGGGCGCTGGGAGAAAATGGCGACGCCTTTGCGCGGCATTAAATTTGTGGAGTACCATCCGGAGTGGGTCTATCTGGCCGATCGATTTGGTATGAAGCGGATCGGCAGCATCGAGCTCAAGCCGGGAATCGAGCCGACACCAAACCATTTGGTCGGACTAACGCAGCAGATCAAAGAGGAGAAAGCGCAATTGCTCCTTTATGGTGCTCAAAATCCGCGACTTCCCAAGCAGATTGCCAATGAGACAGGCATCAAAGTCCTGCGTTTGTACAGCGGCGGAGGAAGTCAACCGGAGACCAATACCTATATTAAATGGATTGATTATACTGTGCGAACCCTAGTTCAGGCGGTCGGTCAGTCTTGATGAAATCGGAACAAGATGTCGATGCAATAAGAAGCGCCGGCGAGAAAGGTTTGAAAACAAATCCTGCCCCACTGGTGTCGCTGCACAACGTCAGCCTGGGCTATGATTCGCGGCCGGTTCTCGCTGATGTCAACTTAGCGATCTATCCCGGCGACCTCTTCGGACTCGCCGGACCTAATGGCTCGGGTAAGACCACGCTCTTCAGAGCTATTCTCGGTCTGCTACCGATTCTTGACGGCTCCCTTTCGCGTAACTGCCCGCTGTCGAACTTCGGCTACGTTCCTCAGAGCGCGGCGCTCGATCCGCAGTTTCCGTTGAGCGTTGCAGAGATTGTGGAAATGGGCGCCTATGGTCGCGTGCGCTCCTATCAGGTCTTTCCTAGGGATGAGAAGCGACAGGCGGTCGAGGCCTTAGACCAAGTCGGTGTGCGCCACCTGATGAAGAGGTCTTTTTTTTCGCTCTCCGGTGGCCAAAAACAGCGTGTTCTTATAGCTCGCGCTTTGATGGTTTTGCCGAAAATCATGATCTTGGACGAGCCTCTTTCAGGCGTGGACGAGGAGTCCCGACGCACGATCACCGACGTCTTGATCAAACTGACGCGTGAGAAAGGCATGGCGGTATTTTTCTCCAGCCACGACCTTATGATGGTACAACGAGTCGCTGACCGGATCGTGCGCGTCGACAAAGGGAAAATATGGGTGGAGAAAGGCAAGATGAGTCATCAGCCATGAACACCGGTTTCGAAATTTTTAGTCCATCCTATCTGCTTTTTCCCGCGCTGTTGGGCACCGGGATTCTAGGATTGGTATGCCCGTTGATCGGTTCTTATCTGGTTCTGCGCCGCACCGTATTTCTCGGCTTGACCTTGCCGCAAATCGCCGCCGCTGGAATCGCTTTTACTTTCTGGTTGCAGCAAGCGGGTTTTTTGCCTCTGTTGGGAGATAGCGAACATGGCGTCGGGATGCTGGGATCGCTGCTGTTCACTTTTTTGGGAATGGGACTTCTCGGCTATCTCGAACAGCGTGGCAAGGGCTTGGCGGAAGGTCGCCTCGCCGCCGCGTATGCATTGGCAGGGGCTTTGACTATCCTTTTCATGGTGTTTAATCCAGCGGGCCAGGTTGAAGTTCTCAATCTATTGAAAGGTGAGGTAATCGCTTTGTCTCAAGGCGAGCTCAGGCTGCTGGCCCTAGTTTTCGGCGCGGTGCTCTTGGTGATGCTGTCTTTCCACCGAGAATTCCTTTTGATTTCGTTCGACCGCGACTTGGCTTTTCTCTTGAAGGGACGGCAGGTGATCTGGGACGTGCTGCTTTATCTTCTTGCCGGTATGAGCATTGCCTTCGGCGTGATTATGGCCGGTCCGCTTTTGCTTTTCGGGTTTCTCGTGTTGCCAGCTCTCGCGGCGCGACCACTAGTGAATAAAATGGGAAGCTTCTTATCGCTTGCATCCTTTTTGGGCGTAACGATGGCGGTCCTTGGGTTCTATTTTTCCGTGCGCTTGGATCTTCCCTTGGGACCGACGGACGTAACTCTGGGATGCTGTCTGATCTTCCTGGCGTACGCGCTGCGGCGTTTTTCGCCGAAGACAGGCGTTGCGCTGCTGTTACTCATCGGTGTTGGCGCATCGATAAATGGCTGCAGCACAAGAACAACAGCCGTGCCCGTTCCCGAGGCTAAAACAATTCATGCAGAACAGCTGTGGTTGGCTAAAGTCAAAAATAGTACGGCGCTGCCGCTGCTCTTGCCGTCGAACAATCCGCTCCGTTCACTCGCCGAGATGGCGGGAAAGGTTTCTTCAGACTATCGCCAAAACGTGATGGATATGTTGCGCGACAGTTTGAAAGCAGAACTCGAACAACGAGGGTTTCGGATTTCGCTGCCCGAGGAAAGGGATGCGCGCTTTGTGGCATTTCCTGCGGACACCGACGCGGCGGTGCGCGTCGCCCGCGAGGGAAAACTCTCGGGATTGACTTTCGTCGGCGAGATCCGCCGCTGGGAAGTGGAAGCGCAGAAGTTCGTCCGGGTCATAGCCGATTTCAAGCTCATACGCATTGACGATGGAGTCGTGCTCTGGGAGAGACGGGTTCAGCGCGCCGTTCCCACACCTAGCGCGACGAATGTGGGTCAGGCGTCGACGGATGCCGTGAAAGAAATCGTCCACGATCTCTTCGCGGGATGAAAAGGGAACGCCACGCCGGACGTATGGTCCTATAGCCTGATCAGTGTCATTTTGGTGAGCCTGCTGTCGCTCATCGGCCTCGCCTTCATTTCGGTCGGCGAGGAGAAGCTAAAGCAAATCATCTTCGTCATGGTCAGCCTGGCGGTTGGCGGCTTATTCGGGGATGCTTTCATTCATCTATTGCCGGAGTCCTTTGAAAAGCTCGAGACCAAACTGGAAGCGTCTCTCTATGTTCTGGCCGGCATTTTTGTATTCTTCATTCTGGAGAAGTTTCTGCGTTGGCGGCATGAGCACGTTTTCGCATCCGGTCATTCCATCCATCCCGTAGGATACATGAATCTACTGGCCGATGGCGTCCACAATTTTATCGATGGGATGATCATTGGAGCCTCTTACGTCGTGAGTCTTCATGTCGGCATCGCAACTACGCTGGCGGTGGTCTTTCACGAGATTCCCCATGAGCTGGGCAACTTCTTTATTTTGCTGTATGCGGGATTCACCAAGACAAGAGCTCTGTTCTTCAACTTTCTATCTGCTGTTTTTGCGATCTTGGGAACGATTATCGCCCTCCTGGTCGGTTCGACAGTGGAAAATTTTTCCAGTGTGATGTTGCCGCTGGCGGCGGGCGGTTTCATCTATATCGCCGGCTCTGACCTGGTGCCGGAGCTGAATAAGGAGTCGAAGCTTGGCAAGTCAGTGGTGCAGTTGCTCGCCATAGGACTGGGGGTTGGCTTGATGCTCTTATTAGATATCCTGGAAGAGTAGGCTTGCTGTGCGAAAACAAGATAGGTCATGTTACGGAGAAAATGAGATGGGGCAAGGGCGACGAAAACAAATCTTAGGATCCCTGTTAATTCTGGGCGCTTTGTTGAACTACGTGTCCGGTCCGGCTCGAGCCGCGACCGAAACGGACGTCACCCGTGCCACGCTGAAAAACGGCCTCCGTGTGGTGATTGTCCGGAACACGCTCGCACCTGTTGTGACGACTCAAGTTAACTATTTAGTCGGTTCGAATGAAGCGCCGAATGGCTTTCCCGGCATGGCGCATGCGGTGGAGCATATGATGTTTCGCGGCAGCCCGGGGCTTTCATCCGCCCAGCTTTCCAACCTGATTGCGGCGATGGGAGGCAATTTCAACGCAAACACCCAACAAATCGTCACTCAATATTTTTTCACCGTGCCAACCGGTGATCTCGAAACCGCGCTGCGCATCGAGGCAGTGCGGATGCGCGACGTCCTCGCCACCGACGCGCTGTGGCGGCAAGAACGGGGCGCCATCGAGCAAGAGGTGGCGCAGGATTATTCCAACCCGCAGTATTTATTTTACTCGCGTTTGCTGGCGCAAATGTTTGCCGGTACGCCCTACGAACACGATGCGCTGGGCACCCGACCCTCGTTTCAAAAAACCACGGGCAAAATGCTCAAGGATTTTCACCGCAAGTGGTATGCGCCGAACAATGCGATCTTAGTTATCGTCGGCGATGTCAATCCTGACGCGGCACTGGCAACGGTCAAGCAATTGTTTGAATCGATTCCAGCTCGGGCTGTGCCGGCGCGGCCAAAAATCGCGCTGCAGCCGTTAAAGCCCGCGACCATCGAGGTGGATTCGGATTTGCCTTACGGCTTGGCGGCCGTGGCTTATCGATTGCCGGGCTTCAACGATCCCGATTATGCCGCCGGTGTAGTGCTAGCCGATGCACTCGATAGCCGTCGCGGCGAACTTTACGCCCTTGCCGCCGAAGGCAAAGCCCTATCCGGCGGTTTTGACGGCATGGCATTGCCCGTGGCCGGATTCGGCTACGCAAACGCTGCATTTCCTCGCGGCCAAGACAGCGCCGCTCTGATTACACAAATGAAAGCCATCATCGCCGGCTATGTCGACAAAGGCGTTAACGCCGATTTAGTCGAAGCGACCAAGCGCCGCGAGGTGGCGGAAGCGGAATTTCGCCGAAACTCGATTGCCGGATTGGCCGCTGAATGGTCGCAAGCGCTGAGCGTCGAGGGGCGGACTTCTATCGACGACGACATCGAAGCGATCAAAAAGGTCACCGTCGCCGATGTGAATCGGGTGGCGAAAAAATACCTCATGAACGACACTGCGGTTACGGTGATTATGACGCCGCACGAATCGGGCGAGGCCGTGGCATCCGAAGGCTCGCGCTCGGGCGGCGAATCATTTGCGCCGAAGCAGACGAAAGCAGTGCCGCTGCCGGCTTGGGCGAAAAAAGCGCTTGCGCCATTAGCCGTGCCG
>Ga0075433_10002509_pt1 | contig 13963 bp, 13 predicted proteins | sample RhiMethybrSRZTD2_FD_75299 | JGI IMG/M metagenome (GOLD analysis project Ga0075433, IMG submission 75299) | Populus rhizosphere microbial communities from Tennessee, USA - Rhizosphere MetaG P. TD hybrid SRZTD2 | ecosystem: Host-associated > Plants > Roots > Rhizosphere > Soil | place: USA... | reverse complement strand
CGCGTGCAGAAATTCACCGATATCCCGCGCGAGTTCTCGCGCGCGGCGGCGCGCCGGGAGGAGCTCGGGCGCGAGGCCGAAGCGGCCGGCCACGAAGTCGAGGCGCGCGAGCACTACTACGTCGCGGCGACGTTTTATTCCAACGCGATGTGGGCGATCTACGAGGACAACAATCCCAAGCGCATCGCGTGGGGCGAGAAGAAGCGCGACTGCTACGACAAATTCATCCGCTACGCCGGCCGGCCGATCGAGCGCGTTGAGCTGCCTTACGAGGGAAAGCAGATCGCCGCGCTGCTGCACCTGCCGCCGGGTCTGAAGGCGGGCGAAAAAGTCCCCTGCGTGCTCTACATCCCCGGCATGGACGGCGTGAAGGAAGACAGCCCGCTCTACGGCGAGCCCTTCATCGAGCGCGGCATCGCCGTGCTCGCGATCGACGGCCCCGGCCAGGGCGAGACGCGCGCCCGCGGCATCAAGTGCACGGCCTCGAACTACGAAGACGCGGGGAAGCTCGCCGCCGATTATCTTTCCAAGCGGCCGGAGATCGACGCCAACCGTCTCGCGATCATGGGCTCGAGCATGGGCTCCTACTGGGGGCCGCGCGTTGCCGCCGCCGAGCCGCGCTTCAAGGCGTGCGCGGTGAGCGGCGTGTGTGTCGAGCCGGGGCAGTACACGATCTTCAACACCGCCTCGCCGACGTTCAAGCTCAACTACATGTACATGTCGGGTTACGACGAGGAGGAGGCGTTCGACGAGTTCGCCAAGACGCTCACGCTGAAACGCGTCGCTTCCAAGATCAACTGCCCGTACCTCATCGTCGCCGGCGAGGACGACGAGCTCTGCCCGATCGAGTTCGTCTACGACTTCATGGACGAGGTGCGCGGCCCCAAGGTGTTGGTGGTTTACGAGGGCGAAAAGCATTCGATCCGCAACCCGCGCTCGCGCACGCTCATCGTCGATTGGCTCGCCGATCGTCTCCACGGCAAGCCATTGAAGCCGGAGAAGATCTACGTCGAGATGAGCGGCAAAGAGATCCGGACGCCATGGTAAGAAAGCTAACCGCATTCAGCGATCAGCTTTCAGCCGGAATTTGCTTGTTCTTTCCTGATAGCTCACGGCTGAGAGCTTCTCCGCTATGAAAATCGTGTACGGCGACCTGGTCGGCGGCGCCAGCGGCGACATGTTCGTCGCGGCGCTGCTCGATCTGGGCCTGTCGCTCGCCGCGCTCAAATCCGAGCTCAAGAAAATCCCGGGACTCAAATACCGCCTGGAGGCCGGCAGCAAAAAACTCGGCGCGATCCGCGCGATGCGCTTCCGCGTGGTAACGGCCAAGAAGGAGCCGGAGCGCTCCTGGACTGAGATCCGGCGCATCATCCAGCAAAGCGCGCTGGAAAGTGAAACCAAACAGCGCGCGATCGACATCTTCGCCCGCCTGGCCGATGCCGAAGGCAAAGTTCACGGCGTTTCGCCTGAGCGCATCCATTTCCACGAAGTCGGCGCGACGGACTCGATCGTCGACATCGTCTCCGCCGCGATCGGAGCGTACCATCTTCACATCGACGCTTTCCATTTTTCGCGCATCCCGCTGGGGCGCGGCGTCACGCGCTCGCGCCACGGCCCGCTGCCGCTGCCCGCACCGGCGACGCTGGAGCTACTGAAAGGTTTGCCGGTCGAGTGGACCGATCTTCCGGCGGAGACGGTGACGCCGACCGGCGCCGCGATCATCGCGTCGCTCGGAAAAACTTTCGGAGCGGCGCCGCAGATGACGGTCGAGCAAATCGGCTACGGCGCCGGCGAGAAGGAATTTCCCGACCGCCCAAACGTGCTCCGTCTCATCCTGGGGCGGGAGGAAGCGGCCTCCGAGCATGACGACATGCTCGTCATCGAGACCAACATCGACGACATGAGCCCGGAATTTTACGATTATCTCTTCGAGCGGCTCTTCGCCGCGGGCGCGCGCGATGTTTTTCTCACGGCGGTACAGATGAAAAAGAACCGCCCGGGGACGCTTTTGACCGTTCTCGCCGAGCCGGCCCTCCGCGAAAAAATCGCGGAGATCGTTTTTTCCGAGACTTCGACTGTCGGGCTGCGTTATCATCCCGTCCAGCGCGACGTGTTGAAGCGCGAGGTGGTCCGCGTGAAAACGAAGTACGGCAATGTGAAAGTCAAAGTCGTCGAGCAGCCCGACGGGCGCCGCAGAGCGGCCCCCGAGTATGAAGACGTCAAGCGGATCGCCGCGCTGAAGAAAGTCCCGCTTAAAGCCGTCTACGACGAGGCGCTGAAGGATTTCACTTCATAGCCCGCTTCCGGCGACATTTACAATGAAAGATCCCGTGGAGAATCCCGACGCTTCGCCTTCGGTTCCATGGGCCTCGCTCCGCTACCGCGACTTCAGACTTTTATTCATCGGCTCATTTTTCATCACGACGGCACAGCAGATGCGCCAGACGCAGAATCTTTATCAGGTCTACGAGCTCTCCGGCTCCGCGTTCCTCCTCGGCATGACCGGCCTGGCGCAGGCGGTGCCGCTCTTCGTCGTCGGGCTGTTCGGCGGCACGCTCGCCGACCTGATGGACCGCCGCACGCTCTCGTGCCTCACGATGCTCGGGAATTTTCTCGTCGCAGTTTCTTTGGGGGTTCTCACGCTCACCGGCCTGATCCAGGTGTGGCACATCCTGGTGGCCACCGCGCTGACGTCCGGTCTCAACATCATCCTATATCCGGCACGCATGGCGATGATCTCCGGCCTCGTGCCGCGCTCGCATCTCACGAACGCGGCGGCGCTCAATTCCAGCATCGCTCAGGGCGCGCATTTCATCGGTCCGATGTTCGCGGGCGTCGCGCTCGCGGCGGCGAGCGCGGGCAACGCGTATCTGCTGAACGCGCTCGCTTACGCGCCGGCGGGGCTTGCATTTATGCTGATCAAAAGCCCGGCAGAATCGGACCGCGTCAAAGTCGCGCTGTCGCTTCGCGGGCTGCTCGACGGCATGCGCTTTCTCTGGCTCCAGCGGATCGTCTTCGCTCTCGTCCTGATGGATTTCGTCATCATGAGCGTCGGCTATTATCGACCGCTGCTGCCGGTCTTCGCCAAAGACATTTTTCACGTCGGGCCGGCGGCGTTCGGCATGCTCGCGTCGGCGCCGGCGATCGGCGGCACGCTCGGCACGATCGCCGTGCTGATCATGGGCAATGTCCGGCGGAAGGGATTGCTGGCGCTCTGGGCGTTTCTCATGTTCAGCCTGTGTCTAGGCGCGTTCGCCTTGACGCCGAGCTTCTGGGTCGCCGTCGCGCTGGTCGCGGGACTCGGGCTGACGAATTCCTTGCAGGCGGTGATGCGCCAGACCTCATTTCATCTCTTGACGCCGGATCATCTGCGCGGCCGCGCGTTCTCGGTCTTCAATATGTTTTCGCAGGGCGCGAACGCGGTGGGCGCGATGATCGTGGGATTTCTCGCCTCGCTCGTGGGCGCGCCGGGCACACTGCTCACCGGCAGCGCCCTCGGACTCGCGCTCACGCTGACGATGTGGGCGCTCTGGCCGGAAGCGAGGGAATTCGAGGCGGCAACGGCACTCGATAAGATTAAGGTCGCGTAAGCAGGCTGTCGATCGACGCGCCGAGCCGCGTCTCGAATAAATCGGCCAACGAAGTCCGCGTAAAGTCGCCGCTCGCGATGTAAGGAATCTCTCCCAGACAGGGACTTGCCGTGAGAAAACGCATCGCGTCCGCATTCGTCTCCGCCGCGAGCGACGCTTCGCGCTCTAGATGGTTCCAGATGTACCCGAATACTCGGAGATTCCGGCTCGCGGCGTTTTCCAACGTTAGCAGCAGGTGATTGAGGGCGCCGAGCCGATTGGCGGCGACGACGACAACCGGGAGCTTCAAGAGCTTCGCGAGATCGGCGTAGGTGTAATGCGGCAGCAGCGGAACCAGCAGGCCGCCGGCGCCTTCGACGATCGTGAGATCGTTCTTCGCGGCAGTCTCGTCGTAAAGCGCACGTATGCGATCGATATCGATCGCAGCGCCCGCGCGCTCGGCGGCGACGCCGGGCGCGAGCGGATCTTTAAAGCGATACGGGCAGATTTTTTCCAGCGGCTCGTCCGAGCCGGAGGCTTCTTTCAAGCGCGCGGCGTCCTCGGGAAACAGCGCGCCGTCTTTTTCCGCGCAGCCGGTCTCGGCCGGTTTCATGACGCCGACGCGATAGCCGGATTCTTTGAATAGCGCCGCGAGGCCGCACGCGACCAGCGTTTTGCCCACGCCCGTGTCCGTGCCGGTGATGAAGACGCCGGCGCCCATCAGCGCTCCGTCACCGTCTTAATCGATTCGTAGACGACGTCGAACAGCGTTTCGAGCTCCTCCTTCTCCATGGTGAGCGGCGGCATCAGGATGATCACGTCGCCGAGCGGGCGGACGATGACCCCGCGCCTGCGCGCTTCAAGAATGACCTTGTGGCCGATCCGTTTTTCCACGGGATAGCCGCGGCGATTTTGTTTGTCTTCGGTCAGCTCGATGCCGACCATGAAGCCCCATTGGCGGATGTCGGCGACGTGATCGAGCGGCAAAAATTCTTTTTCCAGGCGCTGTCGAATATATTCGATACTCGGCTGCATCCGATCCAGGATCTTTTCGCTCTCGAAAAGCTTCAGGCTCGCCAGCGCCGCGGCGCAGCCTAAGGGATTTCCCGTATAGGTATGGCCGTGAAAGAAACTCTTGAACTCCTTGTACTCTCCGAGAAACGCCGCGAAGATCTCCTCGCTCGCGAGCGTCGCCGCGAGCGGCAGGTAGCCGCCGGTAATGCCTTTCGCGACGCAGAGAATGTCGGGACTCACTCCGGCATACTCGTAGGCGAACATCCTTCCGGTGCGTCCGAAGCCCGTAGCGACCTCGTCGGCGATGAAAAGAATACGTTCTCTGCGGCAGATCTCGCGCAGCGCTTGCAAATACGCGACCGAATGCGCCCACATGCCGGCGGCGCCCTGCATCAGCGGCTCGACGATAAGCGCCGCGAGCGAGTCTTTTTCCTCGGAAAGCTTCGCCTCGGCCTCGGAGATCGCGCGCTTCAGCGCCTCCTGCTCCGTCATGCGCTCGAAGTAGCGAAAGACGTGCGGCGGATTGAGGCGCATGACGGGAAAGAGAAGCGCGCGATGAAAGCGGTGAAACGTTTCCGCGTAGCCGACGCTCATCGAGCCGACCGTGTCGCCGTGGTACGCCTCGGCGAGCGATGCAATGCGCGTGCGGCGGCTTTCGCCCTTTAATTGCCAATACTGGACGGCGATCTTGAGCGCCGCCTCGACGGCGGTCGCTCCGTCGTCGGAGTAGAAGACGCGCTTAAGTCCCGGCGGAGCGATGCGGATCAGTTTTTCCGCCAGCTCGATGCCCGGGACGTGCGACAACCCTAGAAAGGTCGAATGCGCAATCTTATCGAGCTGCGTCTTAACCGCCTCGTCCAGCTCGCGCCGGCGATGGCCGTGGATGTTGCACCACAGCGACGAGACGCCGTCGAGATATCTCTTGCCGTGAACGTCGACGAGATAACGGCCTTCGCCGCTCTCGATGATGCACGGCTCGTCGTCCATCCATTCGCGCATCTGCGTAAACGGATGCCATAAATACGTATGATCGAGGCGTTTGAGCTCTTCGTAGCGCGACATGTCAAATTTGGAATTCACTTTTGACTTCTGCGAAAGTTTTCAGCGCGCGGTGGAGCTGCTCATGCGTGTGCGTCGCCATGGCCGTGACGCGGAGGCGCGACGTGCCTTCGGGCACCGTCGGCGGCCGAATGCCCTGGACGAACACCCCCTTTTCCAGCAGCCGCTCGGAAAGGGCCATGCATTTTTTCGCGTCGCCGATGACGAGCGGCAGAATCTGGCTCTCGCTCTCGGCGACCGCGAAGCCCGCGGCTCTCAGCCCTTCCCGCAGCGCCCGGATGTTGTGCCACAGCGCAAGGCGGCGCTGCGGCTCATTATACAGTAAATCGACGGCGGCACTCGCCGCGGCGAGCACCGGCGGCGGCAGCGCGGTGGTAAAGACGAAGCTCCGACAGCGATTGATGAGAACATCCCGCAGCGCGTCGCCGCAGGCCACGTAGGCGCCGAAGCCGCCGAGCGCCTTTCCGAGCGTCCCCATCTGGAGCGTTATGCGCTCCGCGAGGCCGAATTTCGCCGCGACTCCGGCGCCGTTCGGACCGAAGACGCCGGTCGCGTGCGCTTCATCGATCATGATCATCGCGCCGTGTCTTTCGGCCAGCTCGACGATCGCGGCGAGCGGCGTCTCATCGCCATCCATGCTGAAGATCGTCTCGGTCACGATCAGTTTGCGCCCACGCGCAGGCGCCTTCTTCAGCGCAGCTTCCAAAAATGCAACGTCGCAGTGAGGATAGACGATCGTCTGCGCGCGCGACAGGCGGCAGCCGTCGATGATACTGGCGTGGTTGAGCGCGTCGCTTAAAATCGTGTCCCCTTCGCCGGCAAGTGCCGGAATGATTCCGGCGTTCGCCTGATAGCCGGAGTTGAAGACGAGCGCGCCGGCGGTATTTTTGAGCTTGGCGATTTTCTCTTCCAGCTCTTCATAAAGCGCCATGTTGCCCGAGATGAGGCGCGAGGCGGCTGAGCCGCAGCCGTAGCGCTCGATCGCCTCGCGCGCGGCTTTTTTGAGCGCCGGATGGGCCGCGAGGCCGAGATAATTGTTCGAGGAAAAATTGAGCGCCGGGCGGCCGTCGAGCACAAGCTCGGCGCCCTGCTCGCCGTCGACGCGGCGCAGGCTGCGGTAGAGGCCGCGGCGCTTCAGCGCCTCGATCTGGTCGGTAAAATCGTCCGCCATCAAGCGCATAGATTTATTATACGGGCACAGGCAGCGCAAACCGGCGGCATGGCTTGACCCTCGAACAAATCGGGTGATAGAGATTGTGCGTTCGAGGGAGGTGTTCCATGGCCGAGCGCGTTTGGGATCGTTTTTTGACCGAGCAAGACAAGGCGCACGTCGCGAGGAAGCCGCCGCGGGCGATCGGCTTCGGCAAAAAGCCGGCGCTTTTGTTGATCGATCTCTACCGCTGGGTCTTCGGCGACAAGCCCGAGCCCGTTTTGGAGTCGATCAAAGACTGGCCCGGGAGCTGCGGCCTAGCCGGCTGGAACGCGATTCCCCACATCCAGACCCTGCTCCAAACCGCCCGCGACGCGCGCATCCCGATCATCCACGTCACCGGCCTCGGCGGCGCGGGAGTGGACGAGTGGTCGTTCCGCCGCGGCGACGGTAAGAAGTCCCCGACGCCGGAAATGCAGGATCGCCAACGGCGCAAGTTCGACATCATCGACGAGGTCGAGCCGCTGCCCGGCGAGGCCGTATTGAAAAAATTATCCCCGAGCGCTTTCTGGGGCACGCCGCTCGTCGCGCATCTGAACCAGCTCGGCGTGGACACGATTATCGCCTGCGGCGAGAGCACGAGCGGCTGCGTGCGCGCGAGCGTCGTCGACGGCACGACCTACCGCTTCCGCATGATCGTGGCGGAGGAGTGCGTCTTCGACCGCCACGAGGCCTGCCACGCGATCAACCTCTTCGACATGAATCAGAAATACGCCGACGTGCTGCCGCTCGACGACATCGTCCAATATATCCGCTCCTGGCGCGCCGAGCAGCCGGCCGGGGCGTAGACTGACGGGCGAACGTCTGCGCGAAAATTCCATGCGCATCGCCGTCCCCGACCTGATTTCTAACTCGTATTTTCCCGCCATCGCCGCTGCCGAGCTGGGCTTCTTCAAGGCCGAAGGGCTCGACATCGATAAAGTCGAGCTGCTCTTCCCCGTACCGAAACTGATGGAGGCGCTGCGCGACGGCGCGCTCGACTTCGTCGCCGGCTCGGCGCACGCGACGCTGATGGCGTTCAAGGACTGGCGCGGCGCGAGGCTGCTCGCCGCGCTGGCGCAGCGCATGTACTGGCTGCTCGTGCTCCGCGCCGACATCGAAGCGAAGCGCGGCGACGTCGCGGCGGTCAAAGGTCTGCGCATCGGCGCCGCGCCCGGGGTCGATCTCGGCCTCAAACGATTGCTCCTGGAAGCCGGCATCGACCCGGCGCGCGACCGCGTCGATATCGCGCCGGTCCCCGGCGCCACGGGCGCGACGGTCTCTTTCGGCCTGACGGCGGCGAAGGCGCTCGAAGAGGGCAAGATCGACGGCTTCTGGGCCAACGCCATGGGCGCGGAGATCGCGGTTAGAAAGGGCGTCGGCAAAATTGTCCTCGACGTGCGCCGCGGCCTTGCGCCCGCGCCTGCGCTTCATTACACGTTCCCCGCGCTGATCACGACCGAGGCGCGCATCGCGCGCGAACCGGAGAGCGCCGCGGCGGCGGTGCGCGCGCTGGTGAAAGCGCAAAACGCGCTCCGCGAAGAACCCGGCCGTGCCACGGCGATCGGCCGGCGCGTCTTCCCGCCGTCCGAAGCGGAATTGATCGCCGAGCTGATCCGACGCGACGTGCCGTACTACGATCCGGCCATCTCCGAAGAGACTATTCGCAACATGAATCGCTTCGCGATCGATATGGGGCTTCTCTCTCGCGATGTCGCTTACGATCAGGTCGTCGCGACGCAATTTTGCGATCTGTGGAGCGCCAAAAGCTGATCTGAATTCTATGGCCAAAGTCCGCGTCGTCTTTTCCTGCCAGAACTGCGGCTCCCAAGCGCCTAAATGGCTCGGGAAGTGTCCCGACTGCAATCAGTGGAACACGATGGTCGAGGAGAAGTTCGAGCGCACCGTCAATCCTCGCGATGCGCTCGGCGTCGGCGGCCACGAAGATCCGGCCTCGATCGCCGATATCTCGACCGCCGAGGAAGGGCGAGTGCTCTCTGGCATCGGCGAATTCGACCGCGTCCTCGGCGGCGGACTCGTCCCGGGATCGGTGACGCTCATCGGCGGCGACCCGGGCATCGGCAAATCGACGCTGCTCATTCAAGCCTTCGCCGCGCTCGGCCAGCGCCTGACGTGCCTGTACGTGTCGGGCGAGGAATCGCAGCGCCAGATTAAGATGCGCGCCGAGCGGCTCGGGATCGACGCGCCGAAACTTTTTATCTTGAGCGAGACGGCGCTCGATAAAATTTTAGAGCAGATCAAAAAAATCCGCCCCCAGGTGCTGGTCGTCGATTCGATCCAGACGATCTTCTCCTCCGCGCTGCCCTCCGCCCCCGGCAGCATCGGCCAGGTGCGCGAGTGCTCGGGCGCGGTCATCACGCTCGCGAAAAAAAGCGGCCTCAGCACTTTTCTCATCGGCCACGTGACGAAGGACGGCGCGCTCGCGGGGCCGCGCGTGCTCGAGCACATGGTCGATACCGTGCTCTACTTCGAAGGCGACGGCGGCCACAACTTCAGAATTCTCCGCGCGGTCAAGAACCGCTTCGGCTCGACCAACGAGATCGGCGTCTTTGAGATGAAGGAAAGCGGACTGCAGGAGGTCGCGAACCCGTCGGAGCTTTTTCTGATGGAGCGGCCGCTCAAGGCGCCGGGATCGGCCGTGATCTGCAGCATGGAGGGCACGCGCCCGATCCTCGTCGAGCTGCAGGCGCTCGTGACGCCGTCGTTTCTCGCAGTGCCGCGGCGGACGACGATCGGCGTCGACCACAATCGCGTCGCGCTGTTAGTCGCCGTGCTGGAGAAGAAGATGGGCGTGAGGCTCTTTAATCAGGACATCTTCGTCAATGTCGCGGGCGGCGTTCAGGTCGACGAGCCGGCGGTCGATCTGGGGGTCGCCGCCGCCGTCGGCTCCAGCTATCTGGAAAAGCCGATCGACGCGCGCACGGTGATCTTCGGCGAGGTTGGCCTCGCCGGCGAGGTGCGCGGCATCGCCCAAGCCGAGGCGCGTCTAAAAGAGGCCGGCAAGCTCGGCTTCGAGCGCGCGATTCTCCCCAAGAGCAACAGCGCGCAGCTCGCCCACATGAAAAGTCCTGAGCTCCTCGGCGTCGGCTCGCTCAGCGAATGCTGGGAAGTGCTTTTTTAAAAGCTGCGCGGTCGAGAAGCGAGCAGCCCAAGCCCCGAGGAGACACGAGACCGGATGCGTACGTATTTAGTACGCTGGGGATGTCCGCCGACGAGGACGCAGGGATGCGACGCTTATCGGCCGCGCGTTACGCCGCCGGGCGAACCGCGGCATTGCTCGCGAACCACTCGTTCGCCGCGTCCCAATTGATATTCGCGCAGAACGCCTCGATGTACTTGCTCCGCTCGGACGGTTTGTAGTCGAGCAGAAAGGCGTGCTCCCATACGTCCATCACGAGCACCGGCTTGAAGCCCGACGGCACGCCGACGTCGTGCAGCTCGATCCAGTGATTCGATAATTTGCCCGTCATGGGATCCTGGTAGAGGACCGACCAACCGACGCCGCGCATCCCGCCGACCGCGACGAAGTCCGATTTCCAGGCGTCGAAGCCGCCGAAGCTCTCCTCGAGCGCTCGCTTGAGCTCGCTTGAGGGGTTGCCCTTTCCCTTCGGAGCGAGATTGCCGAAATAGTACTCGTGCAGCACCATGCCGCCGAATTCGAAGCCTAAATGGCGCTTGATCTCCGTAAAGGAAGGATTCGTCGGCGAGGCTTTTTTGTTTCGGCTGATCTCCAGCAGCTGTTCGGTCAGGAGGTTGGTATTCTTGACGTAGCCTTCATAAAGGGCAAAATGCATCTCCAGCGTTTTGTCGGAGATGCCCTGGAGCCCGGAGAGGTTGAACTTCTTCGCTTTGTAGGCGTTCTTTTCCATTAGATTCTCCTCCTGATTTTTAATTCGTTCGAAATGGCTGCGAGAAACGGCCGCGCTAATCGACAACCAGGTAAACCTCGCGCTTTGGAGAATGGGTAAGCAGGCTCGACATCTTTTTGGTCCAGGCCTGAAACTCCGGATTGTCCGTGAGCTTATTAATTTGAGTCTCGAGAGTGGCGAGATCCGCCGCCTCCTGCTCGAAGACGATATCGGGAGCGCCGGGCGATGCGAAGTGCGTGTGCAGAATCTTCGGCCGCGCTCCACCGACGCTCACGACAAGATCGCGGAGTTTTTGGAGCTCGTGTTCCAGCTCGCCGCTCTTGCCCGGGATGGCGCAAAAGCCGAATCGCGATAGACAGGTCATGGAATCTCTCTTGCGTAGAATTAGAGGAAATTCACGGATGAAACAGAAGTCAACGGCCCCGGCGCCGGCGGGCATCGCCTGCAGCCCGCCGGCGCCTGAGAGTTTTTTTAGTTATCCGCGCTGTGAGGCGATCTGCAGGTTGTTGATGACTTTCTTCACGCCATCAGTGTTACGCGCGAGCTCTTCGGCCTTGGCCTTCTGCTGCGCGTCCGGCACGATGCCATTCAGGTAAACGATGCCGTTATTCGTGTCCACATCGATGCGCGTGAAGTTAGCCGCCTTGTCCCCCACGAGCTTGGTCTTTACCTTCGCGGTCAGCGTCGAATCGTCGACGGTGGCCCCGGCGCTCTTGCCCGTCATCGACTGGCAGCCCGCGAGCGAGACCAACAACAACACCGCAGCCAAACTATTCAATACCTTTCTCATCACAACACCTCCTTTTCGGTTTGACCTGATCTTCCACCTACCAATATAGCTCCGCCCCGAGACGGGACGAATCGGTAAAATACCGAATTCGCGCGAGGAGATCACCTGACGGGAATTAAACGATAGACGACACGTAACCCCGCGATGTCGCTCGGGTTGACGGGGAGCAGGCGGTGCGTTATCAAATAAAACTCGGCCGGTGTGGCGGAACGGCAGACGCGTCGGACTCAAAATCCGATGGAGGCAACTCCGTGGGGGTTCAAGTCCCTTCACCGGCACCAATTCTCTTTTACATCCCTCGGTAATCGGCCTTAGCCTTTTCTCTTTATCTTTTGCTAATCGGTGCTAGCTGTAAAATTAGAAGAGGAGGGTAACGTCATGGCTCGCCCAATGAGAGCATATACGCCGGATGTGACGGAACGGGAGATGCACGCTGGTGTGCTATCGACCGATTCACCGGCTTATCAAGCGTACGCTATTTTGCTTTTCGGCTTCACGGTGGCGCCGATCATCGCCGGCGCGGATAAATTTTTCGGCATCCTGACGGACTGGACGCAGTATCTCGCGCCGATTTTTCCGAGCACGCTCGGAATCGACGCGGCGACGTTCATGATGATCGTCGGCGCGATCGAGATCGTCGCGGGAATTATCGTCTTTCTCAAGCCGAGCGTCGGCGGCTTCATCGTCTCGGCGTGGTTGCTCGGAATAATCGTCAATCTGCTGCTGCTGCACAACTTCTATGATGTGGCGCTCCGCGATTTGGGCCTTTTGCTCGGCGGCTTGGCGCTGGCGCGGCTCGGCAGTCAGTTCGGCAGGTGAAGAATCGGCTAGGACGTCGGCGCTGAAGCGGGAAAAATCAGCGACTTGATCACGACCGGCACAGCGCCGGAGGACGGGATCAGCGCGCCGATGTCGATGTAATCGAATTCGCTGAGCGCGACGCCGTCGATCGACACGACCGCGTGCGCGACTTTCATCTCCTCCTTGAAGTGGAGACCGAGCGTGCCGCCCACGTCGCCGTCGTTGACCAGGATAAGAGGGAAGCCGGCGGCAAATACTTTCTCGAGCGCGCGCTCGACCCCGGAGCAGAACCCCTGCAGGCGGGCGAAGGTAGCGGAACCGTCCCAGCGGTAGCCGACGGCCACGGGGCGCTTGCCGTCGGCGAGATCGAGACGCCGGAGGGCGCGGCCGATCGACTCCGCGACCCGCGCCGAATCGATATCGTCGCCGTCCCACGTGAACTCCGGCGCGACGACCGGAATATTTCGCACCGGGACGGCATCGATCGGGTCGACAAAGATCGTCCCGCCGCTCAGCTGAATCGTGTACTGCGACGCGCCGATGACCGTCGCGCGGATTTTCGCCGCCGGCGCGATCAAGGAAATCCCCAGCCCCTCGGCGCGCCGTTTGACCTCGGCCGCGAGCAGCGCGCCCAGGTCGCCGAAGTCCCCCGGATTGCCGCCGTATACAAACTCCGAGACGCCCCCGGAAAAGGTGAGCGCATCGATTTTGCCGCGGTACGAGAGCGGCGGCAGACGGAAGAGTTTCGCGCCGCTCTCCGGCGGCGGTTTCAATGTAACGATCTCGAACAATCGGTCGGCCATGGTCGACGCCATCGCGGGCAGCTTCGAGAGATCGGCCTTTTTCCCCACGGTGAGCTCGAGGCCCGCAGCCGCGCCGAAAAACTTCCCCGCTTCTTCCAGGCGCGTCACGACGCCCTGTTGATCGAGCACGACGAGGCGCGCGCCGACGTCGAGCGCCGTCACCTCGCGCACTTTGCCGTCGATGCAAATCGCGATCTTGCTCGTGCCGCCGCCGATGTCGACGTTCATGCATACCTTGCCGGTGCGCGCCGAATTCGCCGCGGCGCCAGAGCCGTGCGCGGCCATCGTACTTTCGAGGCTGTCGCCGGCGCTGACCGCGACGAAGCGGCCGGCTTCCGCGGCGAAAAGGTCGGCGATTGCGCGCGCGTTGCGGCGCCTCACGGCAACGCCGGTAAGAATAAGCGCGCCGGTATCGATCTCCTCGCGCTTGAGCCCCGCGCGCTCGTATTGCCGCTCGATGAATTTTCCCAGCGCGTCGACGTCGATCGTGAGATCGTCCCGATAAGGGGTAAGCAGAATCTCCGACTCGCTCAAGATCTCGCGGCGCGTGACCGCATAGCGGGTCCCCTGCTGGCGCAATTCGAGGCGAGAAAAGGCCAGATGCGAGGTGGACGAGCCGATATCGACGCCCACGCTCGTGAGCTTGATGTCGTCCTCTTCGACTATGTGGCGGCCGGCGTTGGTAAAACTCTGCATCATCACCTTGAGAAACGTAGGGGGCAGGCCCGAGGCCTGCCCCCTACATACAACGACAGTATGCCTGAATGAAACGACTACGGCTTGCGATAAAGCGAGTCGTCCATGCGGGATTTGACGCCTTCTTTTTCGAGCGTCTCCGTGTATTCTTT
>Ga0075433_10002507_pt1 | contig 13968 bp, 12 predicted proteins | sample RhiMethybrSRZTD2_FD_75299 | JGI IMG/M metagenome (GOLD analysis project Ga0075433, IMG submission 75299) | Populus rhizosphere microbial communities from Tennessee, USA - Rhizosphere MetaG P. TD hybrid SRZTD2 | ecosystem: Host-associated > Plants > Roots > Rhizosphere > Soil | place: USA... | reverse complement strand
GTCGCCCGGCAGGCTGCCCGCCGCGCAGACCATAATCGCGCCTGGGTCGCTCAGCTCGTTGACCGCGCCGATCAGCTCGCCCTGACTCGGCAGCGGCGTCAGGCGCAGCCCATAAATCCGCTCGACCTCGGCATCCCACTCGTCGTGCAGTCGCCTGGCCAGCGCGCAATACTCGGCGGGTGCCTGGTAACCTGCGAGCAGCTCGGTGAGCTCAACTAGCGTTGCACACGCGTCGCCGACCAATCCCAGCGCGTGATGTTTGGTCGCGTCGAATGCGGTGACATTAATGTTGATGAAGCGCACGTTGGCGTTCTGGAACGCGGTCTTCGACGCGGTCGTGAAGTCGCTGTAGCGCGTGCCGATGCCGATCACCAGGTCGGCGTCGTGCGCCAGGCGGTTAGCAGCAAGCGTGCCGGTCGCGCCGATCGCGCCGAGGCACAGCGGGTGATCATAGCGCAGGCTGCCCTTCCCGGCCATCGTCTCGCCGACGGGAATGCCGGTCGCATCCACGAACTGGCGCAGCATCTCGGTCGCCTCGCTATAGATCGTGCCGCCGCCAGCGATGATCAGCGGGCGCGTGCTGCCGCGAATCCATTTCGCCGCCAGCTCCAGCGCGGCGCGGTCGGGTCGGTTGCGTGGGACGCGCCAGACGCGCCTGCGCAAGAACGCGGTCGGGTAATCGTACGCCTCGGTCTGGACATCCTGCGGCAGGCCAAGCGTGACCGCGCCGGTCTCAGCCGGGCTGGTCAGCACACGCAGCGCCTCGGGCAACGCGGTCAGCAGCTGCTCTGGCCGCGTGATCCGATCCCAGTAGCGGCTCACCGGCTTGAAGCAGTCGTTGACCGAAATATCCTGTGTATGCTCGGCCTCAAGCTGCTGGAGCACCGGCGCGACATTGCGGCGCGCGAAGCTATCACCCGGCAGCAGCAGCACCGGCAGGCGGTTGATCGTGGCCGTGGCCGCGCCGGTGATCATGTTCGTCGCGCCTGGCCCAATCGATGTCGTGCAGGCCAGCGTCTGAAGCCGCTGCTTGACTTTGGCGTACGCGATCGCCGCGTGGACCATCGCCTGCTCGTTGCGCGACTGGTAGTAGCGCAAGTCGGGGTTCTGCTGGAGCGCCTGGCCGATGCCAGCGATATTGCCGTGGCCGAAGATCCCGAAGCAGCCGGCGAAGAACGGGTTTTCCACGCCATCGCGCTCGACGTACTGCTGCTTAAGGAAGGCGATCAGCGCCTGCGCCATCGTCAGGCGCACGGTCTGCTCACGCATATGACCTCCTACTATAAACCGCCGTGCGACTCAACGAACGCCATCACCTCGGCATAAGTGGGCGTAAAGTTAGCGCAACCGGGCTTCGTCACCACGATCGCGCCGCAGGCATTGCCCAATCGCGCGACCCGATACCAATCCCATCCCTGAACAAAACCGTGCAGTGCGCCCGCAGCAAAGGCATCGCCCGCGCCAAGGATGCTAAAGACCTCCACCGGAAATCCTGGCGCGTCGATCAGCTGAGGCGGGCCGGTGCCGGCGAAGTGTACGCGCGAGCCGGCAGCCCCGCGCTTTTGCAGCAGCACGCGCGGCCCCAACGCCATCAGCGCCGTGATCGCGGCATCGACATCGCCGCCGACGCGCGCGTCGGAGATCTGCGAATGCGTCAGGCTGATCTGGCTGGGGTCGGTCAGCAGAGCGGCGTTGATCTCGTCCTCGGTGCCGAACACAATATCGACCAGACGCAACGCCGCGCGCAGCGTGACGCCAAAGGCGCGTGGGTCGTGCCACTGATCGGGGCGGAAGTCGATGTCGAGCGCGACCGTCGTGCCGACTTGGCGTGCCAGCTCGGCCGCGAAGATCGTGGCGCTGCGGCTCGGCTCTTTGCTCAGGCCGGTGCCGCTGATCAACAGGACGCGGCTATCGGCGATCGGCGTCGCCAGCACATCATCGATCGATAGCTCGATGTCGGCGCAGTTGTCGCGGTAAAAGGTCAGCGGGAAGCGATCCGGCGGCTGAATGCCAAGCACGACCGCGCTGGAGCGCTTGCCCGGCTTGCGGGGCACGAAGCGCGTCTCGATGCCTTCCTTCTGCAAGAAATGCAGGATAAAATCGCCGACCTTGTCGTCGCCAACGGCGGTGAGCAGCGCTGCCCTGCTGCCCAGCCGCTGTGCCCCGACGCTGATGTTGAGTGGGCAGCCGCCGACATAGGCCGCGAAGCTGGTGATATCCTCGAACGCAGCGCCGATGTCGTTGGAATAGAGATCGATCGAGGATCGCCCCATCGCGAGGATGTCGTAAGAGCGTGTCGTCATACGCGAACCCTTTCTGACCAGACATCCATACGGAACGCGCCGCACCCTGATGCATGAAAATGGCGACGGCTATTTTCACGTTTCACGTTTCATGTTTCACGGGATAGATCGGCACGCGCGGGTCGTGCGTGCGGTAGGTGTCTTTCACCCAAGCGTGCTGCGGATCCTCGCTGTTGGCGAGCGATTGCGCGCTGCCGGCCAGAATGTTGAGATAATAGGTGGTGTAGCCCGGCGGGCTGGCGACCGGGTGATAGCCCTCGGGTACCAGCACCGCATCGTCGCTCTGCACCAGCAGCGCCACATCGAAGGGGTAGCCCGCCTGAGCAAGCGGTGACTCGGCGGCGGTGTAGACGCGCTGCATCGCGAAGCCACCGGGCCGATCGATTTTATAGTAGTAGACCTCCTCCAAGTCGGCCTCCAGCAGCATGCCCTGCGCGTCGGTCTTATGGATGTCGTGCTTGTGCGGCGGGTAGCTCGACCAGTTGCCGCCAGGCGTATACACCTCGACGACGACCAGCCGCTGACAGGGAAAGCCCGGCGGCAAGATGCTATTGATCTGGCGTGTGGCGTTGTCGCCGCCACGAGTCTCGATCGCGACATCGGCGGGCGTGACCAGGCGCGGCATGTTATCCTGGTCGGTCGCGACCCAGGCAGCGGCGAATTCACAGTCGTCGGCGGCGCTGACCGTTAGCGCGCTACGTCGGGGCAGGTACAGCGCGTGCGGCAGCCCTGCGAACACACTGATGCGCCCGCCGACCTGCCACTGGCCGCAGCTCGAATCGACGCTGATCGCGCCGCTCAGTGCGACGAGCGCCAGCTCGTGCTCAGCGGTCTCGAATGCCCACGACTGCCCGGCGCGCAGGCGGCGCACCTGGAAATGAATATGATCCCAGCCCGCAAGCTGCGGTGTCACCTCGACGACCACGGCGGGGTCACGCGAGTTGCCGGGGTGAATAATCAGATTCTGCTCAGTATACTGTTGCATACTCGCACCTCTCGGCTACGGCAGCTGTGTCTGTCGGCTTCGCCGCGCAGGCCGAAAACCAACAGACATAAACAATGCGCTCCCTATTCATAGGCGTTCGTAGTGATGCTGCTGAGGAATGCCTGCCTGCGCGGTGGGATGATCGTGCTGGCGCGCGGTACGAATGTTGGGCTCATGATCTAGTCGTTGATGGCGACCGAGTATATCTAGCACCCTGGCGTTTGTCAAACGGAATCTGGGGGCTTGACAATTCGCCAGATGAGCATATACTATCTGTGACTGAAAAAATAATCTGGTCACGCAGTCGAACAAAGGATGTTATGCCGAAAGGATTTAGCGAGCGCGAGAAAGAGCGCATTCGCGCCGGGCTGCTGGCGCAGGGCCAGGCACTCTTCAGCGCGCATGGCCTGCGGAAGACGAATGTCGAGGATCTGACCAAGGCAGTCGGCATCTCGAAGGGTGCATTCTATTTGTTCTACGACTCGAAAGAGGCGCTGTTCTTCGACATCATCAAGCAATTCGAGCAAGAGTTCCGCGCCACGCTCTTCCGCGAGGTTTGGCAGCCTGGCGTGTCGGCGCGTCAGCACGTCAAGACGCTGTTTATGCGCGCGCTCACGGTCTGGAAGACGCACCCGCTGTTGCGCAGCTTTGGCCAGGAAGACTACGCATACCTGCTGCGCAAGCTGCCGCAGGAGCGCATGCAGGCGGAGATCCTCGACGATGATCGCTTCACCGCCGAGCTGATCGCGCAGTGGGAGCGCGCCGGCATCGTGATCGCGGGCGATCCGAAGGTTGTCGCGGGGCTGATGCGCGCGCTGTTCTTCGTCAGTCTGCACCAGCCCGAGTTCAACCAGGATGTCTACCCGCAGATGTTCGATCTGCTGCTCGATCTGGTGGTGAGCCATCTCGTGCAGGCGTGATTGGGACGCGGTGTACGCTTCACGCTTCACGTTTCACGTTTCGCGTTTCAACAAGGGGGTCAACCATGTCGCCGATTATACCGCCACAGCTCGCCAGCCCGCAGTTCAAAGCGAACCCATATCCGTTTTATGCACGCCTGCGCGCCGAGGCACCCGTGTACCGCATCACCCTGCCCACCCGCCAGGTCGCCTGGCTGGTGACGCGCTACGACGACGTGCTCGCGCTGCTGAAGGATGAGCGCTTCGCGAAAGATCGGTTTAGCGTTCTGCCGGCGGGCCAGCGCGCGAAGCCGCAGTGGATACCGGGCCTGCTCAAGCCGCTCGCGCGCAACATGCTCGATCTGGATGGCTCCGACCACATGCGGCTGCGCGCGCTCGTGCATAAGGCGTTCACGCCGCGCCTGATCGAGCGGTTGCGCGCGCGGGTGCAAACATTGTGCGACGAGCTGCTGACGACCGTGCAGGCCAACGGCGGCATAGATCTGATACGCGAATATGCACTGCCGCTGCCCGCCACGATTATCGCCGAGCTGCTCGGCATTCCAGTTGCGGATCGCCATAAATTTCAGGCATGGTCCAGCAGCATGGTCTCGGTTTCGTCAAGCGGCGATCTCTTGCGCGCGCTGCCGCATCTATGGCTGTTTATACGCTACATCCGCGCGCTTTTCGCGCAGCGCCGCGCCACCCCGCGCGATGATCTCGTGACGGCGCTGGTCCAAGCCGAGGAGGCGGGCGATATGCTGAGCGAAGATGAGTTGCTGGCGATGGTCATCCTGCTGCTGATCGCCGGCCATGAGACGACCGTCAATCTGATCGCCAGCGGCACGCTGACCCTGCTCCAGCATCCCGAGCAGCTGGAGCGGCTGCGCGAGAACCCAGCGCTGATCAAGCCGGCAGTCGAGGAACTTCTGCGCTACACCAGCCCGGTAGAGCTGGCGACCGAGCGCTTCGCTCGCGCAGATCTGACGATTGACGGAGTGGGCATCGCGCGCGGCGAGCAGGTGCTGGCCGTGATTGGGTCGGCTAATCGCGATGAGCGGCAGTTCGTCGAGCCGGATAAGCTAGACATAACGCGCGAGCCGAACCGACATCTGGCGTTTGGGCAGGGCGCGCATTACTGCCTGGGCGCGCCGCTTGCACGGATGGAAGGGCAGATCGCGCTGACGACGCTACTTGATCGCATGCCCAATCTGCGGCTGAGGAATGCGCCGGAAGCACTGCGCTGGCGGAAAGGGCTGTTTGTGCGCGGGCTGGAACAGCTGCCGCTTGCCTTCTAATGCAGCGCTGCCGCACAGTTGGGGTATCCATGGTATACTTGTAATAAGCATTTCTGAAAGCACATCCTCTGCTCTGGCCCTCGAGCAGTGCGTTCAATTCACCTAAAGGATACCTGCGATGACGACCCTCTCTATAAGCGATTCAGGCGAAGTATGCCTGACCTTGCGCGGCGCGGCGGAGGATCGTATTCTCAAGACCGTGCGGCACTGGCCCTATTGGCGGCGTGTCGATATTGAGCGCGATCCGATAAACGCAGAGCGCTGTCTTTCGGTGACATTAGTCACCGACCAAATATATGAATCAACGGTGCGCGAGATCCTGAAGCGCAGCTTTAGCATGACCTTCCCGACCACGGGTGGCAGCAGCGAGATGGCACCTGAACCCCCAGCCAGCCCCCGGCGCCGCGGGCGCTAGCACAACGTGGCCTACCTATAGCGAACCTCCATCAGAAGCAAACTGGCCGACGATAGACGATAGACGATACGCTCGTATCGTCTATCGTCTATCATCACGTTTACACATCACATAGGATTGCTCTATCTACGCGGATTGTACTACTTCGCGCAGCCACGCGAAAAGGTTCCCATCTTCGCGGTCCTTCGCGTATCTTCGCGGATCGACATGTGCGCGGCCGACTTTGCCTGCATGGTTGAGATTCCCGCATAGACCCCAAAAGTGTGGTATACTATCGCCGTTGGCCAACGTATGCCTTTGCGAGTCATGAATCAGCGATCCTCGGTCTTCGACCTCTCTCTGGCTGCTCGCCCAAACTTCATTCATCCGAAGCAGATACGTTGTGTGATCGAGCGCAGTAGTTCAGGAATAATTCCTGGCCTATTCTCATGCGCAATGCACAAGCTTGTCGAGCTACATGCGGCGACAGCGCAAGTTAGTTATTGGTAGTGTGGTCGTGCAAGACACGACCGAGGAGTATCGTTATGCAAGTCAAGTTATTTGTCGGAAATTTGCCGTGGAGCGTGAGTGATGTCGAGCTGGAGGATCTTTTCAGCCCGCACGGTACGGTCCAGAGCGCGCGTGTGATCACTGATCGCGATACCGGGCGCTCGCGCGGTTTTGGCTTTGTCGAGATGGATACCGAGGATGTGGCCGCCACCATCAGCGCCGTGAATGGCCGTGAGGTGGACGGACGCCAGCTACGGGTCAACGAGGCCGAGGAAAAAGAGCGCGGCGGCTTTGGTGCTCGCCGTGACAATCGCGGCTCACGCGACCGGTACTAAAGCGGAAGTGCGCGATGGGGTCATCCCCGTCGCGCTCCTTCCTGGGCGCAGCCGCAGCGCTAGAGGCGATACACAGCGGCATCGTTGATCAACCAGAATTGCTGGTTGCCGCGTTTGTACGCATGTCCCTCTAGCCCGGCCGCTCCTCCCATTGTTACACTGATGGTGTTAACGAGCGAGCCTTAGGTAGGGCTCACTCGTTTCTTTTTGTTTTCTTTTTGTACGTTTCTTTGTGTAAAGGATATATCATTGAGTTTTGCTTCATTAGGACTCCACGAGTCGCTGTTAGTTCCACTTCAGAGCCAAGGCTACACCACACCAACCCCGATTCAGACGTCGGCGATCCCGGTTGTGCTTGCTGGTCGTGATGTGATCGGCATGGCGCAGACAGGCACCGGCAAGACCGCTGCCTTCGTGCTGCCGATACTCCAGCGGCTGATGCAGGGCCGGCCCGCTGGCATCCGTGCGCTGATCGTGACGCCCACTCGCGAGCTTGCCGAGCAGATCAATACGACAATTGTCGTGTTGAGCAAGGGCACCGGCCTGCGTAGCGCCACCGTCTACGGCGGTGTGAGTATGGCACCGCAGGAACGCGCGCTGCGCACCGGCGTCGATATCATCGTCGCGTGTCCTGGCCGGCTGCTCGACCATATGGATCGCGGCTACGTCCGGTTTGATGGCTTGCAGACGCTGGTGCTCGACGAAGCCGACCGCATGCTCGACATGGGCTTCCTGCCGGCGATCAAGCGCATCCTGGCGCGTCTACCGGCCAGTCGGCAGACGCTGCTCTTTTCGGCCACGATGATGCCTGAGATCAAGACGCTGGCCATGAGCACGACCCGCAACGCCACGACGATACAGGTCGATCCCGCGCTGCCGCCGACCACCGTGACGCACGCGATCTACCCGGTGATTGAGCATCAGAAGACCGATCTCCTGCTCGATCTGCTTCGCCGCACGGCGACCGAGTCGGTGTTGGTGTTCACTCGCACGAAGCATCGCGCCAACCGCGTTGCCGCGCAGCTTGATCGCGCGGGCTATGCCGTGGCACGCCTGCACAGCAATCGCTCGCAAAGCCAGCGCCAGCTCGCGTTGGATGGCTTCCGCGACGGCACCTTCCAAGTGCTGGTCGCCACCGACATCGCCGCGCGCGGCATTGATGTCACGCGCATCTCGCATGTCATCAACTATGATATGCCCGATACGTCGGATGCCTACATTCATCGGATTGGGCGAACGGGGCGCGCGGCGCGATCCGGCGATGCATTCACGCTCATGACACCCGATGATCGCGTGATGCTGCGTACAATCGAGCGGGCGCTTGGCGCGCCGATCGAGCGCCGGAACGTAAGCGGGTTTGCGGAGCACGAGCAGGTTGTGCCGGTTCAGTCGGGCGTAGCGTCAGCGTTCGAGCGCCATCACGCGCAATCCGAACGAGCGGGCGGACGTGCGAACACCACACCGTTGCGCAGCTACCGCCCCAGCCCGCGTGGGAATGAGCAGCTCGCGCGCAAGCCCCAACGCGCTGCACAGCCCGCGCGCCCCGAGCAGCGCCGCCAAAAGGGCCCACTGTGAGCATCCGATCAGGAGCATAGGCCGTAGCGACTTAATAGCTGCGTAGCTACCGCCGCGCTTTTTCAAATATGCTCATGTCGGTTACAATAGAATAACCGCGCCGCCCGCCCCGCCGACCGGTTCCGAAGCACGTTCCTTCGTTAGATATACAGAGCGCAGGCTCACCCAATTGTTTGGACTCTTAGGCACCGCTGTGCGCTGTTCGCAAGCAGGTGCGCAAATCGGAAGAAAGGACCAGCGTCAATGCAGCTTGATCGTACCCTTCAACGGGCTCCCAGCACGACTCCCGGCCTCCGTACCGCCGTTGCCCCGTATCAGCGCGCCGACCTACGCCGGAGTATCTGGCAGTTGGTCAACACGTTCGTTCCCTACATTGTGCTGTGGTATCTCATGTATCGAAGCCTGACCTATTCGTATGCGATTACCTTGCCGCTGGCGCTGCTCGCTGGCGGCTTTATGATCCGCATCTTCATCATTTTGCACGATTGCGGCCACGGCTCGTTCTTCGCCTCGCAAACGGCGAATAATATTGTTGGGTCGATCTGTGGCGTCCTGACCTTCACGCCATATTTCCAGTGGCGTCATGATCACGCCGTGCATCATGCCACAGCCGGGGATCTTGATCGGCGCGGTGGCGGCGATGTCTATACGCTGACGGTGAGCGAGTATCTGCGCCTGAAGCCGCTGGATCGCTTCAAGTATCGGACGTTTCGGCATCCGCTGCTGATGTTGACGGTCGGGCCGGTCTGGGCATTCGTGCTTTCCCAGCGGATGTGTTTGCCGCATTCGAAGCCGCGCGAGCGCTACAGCGTGTACGGAACCAACCTGGCGCTGCTGGTGCTGATGGTCGGACTGTCGCTGCTCATGGGTGTCGGCCCGTATCTGCTGATTCTGGTGCCGGTGACGCTGTTCGCATCGATTGTCGCGCTCTGGTTGTTTTATTGCCAGCATCAGTTCGAGGGGACGTATTGGGCCCGCCATGCCGAGTGGGATTATGAGACTGCGGCGCTACACGGCAGCTCCTACTTTCGTATGTCGCGGGTGGGGCAGTGGTTTACTGGGAACATCGGCTTTCATCATGTTCATCATCTGAATCCGCGCGTGCCCAACTATTATCTCGAAGCATGTCATAACGCGCACCCACGCTTTCAGGAAGCCACGACCGTTACCTTTGGGACGAGTTGGCGGTTCTTTACGCTCAAGCTGTGGGATGAGGAGCGGCAGCGGTTGGTGGGGCTGCGCGAGATCGCGGCGGTTTCGTCGGCGCGGGAACAGTCGCGAGATGCCGATACCGTTGCGCTCGTCAAGGGCCTGGAAAATCGGTGACCGCAATCGAGGGTGCCGCCGGGCGCGATGGAACGCAGGCTGTGTCGCCTGTACTCGTCACACCGCGCCTGATCCTACGCCCGTATACCGCAGCTGATCTGCCGTTGGTTCTGCCGATCTTCAGCGATCCGATCACGATGGCTTTCTGGCCGCAGCCGCTGACAGAAGCGGCGGTCTCGGCTTGGGTGCTGCGTCATAGTGCGGCATTTCAGACGACGCGTCTCGGCCGGCTGCTGGTCGAGCTGCGCGACACGCACGTCGCAATTGGTGATTGTGGCATCATGAACAGCGAGGTGAACGGACGACCCGAGTACGACCTGGGCTACATCATTCATCATCCGTACTGGCGGCAGGGCTTCGGGAGCGAATGTGCGCAGGCATGCCTCGACTATGGCATTCACATGCTCGGCCTGCGGCGGATTGTGGCGAATATGCCCTATGATCACACTGCCTCTATGCGAGTGGCCGAGCGCTTGGGAATGCAGCGCGAGGCCACTTTTCACAATCTGCGGAATCGCAATATCCTGACCTATCTGTACAGCTTTAATCTGTAAAACGTGGCACCTGCTTGCGGTGTGGGTGCGAGGGCTACGCGCCCCCGCGCCCCGCGGTCAGGGGCGGACCGCCGCCCCCGACACCCCCGGCCAGGGCTTCGCCCCTGGACCCCAAATCAATGCTAGCGGCGTGGTAGCATCAGGTGGTCATGCCTCCGTTGCTAAAGCTATGCATCGGCACTATATGTGTTCGTTGGCATCTGCGTTGTACTAGTGATGGAATTTATCCATACGCGGCGAGGCATGAACCGCGAACAATCAAGATGCATCGGGATTACATGTTGCGCCCTCGCCCATTTCTGCTATACTGGACACCGTCAACTTCTCCCCGGCAGCATCGGCAGCTCGCAGCTGATCGTCGCCCTCTTCTGGTCGGCAGAGACGCTTTGTAGGATGTTCCCGCATCGGCAGCAGGACGATGAAGCGATTCTCGTCTTTTGCCACAACCACAATGAAGCTGTATGACACAAGCTATCGCAACAGCGCAAAATGACGTGTGGGCCGGGCTTGAGCCACATATGCTCTATACGGCGCTGGAGAAAATGTATCTGATCCGAGCGTTCGAGGAGCAAGCAGAAGCGCTGTATGCCCTGGGCAAGATCCATGGCACGATGCACCTCTCGATCGGCCAGGAAGCGTCTGCGGTCGGCGCTTGTCTGGCGCTGCGCCCCGACGACTATATCCTCAGCACGCATCGTGGGCATGCGCATTGCATCGCTAAAGGCGCTGATCCAAAGCTGATGATGGCCGAATTCCTGGGCAAGGCGGTCGGGTATTGCCGTGGGCGCGGCGGCTCCATGCACATCGCGGACGTGGAAGGCGGCAATCTTGGCGCGAATGGCATCGTCGCCGGTGGCTTGCCGCTCTCGACCGGCGTTGGCTTGAGCTTGCAGATGCAGCGCAGCGTTCGCGTCTGTCTGGCCTTCTTCGGCGATGGTGCCGCGAACGAAGGTGCCTTTCACGAGGCCCTGAATCTGGCCGCGATCTGGAACTTGCCGGTTGTCTATGTCTGCGAGAACAATCAGTACGCGATGTCGATGCCGGTGGCTAAGGCGTTCCCGATCGCGCAGATCAGCCAGCGCGCCAGTGCGTACAACATGCCTGGCGTGACGATCGACGGCAACGACCTCGTCGCTGTGTACGAGGCGACGCGTGCGGCGGTCGAGCGCGCGGCCAGCGGCCTCGGCCCATCGTTGATCGAGGCTCTGACCTACCGCTGGCGCGGCCATTCCAAGAGCGACCGCCAGCTCTATCGTTCTCGCGATGAGGTCAAGGAGTGGCAGCAGCGCGACCCGATCCTGCGCTTGCGTGCCAGCTTGGTGCAGGCCGAGCTGTTCAGCGAGACGGCGCTCGATCAGGTGAAGGAGCAGACGTATCGCGGGATCGAAGCTGCGCTGCGCTTTGCTGAAGCCGCAGAGGGCCCCGACCCGGCCTCGATCATGGATGATGTGTATGCTTGAAGCAACCCAGCCAGCGACCATAACCGAGACGACGACGGCGCTGCGCGAGCTGACCTATGTACAGGCGGTGCGCGAGGCGCTGCGGCTGGCCATGCAGGCCGACGAGCGCGTGTTCCTGTTGGGCGAGGATGTAGGGGTGTACGGCGGCGCTTTCGGCGTGTCGGATGGTCTGTTAGCCGAGTTTGGCCCCGAACGCGTGCGCGATACGCCGATCTCCGAGGCGGGCATCACCGGCACCGCGATCGGCGCGGCCATGACTGGGATGCGACCGGTCGTCGAGATCCAGTTCATGGATTTCATCACGCTTTCGATGGAGCAGCTGGTGTTGCAGGGCGCGAAGATGCGCTTTATGTTCGGCGGCAAGGTGCGCGTGCCGATGGTGCTGCGGACGCCGGCTGGGTCGGGCACGGGGGCCGCTGCGCAGCATTCGGAGAGCCTGGAAGCCTGGTTTGTGCATGTGCCGGGCCTGAAGGTGGTCATGCCATCGACGCCGTATGATGTGAAGGGCCTGCTGCTCGCCGCGATCGAGGACGATAACCCGGTCATTTTTATCGAGCACAAGCTGCTGTATCGCACGAAGGGTCCAGTCCCGGAGGGCTATTATACGATTCCGCTGTCGCAGAGCGAGGTCAAGCGCAGCGGGACGGATCTGACGGTGGTCGCAACGTCGGTGATGGTGTCGCGCGCGCTCGAAGCCGCGGAGCTGTTAGCCGCCGAGGGGATCGAGATCGAGGTGATCGATCCGCGCACCTTGAAGCCGTATGATGCCGCGCCGATCACGCGCTCGGTGATCAAGACCGGCAAGGCGCTGGTGGTGCATGAAGCACCGATGACCGGCGGTTTTGGTGGCGAGGTGGTCGCGCAGCTGGTTGCCGGCGAGGCGTTCGACTATCTCGACGCGCCGGTGCGGCGGCTGGCGGGCTTAGATGTTCCGATTCCCTACAACCGCGATCTGGAGCGCCTGGCCGTGCCGCACACCGAGGACATTGTGCGTGAGGCGCGCGCTTTAGTGCGCGGAGCGTACTAATGCCAACGCCCATTCTCATGCCCAAGTTCGATATGCTCCAAGAGGCGGCGACGGTGCTGCGCTGGCTGTATCGCGAAGGCGATCAGGTCGCGCAGGGCGATCCGCTGCTGGAGGTCGAGACCGATAAGGTGGTCATGGAGGTGGAGGCACCGGCGACTGGTATCCTCGGTGGCATCCGCGCTCAGGCCGGCGCGGTCGTGCCGGTGACGACCGTGATCGCGTTCGTGGTCCAGGCGGGCGAGCGGCTGCCGGACGATCAGCCGGTTGCTGCGCAGCCGCAACTCGCCACGCCTGCGCAGCCGGCCCGCCGCGCCACGCCGCTCGCACGGCGCTACGCCGCGCAGGCGGGGATCGACATCCTCGCAATACCAGCGTCACAGCCGGCTGGTCGGATCATGCGCCAGGATGTCGAGCGCTATCTGGCGCAGCTCGTGACAACCCAACGCGAGTCGCCGAGCGATGCTGGCCGACCGCGTGCCACACCTGCTGCGCGCAGGCTGGCCCGCCAGCATCGGCTGGATCTGGCACAGATCGCCGGCAGCGGCCCGCATCGGCGCGTGCAGGCGGCGGATGTGCGCGCCGCCAGCCATGCGTCAGCGTCGCCGCTCGGCGAGCCGTCGATCAGGGAGGTCGTCCCGCTACAGGGCATACGCCAGGTGATCGCCCGGCGCATGCAGCAGAGCTATCAGACCGCGCCGCATTTCACACTCTCGCTCGATGTCGATATGTCGAACGCGCTGGCACTGCGCGACGAGCTGAACGCGCGTGCTGCCGCCGACCAGCCGCGCGTGTCGATCACCGCGCTGCTCGTGCATATTTGCGGCGCGGCCTTGCAGCGGCATCACTGGCTGAATGCCTCGTTGCGCGACGATGCGATCCAGCTCTACGAGCCGTCGAATATCGGCGTTGCGGTCGCCATTGATGCGGGGCTGATCGTGCCGGTGATCAAGCATGTGGAACGGCTCGATCTGATCGAGGTCGCTCGTCGCTTGGCTGAGTTGACCATGCGCGCGCAGCAAGGCCAGCTGACGCTGAACGATACCAGCGGCGGAACATTTACGATCAGCAACCTGGGTATGTATGGGATCGATCACTTCACGGCGATCATTAACCCGCCGCAGAGCGCGATCCTGGCGGTTGGGCGCATCGCCAAGCGCGCGATCGTCGTCGAGCGCGCCACGCAGGACGAGGTCGTCATTCGTCCAATGATGAACCTGACGCTATCGGTTGATCATCGCGTTCTGGATGGCGCGATTGCGGCGCGCTTTTTGCACGACCTGGCGGCTGCGCTGGAGCAGCCGG
>Ga0075433_10002506_pt1 | contig 13968 bp, 12 predicted proteins | sample RhiMethybrSRZTD2_FD_75299 | JGI IMG/M metagenome (GOLD analysis project Ga0075433, IMG submission 75299) | Populus rhizosphere microbial communities from Tennessee, USA - Rhizosphere MetaG P. TD hybrid SRZTD2 | ecosystem: Host-associated > Plants > Roots > Rhizosphere > Soil | place: USA... | reverse complement strand
AATTTTGAGAAGCCCCACCGTTCGTGGATGCGCTCCGCTTCGGCGAAGCCGGTCACCTTGCCGTCGGCGCGCCCCCCCTCGGGCAGGGGCAGACGCCACCAGGTCCGGCGGACGACCTCCCTCGCGCCCAGGATGCGCTGCTGCCAGGCGCGCACGGCCCGCTTGCCTTCGAAGACGTCGAACCGCACGACCGGCGAGGGGTGGGGCCGGGAATAGTCGAGCAGCGCCCGGTAGATGAGCAGGTTGGTCAGCTGCTCCTTCCGCGTGGCCTCGTCGGCGTACAGGCTGTCGATGAAGATGCCGCCGAGGATGCTCCGGAGGTAGATGACCCCGGTGATGACCCCCTGGCGCCGGATCACCGTGAAGGCGGGCGATTCCTGCGGGAGCGATCCCTCGATCAGGTCTTCGACGTAGCGGCCGATCTTCGGGGAGGACCACACGGTCAGCTGCTGGTGGGAGGGGGCGTGGGCGGCGGCCAACAGGCGCCCCACCTGCTCGCCGTCTCCGGCGCGCGCCCCTTCGACGGTCATCCCCTGGATTCGCACGGCAACGGCCTCCGCGAGCGCAACATGAGATCGCACTTCTATTTACGACGTATGGGCGTGAGGGGTACGGAAAGCGGAGAGAGGGCGCGACAAATATGGGGAGGATGGGTGACGCGAATTCAGATTTCCACTTCCTCCGCGGGCGAGGCCACCTCGACCCGGGCGCTCGAATGTTCCTTCGCCCACGCCGCGAAGGGCTCGCTCTGCTCGGGCTCGCCGTGCACCAGGAAGAGACGGCGGACGCGGTTGCCGAACCCGCCGTAGAACTTCCGCAATTCGCCCTTCCCCGCGTGGGCGGAGAGGGCGTTCATCTTCACGACCTTCGCGCGCCGGTCGACTTCGCGGCCGAAGATCCGCACCCGGTCCGCGCCTTCCACGAGCCGCCGTCCCAGCGTCCCTTCCGCCTGGTAGCCGACGATGAGGACGACATTCCGGTCGTTCCCCAGGTGATTCGCCAGGTGGTGCAGGATCCGCCCGCTCTCGCACATGCCGCTCGCCGAGATGATGACCGCGGGCCCGTCGAGGTCGTTGAGCCGCTTCGACTCCTCCGTCGACCGGATGTACGTCAGCATCCGGAACCCGAACGGATCGGAATCGTTCCGCTCGCGCAGCATTTTCACCATCTCCGGGTCCCAGCAGTCGGGGTGCCTCCGGAAAACCTCGGTCGTCTCGAGCGCCAACGGGCTGTCCACGAAGACGGGCACGGACGGGATGCGCTTCGCGTTCGAGAGATTGTTGAGGATGTACGTGATCTGCTGCGTCCGCCCCACCGCGAAGGCGGGGATCAGGATCTTCCCCCGGCGGTCGACGGTCCGGTTGACGAGCTCGCACAGGTCGCGCTCGATGTCCTCGAGCGGCGGATGCTCGCGGTTGCCGTACGTCGTCTCCAGGAGAAGAATGTCGGCGCGGTCGACGTGCTCGGGATCGCGCACGATGGGAAGGCAGTCGCGCCCGAGATCGCCGCTGAAGAGCAGCGTCCTCCGGTTCCCCTTCTCGTTGATCTCGAGACGGACCATCGCCGCGCCGAGGATGTGGCCGGCGTCGAGAAACGTCGCGGTGACTCCATCCGACACCTCGAAAGGCGCCCGGTACGGTTGGGAGCGGAACTGGCGCGAGGCGCGCGACGCGTCCTCCTCGGTGTAGAGCGGCCGCTTGGCCTTGCTCCCCTCGAGACCCTCGCGGCGGTTGATCGTCTCGACGTCCCGCTCCTGGATGTGGGCGGAGTCGCGGAGCATCACCTCGCACAGGTCGGTCGTGGCGGCCGTGGCGTGGATGGGGCCCCGGTATCCGTTCTTGACGAGCGTCGGGAGCGCCCCGCTGTGGTCGATGTGGGCGTGGGAGAGGACCACGGCGTCGATCGTCCCTGCGTCGAACCCCATCCGCCGGTTGCGCGCCTCCGCCTCCTCGCGCCGGCCCTGGACGAGGCCGCAGTCGAGCAGGATCTTCCGGCCATTCACCTCGAGGAGATGGCGGCTTCCGGTAACGGTCCGGGCCGCGCCGTGAAATGTGATCTTCATGCGCGCGTATTTCCGTGCTGTTCGAGGGGGATCGTCCTCCATTATAGGCAGAGGGAATGGACCCGGAACGAGAATGGGTCCTGAGGTCGCAAAAGGGCGACCGCGGGGCCTTCGAGGAGATCGTGCGCGCCACGGCGCGCCTGGTCTGGGCGTACGTCCACGGCCTGGTAAAGGATCCCTCGTGGACGGAGGACCTGGTGCAGGAGACCTACCTCAAGGCGTGGGAGTCGATCGGGACGCTCAAGGAGGCCGACGCGTTCCGCGGATGGCTCTTCACGATCGCGCGTCGGCTCGCGTGGCGGCACGACGAGATCGCGGGCCGCTCGACGGCCGTCGCGGAGGTGCCCGAGAAAGCCGCGGCCGCCGCCGAATCGGAGGACGCCGGCGAGCACATCCGCGCGGCGCTCGCGCGACTCCCGGAGCGATACCGGTTGCCGGTCACGCTCCATTTCGTGAACGGACTCGAGTACGGCGAGATATCGAAATCGCTCGGACTGGCGAACGGATCCCTGCGCGGGCTGATCGCGCGCGGGACGAAGAAACTGCGCGACGACCTCGCGCCCTGGTGGAGGAACCGCAATGAACGTGCATGACGAGATCGAGACGCTGACGGACGTCTACCTCGCGGGCGGCCTGGAGGCCGACGACCGGCGCGGCGTAGAGGAGCACGCGGCGGGGTGCGAGCAATGCGCGGCGATCCTGCGGGACGCTCGCGAATTTCACGGGTGGATGCGGGGCGCCTCGGCGTCGAACGCGCCGCCCGCCAATCTCGAGGAACGGATCATCGAGCGGCTCCACGAGGCGTCGCCCAAGGCGCGGCGGTTCCCCGGCGCTCCGCGGATCATCCGGATTCTCGGTGGACTTGCGGCCGTCTTCGCCCTGGTCGTCCTCGGAGGGGCATTCACAGGTTCGACGATGCTCTCCGTGAAACACTCCGCGGGGCTTTCCTCGGCCCCGGGCTCGGAGGACTTTGGCGACGTGGCCTTCCGCGAGTATGCGCGGAAGAGCGGGAAGGACTCGGGCGCGGAGGGTTACGTCCAAAACCAGGAAGGTGCCCGGTACGGCGGCCGCATGGGAGGAGAAGCTCGAAAGAACCTCGATGAATTGAAGTCCAGGTCCAAGGACTTGTCCGATTCCAGGGGCCGGCCGATGACGGGCGCCCCTGCGTCCCCCGCGCCCATGGAAGCCGAAAAGAAGTATGCGGAGTCCATGGACAAGGCCGAGCGGGGCGAGGAGTCGCTCGGAATGGCCGACGCCGAGGGCAAGCCCGGCGACCCGGGCAACCCCTACATCGACGACCGCAAGATCATCCGCAACGCCGACCTCCACATCGAGGTCGAGAAGTACGAGGACTCCTACGCGAAAGTGACGCAGATCGCCGTCGCGGAAAAAGGCTTCGTCGCCGGCGCCAACACCACGCGCCTCGCGAACGGCAAGATGCGGGCGGACGTCACCCTCCGCATCCCGCCCGAGCGGTTCGAGAGCGTGCTGACCCAGCTCAAGGCGCTCGGCACCCTCCGCAACCAGGCGATCACGTCGCAGGACATCACCAAGCAGTACCTCGACCTCGGCACGCGCCAGAAGTCCAAGGAAGCGCTCGTCGAGCGGCTCAAGAAGGCGCTCCTCGAGGGCAAGGGGAACGTGAAGGAGATCATGGAGGCGGAGGTGGCCCTCGGGAAAGCGACCGAGGAGCTCGAGTCGATCAAGGGCGAGCTCAAGTACTACGACAACCTCATCGGACTCTCGACGATCACGCTCCACCTCTTCGAGAAGGACCTCGGCCTGCCCTTCGAGTACGTCCTGACGCTCCAGTCCACGATCGGCGTGACGGGCTCGGATGCGGACGGCGTCTACGCCAAGGCGCAGGAGCTCATCCGCGCCGCGGGCGGCCAGGTGGCCGACGCCCGGATGACGCGCCAGAACGACGGCTCCTCCTCGGGATTCGTGCGGGGCAAGGTCGACGCCGAGAAATTCCCCGCGGTCCGCGAGGACCTGAAGAAGCTCGGCCACGTCGACCAGGACACCGTCAACCAGCAGCAGACGGGACGGGGCGGCCAGGGGCCCGTGAAGCCCGACGCCCCGGTGCGGAAGGAGCAGGCGATCGTCGACTTCACGGTGAACACGCCCGCGATGGTCGTCACGCGCCGCGCCGTGATCGCGATCGAGGCCGATCCCGCCGAGGCGGCCTACCAGGAGTCGCGCCGCGACGTCGAGTCGGCCGGCGGGAAAATCCTCGAGGGGTCGCTCACGGGCCGGACGGAAGGCGCCTCCGCGACGGTCACGGCGCAGGTCGACGCGGACAAGTTCGCGGCGCTCGTCGAGAAATTCAAGTCGCGCGGCAAGGTGAAGAACGCCACCGTCAAGCAAGACGAACCGGGCGGCGGCGCCGACCGGGCGCCCCTCATCCGGGAGCGCGGCGAGATCTCGCTCGCGATCGCCACCCCGGCGCGCCTCCTCACGGAGGAGCACGGCGTGATGAAGACGATCCGCGAGACCTTCGCGAACAGCATCGCGGGCGTGCTCTGGTCGGTCGAGAAGCTGATCGTCGGGATCGCCCTCGCGGGCCCCTGGATCCTGCTCCTCGGCGTGATCTGGGTGCTCTGGAAGCGGCGCCGCCGCGCCCGGACGGCCTAGGCCGCCCCGCCGGTGGGCAGGCCTCGAAGGATCCGCGACATCGACCCCCGGATCCGGCCCGCGGAGTCGAGCTGGAAGGCCATTTCCATCCGGTCCGCGCATCCGCCGCGGACGAAGAGCCGCGCCTCGGCGCCGTCGGCCTGAAGATCCTCGAGCTCCATCCGTCCGCCATTCCCCACCGCCCACGACGCCTCGAAGTGGGCGCGCAGGGCGGGCTTGCCGTGCAGGGAGGCTCCCCGCACCGAGGAGAGGAGCGTCACGAACGGGGAGACCACTTCCGCGTCAACCGCGTAGAGGGCGAGGAGCGACGTGAGGTCCCGCCGGTTCCACGCGTCGATCCAACGTTCGGCGAGCTGGGTTGCATTCATGCGTCACCTAAGGGGTTTCTGCCGCCGGGGCGGAGGGCGCCACCGGCCGTGGGTTCGAGAACGTCGTGATGATGGCGACCGACGCCACGATGAAGGCGGCCGCCACGAGAGTTCGAGTGTTCATCGCCTCGCCCGCGACGAGCGCGCCGAGGCCTACCGCGACCACGGGATTGACGTACGCGTACGTCGCCACGAGCGACGGCGGCCGGACCGAGAGCAGCCACACGTAGGCCGTGAAGGCGACGATCGATCCGAAGACCGCGAGGTACGTCATCGCGAGAAGCGATTTCGTGGTGATCGCCGCGAGATCGACGTGCGCCGCCTGGCCCGTCAGGACCGAGAGCAGGAGGAGCGCGGCGCCGCCGGCCATCATCTCGACCGCCGTCGCCACGAACGCCGACTTCGGGAGCCGCGCGCCGCGGGCGTAGATCGAACCGAGCGCCCAGGAGATCGTCGCCCCCACGAGAGCCATCGCGCCCACCGGATCAACCCCGCCGCTCCACGGGCCGATGAGGAGCGCGACGCCCACGAAGCCTCCAAGCAGTCCGATCGCCACCGGGATCGTCGGCCAGCGGCCCCCCGGGCGCAGCGCTTCGAAGAGCGCCATCCAGAGCGCGACGCCCGCGACGATGAGCGACGCCAAGCCGGACGGCACGGTCTTCTGGCCGAAGACCACGAGCCCGTTCCCGCCGAGCAGGAGGAAGAGGCCGACGATCGAAGCGGGACCCCACTCGCCCTTCGCGGGCTTCGGGGCGCCCGCGAGCCGCGCGACGCCGTACAGCACGCCCCCCGCGGCGAGGAATCGCGTCCCCGCCATCAGGAAGGGCGGGATCGTCTCGATCGCGAGCTTGATCGCGAGATAGGTCGAGCCCCAGAGCACGTAGACGAGCCCGAACGCCAAGGGCACGAGCCATGGGCGCGATTTCATAGGTCGTTCCAGGGGGTTTGCAAGTTGCCCCGCTACCAGTTCCCGGTTTCCAGTTCCCAGCCTTTCCGGGTCATGCTTGAAGCTTGAAGCTCGCAGCTGGGAGCGGGGCGAGCGGCAGCGAGCCCTCACGCATCCAGTTCCTCTTCCGCCGTGGGGTTTCCGAGCGCGAGCCGGGCCGTCTCCTTCACCGTCGAGAAAACCACCGTCGTGCGCGTCGATTGGATCTCGCGGATGGCGCCGAAGCGCTCCCGGAGGAGCTTCCCGAGCGATTCCGTGTCCACCGACCGGACCTTGACCAGGTAGCAGTCCTCGCCCGCCACGTGGTGGACCTCCTGCACCTCGGGGAGCCGGGCCAGGGCCCGGCCCACCGCCGTGGAGCCCACCCGCTCGTCGGCCCGCACGAAGACGAAGGCCACGAGTCCGACGTCGAGCGTCGGCGCGTCGATCCGCGCCTCGTACCCCCGGATGACGCCGCGCCGCTCCAGCTTGCGGATCCTCTCGAGGATGGCGGACGGGGCGAGCCGGAGCCGCCGCGCGATGTCCACGTTGGGCGTCCGCGCGTTCGCCTGCAGGATCCTCAGGATCTTCCGGTCGGTCGCGTCGATGGGTTTCATGACTCTCAGCGTACAGAATAATATTCATTGAATCAACAGAAATCAGAACAATATTCATGCAATGATAACATGACATGAACATCGTGCTGAACGCGCGCGGAGAGAGGAGTTCGGGGAGGAGGACCGGAGAAGCCGCGCTACCGGCTCAGAAGGAGAATCCGACCGTCAGTCCAAAGTGGAAGCCGCCCGCGTCGGTGTCGACGCCCGCCACGGTGATCGGGATGGAAGTGAAGCAGAGCTCGAGGCCGAAGGTCATCGGCCCGCCGATGCTGAAGTCCACTCCGAAGTCGAGCCAGAGGCCGACCCCGGAATCCGATTCCGTGTCGCCGTCGAGGTCCAGCTCCGCGCCGCCGAAGGCGAGGCCGCCCCCGAGGTAGGGCCGGACCGGCGATTCGGTGTTGAAGACCTTGCGGACGCCGAGGTTGAACTCCCAGCTCGCGCTCTGCACGTCCAGGCCGAGGAAGTCCTCGGTCTGGCTCGCGCCGAACCGGAGATCGACCGCGAAATGGACCGGCCACTCGGCGGGCCCGAAGTCGCTGAGGATAGCGAACTCGTTCTGGACCTCCACGGGCTCCCAGTCGGTCTTGTCGAGTCCCTTGCCGCCGAGGAAAATCCGGACGTTGCCGGTCCAGATGTCCGCGGTCACGGTGCGGCGCCGGTTCCGGCCTTCCTGTCCCGCGATCAGCTCCGGATCGAGCGGCGCGAGGCCGCCCAGCGGGAGGGCGCCGTCCTGCGCCTGCGCCGCGACCGCGAAACCGGCCGCCAGGATCCACGCCGCCAGGACGCCGGTGGACTTGTTCATCGTCTACCTCCCCCAAGGGTTCATGATCGCCCGAACTCCCCTGCTGGTTTACCCGATTGCCTCCGCCGACCGCAAGGTAGAATGCACGCATGCTGACCGCGTTTCTCGTCGCGACCCTTGCCTTCCAGGAGCACGCGGCCTGGGAGCGGTTCGCCCCGGGATCGTGGGTGGAGCTGCGCACCACCGGCACCCGGTCGGGCCAGCCCGTGAAGGAGATCGTGAAAACCTCCTTCAAGAACGTCACGGAGCTCGAGCTCGTCCTCCTCGTCGAGACCACCGACACCGCCGGAGGCCGGGGACACCTGGAGATGAAGTTCCCGCTCCCCCAGCGGGCGGCGCCGAAGGAGGAGGAGGGAACGAAGCTCGGCCAGGAGGATCTGCTGCTCGAGGGCAAGACCTTCGCGTGCGAAGTCCGCGAGCGCCGGGGCACGCGCCGCTGGATCACGACGGGCGTCAAGGCCAACGGAGGCGTGCTCAAGTCCGAGGCGATTTCCGGCACCGTGAAGGTCCTCTCCCGCGTCCTGAAATTGGAGGAGAAAGTCCGGGTCGGATCGGCCACGGTGACCTGCTGGGTGCGCGAGGACGTCACCGAAACGCCGGACCAGAAGACGACGCGCACCCACTGGATGTCGGACGAGGTCCCCGGGGGCCTCGTGCGGATGGAAATGCGCCAGAGCCGCGGAAAAGAGCGGATTGAAGAAACCGAGACGACCCTGACGTCGTTCGAAATTGTGAAGAAGTAGCGGCGACCGTATTCCTGCACCCTCGGCCCGGGGTGAACCATGAGATGGCTGGCCCCCCTCTTCGCGGCGCTCCTGGTCTTCCCCCAGGATTCCCTCGACGAGCGCGTGCGCCGGCTCGTCGAGCGGCTCGGCGCGGATGAGATCGTCGAGCGCGAAAAGGCGGTCCGCGACCTGGTGGGCCTTGGCGAGTCCGCCCTAGCCGCCATCGAGAAGGCCGGGACCGCGAGCCCGGATGCCGAAACGACTCAGCGCCTCAAGACCGTCGTCGAGCAGATCCGCCGGAACGCGATCGTCGCCAGGGCCTCTCCGCCCGCCCGGCCCGTTACGGTCTCCGCGAAGGACCAGCCGCTGAGGGCTTTTCTCGAGGACCTCGCGGTCCAGTCCGGCGTGGAATGCCCGTGCGCCGACGCCGTCGCGGACCGGCCCGTCACGCTCGAGGCGAAGGGGGAGCCGCTCCTCAAGGTGCTCGACCGGGCCTGCCTCGCGCGCGGCGACATCGCCCTCGAAATCGTCGAGGGCAAGATGCGCATCGCCAACGGAACCCCGCGGAAGGCGCCCTCCGCGTACTCCGGCGCCTTCCGCCTGCGGGTTTCAAAAGTTGTCGTGCAGGAGACCAACACGTTCGCCGAGCGGCGCGCGAATCTCGTCGTCTTCTTCCAGTGCGACGGGCAGTCCGACCAGAAATTCAAGACGGCGATCCCCCGGGAGGCGCCCGAGGCGGTCGACGGCGAGGGCAATCCGGTGAAGCTCCGCCGCATCAGCGAGGGGCCCATCTCGATGTGGACCACGAACACGCGCGGGACGCTCGTGGTCGACGAGGTCGCGATCACCTACGACGAGGGCGACTCTTTCGACGCGATCTGTTTCGTGAAGGACGCGCCGGCCGACCTGCGGTCGCTCGCGTCGGTGAAGCTGAAGGCCCGCTACCGGTTCGCGGTCGGGAACCGCCCCGTCCGCACCGAGCTGCCCGGCGGCGCCAAGCGGATGGGGCCGATGGGCGACCTGCCCTACCAGATCCACAACGCGGGGCAGCTGATCTACATCCTGCCCGCGGCGGCCGGGGGCCGGTCCGCCCAGGTGGGCCCGCCGCTCGAGGAGCTCATCGACATGGGCACCGTGAAGGTCGTGGACGCCAAGGGGGCCGAGATCAAGGCGACCCTCCTGCCCCGCTCCCCCCGCACGCTCCAGTACCAGTGGCGCCTCGACGGCGACATCTCCGGCGGCGGCGCCGAGATGAGGTACGACGTGGTCGAGATGATCGACCGCGACGTCGACTTCGAGCTGAAGGACGTCAAGCTGCGCGATTGACCCGCCGGCCGCATCTCGCATCGCGGAATCCGCCAAAGCATGTTTGAGGCGCCCGTTATGCGCGATGCGTGATACGTTATCCGCCCACCATGAAGATCGTCGCCGTCGGCGGCGGACCGGCCGGGCTCTACTTCTCCATCCTCATGAAGAAGGCCGACCCCGCGAACGACATCACCATCCTCGAGCGCAACAAGGCCGACGACACCTTCGGGTTCGGCGTCGTCTTCTCCGACGCGGCGCTCGATTCCATCGCCGACGCCGACGGCCCCGTCTACGACGCCATCACCCGGAGCTTCTTCCACTGGGACGACATCGACATCCATTTCAAGGGCGAGGTCCTCCGCTCCAGCGGCCACGGATTCAGCGGCCTCTCGCGCCAGGTCCTGCTCAACATCCTCCAGCGGCGCGCGGAGGAGCTGGGCGTCAAACAAGTCTTCCAGACCGAGGTCGCCGACCCCACCGCGTGGAGCGGCGCCGATCTCGTCCTCGGCTCGGATGGCGCCAACAGCACGCTCCGCGCGAAGTACGCGGAACAGTTCAAACCCACGATCGACTGGCGCCCCAACCGGTTCGTGTGGCTCGGGACGACCTTTCCCTTCAAGGCCTTCACGTTCCACTTCAAGGAGGACGCGAATGGTCTTTGGCGCGTCCACGCATACCGCTACGACCGCGAGCATTCGACCTTCATCGTCGAGACGACCGAGGCGGCGTGGCGGAAGGCGGGGCTCGAGAACGCGACCGAGGACCAGACGATCGCCTTCTGCGAGCGGCTCTTCGCGAAGGAGCTCGCGGGCCACAGGCTCCTGAAGAACCGATCGCTCTGGCGCTCCTTCCCGATCATCCGGTGCGCCCGGTGGCGCCACGGCCACATCGTCCTCGCGGGGGACTCGGCCCACACGGCCCACTTCTCGATCGGCTCCGGGACGAAGCTCGCCCTCGAGGACGCCCTCGCGCTCCGCGACGCGGTCCTCGCGAACGGGGACATTCCCGCGGCGCTCGAGGCGTACGAGAAGTCGCGCCGGCCCCAGGTCGAGAGCTACCAGCGCGCCGCCCAGGTGAGCCTCCAGTGGTTCGAGGACACCGAGCGGTACATGAATCTCGAGCCGGTCCAGTTCGGCTTCAGCCTGCTCACGCGGAGCCTCCGCGTCACGCACGAGAATCTCCGGCTCCGCGATCCGGCGTACGTCGCCTCGATCGACAAGTGGTTCGCGAAGAAGGACCCGGCCCCCCCGCCGCTCTTCACGCCGTTCAAGCTGCGCGGGCTGGAACTCGAGAACCGCGTCGTCGTCTCGCCGATGTGCCAGTACTCGGCGGAGGACGGCGTCCCGAACGACTGGCATCTCGTCCATCTCGGCAGCCGCGCGATGGGCGGCGCGGGGCTCCTCTTCACCGAGATGACCGACGTGAGCCGCGAGGGGCGGATCAGCCCCGGCTGCACCGGGATGTACAAGCCCGAGCACGTGCCGGCGTGGAAACGGATCGTCGACTTCGTGCATTCGGGATCGCGCGCCAGGATCGGCATGCAGCTCGCCCACGCCGGGCGCAAGGCGTCGACGCGTCTCGCGTGGGAGGGGATGGACGAGCCGCTCCCCGACGGGAACTGGCCGATCTACTCGGCGTCGCCGATCCCGTGGTTCCCCCACAGCCAGGTGCCGCGCGAGATGACGCGCGCCGACATGGACAAGGTTCAGGACGATTTCGCGCGCGCCGCCCGCATGGCGGAGGAGTGCGGGTTCGACATCCTCGAGCTCCACTTCGCCCACGGGTACTTGATTTCGAGCTTCATCTCGCCGCTCTCGAACGTGCGGAAGGACGCGTACGGGGGGTCGCTCGAGAACCGGATGCGGTTCCCGCTCGAGGTCTTCGACGCGGTGCGGAAATCGTGGCCCGAGGCGAAGCCGATCTCCGTGCGCATCTCGGCGACCGACTGGTCCACCGGCGGGATCGGACCCGCGGATGCCGTCGAGGTGGCGCGAATGCTGAAGGCGCGCGGGTGCGACATCATCGACGTCTCGGCGGGCCAGACGGTGCCGCACGCGAAGCCGGTGTACGGCCGCCAGTTCCAGACGCCGCTCGCGGAGCGGGTGCGGATCGAGGCGGGAATCCCCACGATGGCCGTGGGGAACATCTCGTCGTACTCCGACGTGAACAGCATTCTCGCGGCGGGCCGCGCGGACCTGTGCGTCCTGGCCCGCGCCCACTTGTGGGACCCGTACTGGACGCGCCACGCCGCGCACGCGCTGGGCCACCACCTGCCGTGGCCGGACCCGTACTCGAGCCTGAACCGTTACACTCCCCGGTTCACCTAAGAAGGAATCAAGAATCAGGAATTAGGAATCAGGCGGAGAGGTCTGATCCCTGACTCACGCCGTGGGGGGCTCGATCCAGATTTTCTTTCCACACTTGGCGCAGGTCAGCGAAGGGGCCATGAACTTCGGGCTCAGGTTCTGGGCGGCCCCGCACTCGCACTTGAAGGATTCCCAGCCTTCGCCCCTCCGCTTGTAGACCATCGGCTCGTCGGGTTGGGCCGCCGCCTGCGCCGCGGGGAGATCGTTCGTGCGGCCGCATCTCGGGCAGGTGATCGCGGGGCGCTTGAAGTCGGCCGGCACGCGGATCCCCACGCCGCACGGGCAGGTCAGGAGCAGGAGATCATTCAACCGGCTGACGAGCACCTGGACATCCTGCCGCCGCCCCGCGCGGTCCTCGTCCGACTCGTCGTCGGGCGTCGCGGGCCGGATCCCGACGGCCGCGTCGACCTGGAGCGTCCGCGCGCCGATGCACCAGTCGCTCTCCCCCCGGGTGCGCCGGTACGCCTCCTCGTACGCCGAGTACCCGGCCCCCGCCATGCCCCTCAGGATTTTCACGCGGCTCTCGGTCGGCGGATGGGTCGAGAAGAGCGCGCCCGCCACGAGGCCCTGCATCGGGTTGACGATGTACATCGGCGCGAGGACCTTGTTCGCCGCCTCGTCCGCCGCCATCCCGCTCCCGAGGTTGCCGGAGATTTTTTCCAGCGCCGAGGCGAGCCCCTCCGGGTAGCGCGTGAAGCGGGCGCCGCAGGCGTCGGCGAGATACTCGCGCCGCCGCGAGCAGGCGAAGTAGAGGAGTTGAGCGAAGAGCGGCGCCAGGATCACCGCGAGGAGGGAGATGAGGAAAAAGAGGGCGTTGCCCCCGCCGACCGATTTCCGGCTCCGCCCGCCCCACCCCATCGTCCGCAGGACCACTTCGGAGATCATCACGATGGCGCCGAGCATGACCCCGGCGAGCGTCATGAAAAAGGTGTCGCGGTTGTGGATGTGGCCGATCTCGTGGCCGACGACGCCCTGCAACTCGTCGCGATTGAGCCGCTTCAGGAGGCCCGACGTCACCGCCACCGCCCCGCGCTTCTGGCCGCGGCCGACGGCGAACGCGTTCGGCGTGGGATCGTCGACCAGGTAGATGTCGGGCATGAAGGGGAGGCCGGAGGCGATCCGCATCTCGTCGACGACGTTCCAGACCTGCGGCGCGTCGCCGTGCTCGAGCTTGCGCCCGCCCGCCGAGAGGAGGAGGAGCGAGTCGCCCCCCGCGACCGCGACGCCCCAGAGGATGAGCCAGAGGGCGAGGGCCGCGAAGACCCCCCAGGTACCGCCTTCAGGCCCGCCGAGGAGCCCCACGCAGAATCCGAAAGCGACCAGGAGGACGCCCATCAGCGAGATGAGCAGCCACGACCGGCGGATGTTGCCTTGGATGGCTTCCCACATGGGAACGTACGTTTGCCGTTGGCCGTCAGCCGTCCCGTTAGCCGTTCGCCGTCAAACGGCCAACGAAACGGTCAACGGTGGACGGTCAACGATCCTAGAATTTCACCTTCGGGGCTTCGCGCTCGGCGGCGTCCGCCACCTCGAAGAAGGTCGCCGCCTTGAACTGAAACATGCCGCCGACCATGTTGGACGGGAAGGTCTCGAGCTTCGTGTTGTACTGCATCACGCTGTCGTTGTAGAACTGCCGCGCGAAGCCGATCTTGTTTTCCGTCGAGCTGAGCTCCTCCTGGAGCGCGAGGAAGTTCCGGTTCGCCTTCAGGTCCGGGTACTGCTCCACGACGACCATGAGCCGGCCCAGCGCGCCGCTCAACCCCTGCTCCGCCTTGATCCGGTCGTCGACGTTCGTCGCCCCCGCCGCCTGGTTGCGCGCGGCGATGACGTTCTCGAGCGTCTTCTGCTCGTGCGTCGCGTACCCCCGGACCGTCTCGACGAGGTTCGGGACGAGGTCGTGCCGGCGCTTGAGCTGGACGTCGATCTGGGCCCAGGCGTTCTTCGTCTGGTTGCGCAGCCCCACGAGCGCGTTGTAGATCCCAACCGCCGCCAGGGCGACGAGGACGAAGAGGCCGCCGAGCACCAGGAGGGCGATGACGATTGGACCCATCTCAAGCTCCTTTGAGTTTCGCCTTGAACAGTTCTCCGAAATATCCGCCCACGGCACCGCCGGCGTCGCCGCGGAACGACTTCACGACGGCCGCGATCTCGCCCTTGTCGA
>Ga0075433_10002504_pt1 | contig 13975 bp, 10 predicted proteins | sample RhiMethybrSRZTD2_FD_75299 | JGI IMG/M metagenome (GOLD analysis project Ga0075433, IMG submission 75299) | Populus rhizosphere microbial communities from Tennessee, USA - Rhizosphere MetaG P. TD hybrid SRZTD2 | ecosystem: Host-associated > Plants > Roots > Rhizosphere > Soil | place: USA... | reverse complement strand
CATCAGTCGAACGCTTTCCTGGCGTGCGATCGATATGTCGTTGTGGGTCATACGACGGCAGCTCACCCCGACCCTAGCGCACGTGTCCGTGAAAAGAGAGCGAATGTCGACTGACTCGTTCGTGAAGAAATATCGGACGTAGCGATACTCCTTCATCCCCGAGAGCGTCGGGCGGTGGACGCGGTTGATCGACCGAGAGCCATCGGAGTGAACGAGACCCCGCAGCAATGGCCACGGATGGGCCTTGACGATGCGCATCTGCCAAGCCCGGAGCGAAACGTCGCGGTGATGTTTCCGTCCTGGTCCCTGTTGCGGGAAGAGGCAGAACCAATGCTTCCAGAAGCAATAGATCTCGGTACACCCTTGTCTTGAGAGCTGGCCGGCGTCTCGATCGGCGACGGCCCGCACGGTCCGGACGCACTCTTCGACGAGTCCCCTGTACCGCGCGTCCTGGAAGATTCTCAGCCGCCAGACATTCCGAGGATGGAGGCTGAGGCAGCCGTCACCGAGATATAGCCCAAGTAGGTACGCGTAATCCGCACCAAGCTCGGCTGGGTGGCTGCATGCCGTTACGTCAGGAGGTACCGCGCGGCACTCATAGTCGGACCAAAGGTCGGGCCCATCGAGATCTCCGAGAGGTTCCACTTGCGCTCCAAGCCGTCGCCGTCACGGATGGCGGGAGAGTCGGTCTCATTGTAGAACAGATGTTCGTTTGTCGCATCCAGCGGCAGCCCATAGAGCGGCTACGATGTGCCCTCCGCCGGGGTGGTGTAACGGCAGCCACGATCGATTCAAAATCGATTGGGGGAAACCCCGTGAGGGTTCGAATCCCTCCCCCGGCACCAATTTTCGCTGACGGTGACCTCCGGTGGACCTGCAATCACTCCAGTTGCGATATGCGCCCGAGGGGCGTTGCTTCGGGTGCGGCCCGAAGAACGCAGATGGCCTGCGGATTCGGAGCTACGACGCGGGTGACGGGACGGTCGTCACCACCTGGCAGCCGCGGCCCGAACACGAGGCCTTCGACGGCTATGTCAACGGCGGGATCCTGGGCACGCTGATCGACTGTCATTCGAACTGGACGGCGATCCAGGCGCTGCTCGCGAGGTCAGGTGGGAGCGACGCACCGTCGACGGTGACCGCCGAGTATTCGGTGCAGTTCCTGAAGCCGACACCGTCCAACGCGCCGCTACGAGTCATCGGGCGGGCCGTCGACGTCAAGACTGACCGCGTGACCGTCGAGACGACCATCCAGGTCGACGAGGTGACGACCGCCAGGGGCCGGGCGACATTCGTCGCGGTCAGGCCCGGCCACCCGGCCTACGGGCGCTGGTAGGAGCGGCTAGTCGGCCGAGGCGTGCGCCTTCGCGACGTCGCCGATGATCGCAGCCAGCTCGTTGGGCTTCGACCACATCGGCCAGTGGCTCGTCGGCAGATCGACCCAGGTGAGATTGCGGAGCTCCGGGATGCCGGCGAGCCACGGCCAGTCGTTCTCGGCCGCGTACTTCTTGTAGTCCGCTGACGTGTACCCCGTCGCGATGATCGTGCTCGGGATGTCCCGGCGCGCGTCGTTCGTCAGCTCGACGCCCTCGCGCAGCAGGTTGCCGGGCACCGGGACGCCTCGCTCCCGGAAACGCGCGAGCTGTTCCTCGGAGAGCCCGTCGAGGTTCTCCTCCTTCGTCAGGTCGTCCCAGTCGAGTGGCTTCTCGACGCCCACGAAGTCGGGGTCGAGGGCCCCCTTCCCCGGCGCCGTGTCGACGTAGACCATCGCCGCGATCCGGTCGGGGACGCGATCGCTGGCGGCGTAGCCGGGGAAGCCGGTCGCGCTATGGACCGCGAGGACGACCGGGCCCTCGGCGTCCTTGACCGCGTCGACGATGGCCTGGACGTGGTCCTCGGCGTGCACGTCGGATCGATCGGCGTCGGCGGACTCGAGCCCCGGGAGGGTGAGGGCGCGGACGTCGTGGCCCTGTTCGCGCAGGATCGAGGCGACCTCGTCCCACGCCCAGGCGCCGAGCCAGAAGCCGGGCACGAGGATGATCGGTGGTGTCTTCATGGAGCGACCCTAGCGCGGATACCTGACAGGCGTTGTCAGGATCCCGGCGGCGCAACCGACAGCTGGACGACGGCCTCGCCGAGCCGGCGCCGGACCTCGGCCAGCAGGTCCGCGTCGTAGGCGACGCCATTCCGGAGCTCCATCGGCAGCGCCGAGCCGCCCTGGACCGGGACGTGCACGACGACCCGGGTGTCGCCGGGGCGCTCGCGGGCGAGCTGGCGGAATGTCTCCATCGCGCTCACGAGCTGGGTCGCCGGCGCGCCGCCGAAGCGGACGTGGAGGACGCTGCCCACCCCTTCTGCCTCGACGGGCTCGGTGCTGGCGGAGGCCTCCGCCGCGGCACGAGAACGCGCCTCGTCCGGCAGCGCCGGCTCGACGTCGTGATCGACGAGCTCGGGGTCCCCCGGCGACTCGGCGTAGGTCGCAACCGGCTCGGCCGGCGCGATTCGTGGCAACGTCGAAACCGCCGAGCCGGGCCGCTCCAGCGGGCCGCCCTCCGGCATGACCCCGCCGCGCAGCGGCGAGACGTATTCGACCTCGGGCCGACGGCCGAGCCCGAAAACGCGCAGGTCGCCGGCGCCGCCGGGGCCGTGACCGTTGCCGTTGCTCGTCCCGTTGCCGGAGCCGTTTCCGCTCCCGTTGCCGTATGCCCCCGACGGCCTCGCCCCGAGCGGCGCCGACGGACCAGCCGGGTAGGCGCCGCCCGCAGCGCCCGCGGTGGCGCCGCCGGGACCGACCGGCACCGGAGACCGCCGTCGCGGCGCTCCCCGATCCCCCGCCGCGACCTCGCGCGCGAACGCCTCCGGACCGCGCGCGACGGCTTCGTCCCAGGGCACGACGACATCCGCGAGGAGCGAGACCTCCTCGCCCCGGTGATCGACGCGCCCGGCGACGAGCAGGATCGCGCCCTCCTGCCAGGTCGGGCCGGTCTGCTCGAACAGCCGCGGGAAGACCACGACCTCGATCGAGCCCTGCAGGTCCTCGAGGGTGACCACGGCCATCGTCGATCGGGTTCGCGTGATCACCGTCCGCGAGCCCACGACGATCCCGCCCACGACGAGGCGCTGGCCGTCGAGCGACTCGTCCTTGAGGTCGCCCGAGTACGCGGTCACGAACTCGCCGACCCGATCCGCGACCTCGCCCATCGGGTGCTCCGACAGATACAGCCCCAGCAGCTCCTTCTCCCAGCGCAGGCGCTCGCGGACGGGCGCCTCGGGCACGTTCGGGAGCGGGCGCTCCATCACCATCGATTCGGCGGCGCCCATGTCGAACAGCGACGTCTGGCCCGTGGCGAGGTCGCGCTGCGTGGCGGCGCCGGCGGCGATCGCGTCGTCCAGGCCCTCGAGCACCTGCGCCGGGTGCCCGTATGCGTTGAGCGCACCCACCTTCGCGAGCGACTCGAGCACCTTGCGGTTGGAGAGCCGCAGGTCGATCCGCCGGCACAGGTCGCCGAGCGACTTGAACGGGCCCTCCGCCTCGCGCTGCTCGACGATGTTCCGGACCGCCAGCTCGCCCACGTTCTTCACCGCCAGCAGGCCGAACCGGATGGTCTCGTTCTCCACCGTGAACTCGACCGCGCTCTTGCCGACCGAGGGCGGCCGCACCTCGATGCCCAGCCGGCGGCACTCGGCGACGGCGGCGGCAACCTTCTCCTCGTTGTCCCGGAACGCCGACAGGACGCTGGCCATGTAGTCGACCGTGAAGTTCGCCTTGAGGTACGCCGTCTGGTACGCGATCAGGCCGTAGCAAGTGGCGTGGGCCTTGTTGAACCCGTACCGCTCGAACGGCTGGAACGCGGCGAAGACCTGATCGATGACCGCCGGCGGGACGCCGCGCTCGGCGGCGCGGGTCACGAACTTCTCCTTCTGGGCACGGAGGACCGTCGACTTCTTCTTCCGGATCGCGTAGCCGAGGGTGTCCGCCTCGGGCCCGGTGAAGCCGCCGAGGGCGATGGCCGCGGCCATGATGTCTTCCTGGTAGACGAAGATCCCGTACGTCCGCTCGAGGAACGGCTCCAGCAGCGGGTGGAGGTAGGTCACCGCCTCCTGGCCGTGCTTGCGCCGGATGTACGCCGGGATGTTGTCCATCGGGCCGGGGCGGTACAGCGCCACCATCGCGGCAAGGTCGAAGACCGAGGTCGGGCGAAGCTCCCGGACGTAGCGGCGCATGCCCGCGGACTCGAGCTGGAAGATGCCGGTCGTCTCGCCGGTGCTGAGGAGCTCGAATGTCTTGGCGTCGTCGAGCGGGATCCGCTCGAGGTCGATATCGATGCCCCGGTGGGCCTTGATGAGATCGACCGCGTTCTTGAGGATCGTCAGGTTCGACAGGCCCAGGAAGTCGAACTTGAGCAGACCCAGTGCCTCGATGGCGTGCATCTCGTACTGGGTCATGAGCGAGTCCGAGTTCGTCGCCTTCTGGAGCGGCATGAGCTCGGTCAGCGGCTCGCGGGCGATCACGACCCCCGCGGCGTGGGTCGACGCGTTGCGAGCCACGCCCTCGAGCTGCCGGGCGAAGTCGATCGTCCGCTTCACGCCCGGGTCCGCCTCGTACAGCTCGCGCAGCTGGGGCGCCGTCTCGAGGGCCTCGTCCAGCTTGATCCCGAGCTGGTTCGGGACGGCCTTGGCGACCCGGTCCACCTCGCCGTAGCTGTGCCCGAGGACGCGGCCCACGTCGCGGATCGCGGCGCGGGCGAGCATCGTGCCGAAGGTGATGATCTGGGCGACGTGGTCCTGGCCGTACTTGCGGGCGACGTAGGCGATGACCTCGTCGCGCCGGTCGTCCTGGAAGTCGACGTCGATGTCCGGCATCGTCACCCGGTCGGGGTTGAGGAACCGCTCGAACGGCAGGTCGTACGCGATCGGGTCGACGGGCGTGATCCCGAGCGTGTAGGTGACGATCGACCCGGGCGCGCTGCCCCGGCACGTCGTCTGGATGCCCTGCTGGCGCGCGAAGTCGATGAAGTCCGCGACGATCAGGAAGTAGCCGGCGTAGCCCATCGAGGTGATCACGCCGAGCTCGTAGTCGAGGCGCTCCTGGAGCTGCGGCGTGACGCTGCCGTAGCGCCAGGCGAGTCCCTCCTGGCACCGCGACCGAAGCCACGACTCCACGGTCTGGCCGTCCGGCACCGGGAAGTGCGGGATCCGCAGCTGGCCGAGGGGCAGCTCGAGGTCGCACATCTCGGCGATGCGCTTCGTGTTGGTGATCGCCTCGAGCTGGTCCGGGAACAGCGCGGCCATGTCCAGGGCGGACTTGAGGAAGAAGTCGTCCGTCTCGAACTTCAGCCGCCCGGGCGTGTCGAGGTTCGAGGCCGTGCCCACGCACAGCAGCACGTCGTGCGCCGGCGCCTGCTCCCTGCGGACGTAGTGCAGGTCGTTCGTGACCACGAGGGGCAGCCCGAGCTCGGGCGAGAGGCGCAGCAGCTGCTCGTTGAGCCGGCGCTGCTCGGGCAGGCCGTGGTCCTGGAGCTCCAGGTAGAAGCGGTCCTTGCCGAAGATCTCCGAGTACTCGCCCGCAACCGTCCTGGCGAGGTCCCAGTCGTCAACCTCGAGGGCGCGGCTGACCTCGCCGTTGAGGCAGGCCGACAGGCCGACGAGGCCTGCGCTGTAGCGCGCCAGGTGCTCCCGGTCGATGCGCGGCTTGTAGTAGTAGCCGTCGATGTGCGCGTCGCTCACGAGCCGGCACAGGTTGCGGTAGCCGGTTGTGTCCGTGGCGAGCAGCACGAGGTGGAACGGCTGCGCGTCGGCCTTGCCCTCCTTGTCGGTCATCGACCGGCGGGCGATGTAGGTCTCGACGCCGATGATCGGCTTGATGCCCTTGTTCCGGGCCGCCTGGTAGAAGGCGACCGATCCGTACAGGGCGCCGTGGTCGGTGAGGGCGAGGCTGTCGAAGCCCTTGGCGCTCGCCTCGTCGACGAGCTCCGTGATCCGTCCGAGCCCGTCGAGGAGGCTGAACTCCGAGTGCGTATGGAGATGGACGAAGTCGTTGGGAGCGAGCGTCAAGGCGGGCACCACGGTTGCTTGGTCGAGTCTGACGGTCTCTCGCCTGCTCGCGGGGGCGAGGTTGGGGGCCGCCGACCAGTCTACTGACCCTCGGTCAAAGCCACACCCGGGAACCTCACGGGGCCGTCACCGGCCACGCCCTCCGGCGGGGACGCCGTGACCGTTACGGTGCGCCGAGGAAACGGCCCACTCCGCTTCGGGACGATCAGGCCATGGGAATCGGCGACCTCGAACCGCAGAGTCCATGCCAGAGGAGTCGCCAGGACGCACGGGCTTGAAGTTCTCGCCCGTGGCGACAGGAAAGAGGAGCCGAACGCAGTGCCCGCGTTTCGACTGATCGCCGCCGCCGCGCTTGCCGTCGCTGTTGCAGCGCCGCTGGCCGCCCCGACCCCGACGCACGCCGCCGTCACCCCGATCAAGATCGCGCTGATCGTCGGCCCGATGGGGAGCAACACGTCCTGGAATCGCCAGCACGCCGACCAGATCGCGCAGGAAGCCAAGGCGATTGACCCGACGGTGGTCGTGGCCAAGGCGTATTCCCCGAGCGCCACCTACGCGAACGTCCGCGCGGCCGTCGCAGGCGCGAACATCGTCGTGTACCTCGGCCATGGCAGCGGCTATCCGAACCCGTACCACGGAAGCCTCCTCGCCGATCGCAATGACGGCTGGGGCCTGAACACGACGACGACCCACGGCGACCAGGACTCCTGGGCGAACCACACCCTCGTCTACTGTGGCGAGAAGGCCCTCCAGGGCCAGCTCACGTCGACCGACGGCGCCGACCAGCGCAGGTACTGCGCCGGCGGGGCGATCGCTCCGGCGCCGGGCTTCGTGATGGTCTACATCGGCTCGTGCTACACGGCCGGCGGCAACGAGGACGGCTCGGCCATGGCGACGAACTCCGACGCCTACCTCCATCTCGCGTACTACTCACGGCCGATGATCAGCGCCCTCGGCGGCAGCGGCTACTTCGCCGGCCACCACGTCACGGGCGTGATCGGCGACCTGCTGGCCAACCCGGACAAGAGTTACGGCGACATCTTCTGGGACAACATGCCGTCGGACATCCTTGCCGCCTACGACCTTTCCCACAAGCTGGTCGGCGGCGCTCGCGAGTGGATCACCAGGGAGTCTGACAACCCGTTCTGGACGTACGCCTTCGCGGGCAATCCGGCGCGCACGTTCAACGGCGGCACCTCGACGTTCACCGCGCCGACGGGCACGGGCGACTTCACCGCGCCCTCCCTCACGGCGCGCACGCCGGCGCCGAACAAGACCGGCGTGTCGCGCGTGGCGAACGTCGTGGTCACGTTCAGCGAGATGATCTACGGCTATTCGGCCGGGTTCAGCCTGTGGCGCGGCACCACCAAGATCAGCGCCACGGTCACGTACAACGCCACGACCCGGACGGCAACGCTCAACCCGAACAGCACCCTGGCTGCGGGCGTGACCTACACCGTCAAGGTGACCGGGGCCATCAAGGACGGCGCCCGCAATCAGCTCAAGGCGACCAGCTGGAAGTTCAAGACCGCGTACTGATCGCCCGCTCGCTGCTAGCGGGCGAGGGCGCCCGAGACAACCGGCACGATCCGCTCCACCCACAGCGCGTATTGCGCGCCGCTCGGGTGGAGCCCGTCGTTGGCCACGAGGCTCCGGTCCGTCGCTGCCAGGAGCGACAGGTCGTGGATGTCGACGACGGCGATCCCGCGCGCCTCGGCCAGCTCCGTGTTGATGGCGTTGTTGCGGCGGACCGCCGCCGACTGCGTCGCCGGATCGCCGTAATCCGAGCCCGCAGGCGTGACCGTGTAATCGGGGGTCGTCACCAGGACCACGCGGCCGGCGCCAACGCGGCCGACCAGCGCGTCGAGGATATGGGCGACGTTCCCTCGATACGTCGCCTCGGGCACGCCCTGGACGACGTCGTTCACCCCGATGAGCAGCGTCACGATCCCGGGCCGGAGCGCGGGCAGCTGGGGAAGCTCGACCTCGATCACGTCAGCCGAGGTGAAGCCGTCGACTCCGAGATTCGCCACGAGCTGGAGCCGTGGCACACGCGCGACGAGCTGGTTGGGCCAGCGATCCTCGGCGCGAACCGACGTCCCGATCGTGTACGAGTCGCCGAGGGCGACGTAGCGCATCCCTCGAGAATAGGCTCCATCACGGGCACTCGAGCGCATATGCTTGCGACCGCTCGAGGCGCCGCAACCCGTTGTCGCGGCACCCGGCTGCGGCTAGGATGCGACCCAGCGAGTCGCCCGGAACCGGCGACCGAATGTCGACCACGACTTCCTGATCTTCGGACGGTGGTCGTGCCGTCGACACGTGGAGGAGGATCTATGCGAAGGCGCTCTCTTGGCCTCCCCTTGCTTGCCGTACTCGCCATCGTGGCGAGCGCGTGCGGTCAAGGTGGTGGCAGCCAAGCCCCGGCAGGGCTCAAGATCGGCCTCGTCACCGACGTCGGCACTCTCGACGACAAGAACTTCAACCAGTACTCATGGGAAGGTGCCCAGGACGGCGCCACGAAGGTTGGCGGAACCGCGAAGGCGGCCGTGAGCACCGTCTCGGCAGACATCGCGAAGAACATCCAATCGTTCGTTGACCAGAAGTACGACATCATCGTCACGGTTGGTTTCGCTGCGGGCACCGATACGGCGAAGGCCGCCAAGGCCAACCCGACGATCAAGTTCATCGGGGTCGACCAATCCTTCATCTGCATCACGGAGACCGGCGATCCCGACACCGCCAAGACTCCGGCCTGCAAGGGTGACGCGTCCAAGCTCCTACCGAACTACCAGGGGATTGGCTGGCGCGAGCAGCAGCCCGGCTATCTCGCGGGAATCGTCGCTGGCTCCCTCAGCAAGAGCGGCACGATCGCCGCGGTCGGTGGGACGAACTCCGTTCCGGCCGTCCCGAACTACATCGAGGGCTACCGCAACGGCGCGCTGTCGGTCAATCCGGCGATCAAGGTCGTCGTTCAGTACGTCTCGCCGGCGCCCGACAAGGCGGCATTCGCCGACGCGCCCGGTGGCAAGGCATTCGCGCAGCAGCTCTTGACGGCGAATCCGACGGTCGACGTGATCTTCCAGGTGGCCGGTCTCACCGGAAACGGTGTCCTGCAGGCCGCCTGCGAGAAGAAGATCAACGCCATCGGCGTGGACGTCGACCAGTACGTCTCCACTCCCGATACGAAGGCCTGCACGATCGTGAGCGCCGAGAAGAAGCTCAAGAAGAACGTCTCGGACGCAATCGTGCGGATCAAGGACAAGACGGACAAGGGCGGCGGACTCAAGCTCGACCTGACGACCGACGACGTCGGCCTGTCATCGTTCCACGAGTTCGAAAGCCTGATCACGGCCGACACCAAGGCCAAGATCGATGCCGCGATTGCGGCCATGAAGGCAGGCACGCTCGTTCCCTGCCCTGTCAACCCGTTCGGTAACTGCACGTTCACGAAGTGACGCCTGGTTCCAGGCGCATCTAGCCAGCGCAACGGCAGCGGGCCGTCCGATTCGGGCGGCCCGCTCCTCCTTTCCTGAGGCGAGATCGGATCCAGCAGAGATGTCCGACGAGAGCGCGACGCACCCGCCAGACGGACGGACACTGGAGCCTGCCCTGTCTCCCGACGCCGGAACACAGCCCGAGGTACACGTCAGGGCGCCGGCGCTCGAGATGCGCGGGATCACGAAGCGCTATCCGGGCGTGCTCGCCAACGACAACATCAGCCTCGATGTGAAGCCCGGCGAGATCCACGCTCTCCTCGGGGAGAACGGCGCCGGCAAGACGACGTTGATGAACATCCTCTACGGCCTCGCTCGGCCCGACGATGGCGCGATCCTCCTGGACGGCGAGGAAGTCCGGATCGCCGGCCCCTCCGACGCCATCGCCCGCGGTATCTCGATGGTCCACCAGCACTTCATGCTCGTGCCTGTCCTGACCGTGGCCGAGAACATCCTCCTCGGCGACGAGACGATGGCGAATCCGATCTTCCTCGACCGGAAGGAGGCGAACGAGAGGATCAGGTTGCTGGGTCAGCGGTTCGGGTTCGACATCGATCCCGCCGAGAAAGTTGGGCGCCTCTCGGTCGGTTGGCAACAGCGGGTCGAGATCCTCAAGGCAATCTACCGCGATGCGCGGATCATGGTGCTCGACGAGCCGACGGCCGTCCTCACGCCCCAGGAGACGAAGGAGATCTTCGCGGTCCTGCGTCGCCTCGCCGACGAGGGCCACAGCATCATCTTCATCAGCCACAAGCTCTATGAAGTCCTCGAGATCGCGGACCGGATCACGGTCATCCGTCGGGGCCGTGTGGTCGGGGAGCGTGTACCCGCGGATACCGACGAGGACGACCTGGCGCAGCTGATGGTCGGCCGCGACGTCCAGCTGATCGTGGACCGGGGCGAGAGTCATCCGACCGATATCGCGCTCGTGGTCGATCACCTGAGCGTCAAGAACGACCGAGGCAACGAGGTCGTTCGTGACGTGGGCTTCGAGGTGCGCTCCGGCGAGATCCTTGGCATCGCCGGCGTCGCCGGCAATGGTCAGGACGAGCTCGTCGAGGCGATCGTCGGACTGCGTCGACCGAGTGGCGGCCGGATCGAGCTGGACGGCCACGACGCGACCCACATGGGGCCCCGCCAGATGCACACGCTGGGGCTCTCGTTCGTGCCGGCCGACCGCCACCGCTTCGGGCTCGTGCTGTCGTACTCCCTGACGGACAACCTCGTGCTCACGGACTATTACGCGCCGCCGTATGCCCGGGGGATCGTTCGGGACGACGCCGCGAGCCATGCACGTGCGGTCGAGGCGATCGAGCAGTTCGATGTGCGAACGCCGTCCGCCGACGTCACCGCCGGAACGCTTTCGGGCGGCAACCAGCAGAAGCTCGTGGTCGCGCGTGAATTCGATCGCGACCTTCGCCTGCTCGTGCTCGACCAGCCCACAAGAGGTCTCGACGTGGGCAGCATCGAGTTCATCCATCGCCAGACCATCAAGAAGCGCGATGCGGGCACTGCGATCGTGCTGGTCTCCGCCGAGCTCGACGAAGTCCTCGAGCTGTCGGACCGGATCGCAGTGATGTACCGGGGGCAGATCGTGGCCGTCCGGGACGGCCGAACGGCCGATCGCGAGGAGATCGGTCTGCTCATGGCAACCGGCGGCCGGAAGGTCGTGGCCGGAGAGGCCGCGTCATGATCGCCCGCGCGGTTCGTCTGCTGAGCCTGCCGCTCGGCGCAATCCTCCTAGCCCTGGTCGTCGGGGCGATCGTGATGATCGCATCAAGCCCGCTCGTCACCGGCCACTTCGATGTGACGCTGCCGCTGACGACGTACTGGGCCCTCATCGAAGGATCACTGCTCTCGTTCAATGCGATCGTCGATACGATCGTGAATGCGGCCCCGCTCATCCTCGTCGGCCTTGCGGTCGGTTTGGGCTTCAAGGCGGGGCTGTTCAACATCGGGGGCCAGGGACAGTTCCTCGTCGGAGCGGTCGCGGCGGCCGGCACCGGCGCTGCACTGGCCGGATCGCCGACGGCGATCGCCGTACCGGTCGCGCTTCTCGCGGGGATGGTCGCCGGCGCCCTGTACGGCTTCATCCCGGGCTTTCTGAAGGCCTATACCGGGGCCCACGAAGTCGTCACCACGATCATGCTCAATTACGTCGCGATCCAGATCGTGTCATTCCTGATCACGGGGCCGCTCCGGGCGCCCGGGGCCTCCTTTGCCCGGTCGGATGACGTCGGCAACGCCGCCCTGCCGGCCGTGCTCAACGCCGGATCCGGCCATCCGGGCCACATCGGCATCTTCGTCCCGTTCCTCGTGGTTCCCCTGATCTGGTGGCTCCTGTTCAAGACGACCGCCGGGTTCGAGCTCCGGACCGTCGGCGCCAACCCGGATGCGGCGCTCTACGCCGGCATGCGGCCACGTCGGGTGATCGTGCTGGCCCTCACGTTCGGCGGAATGCTCGCCGGACTTGCCGGCTCGATCGAGATCCTCGGTGTCACCGGCTACATGCCCGCGGCGTACTCGACGAACATCGGTTTCGACGCGATCACCGTCGCCCTGCTCGGCCGAGCGCACCCGGTCGGCATCCTGCTCGGAGGCCTGCTCCTTGGGGCGATGCGCGCCGGGGCGGGCCTGATGCAGATCCAGGCCGGCATCCCCGTGCAGATGATCGACCTCCTACAGGGCGTGATCCTGTTCTTCCTTGCGGCCGACGTCATCGTCCGCCGTGTATTCCGGGTCAAGGCGGCGGACGTCGGTGTTGATGAGCTGCAGACCGTGACCAGCTCGTATGCCGGCAAGGCACCCGCGGGCTGAGCGATGGACGTGCTGTTCACGATCCCGGTGATCGGAATCCTGCTCCAGCTGATCGTGTTCCTCGTCGACGTCGTGACGCGCAACGGCTCGATCATCCTTGCCCTCGCGACGCCGCTGGCGCTCGGTGCCATGTGCGGCGTCATGAACGAGCGATCCGGCGTCGTCAACATCGGCATCGAAGGGATGATGCTCGCGAGCGCCTTCGCCGGCTGGTTCGCCGCCTCCCTGGTCGGCCAGGCGATGCCGGCCGACCCGTCCCCCATCTTCGGAGCGACCCCGGCGATCATGATCGGGGTCCTCGTCGCCATCGCGACAGGGGTCGCTGCGTCGGCGGTGCACGCCTGGCTCTCGATCTCCGTGAAAGCCGACCAGATCATCAGCGGCACGATCATCAACATCGTCGCGTTCGGCGTCACCGGCTATCTGAATCTGCTTCTGAGCCAGCACTCGCCCCCGACCGGCGGGAAGTTCGTTCCGTTCACACCCCCGGCGTTCCTGACGGACATCCCGGTGGTCGGTTGGGTCTTCCAGATGTTCCTCGCGCAGGGCCCGATCACGATGTCCGTGATCGTCATCGTCGTCGTTCTCCAGGTACTCCTGCTGCGATCTCGCTGGGGTCTTCGGACGAGGGCCGTCGGGGAGCACCCGAAGGCCGCGGAGACGGTTGGCATCGATGTCATTCGACTTCGCTACCGGAACGTCATCCTCGGGGGCGTGTTTGCCGGGCTGGGTGGGGCGTGGTTCACGCTCGACTTCGGCAACTCATTCCAAGCCGGCATGACCAACGGACGAGGATTCATCGCCCTCGCCGCCCTGATCTTCGGGCGCTGGCATCCGGTCGGTGCGTTCGTCGCGGCCTTGCTGTTCGCCTCCGCGGAGTCCCTCGGCCGCGCCATCCGAACGACGCCACCGACCGGTGACCTGGGTGCCATCCTCGGCGGGATCCCGGAGCACGTGTTCGCCGCCCTGCCCTACCTCCTGACGATCGTCGTCCTCGCCGGTGTTGTGGGCCGCAGCGTCCCGCCGGCCGCGGTTGGCAGGCCCTACGAGCGCGAGGCAACGACATAGCGGCGGACGAGCTGCGCCGCGTGCGGGATCAGCTCGATCTGGACGAGGGCCGACTCGACGTCGACCTCCTTGATGACCTGGAGATCGCCGAGCTCCTGCGGACCACGCGGCGGATCGCGGTGATCGGTGCCTCGTCGCGTCGCCTGCGACCATCGAACGGCGTGATGCGCTTCCTGATCAACGCCGGCTACGACGTGGTTCCGGTGCACCCTCGCGAGCGCGAAGTCGAGGGTCGCACCTGCTTCCCGACGCTCGGCGCTGCCGTCGCGGCAACCGGGCGGTTCGACATTGTCGACGTCTTCCGGCGGCCGGAAGCCTGTCCGGAGCACGCCCGCGAGGCCGTCGAGGTCGGCGCTCGCTGCCTGTGGCTCCAGCTCGGCATCGTGAGCGCCGAGGCCGCGCGGATCGCCCGGGCCGGCGGCGTTGCCGTCGTGATGGATCGCTGCACGCAGATCGAGCGCGGTCGCCTGCTCGGCTGAGCCTCAGCGGACCAGGAAGCCCACAACCGCGATCACGAACCCCGCGGTGGCGATCAGGGC
>Ga0075433_10002503_pt1 | contig 13975 bp, 8 predicted proteins | sample RhiMethybrSRZTD2_FD_75299 | JGI IMG/M metagenome (GOLD analysis project Ga0075433, IMG submission 75299) | Populus rhizosphere microbial communities from Tennessee, USA - Rhizosphere MetaG P. TD hybrid SRZTD2 | ecosystem: Host-associated > Plants > Roots > Rhizosphere > Soil | place: USA... | reverse complement strand
CCCGGCCAATCCGCTCTTCCCGGTCAACCTCATGGATCTGCTGCTGCGCCACAACAGCGCCAATCACAAGCGCGAGACCATCGCGTTCTCCAAGCGCCATCAGAGCGTGGTCGAGCGCGCGGCGCTATTGATCCTGTGGCGCAACTTCACCAAGCCGTTCTCGGAGAACCACGGCGGCGGGACGCCGGCGATGCGCGCGGGACTGCAGGAGAAGCCGCTTTCGCTCACCGCGCTGCTCAAGGAGCGACTGTTCCCGGGGCGGATTCCGTTGCCGCAGCCCTGGAGCGACTACTACCGGAGGCAGGTGCCGACCCAAAGGATCCGCAGCCCGCGGCATCACCGGCTCAAGCTGGCGTTCTGATCCACCCCCATCCGCCGGTCCGGGTGGGCACGGCTCCGGCGCTCAACATTCTGCGCCGCACAATTGATTGCTTTCGCGTTTCGCCCGCCCCGACTGTGGCGAATCGCCCACTCTCGGACCGGGTGAAGACCCGAATCCAGCCGTCCAAAAAACCGATTGCAGACCAGGGTCCCAAGCGAGACAATCAGTTCCACGCGTTCAGGGGGCCGATGCCCCCGCGGCCCGGGTCTTGCGACTCATGGCCTAGGCTCCGGCGGCTGTGCCGGGGCAGGAACGTATCGAGAGCCGGCAGGTGTGCAGTAAAGATCGGGCCCAGCGAGGCCCCTGCCCCCTGACGGGCCGAAGGTGCGATAGGCAACCAAGCGCCGACATCCAGCCTTCTCTCTCGACTTGCGGACGGTTTGCCGTCCGCGATGCAAACGGGACCGCCCGGCTATAGCCGGGCGTTTTCGTTTGGGGCCGACCGCTTGCGCCCCCCCGGCCGAAGTCACACAATCCCTTGCCCATGCGAACGCTTCGGCTCGCGCTCTCCCAGATCAACCCGACGGTGGGCGATCTCGACGGCAACTTCACGCTCATCGCCGCCGCGATCGAGCGCGCCCGGCGGCTCGGCGCGGACCTGCTGGCCTTCCCCGAGATGGCGATCACCGGCTACCCGCCCGAGGACCTGCTGCTCAAGCCGTCGTTCATCGAGCGCGCGATCGAGCGCACCCGGGCGCTGCTGCCGCTGTCGCGCGGGCTCACCGTGGTGGTGGGCACGATCGAACGCGAGATCGACCTCTTCAACGCCGCCGCCGTGATGCACGACGGCGAGTGGATGGGCACCTACCGCAAGCGCTACCTGCCCAACTACGGCGTGTTCGACGAGAACCGCTACTTCATGCCCGCCACCAAGAACCCGGTGTTCGCGCGCGGCCGATCCGTGATCGGGTTCAACATCTGCGAGGACATCTGGTATCCGGGCGGCCCGGTCGAGGAGCAGGTGATCCGGGGCGGCGCCGAGGTGATCGTGAACATCTCGGCCTCGCCCTACCACGCCGGCAAGGCCCAGGCGCGCAGACGCATGCTGTGCACGCGCGCTGCGGACAACCTGGTGGTGGTGTGCTACTGCAACCTGGTGGGTGGGCAGGACGAGATCCTCTACGACGGCGGGAGCCTGATCATCGACGAGCAGGGCCGCGTGCTGGCCGAGGGCGAGATGTTCGCGGAGGACCTGGTGGTGGCCGACGTGAACCTCGACGAGGTGTTCAACGCGCGCCTCCACGACCCGCGGCTGCGCAAGGGCCGGGTGATGGATGGCGGCGAGCCCGCGGCGCGCATCGAGCTGCCGGGCCCGGCGGCCGCCAGCGTCACGATCGGCGAAGATCGCCCGGGCGGCGGCGGGGGCGTGGCCACCGCGATCGCGGTGAAGCCCGAGCTCGAGGCCCGCTCGCCGGGCGCGGAGCGCGCGATCGCCGCCGAGATCTACGATGCGCTCGTGCTCGGGACCCGCGACTACGTGCGCAAGAACGGGTTCGAGACGGTGGTGCTCGGCCTCTCGGGCGGGATCGACTCCGCGCTCACCGCTTGCATCGCGGCCGACGCGCTCGGGGCGAAGAACGTGGTCGGCGTCAGCATGCCGTCGCCCTACACCTCGGGCGCATCGCGCGCCGACGCCGAGGCGCTGGCGCGTGCGCTCGGCATGCGCTTCTACTCGATCCCGATTGCGGAGGTGTTCGAAGCGTACCGGCGCGCGCTCGAGCCCGCGCTCGCCGGCCGGCCGCCCGACATCACGGAGGAGAACCTCCAGGCACGCATCCGCGGCAACGACCTGATGGCGCTGTCGAACAAGTTCGGCTGGCTGGTGCTCACCACCGGGAACAAGAGCGAGGTCTCGGTCGGCTACTGCACGCTCTACGGCGACACCGCCGGCGGGTTCGCGGTGCTGAAGGACGTGTACAAGACCACGATCTACCAGCTCGCGCGCCTGAGGAACGAGCGCGGCCAGCCCATCCCGGAGCACACGCTGACGCGCGCGCCCAGCGCGGAGCTCAAGGAGAACCAGACCGACCAGGACACGCTGCCGCCCTACGATGTGCTCGATCCCATCTTGCGGCTCTACGTCGAGGAGGACCGCTCGGCGCCCGAGATCGCGCAGATGGGATACGACGCAGCCACCGTCGAGCGCGTGATCCGCATGGTGGACGCCGCCGAGTACAAGCGGCGCCAGAGCCCGCCCGGCATCAAGATCACCCCGCGGGCGTTCGGCAAGGACCGCAGGCTTCCGATCACGAACCGCTGGCGCGGCTGAAGCGCGGGCTACTTGCCGGCGTCGATCACCACGACCGCGACGCCGTGCAGGACCGTGAAGTTGTAGACGCCGCCCGTTCCCTTGGCGTACAGGGTGAACGCTCCGTCTCCCGTGGCCTCGTTGAGCAGCGCCGTCTTGCCGGCCGTGCTGAAGAGCGCGGCCGACTCGTCCCAGCCGATCTTCTTGCTCTCGTTGCCCGCGAGCGCGATCGGGCCCCAGAGCTTGACCTTGGTGCCGTCGGCGTTGAGCTGGGCCTCCGTCGTGTGGTTCGTGACGCCCGGCGTCATCCACACCTCGACCGTGATGGCCGTGCCCGTGTTGTTCCGGAACGTGCCGAGCAGCGCGCAGTCCACCAGGTCCTTCAGGTCGCTCTTGTGGTCCCTGTAGTCGCTCTCGGTGTTCAGGTCGATCTGGGCCGAGAACAGACTGGTCGGGCTCAGGACGTCGAGCGGATCGGGCAGGTCCGACGACACCGTGAACTGTCCCGAGGTGAGCCAGCATCCGGAGGCCATCAGGCCGGCCAGTAGGAGGCTCGGCAGGATCAGGCGAAGGTTCTTCACGTCGCGCCTCCTTTCTAGAAGTCGAAGATGGCGTACGAGACGCCCAGGGTGAAATTGCCGAACTTGCGGGAGGTGTCGCCTGTGACCACGGCGGACAACTCGCCGCGCAGGTCGATGTCGAGCTTCGGCATCGGAGAGAAGCCGAATCCGAGGCCGAAGTTCAGGCTGGTGTCGGTGACGTCGTCCGAGCCTTCCTGCTCGATCTTGGTCGAGCCGATGCCGACCAGCGGGTAGAACTTGACGCCCTCGCCGAACTTGAAGACCGCGTTCGCGCCGTAGGTGTAGAGCTCCGGCCCGCTGCGGGTGTAGCTCTGCCCGGCGAACGTGTCCTCGGTGTCGCCGAGCCGGGACTGTGCGTAGAACGGCTCGACGGTGAGGAGCGGGAGCAGGTTGATCGGCACGCGCACGCCGGCGAGGCCGCCGGTGCTCGCGTTGTCGTTGAGAACCGGGAGGCTGGCGCCGCCGAATGCGCCGATCCCGACGCTGCCGGCTGCGGCCACCGCCGGAAGGAGCGCGAGCGCGAACAGGGCCGCGAGAATCCTTGATTTCATGCCTGAGCCCTCCAAAATGCGGCCCCGGGAAAGCGGGGCGAACCGGGTGAAATGGGGGAGACTGAAGAACATTCTTGCGAAGCGCGTGGCCCCGGTCAAGCACTCCGTTGCGACGTCGGCGGGGTGCGCCGCTTCGCGCACGCTCCTAGCGCACCACCCGCACCGCGATCACGCGCGCCTGGCAGAAGTGGGTGAGGCGGCTCGCGATGTGCTCGAGCGCCACCGAAAGATCCTGCCCTGCCCGTTCGACCGGACAGAACACCACGACCGCGAGATTGCGCGTGCGGGTCTTGACCGCAGTGTGCGCGGAGTCGGCGGTCGGCGCGCCGAATGGACCGTTGTCGTCCGCGATCAGCAGGCGCCCCGCGAGATTCACGCGCTGGCGGCGGATGCCGGTGTAGCCCTCGCCCGCGCGCCCGGCGCGCACGCTGAGATCGCCCTTGATCTCGTCGCGATCGTAGAGGCCGAGCGGAAGCTGGTGCTCGAGCGAGCACAGGTTGCAGACGTCGACCGCGGGGTTCACGCGCGGCAGCCCCTTGCCCTGGAGCACGCGGCGCAGCAGCGCCTCGCTGCTGGGACGGGTGCGCGTGGGATCGACGTCGAGCTTGTGGAACAGAGCGCGGGTCTCGGCCACGCCCGGGATGTCGGAGGGCGGCTTGCCCGAATGGCGCCCGAGCAGGCGCGTGGACACCGCCTCGACCTCGTGATCGAACGCCGGCGGGAGCGCCTGGACCTCGATCCCCTCGGCTTCGAGCACACCCAGGGCCACGGTGCCGCGGAGCGAATCCTCCACGACCAGCGCAAGTCCCTGCATGCGTGCACCAGACGGCATGCGTTCCTTCCCAGGATCGGCCTGGGCCGTCAAGCCCCAAGCCCGTGCGGCGCGGTCTCATGCCGCACCCGGCGACTCACCCGGAGTGGGCGGCGGGAAATCCCTTTCCGACCCAACGTCTCGGGCGATGCAAGGATCGCCCTCACGATTGCGGCCCAACCTCATAGTCATCGCCGCCCACCTCGAACCGCGACGGGCTCGCGCCACTCAGCGCGTGTCGCTCATCGTGCTGCCCGTCGCCCCATCGAGGAGCTCCCATCGAGGTGCGGAGCGGAAAATTCGCGGTCCGTACCTTAATCGGAAGCGGGGCCGATGCCAAAGATTTTTTTCGCGGCGCCCGCGAGGAAATTTTCTCGCGCGCACAAAAGTTCTTGACTTTGGAACGATGCGCTCTCGGCCAACGGCGCGAACGCGCTCGGGCCGCTAGGCCGGGCTCTCGCTCGCCGCGTTCTCTGCGGGCGGCAGGCGGCGCTCGACCGAGACCACGCGATAGCGCCGGCGGCGCTCGCCTTCGCCCAGCTCGACCTCGTCGCCGATCGAGCGCCCCACCAGCGCGCGCCCGATCGGGGCCTGGAACGACACGACGTGGTCGCCGTGGTGCTGCTCGCCCTCGCCCAGGATCCACCACGTCGTCACTTCATTCTCGCTCTCGAGCGTCACCTCGGTGCCCAAGCCCACCACGCCGTCCTTGTACTCCGCGTCGTCCACGAAGCGCGCGCGCGCGAGGCGCAGCTGGAGCGAGCGCACCAGCTTGCTCACGTTCGACTGCTTGAGCTTGGCCGAATGGAATTCGGCGTTCTCGCGCAGGTCGCCCAGGTCGCGCGCCTTCTGGATCGCGGCCGGGATCGTGGTGCGCAGCTCGCGTTCGAGGCGCTCCACTTCGCGCGTGAGCCGCTCCCAGGTGGCGCGCGTCATCACGCTCAGCTGCGTGTCCTCGGCCGGCTGGCCGACGCGGTCGAACAGCTTCTCGGTGCGCTCGAGCCGCGACTGGCGCAGGAACTGGACCTCCTCCTGGAGCCCGAGCCGCCCGAGCGCTTCGAGCGCCGGGAACAGGAAGCGGTCGCTCGAGCGCCACTGGCGGAGCAGCACGCGGATCTTGAGCCGCTCCTCGTCGGGTGGCGGCGCGCCCGCGAGCATGCGGTCGACGGCACCCGACGGCTCGAGCGCGCGCAGCACCTTCTCCGCGACCGACGCTTTGGGGCGGTCCTCGATCAGCGACAGCGCCGACCACAGCACGAGCCAGCCGTCGGCCGGCGGCGGATGCCGGACCAGCTCCTCCTCGACCACGCGCAGCGCTGCGCCCGGGTAGCGCGTGGCGTGGAGCAGCATCGTCCGTCGCAGCTCCACGCGTCCCGCCTCGTCGAGCTGCGCGCGGAACCGCTCCGCCGCATCGCGCACCGTGGTGAAGCGCGAGTCGAGCGCCGAGAGGATCGCGTCGGCTTCGACGCCCGCGGCGTGCGAGGCCTCGAGCAGCGCGAGCTGCTCGTCCTCCGAGCTGAGCTCTGCGACGCCCAGGCCCCGCTCCCACAGGTCCTTCAGCACCGCGGTCCATTGCTCCGCGCGCTGCGGGAACCAGCGCGCGAAGTGGAGCCCGGCCCGCGCGCGTTCCACGAGCTCACCCTCCGGGTCGAGCACGTAGCGCTCGATCATGCGCCCGAAGCGCCGCGCCAGCGCGGTTTCGGCGCCGGGGTGCTGGTGCAGGAACTTGCGCAGCATGGCGAGATTCGTCTTCACCGGCTTGCGCGGCTCGAGCGCGGGCAGCGGCAGCTCCTCCTCCGCACCCTCCGGTCCCGCGGTGGACGCCAACCGGAACTGCTGCTCGAAGGAGCGTGAGGCGTCGATGCGCGGATCCTTGGCCGCCTCGGCGCGGGTCTTGCGCCAGAAGGCGTTCCATTCGGCCGCCGGCACCAGGTCGGCGCCCACCAGGAACATCTTGAGCCGCGATGCGTCCGCGCTCCCGCCCAGCGAGCCGAGCGCGCGCGCCAGCACTGCCACCGGATCCTCTGCGCGCAGCTTGGCGAGCGCTGCCGGATTGCTCGAGCGCATCAGCCGCAGGTCGTCCTCCACGATCGGCGTGAGGGTGCGGCGCGCGGCGGCGTAGGGCATGCGATGACCCTTGCGCGGGCCGAAGTCGATGCGCACGTCCTCGCCGTCGTTGGCGGCGATGCGTCCCGCGCCGAACGCGTCGTGCACCACCGCGCGCCCGGGCGGCAATGCCGCGATCGCATCGAAGCGCTCGAGGGCTTGAGGCAGCGGCTTCATGCGGTCCTCGATCCCGGAGACCGCGAACACCACCGCAGCATCCGGCAGGGCCTTCGCCGGCCCCTGCTTGAGCGATTCGACCAGCGCTTCGCGGAACGGCGCGGCCGCCGCCGGTCCGCCCTGCGCCGCGGTCGCGACCACCGCCCGCAGCGCCGTGTGGCAGGGCCCGGCCACGCCCGCGGCCGCCACCGGCGGAAACGCGATCGCCAGGAGCTGGGCGCACTCCGCGAGCGCGCCGCTGGCGGCCACCGCGGGCAGCGTTTCGATCAGGCGCAGCAGCCCGTCGAGGTCCGAATGCTCGACGAACTCGAGCGCCGCCTCCTCGAGCCCCGCATGCCGCGCCTCGGCCGCGAAGCGCGGCAGCAGGTCCGCGAGCAACGCACGCCGCTCCTCGCCCTCGCCCGCCTCGCCCAGCCGCACCGCGAGCTTGAGCGCAAGCTCGAGATCGTCGGGCTGCAGCGACCACGCGCGCCGCAACGCCGCGAGCCGTGCCGCGTCCTTGCCGAGTCCCTCGTGCGCGCGCACCAGGAGCCGCACCGCCGGCGCCGTGGTCTCGAGCGCGAGCGCGCGCTCCGCGACCTCCGCGAGCGGCTCCCACTGGCCGGCCGCCGCGAGCTTCTCGCCCAGGGCGAGCAGGGTCTGGTGCGCACGCTCGATCTCGCCGTTCAGCGCGCAGGCCGCCGCCAGCAGGTACTCGACGCCCGGCGTGGCCTTGGGTTGCTTGAGACGGCCGGCACATTCGTCGCGCACGAACACCAGCGCGCGCTCGGTCTGCGCTTCGTGTGCCAGGGCCTCGAGGTGGGCGCGTGACTCTGGGGAAAGATCGGCGGCGGTTTCGCCGCGCAGCACGGGCGGAAGCTGTTCTCGGATCGGCATGAAGGCTCGGGGAAGTCTCCAGGATGCGCGATGGGCCGAGCATCATCGCGCACGGGCGCGCCGAGGGCAAGCGGCGCGTAACCGGCCCCGGAGAGAGCCGGGGCCGAACCCCTACCTCAGCACCACCATGGAGCGCGAGAGGCTCGCGCCGCCGGCCGTGAGCCGGTAGTGGTAGCAGCCGGCCGGCAGTGTTCCGGTGTCCAGCTCGACCTGGTGCGCGCCGGCGGGCTCGAACACCTGGTCGAGCGGGATCGCGACTCTGCGGCCCGCGACATCGTAGACCGCGAAGCTGACGATCGCGGCGGAGGGAAGGACGAAGCCGACCCGCGCCAGCCCGCGCGCGGGGCTGGGAATGGTCGGGGAAAGCGAGATCGCGGGAATCTCGCGGGCCCCCGGCACGTCGACGGTGGTGGTGGTCAGCGACGCGAGGCAGCCGCGCGGCTCGCTCCAGATCGAGCTGAAGCACCCGCCCGCGTAGACCGCGCCCCCGCTCACCGCGAGCGCCAGGACGGCGGGGATGCTGCCGCCGTCCGCGCTCGGGTTCCAGTTCAGGGCGGCGCCCGTCATGGCGTTCAACGCGGCGAGCCGGTTGTGGGGCTCCCCGCCTATGAACGTGAACTGTCCACCGGCATACACTGCACCACTTGCCACGGCGAGCGATTTGACCAGGCTGTTCGCCTTCGGGTTCCACGCGGTGGCGAGGCCGCTCTCGATGTCGAGCGCCGCGATCCGGAGGCGCGACTTGCCCCCGATGCTGGTGAAGCGCCCGCCGGCATACGCGACGTGCCCGCTCACCGCGAGCGCGTCGACGAAACTGTCGGCGGCCGGGTCCCACGCGGTGGCGAGCCCCGCGGCGTCCAGCGCTGCGATGTAGCCACGCGGCTGCCCCCCGATGCTCGTGAACTGGCCGCCGGCATAGACTCGGCCGCCGCTGGCGACGAGCGCGCTGACCGGGCCGTTGGCGCCCGGATTCCATGCGGTCGCGGCGCCGCTCACGGTGTCGAGCGCCGCGATGCAGGCGCGTGGCTGGCCCCCGATCTGGGCGAATGCGCCGCCCGCGTACACGGTGCCCCCGGCCACGGCCAGGGCGGCGACCGGGCCGCTCGCGTTCGGATTCCACGCCGCGACGGCACCGGACGTGGCATCGATCGCGGCGATCCTTCCGCGCGCCTGACCGCCGATGGCGTCGAACCCGCCCGCGGCGTACACCTTGCCCGCGCACAGCGCCAGCGTCTGGATCGTGCCGTTCGCGTTCGGATTCCAAGCCGTGGCGGCACCGGTCGTGGCATCGAGCGCGGCGATCCGGTTGCGCTTGATCACGCCGACGCTGCCAAAGGCACCGCCCGCGTAGAGCGTGGTGCCGTTCACCGCGAACGTGTGGACCGCGCCGCTCGCGTTCGGGCTCCAGCTGGAGGCGGCGCCAGTGGTGTTGTTCAACGCCGCGAGCCGGAGGCGCGACTTGCCCCCGATGTTGAGGAAATCGCCGCCCGCATAGATCGTGGTCCCGATCACGGCCAGCGTGTTGACGGCGCCGTCCGCATTCGGGTTCCAGCTCGAAGCGGCGCCCGTGGTGTTGTTGAGCGCTGCGACGTAGTTGCGCACCGTGGCGTTGATGCTGACGAACGCCCCGCCCGCGTAGATCGTGGTCCCGCTCACCGCCAGCGTGTAGACCACGTTGTCCGCGTCCGGGTTCCACGTGGTGGCGGCGCCGGTGGTGGGGTTCAGCGCCGCGACCCGGTCGCGCGTCAGCCCGCCGATTTTCGTGAACGCCCCGCCCGTATAGACGGTGGCCCCGTTCGCTGCCAGCGCGAATACGATGCCGTTGGCGTTCGGATTCCACGCGCTCACTGCGCCCGTTCCGACATCGAGGGCGGCGACCCGGTTGCGCGCCTGCCCGCCGATGCTGGTGAATCCGCCTCCGGCGTAGAGGGTCGCCCCGCTCAGCGCCAGCGTGTAGACCGTGCTGTTGGCTCCGGGATTCCACGCCGTGACCGCGCCGGTCACAGCGTCCAGCGCCGCAATCCGACTGCGCGCCGCCGTGCCGATGGTGTCGAACGCACCCCCCACGAAGACCGTGCCCCCGTTGACCGCGAGCGCCCGCACGGTGCCCTTCACCAGCGGGCTCCACGTCCCGACGGTGCCGTCGGCGAGGACCCGGGCGACGTTCGAGCGGCTGTACCCGCCTACGCAGGTGAACGCTCCTCCGATGAACCAGCCGCCCGCCCCGTCCGGGGCCGCGGACCATACCGTGCCGACCACCTTCGGATACGCCGAGGCGGGAAGGCCGCTCGCCCCATCGAGCGGCACCCCGCCGCCGGTCGGAGGCCCGACCACCGTGAAGCTGCCGCCAATGTAAATCGTATTCTGGTCGCGCACGATGGAATTGACATTGCCGTCGGTCACCCACAACGCGCCGTTCAGCTGCTGGGCGTATGCGGATGGGCATGCGAATGCCAACCCCACGACGATGGCGCAGGTGAGACGAGGCGCGCGGGCGTTAGCACGGCGAAGCGCGCGGGCCGCGGCGTCGCGGGCGCGGACTTGAGCCGCCGCGGTGATGCCAGCGGCGGACGAGGCGAGAAGGCCTATGACGACCTCCGAAACGCGCCAGCCCTGGCAGCCGCTCCGCGGTCGGGGATGCGCAGAGTGCGCGTCGATCGAATGCGGAGCATCAACGTCGGAACCCCGACTTGCCACAAATCATTCTATCATGATGTCTGGCAATTGTAATGATAACTTCGCACGGCGAGTTGACATCCGGATCGGCGCGAATTGGCATTAGGCTCGCTCCTTCGCGCCTGCCGGGCGAGGACCGGGGCAGATGCGCGCGACCGTTCGTCGCCTCGGGAGGCCGGATGTCTCAGGCCGGGAAGGGATTCGGGCCGCACCGGAGCGGCGCCGGGCCGCGCCTTGTGGGGCCACGGCGCCTTTCCCTACACTTGGTCCATGAAGATCTACACGCGCACCGGCGACGACGGCACGACCGGCCTGCTGGGGCCGGGCCGCGTCGGCAAGCACGAGCCGCGGGTCGAGGCGTACGGGGCGGTGGACGAGCTGAACGCTTCGCTCGGCGTTGCGCGCGCTCTCGACACGTCGAAGTGGCTCGACACGGAGCTATCCACGATCCAGTCGCGGCTCTTCAACCTGGGCGCGGAGCTGGCGACGATCGAGCCCGAGGCGCTCGCCAAGCTCGAGCGCGTCTCGGACGCGGACGTGACCACGCTCGAGAAGTGGATCGATGTGCGCGAGCTGGACCTTCCGCCGCTCCGCCGTTTCATCCTGCCGGGCGGCTCACCGCTCTCGGCCGAGCTGCACCGTGCGCGCACCGTGTGCCGGCGTGCCGAGCGCCGCGTAGTTGCGCTGGCGCAGCACGAGCCCATCGATCCGCACCTGCTCCATTACCTGAACCGGCTCGGGGATCTGCTGTTCGTGCTCGCGCGCTGGAGCCACCGGCGTACGGGCGGCAACGAAATCGAGTGGAGCGGGCGCGGATCGGGTCGATAACCAGCGCTGGACAAGAGCGCGGCCCACGAGGATAATGCCGCGGCTCACCCACCGGAGGACGAGCCGCAGCCCTGATGCCGGGGGCATGGCGCTCCGCGGGTGGCCTCCCGCCCCGAACGCTGCTCGCAGCCGGCGTCCCGCGAATGGAGTTCGCAGGAGACGCGGACGGTTCAAGCAGGAACCGTGGCGCCCCGGCGGGAAGGTACCGTCAGCCTCCCTGTGGCGAGAGGCTGAGGCCGCAGGGATGTGACGCAACCACCACCGGCCGTGGTCGGCACCCGGGAAAGTCCCGGTGGCTCAGAGGCCCGCCGAAGTTCGAGAGTTGCGCGGTGCGCTTCGACCCGATCTCAATCCGACGGGCGTGTCCACGCACCGGGTCCGCTTTCACTGGAGAACGCCGCGCCGCCCGCATGCGCCGGGGATCACACAGGTCCGGTGCGCGGAAAGCCGGCCATCTGAAGGAATCGACATGAGACCTCGTCGCCGCCGCCCTCGCGGGCCGCGTCCGGACTTCCAAGGGGCGAGCCCCGGCGGTCCGGGAAACCCCGGAGTTCCCGCAAGTTCCGAAGCGGGCGCATACGTTGCGCCGCCCGTGGGCGGTGGGCAGCGCCGCCGTCGCCGCCGACCGCGCGGCATGAATCGCCCGCTCAACAATGCGGCCCCGCAGCCGTACGCGAACAGCGGCTCGATGCAGGGCGCTCCCAATCAGGGCCCGCGCATGCAGGGCGGCGGACAGCGTCGCCGCCGCGGACGCGGCCCGGGACGCGGCGGTTCGCAGCTGCAGGAACGGCGCCGCGGTCTCGAAGTCCTGCGCGATCTGCAGCAGGTCGGCGTCGCGCTCGACCCGACGCAGCGCCTGAGCCTCGAGCTGCCGCCCGGCAAAGGCTCGCCGCCCTACGGCGACCGCATCACGGGGCGCGCGATCGACCTGGTCGCGCCGATCGGACGCGGGCAGCGCTGCCTCATCGTTTCACCGCCCAAGGCCGGCAAGACCCGTATCCTCCAGATCATCGCGGCCGCTGTCGCCTTCAACCACCCCGAGGTCGGCATCTACGCGCTGCTGGTGGACGAGCGCCCCGAGGAGGTCACCGACTTCCGGCGCAACACGCCGGCCAACGTGATCGCGGCATCGAGCGACATGAGCGTCGAGGAGCACATCGAGACCGCGGAGCACGCGATGGAGGTGGTCGCGGGCCAGGTGGTCGAGGGCAAGGACGTCGTGCTGCTGCTCGACTCGATCACACGACTCGCGCGCGCGTACAACACCGGCGGCGAAGGGACGGGACGCACGCTCTCGGGCGGTCTCGACTCGACCGCGATGCAGGCGCCGCGCCAGATCTTCGGCGCCGCGCGCAAGATCGAGGACGGCGGATCGCTCACCATCGTCGGCACGGCGCTGATCGACACCGGCTCGCGCATGGACCAGGTGATCTTCGAAGAGTTCAAGGGCACCGGGAACAGCGAGATCTACCTGTCGCGCGAGCTCGCAGAGCGCCGCATCTACCCGGCGATCGACCTGGCGAAGAGCAGCACCCGCAAGGAGGAGAAGCTCTACCCGCCCGAGATCGTGCCCAAGCTCCACCTGCTGCGGCGCGGCCTCGCCGGTCTCCATTCGCAGGAGGCGATGACCAAGCTGCTCGAGCTCCTCAACAAGTGGAAGAGCAACGAGGAGATCTTCGAGCTGCTGAAGGGCTAGCCGCGGCAATCGGCGCGACGTCCGCCGCGGGTCACCGCGCGCCGGAGCCGCGCGGCGCCGCCCCGGAGCCCCACGCCGGCCTCGTCGCGCGGTCGCGCGGCGCCATGTGGACCGCGCGGGCCATCACCGCGGGCGTGCTGGCGGCCGCTGCGTTCGCGAGCGGCCAGCTCTTCCGCATCGTGCGCACGGAGCCCGGGCTCCCGCTCTGGGACGAGGCGGCGCAGGGTTTCGCCGGGCTCGAGGCGGCGCGCGCGCTCGGCCACTTCCGCCCGCTCGAGTTCCTCGCGGTGCTGAACCGCCAGGTGGTGTGGCCCTTCGTTCACGCCCTGCTGCTCCTGCCCGGCTTCGGTCTGTTCGGCCCCGGCCTCGAGACGCCGGCGCTCGTGAGCGCCACCTTGTTCGGCCTCACCGCGGTGCTCGCGTTTGCCGCCGGGAGCGCGCTCCATCCCACCCGCGGCCCGTGGATCGGGCTGCTCGCGGCTGCGCTGCTGCTCGCATCCCCCCAGTACCGGGTGTTCGGCACGCTCGGCATGCTCGAGATGCCGGGTGCGTTCCTGCTCGCGCTCACGATCGCGCTCCACGTGCGCTGCGCCGGGCCCGACGCGCGCCGCCCCTGGCTCGCAGCCGCCGGCGCGAGCACGGCCGCGCTCTTCCTGCTCAAGTACAACTACGGGATGCTGTGGCTCGCGGCGCTGATCGTGAACGAGTGGTTCCGGCTCGCGCGCGACCGGCGGGCCTTTTGGCGCGGGCGCGCCGCCGCGTGGCTCGCGGCGGGCGGGCTGTTCCGGCCGCTGCCGCTCTTCCTCACGCTCGTGTTCGCAGCGCTCGCGACGATCGCGCTCACCGGCGGCTTCGAGTTCACGGCGCTCGGGCGGCGGGTCTCGGTCCACTCCGTGGGGAATCCCGCGTACGCGCTGCTCGTGATCTTCACGGTGTGGGGGGCGCTCGCGGTGGCGCGCGACCCCGCGGTGTGGCGTGCACGCTGGCGCGCGCTCCCGGAGCGGCACCGCGTGCTGATCGCCACGATCGGCGTGCCGCTCCTG
>Ga0075433_10002501_pt1 | contig 13982 bp, 13 predicted proteins | sample RhiMethybrSRZTD2_FD_75299 | JGI IMG/M metagenome (GOLD analysis project Ga0075433, IMG submission 75299) | Populus rhizosphere microbial communities from Tennessee, USA - Rhizosphere MetaG P. TD hybrid SRZTD2 | ecosystem: Host-associated > Plants > Roots > Rhizosphere > Soil | place: USA... | reverse complement strand
CCGCCGGATGGCGCGTTTCCTGACCGGCCTCGGCAATGCGAAACAGCTCGTCGACCGAGAGCGACGCGAACAGCGGGACGGCGCGCACGCGGTCAGCCAGCTCGACGATCGGAAGCGAGTCGGTCGCGAGCGTAGACGCCGTGTGGCCAGCGTGCTTGAGCGCCAGCGCCCACCTTGCTGCCTCGATCACGACGCGCTCTTCCGACGATCGATGCGTGGCCACGTATTCGAGGTCGTCGGCCAGCGACCACAGCTGCCGTTGGCCGACGAAATGAATCGCAGCTGCCGCGACGACGGGATCGTCTTCGTGGACGAGTTGAGCGAGCGTATCTTCCAGATCGCGCGGACGGCTTTTCAGCACCAGATTCGCGTATCGAACCTTATCGCTGATTGGCGAGTCGTCGAGGATCGGCATCACCCGCTTGCGCACGGTGCCACCCAGGAGGTTGTCGAGATACTCGACGGCTGCGGCTCGACGGCGTCCCTCACCGCGCTCGATCGTGTGTCTCGCCGCGGCGACATCCTCGACGCGATAGAGCAGGCCGAGGATGCGATAGATGCGATCGACGGCGCGGTGCAGCTTGTCCTCGAGTGCGCTGGCCAGCAACGAATGACCCGCGTCGGTCGTGTGTCGAAGCAGGTTCTGATGGAGCGTCAGGCCGTTGTAATAGCGTGACGTCTCCTTGACGACGAGCGTCTCGAGCACCGGGCGCGGACAGGCGATCGCCGGATGCTCGCGACGGAGCTGCTCGATAGCCACGATGGATTTGTAACGGAGGAAGCCATCGGGATCGTCGAGCGAGGTGACGAGTGCGTCCATGGCGCGCTGCGTCCCGAGGATCGCGAGCGTGGCCGGGATGTGCCGGCGAATCCAGACCTGCTCGCGTTGATCGAGCAGCGCGTAGGCCAGCGCATCGATGATCGGCGCGCCGTAGCCGACGAGCGCCTCGCGCGCGTCGGACTTGAGAGCACGATGTCCGAGCAGCGAAAGCAGTCCCGGCACGAAGAGGCCGTCGGAGGCGCCCATCGCGCGCGCGCTGCCGATCGCTTTCTGCACGACCCGCACGTCGCGATCGTAGAGGAGCGGGACCAGGAGTGGCCTGAATCGCTTGTGGTCGATGTGCGCAAGCGCGTTGGCGACTTCGGCGCGACCTGACGCGGCACCATCTCGGGTGTCGGCAATGAGGTGTCGCAAGGCTTCATCGGCCGCGTCGACATCATCCGGCCGCCCGGAGTTGGCGAGCGCGATCGCCGCCGTCACGACAACGCGTGGTTCAGCATCGGCGAGGTGCCGCCGCATCAATACGGCGGCGTCTTCGTGCGCGAGCTCGGCGAGTGCCCGCAGCGCTGCGGCGCGGACGTCGACGTCCTCGTCCTGGACCATGCGCTCCACGGTGCCGATCCATCCACCGGCCACGCGCGATCGAGTCAGCGCGATCGCTTTGAGCGTGCGCGCGCGGACGCGCGGCGACTCGTGCTGCAGGAGCAGCGGCGTGATCAGATTGCGCTTGTCGAGCGATTCGAGCATGTCGATCGCATAGAGCACCGCGGACTCGTCCGGGTTCGACAGTTCCTCGACCAAGGTTTCGATCGTCGCGGCATCGGCGATGTTGGATCGCATGGTCTCTGGCGCGATCGCGCGCGCACCGATGCTGGCGCGGAACGAATCGAGGTACTCGCGGCGCGCGACCAGCGCCATGACGATCCAGACGCTCGCCATGATCACCGTCGCGTAACTCAGTTGCCGCCAATTAAGCGCCAATCCCCACGGCTGGACGAGTACGAGCAGCAACAACGCGGTTGCCGCCTTGGCAAAGCGGTCCATGGTGACGTCGATGAACGGCTTGGCGCGGTATCGCAACCCGGGAGGCAGCGGGAGGAACAGGACTTCGCGTGTGGTCTTGTCGAGCGAGTAGCGAATCGTGGAGTCGAAGACGCGTGCGCCGGCGACCGCGTACTTGGCGCCGGTCAGCAGGATGAAGCTGGCGCTGGTGATGAGACCGATTGGCAGCGTCAGCAGCGCGAAGGCGATGCCCAGCGAGCGGTGGATGCGGCTCGTCAGCGCGATCTGCACGAGGAAGCCGGCCAGCGACACGTAGAAGGTGATGCTGGCCAGGAATGCGGTGATGGCGTCAGCGTCACCTCCGGCGGCGTCAGCCCACATGTTCACCTGCAGATCGACGGTGGCCGCGCCCGCTGCGGCGAAGCCGACGACCAGCGCGAGGACGCGAAGATGACGCGACTCGACGAGCAGTCGAATCGCCTCGCGCGCGCCGACGCCGCGCTCTTCTTCCATCTCGGCGTGGGGCATCGTCGACTGTCGTCGGATGATCGCCGACACAATCCCGACGCAGGCCGTCAACACTACGGCGCTGACGAGCAGCAGGTTGTCCCGTCCGACTTCCTCGACTGTGATCGACGTGATCGCGGCGCCGAATGCACCGCCGAGCCCGGCGCCGCCGCCGATGAATCCGAAGAGACGCTTGGCCTGCCGCGCGTCGTATACATCGTTGGCAAAGGTCCAGAACTGGCTGATGAGGAAGATCCCGAGGAACATGCTCAGGAAGTTCAAGCCCACCGTCACCCACCAGGCTCCGGTGCGCAGCAGCGCCCAGAACACGACAAGCACCACGATGATGCCAGCCTGCGTGATCGGGATGACGTAGCGGCGGGGGAGCCGTCGCAGCGAGAGGCTGTACAGATGCATCAGCCCCGCAATCAGGAACCCCGCGACCAGCAGCACGTACGGATAGTTCTCGGAGCCGAGCTGATCGATGAACGTCGAGCGCGTGACCGGCTTGAGGATGTTGTGCGCCATCATCGCCAGGAACGAGTAGGCGAACATCAGCAGCGCGACGGTCGACTCGCCGTCGCGCACAACGACGACCCTCCTGAGCAGCCGTTCCCTCAGCGTGTCCATATCAGGTATGTCGCACGTCCCGCGCGTGCGAGCGACGCTATCGCGGTTGGTAGTCACGGTGCAACAGATGCTATAAACCGTGATCTCCGTGCGCTTGATTCTTGCGTCTGCCAGCCCTCGGCGCGCCGAGTTGCTCCGCGCCGCCGGCATCGAGGTCGACGTGCGCCCGGCCGATGTGGACGAATCGGTCAGCTCTGGCGAAGCCCCCGAGCCTTACGCCTCTCGAGTCGCCTTCGCCAAGGCGCGCGCGATCAGTCAGCAGGTGCCCGATCGGTTCGTGCTGGGTGCCGACACGGTGGTCGTCGTTGACGATCACATCCTCGGCAAGCCGACCGACTCGGCCGATGCCCGACAGATGCTGCGGCTGCTCTCGGGCCGTCGGCACGTCGTCATCACGGCTGTAGCCCTCATCCGTAGCGCTGGCCTACCCGGCGAGATCGTCGACCGAGGCATCGAACGCACGACTGTGGAGTTCGCGGCGTTGTCCAACGACGAAATCGACTGGTACGCCGCCACCAGCGAGCCGATGGACAAAGCCGGCGGATACGCGATTCAAGGCCTCGCCTCGCGCTTTGCGACCCGGATCGACGGGTCCTACTCGAACGTGGTAGGGCTGCCGGTGTCCCTTGTTTATGGGATGTGCAAGAAGGCTGGATTGTTGCTATCCTGACTCGTACCGCCTCAACACGGGAAGTCCTTTTATATGAGCCACAAAGCAGCAAAGATTGGCGCCACCTCGATCGTGCTCGTCGCCGCGTTCGGCATGCTGTTGTACTCGACGCTCGGCGAGAGCATGCAGTACTACAAGTACGTCGACGAGGTCATGGCTCAACCTGCGCAGTGGGAAGGCAAGAAACTGCAGGTGCACGGCAACGTCGTGCCTCATTCGATCGGCCGTAAGCGCGACTCCCGCGAGTACGTCTTCGACTTGCAGCGCAACGGGAAAGTCGTCCGCGCGTACTACAACGGCATCGTTCCGGACACGTTCAAGGACGACGCAGAGGTGGTGCTGACCGGTCACCTGACCACCAATGGGTTCATGGCCACGGACATGACCGCAAAGTGTCCGTCGAAATACGAAGCGGCGCCGCGCGTCGGCAGCACGCAGTAGGTCTGCCATGGCATCGCTGGGTTACTACCTTCTCCTCACCGCCTTCGTCGTCTGCGCCTATGCGGCCGCCATTTCTGTGGCCGGTGCTCGCCGGCGATCGCAGCGGCTGATCGAAAGCGGCCTCGGGGCGTTCTACCTGCTCACGGCGGTCATGGCCGTCGCCTCGTCCGTCATCATCTACGCCTTCGTCACGGGCGACTATTCGATCAAGTACGTCCAGCACTATTCGGATTCGACGCTCCCGTTCTTCTACCGCATTACCTCGTACTGGGGCGGTCTGGACGGCTCGATCATGTTCTGGGTGTTCCTGCTGTCGATCGTCGGGTCGACAGCCGTGTACGTGAATCGCGAGCGCCATCGCGAGCTGATTCCGTACGTCGTGGCGGTCATCTCCGTGGTGCAGATGTTCTTTCTGTTCCTGATGATCGTCCACAACAACCCGTTCGAGACCTACCTCACGCAGAGTCCTACCGACGGCGCCGGACTGAATCCCCTGCTCCAGAACTTCTACATGGTGATCCACCCGCCGACGATGTACTCGGGGTTCGTCGGGCTCACCGTGCCGTACGCGTTCGGCATGGCGGCGCTGATCACCGGCCATCTCGATGACTCGTGGCTGCGCGCGGTGCGCCGCTGGACGATGATCTCGTGGCTGCTGCTGTCAGTCGGACTCGGCCTCGGGATGATCTGGGCCTACGAGGAGCTTGGCTGGGGCGGCTACTGGATGTGGGATCCGGTTGAGAACGCCGGCTTGCTGCCGTGGTTCACGGCCACGGCATTCCTGCACTCAGTGATGGTGCAAGAGCGGCGCGGCATGCTGCGCGTGTGGAACGTGACGCTGGTGATTGTCACGTTCTTCCTCACGATCTTCGGCACGTTCATGACGCGATCGGGCGTCGTCCAGTCGGTGCACGCGTTCGGCGAAGACCCCGAGCTGGCCTGGATGTTCACCGCCTTCATGATCGCGATCGTCACGGTGAGCTTTGGCTTCGTGATCTACAGGCTGCCGTTGCTGCGCTCGCGCAACGAGCTCGACTCGTGGATGTCTCGCGAAGCGGCGTTCCTGGTGAACAACTGGATCCTCCTGTTCTCGGCGTTCTTCGTGCTCTTCGCAACGATGTTCCCGACGCTGAGCCAGGCGATTCGTCACGAGCGCATCACGGTGGCGACGACGTTCTACAACACGTGGATGCTGCCGATCGGCCTCACCATGTTGTTGCTCACCGGCATCGGCCCGCTGCTCGCGTGGCGCAAGTCGACTGTCGTGAACGTGCGGGATCAGTTCCTGATTCCGGCCGGCGTGGGTATCGTCGTCGGCGGTGCGGTGCTGGCGCTGGGCGTGCCGCTGTGGGCGTCGGGGTTGTGCTTCGCGTTCAGCGGCTTTGTTACCGGAACGATCGCTCAGGAGTTCTGGCGCGGCGCCAAGGTTCGTCAGTCCACCACAGGCACGGATCTCTTCACAGCGCTCGTTGGTCTGGTGGGTCGCAACAAGCGGCGCTACGGCGGATACATCGTTCACGTCGGCATCGTGCTGATCTTCCTCGGCTTCGCCGGCAACGGCATGAAGAAGGAGGAGAAGGTCAATCTCAAGCCGGGACAACAGGTGAAGGTGGGCGAGTTCACCGCTCGCTATGACTCTCTGAAAATCACCGAAGACTCGCGCAAGCAGATGGTCACCGCGCAGGTGACGCTGTTCCAGAACGGCCAGCAGCTATCGCTGATGTATCCGGCGAAGTGGTTCTTCCGCAAGCACGAGAACGAGCCGCCAACGACGGAAGTGTCCATCCGCCGCGGGATCGCGCAGGACGTCTATCTGGCGCTGTACACCTTCGATCCCGCCACGCAGGAAGCGGAGATCGGCGTGACGATCAATCCGCTCGTCAACTGGGTGTGGCTCGGGTTCGGCGTGATGGCGATCGGCATCGGCATCGCACTGTTGCCGGAAGCCGCGTTCAGCTTCGCGATGGCGCAGGTCCCGGCAGGCGCCGTCACCACCACGACGATCCTGCTGATCGCCTTCGTGCTGGCACCGATGGTCTCGCTCGCCCAGACGACGGTGCCGCCCATTCACCGTACTCAGCTCGAGCGCGATCTCGAGAACGAGATCATGTGCACCTGCGGCGGCTGTCGCCTCCCGGCGGGTACGTGCGGCATGATGAACTGCCACGGCAAGTCGTCGCAGCTGACGAAGCTGCACGGCTTGATCGAACAGGGGCTCGATCGCGACATGATTCTCGCGGCGTTCGTGAAGGACTTCGGCAGCGAAGATATCCTCGCGCGCCCGCGCGATCGCGGTTTCAATCGTCTGATCTGGTTGTTCCCCTACCTGGCGGCCGCGGGTGCGCTCGTCGGTGTCGTGTACACGGCCCGTCGCTGGGCACGTCCGGCAGCGACGCCTCCGCCGAGCGCCGACACAGGCATCGATCCCACGCTCGACGCGCGCCTGGACGATGAGCTCAGAAACCTCGACTGAGTCGACCGTCGCCGGGGCGGCCGACGCCGACGCACTTCAACCCTGGCAGCTGTTCACGCTGGCGGGCCTGATTGGGGCGACGCTGACGGTCTTCATGTCGCGCGGGCAGTCGCCGTCCGCGGTCATTCTGCTCAGCCTCACGATCTTCGCCGCGGCCTGGGTCGGTGTCGCGGCGCTGCGGACGTTCATGCCGCTGGCCGGTCGATTCATGCCTGGAAGCGCGCAACTGCTCGGCGGCCGCACGCGCGCAGCGCTCGAACGCGAGAAGACGCTCGTGCTGCGGTCGATCAAGGAGCTCGAGTTCGATCGCGCGATGGGCAAGGTGGCCGAGAAGGACTTCAACGAGATGAGCGCACGCCTGCGCACCCGCGCGGCAGGCTTGATGCGACAGCTCGATGCGGGTGCCGGATACCGCGAGCAGATCGAGAGAGAGATCGAAAAGCGGATTGGGAAGAGCGAGGTGACTCGCGGCCGTCCGGGTGCGGACCCCGGGTCTACAGACCCGGCCTACACGGTCTGTTCCGAGTGTCAAAGCAAGAACGATCTGGACGCGAGATTCTGCAAATCTTGCGGGGCCAGGATCGGGGCGGAATCATGACCCGCTTGGGCATCCGGATGGGCACTGTGCATTGGGCATTGAGCATTGCCATCGCGATGGCTCTGGCACACATCGCGTGGGCTCAGGACATGCCCGATCCGTCGCTGATCAACGGGCGCGCGATTCCGGCTGGCGATCTGCCGAACGGAACGGTCACCGTGCGTGTGGTGCGCGAGTCGATCGGCAACAACATGGCCGGCCAGCAAGTCCACGTCAAAGTGGGGCAGAACACCTTCACCGCGACGACCGACGCGCAAGGACGCGCCGAGTTCAAGAATCTGCCACGCGGGGGCGATGCGATCGCCGACGCGACCGTCGAAGGCGAGACGCTTCGCTCGCAGCCATTCAATGTGCCGACGTCCGGCGGCTTGCGCGTCATTCTCGTCGCCGGCATCGCCAAAGCCGCCGAGCGCAAGAAGCAGGAAGAAGCCGCGGCAGCCGCATCGCCGCCGGTCAAGGGCACCGTCGTCTTTGGGAACAACACGCGCACGCTCGTGCAGTTCAAGGACGACATGCTCGAGGTCTACTACATCCTCGAGATCATCAACAGCGCCCGCGCGCGCGTGGACATCGGCGGACCGCTGGTGCTGGAGCTGCCGAAAGCCGCGCTCGGTTCGTCGACGCTCGAAGGGTCGTCCCCAACCGCGACCGTCTCGAACGGACGTCTCGTGGTCACAGGGCCGTTCGCATCCGGTACGACGGCGGTGCAGGTGGGCTTCCGTCTTCGCTATAGCAGCGACTCGCTGACGCTGACGCAAACATGGCCGGCCGCGCTCCAGCGTGTGATCGTCGGCGTCGAGCGTGTGGACGGTGTGCGCGTCTCTTCGCCGCAGTTTGCCTCGACCAACGACGTACCCACGGGCGATGGCACGGTGTTCATACTCGGCAACGGACCGGCGTTGCCAGCAGGTAGCAAGACCGAGGTGAACCTGTCGGGGATGCCGTACCACAGTCGCACTCCGCGCTACGTCGCCCTGGGTCTCGCGCTCGCGATCGGCGGCCTTGGGGTCTGGCTCTCGACCACCGGACGCACGAGCCGCACCGAGGCGCGTGAATCGCTCGTGGCTCGGCGCAACACGCTTCTCGGTCAGCTCGCGCAGCTCGAATCGAAGCGGCGCGCGGGCACGGTCGATCCGGCGGCCTACGCCACTCGCCGCCAGCGTATCGTCAACGAGCTCGAACGGATCTACGGTGAGCTCGACGAAGCCGGCACCGGCCCCGAAGGAGGCGGTGAGGGCGTCGCGGCGTGAGCGCGGTCGCGAGCACGGCAGCGTGACGTTCGATCGCGTCTCGGTCGACGACGTCTCTCGACATTTCGGCCGCCGGCGCGCCGTCTCGCGCGTCACCTTCACGGTCGCACGCGGACAGATCCTCGGTCTCCTCGGACCGAACGGAGCAGGGAAGTCGACGCTGCTGGCCATGCTCGGCACGCTGCTTCGGCCGACGAGTGGATCGATCCGATTCGGCGCGCTCGATGTCACAACGGGGAGCGAAGCCCTTCGCGCCCTGATCGGAGTGCTCGGTCACGATCTCTTTCTCTATCCCGAACTGACGGCGCGCGAGAATCTCACGTTCTTCGCCTCGTTGTACGGCATCGCCGATGCGCCCGGTGTCGCCAGCGGAGCTCTCGAGCGAGCGGCGCTGATCGATCGCGCGGACGATCTGGTCTCGAGCTTCTCGCGCGGCATGCGGCAACGGGTTGCACTCGAGCGAGCATTGATCCATCAGCCGCGACTCGTGCTCCTGGACGAACCGTTCACCGGACTCGACGATGCATCGACGGCGGCGCTGGTGACGCGCTTGAAGCGGTTGCGTGAGGAAGGCGCGATCGTGGTGCTCGCCACGCACGATCTCGATCTCGCCGAAGGACTCCTAGACGAGGCAGTGTTTCTGCGCGATGGGCGCATGGTGCATTCGATGACGCGGCCCGATGCATTGCGATCGACGTATCGCTCGGTCATGACAGGGCAACCATGATCCGTCTCGCCTGGCTGATCCTGCGCAAGGATCTGACCGTCGAGGTGCGCAGCGGCGAGATCGCGTATACGACGCTGTTCTTCGCCGTGACGTGTGTTCTCGTATTCGCCTTTGCGCTCGTACGCGAAGGACGGCCGCCGGAGGATGGCGCGGCCGGCATTCTGTGGATTGCGATCGCGTTTGCCGGCAATCTCGCGCTCGGTCGCGCATTCGAGCGCGAGCGGCAAGCCGAGACGTTGCGCGCGCTGCTGCTGGCGCCGACGCCGCGGCCTGCGGTGTATCTCGGCAAGCTGCTTGGCATCGTCGTGCTGCTGGCAGGGACTGAGGCGATCCTCGTGCCGCTGATCGCGCTGCTGTTCCAAGCGCAGCTGCTGGCCCATCCCTTCTGGCTGAGCGCGATTCTGGCCGCGGGCACGATTGGCTTTGCCGCGGTGGGGACGCTGTTCGCCGCGATGCTCGTGCGGGCACGAAGCCGCGATGTGCTGCTGCCGGTGCTGTTGTATCCGATCACCGTTCCGGTCATCATTGCCGGAGTACGGGGCACGGCGGCCCTCCTGCAGCCTCAGTTCGAGGGCGACATCGTGCGATTCTGGTTTGCGTTGTTGATCGCGTTCGATGCCGTGTTCGTGACCTTGTCGTTGTGGACGTTTGAATCGGTGATGACCGACTGATGCCGAAATGGTTCCTACGTGCAGCCGTTGTGTGCGCGGTGATGTTCGTGCTATCGCCGTTCGTGATCGCGAACGCGGATTACGAGTCGACGATGGGGCTGGTGCAGAAGATCTTCTACTACCACATGCCATCGGCGTGGATGTTCCTGGTGGCGGGGATCGTCTGCGGCGTGGCAAGCGTACGCTTCCTCATCAGCGGCGATCCCCGCCACGATCGCACGGCGTGGGCGGCGGCAGAGATGGCGGTGATCTTCGGCGTCGTCACGCTGGTCACCGGACCGCTGTGGGCGCGGCGGGCATGGGGCACCTACTGGGTGTGGGACGCGCGAACTACGTCGAGTCTCGTGCAGTGGATGGTGGCGTGGGCGTATCTGATTCTGCGGCGCTATGGCGGGCCGGGCTCGGACAAGCTCGCCGCTGGCCTGGCGCTCTTCGGCGTTGCCAACGTGGGCTTCATCTACATCTCGGTGAACTACTGGCGCACGATTCACCCGGCCACGACCGTGGTGCCGAAGCTGCCGTTCACGATGGGCTTCCCGTTGTGGTATTGCGTGGCGTCGTTCACGCTGCTGTTCGTGCTGCTGCTGAAGATGCGCATCCGCCTCGAAGAGCAGCGCGCCACGCTCGATTCGCTCTATCTTTCTCTGGACGAACAACACTGATGTCTCTGTCGATGCGTACGCTAGCCGCCGTTGTTCTTACGGTGTTCTGTGTATCGGTGCCACTCGGGGCGCAGGTGCCGCAGCCTTCGGGTCAGGCGCCGAAGAATCAGGGCGAGTACGTCCCGATCGAACAGCTGCCGCCACAAGATCAACTTCCGGCCGCGCCGCTGCTCATCGCCGCGTACTCATTCGTGCTGATCGTGTTCTTCGCCTACGTGCTGTCGCTCTCGCGCCGACTGACCAGCGTGCAGCGCGACGTCGATCGCCTCGGCGCGACGCTCAAGCAAAGCAGTAAACCCTGATGCCCACCGCCGCGCACTTCATCTACATCCCGGGTGTTCTGCTGGTCGGGATCGTGATCGGCTGGATCCTCGGTTCCCGCGCCGCCGCCGATGCCTACGCCGCGCAGCTTCGCAAGATGAAGGGATCAACTCCCGGCTCTCAATCCCCGACTCCCAAGTAAGAGAGCTCTGACACGTGTAGCGACACTGTGGGCCGGCCTGTTCTGTAGGCCCGACATGATCTTCGACGAGAACAGGCCCGGCCTACACCGCCCGCTAATAGGCGTTCGATCTACGAGCCGATGGCCAGTGATCTATCTGCCGATGGCCAGACGTTGGGCGAGGACTTCGGGGAGGCCGGCATCGATGATCTTCTGCTGCGCGGTGGCGACGTCGTAGGTGATGCGCAGGACGGTCAGCGCCGCGGCGTCGGTGTCGAGCAGGCCGAACGCGGCGCGGGGATCGCCGTCGCGCGGCTGGCCGACGGCTCCGCAGTTGACCAGGTATCTCTTGCCCTCCTCGAGCGACAGGCGGAAGCGCGCGCCGCGCGGCGGGCCGATCGCTTTCAGGTCGCCCTCGTAGCAGAACGCGGCAGGGACGTGAGTGTGGCCGAAGAGACAGAGCGGCCGCGTGGTCACGCTGATCGCTCGGCGCGCGTCGAGGTCGTCGAAGATGTAGACGTCTTCGTCGAATGGCGAGCCGTGGCAGATCTCGACGAGGTCGTCGATCTCCACCGGCCCGGCCTGAACCGCCGCCAGCCACGTACGGTTCTCGGGTGTCAGCGCCGAAGCGGTCCATGCGATGGCGTGCCGGGCGAGATGGTTGAAGCTTTCGACGGTGTCGATCCCGGCGCCGACCTTGTCGTGATTGCCGCGGATGATCGTCGCGACCGGCAGCGCGCGCATGCGATCGATCACCGCGTTGGGATCGGCGCCATAGCCGACGAGATCACCGAGCACGAGCACGCGATCGACCTCGCCGGCCGCGGAGAGCGTTGCCTCGAGCGCCTCGAGGTTGGCGTGAATGTCGCTGACGATCAGGTAACGCATCAGTATTCGATCCAGGCCAACACGCGCTCGACCACTTCAGCCACCGGGCCGCTGGCGTCGACGCGCACGTGCGCATGTGCATATGCGAGTTGGCGCCGCGCGTATAGCTGCTCCAAGTGTGTACGATCGGCCGCCAGCGGGCGACGTCCGTCGGCCGGCACTCGCTCGATCACGTGCGTGATCGGGACATCGAGCCAGGCCACCGTGCCGTCGGCCAGCATCACCGCGCGATTATCGGCTTCGGCAAATGTGCCGCCGCCGGTGGCGACGATGATATGCCGTTCGGGGAGTAATTCGGTCAGCATCTGCCGTTCCAGTTGACGGAAATACGGCTCTCCCTGCTGAGAGAAAATCCCCGCCACCGTGCGGCGCTCGCGCGCTTCAATCCGCTCGTCGAGATCCTCGACACGCCATCCGATGACACGCCCGAGCGCCCGCGCGATCGTCGTCTTGCCGGCGCCCATGAACCCGACCAGATAGATCTTGTCGGTGTTCACTTCAGCCGCGAAGCGACTCGAGCACCGAGAAGAACGCGGGATACGAGACCGCCGCTGCTCCCGCGTCCTCGATTGTCGTCGGCCCGCTCGCCCCGAGGGCGGCCACCGCGAACGCCATCGCCAACCGATGATCGTTGCGCGCGTGCACGTCGCCGCCGCGTAGCCTATTGCGTCCGTCGACGTGGAAGCCGTCGGGCAGCTCGTCGATCGTCGCGCCCATTCTCCTGAACCCGTCCGCGAGCGCCGAGATGCGGTCGCTCTCCTTGACGCGCAGCTCCGCGGCGCCAGTGACGAGCAACTCGCCGCCATGCGTAGCCAGCGCGGCGAGCACGGGTAGTTCATCAATGACACCCGGCACTTCCTCGGGCGTAATGACCACCGACCCGACTCCGCGATGGCGCACGACGATCGTGCCCATGGGCTCGCCGCGGACAGCGCCATCGTCGTCGAGCGCAACCTCGGCGCCGAACCGGCGAAGGATGTCGATGATGCCGGTTCGGGTCGGGTTCAGGCCTACGTGATCTATAACGATCTCCGACCCCGAAAGCGAAGCGGCGGCACACATCCAAAAGGCGGCCGATGAGATGTCGCCGGGAACGTCCAGCGCTTGCCCGATGAGCCGCTGCCCTCCGGCGACTGACACCGCGTGCGTCTCGCGCGTGACAGTTGCTCCGAACGCTTCGAACGCTCGCTCCGTATGGTCCCGTGTGGTCAGGGTTTCGTGGACGCGTGTGATCCCCGATGCATGCAGGCCGGCAAGCAGGATGGCGCTCTTGACCTGCGCGCTGGGCACCTCCGGCGTGAAATCGAGTGGCTGAAGATCGGTGGTGCCCGTGATGGTCAGGGGCGGGCGGTCCTCGATCGACTGAATGCGGGCGCCCATGCGCTCGAGCGGTGCGATGACGCGACGCATCGGGCGGCGACGCAGCGAATCGTCGCCGCTGACCGTCGTGCTGAACGGCTGCGCGGCGAGGATGCCGGCCAACATGCGCATGGTGCTGCCGGAATTTCCGGCATCGAGCACGTCCGAAGGAGCGAGCAACCCGCGGATGCCGCGGCCCGTGACTGTCAGCTGCAGACCATCAGCATCCTGTCCGGTACGAGCGATGCCCACGCCGAGCCCGCGGAGGCACGCCAGCGTCGACGCACAGTCGCCGCCGGTCGAATAGCCTCGGATCGTGGATGTCCCCTGCGCGAGCGATGCGAGCATCGCGTATCGATGGGAGATCGACTTGTCGCCGGGCGGCTGGACGTGCCCCTGCACGCCGCCGGGCGCGGGATGTACGATAACGGTTTGCGATGAGGGCATCATCGAACTATAACAGGTGGGCGTCCGCGTTCGCGGCGGGGAAGACCGGCGATGGTTGCAGCGTGGTCTGTCGCGTGTGACACGGAGGTGTGGGAGGTGCGAATGCGGCGCGTGGCATGGATCGCCTTGGGGACCGTGTGTGTCATGCTTGGCGGCGTCGCCCTGCGTGCGCAGCAGCCGTTCGTATTCTTCGCGAGCATCATCGACGGTTCCGGCGCACCGGTGGCGTCGTTGGCGCCTGATGATGTGAAGGTGGTCGAGAACGGAGTCGAGGGGACGATCGCGAAGATCGAACCGATCGACTGGCCGATCAACGTGCAGCTACTCGTCGACAACGGCGCCGGCTTGGGCGAGGCGCTCGTGCAGATCCGCAACGGCTTGAAGGGCCTGGTGATGGCGATGCCCGACGGCATCGAGATGTCGCTGATCACGAC
>Ga0075433_10002497_pt1 | contig 13996 bp, 13 predicted proteins | sample RhiMethybrSRZTD2_FD_75299 | JGI IMG/M metagenome (GOLD analysis project Ga0075433, IMG submission 75299) | Populus rhizosphere microbial communities from Tennessee, USA - Rhizosphere MetaG P. TD hybrid SRZTD2 | ecosystem: Host-associated > Plants > Roots > Rhizosphere > Soil | place: USA... | reverse complement strand
GCGCGCCACGCGAGATCAAACCGCTTTTGGCCGGGAAAAGCCGGAACGATGACGTTAGAGCAGTCGAAAATCAGTCGCTTCCCCGAAACTTCCTGCACGCGGCCGCGTTGGAATTTCATCATCCGCGCAATGGGGAAGTGGTTTCCCATTCCGCCCCGCTGCCGCCCGAACTGGAAGCTTTTCTGGCAAGCCTGTAGAGAATCCGGCTCTTCAGAGCGGCTATAATGAGGGCTGGATGAACCTGCGTAGTATTTTTCTGGCTGCATTCGTGACCTGCTGGGGATTGTCTTTCGCGCAGAACGCGCAGACCCCTCCGCCCAGTCAACAACCGGCACCACCTCCGGCAGCGCAAGCCGCAAGCTCGAACGGACAACCGGCGTCTTCTAACTCGGCTGACCAACCGGGCGCGCCACGCGACGACGAATTCATTTACCGCGTCCCCGTCAACGAAGTGAATGTGGTCTTCACCGTGACCGACAAGCACGGCCGCTATGTGAAGGACCTCAAGAAAGAGGACTTCAAGGTCATCGACGACGCGAAGCCGGCCGACGAAATCAAAGACTTCCGCAACCAAACAGATCTCCCGCTCCAGGTCGGGTTGCTGGTCGACGCGAGCAACTCGGTGCGCGACCGCTTCAAGTTCGAGCAGGAATCGGCCATCGAATTTCTGAACCAGACCATTCGCCCGAAATATGACCGTGCTTTTATCGTCGGTTTCGATGTGACCCCCGAGGTTACGCAGGATTTCACCGACAATACCGAGTCCCTTTCCCGTGGTGTGCGTGCCTTGCGGCCAGGCGGTGGCACTGCGATGTTTGATGCGCTCTACTTCTCGTGCCGCGACAAGCTCATGAAATCTCCACGCTCTGGGCCCGTGCGTCGCGCGATCATTCTGCTGAGCGACGGCGACGACAACCAGAGCCACGTGACCCGCGAAGAAGCGATCGAGATGGCGCAGCGTGCCGAGGTGATCGTTTACACCATCAGCACGAACATTTCCGGCACGAAAGGTAAGGGCGATAAGGTGCTGGAGCGCATTGCTGACGCGACGGGTGGACACGCCTTCTTCCCGTTCCAGATCCGCGAAGTGGCCGACGCTTTCGCCGAAATTCAGGACGAACTGCGCAGCCAATACGCCCTCTCCTACAAGCCCGCGGATTTCAAGCAGGACGGCCGGTATCGCACTATCGAGATTCTGGCCATGGACCGTAAGAACCTGCACGTCCGCTCGCGCCGCGGATACTTTGCTCCGTCAGCCCGGTAGCCCTCCATGGCTGGCTATTCTGGAACCCCACTTCCGAAGAAGCTCGGCATCAAAGAACAGTTTCGAATTGCGTTCGTCGATCTGCCCGTGGAGGTCAAGCAGGAGCTCGCCGTCTCGATTTCTACCTGCACGCTTGTCAAAGACGGCCAAGGCCGGCTCGATTTCGCAATGCTCTTCGTCAAGACCCAGACGCAGCTGAAGAAGTTCTTTCCACGTTTTGCCGGCCGCCTCACTCCTGCCGGCATGCTTTGGATCTCTTGGCCCAAGAAGACCTCAGGGGTGGCGACTGACATGAACGAAAACGACGTCCGCCGGATCGGTCTTGAGGCCGGACTCGTTGATGTAAAAGTGTGTGCCGTAAACGACGTCTGGTCCGGCCTGAAATTCGTAATCCGCACGAAAGACCGCAAGTCTTAAATCTTAGGTGTCAGGTGTCAGTTCTCAGGTGTAAATGCAGTAGCCGCGAAACTGCGCAGCCGTCAATGATGGAGCGACGGGCGTCCCCCCCTCGGCGCGCGGTGCCCGCAGACCTACGTTTCGCTCGCGAAGTCAGCACGATTGATCATGCTGCCGGTGCCCCGGGTTCGCGTCCGTTCTTTGGACGCTAACCCGGGTCAGTCACGCCCAGGCGCAGCAGAAAATCCAATCCACCCAAGCGAAAAAAGAACGCGTTCCGGCTCACGCTTTCGTGCTACGTTGGCACCAGTCGTCATCCAGCCGTTCTGTGAGATCAAGATGAAGTTCTGCCCCAATTACTCCTGCGTCGCGTACGGACGCGTCACCTACACCCAAGCCACGCGCTGCGCATTCTGTCGATGGGACCTGAAACCGCCTCGCCTGAAGAGTGAAACCTTGATTGAGCAACAAGTGCGTCCCGAGCCCGCGCCGGAGCACTCAATTTCCCCATCGAAGTCGAGTCCGTCCACACGTATGCGATTGAAGGCTAATCTCCTACCACATACCGCGTAACTCCGTCATCTGGCACTGCGGTAACTTGTGGGCCTGACTGCGCCCGGCCTACCATTTTCCGCATGTTCTCGGACCCGTTTCGCCCCAACTCGACGCCGCAATCGAACGTCGAGATCAAGCCGACGGACGAGGACGTCGTCCGGGCACTCTTCGAGATCGAACAGGCTTCGACCGTACCGCCGCCGGTGGATTCGCCGCTGGTTCTGGTGGACGATCAGCCGGTCGGGCCCGCCAGGAATTCGTGGTTTTGGGGAACACTGGCTCTTCTGCTGGTCATGGTTCTGGCGGCGACGTCTGCCCAGCGATGGCTCGGCACTTCCGGAACAAAGCAATCCTCCCGGCCAGCTAGTGCGCTCAAAGTGAACGCTGCCACTCAGACGTCGGCTGAGCAGTTGTTGGGAAAATTGGCCGCCATTGAGTCAGGCGCCGCTGACCGCGTACTCGACCAGTCCGCATCCTGGACAGGTAAAACCCATCGCACGCCGAAAGCGGATCAGTCGATTCTCATCGCCTTGAACCTGCCGGATTTGCACGCGCGCGAGGGTGCTCTCGCGGCCGAGTTGGCTTTAGAGGGCGTTCCCCAGAGCGACGTCGGTCTCAACATGCTGAAAGAAGCTTTGGCCGATCCCAGCCAGCGTGCCTGGGCGCTTTGGATGATGGGGGCCCTGGGAAATCGTGGTGTCGATCCCGTTCACACGGCAAAAATTCTCGAGTCCTACCTGACGGATTCTGACGTGAACGTTCGCGCCTCCGCCGTCAACGGCCTGGCATTGCTCGCGACCGATGAAACCATCCCGCCGGTGCTGGATCGTTTTCGCAACGATCCCTCTCCCGTGGTGCAGGAGCGTGCCGCGTGCGGGCTCGCTGAATCCGGGATGTACACACGCGAGCAACGCTTGACGGCCGCCGCCAGCATGGTGGGGTGGCTGGACGATCCGCTGCTTACGCCCCAGCAGAAAGTCTGGTCTTTCCAGGCATTGCACGACATCTCTGGCGAAGACCACGGCACGGATTCTGCTGCCTGGCGCGCTTGGTATGAGAGCAAGCGCTGACCTGTGTTTCTCCGAACTTTGGATACGATCATAGGCCCGAGCGTCATCATTTTCCCATAATGGAATAGCCACAAGATAACATGCATCGTTTAAGTGGGCTCAGGCCCCGCACGTCTGCTATTCAGACGCCCAAACCATAGGTAAGCTCTCGATCGTCGATCTACGGGCTCCGGAACGCAAGGAATGGGGCTTCCACGCGGAGGTTGCAGGTCTGTTTTTTGTCGTAAAAATCGCACGAACGGATTTTCAATAACTTAGCTGTAAGTGAAACATGGAATCGATGCAAGACAAGAATCGTGCTAACTTCGACGAGAGTAGCGTAATTCCGGGGCGCTGCGCGCCGACGGGCGGGGACGCCCGTCGCTCCATCGTAGTGGCTGTGCAGTTTGAGACCCGACACGCGAGACCTGACACCTGAGACCTGACACCTGAGACCTACTGCCCCACCCCATTCATTCGTGCCAGCGATTCCCTCTGCCGGCCCTCAGCGTCAAAGTTCTCCAACGACAGCCACCGTTCAAAGTTGGCCTTGCGTACCGGCCACTCCGAATCCAGCATCACGTACCATGCAGTATCGCGATTTCGGCCCTTGATGATCATGTGCTGGCGGAAGATACCCTCAAACGTAAATCCCAAGCGCAGAGCTGCACGGCGCGAGAGTTCGTTCAGGGCGTCGCATTTCCACTCGTAGCGGCGGTAGCCGAGGTCCTCAAACACATGCCGCGCCATCAGGTACATCGCTTCGGTTGCGCCGCGTGTTCTCTGCAACAACGAAGTGAACAGAATGCTGCCGACCTCAATGCAGCGATGCGCCGGCTCGATCCGCATGTAGGACGCGAATCCCGTGGCCAGGCCTGATCTTCGATCGAGAATGCTGAAAAATAAAGGGTCTTTGGTGGATGCCATCTGGCGAAGCCGCGTGTCGAAGCTGGAGCGATCCGGGTAGGGCCCATCGAACAAATAGCGCCACAGCTGTTCCCGATCCTCGCCGTGGCTGTTCTCGTAGAGAGCCTTGCCATGTGCTGCGGGATCAAGCGGAACCAGAGTGACGCAATTTCCTGCGAGGGTAATGGGCTGAGGCGGCCGCGCAGGGGAAGAGTCCACGGGCTCGCCGATCTGTGGAGTGGCCGCGTTTGAAACCGTCATGAGTGGAATTCCTGCCGACCAGCGTAACATTCTGGGGCGTAGGCATCTGCGGTTCTTGGGAGATCGGGGCCTCGCAACGCCAATGCGCGGCAAATTGGCAGATATCGGGACTCGCTGAAAGCACAGGCAAAGTGAAGCAAGGATGTGGTGAGTTGCCGCTGCGCGACGCTACCGGCGTGGACGCCCGTCGCTCCAAATGCTTAGTCCGATTTGTGTGCGATGGCGTAATATCCGCTGCGCGTCTGCACTTTGTAGCTTTGCTTGGAGCGAACTTCAATCTTGCGGAAACTACCATCCTGGGCACTGTTGGTGGGAGTGTAGCCGAGGTTGTACTGGCTGAGCAGCTCGTTGGCGATCTGATCGAAGGCTTCCTTCAGTTTTTCCATCTTGTTGCCGACTTCAATCACTCGCCCGCCGGTCTCGCCCGCGAGCTTTTTCATTTCTGAATCACCGGAGTAGCCGAAACCGTAAAAGCCGCGGTCGGCGATCAGAATCACGTAGCAGATGGAATCGGATTTCTGCGCCGCTTCGATGGCGTCCTTAATGCGCAGTTGGGAGCCCTGATCCTCGCCATCCGTGAGCAGAATCATAGCTTTACGCCCGACCTCGTGAGCCAGTTGATCGTGGGCGGCGAGGTAAACCGCGTCATACAGCAAAGTTCCGCGAGGTGTGCCGGTGGGAATTGGGCCACCGCCAAGTCCGGGTAGGGAACCGCCGCCCCCACCGGTGTTGACCCTTGCCTTGTTGAGTGCTGCTTTCAAACGATGGACGTCGTTCGTAAAGTCCTGCAAGAGATCGACGTTCACGTCGAAGTCGATCACGAAGGCTTCGTCTTTTTCGCGCAAGATCTGGCTGAGAAACGCGCCACCGACTTCTTTTTCCATTTCCAGCACGCGCATCTGGCTGCCGCTGGAATCGATCAGGATCCCCAATGTCAATGGGAGATTACTTTCCGCGGTGAAGTACTTGATAGTCTGTGGTTTGCCGTCTTCGAAGATTTCGAAATCTTCTTTTTTCTGGTTGGGAATCAGCGCGCCCTTTTTGTCCTTTACATTAAAAAACAGTTGCACCACATTGACCTGAACCTTCAAGGTCTCCATCGACTGGTCCTGATCGGCGGGTGCCTGGCTCTGCTGCGCGGCCAGAAGGACAGTACACGCCACCGTCAAAATCAACAGGTGCACAGGCGCTTTTGGTATGGAATGATTCACTGAAGGATTCTGCTAGTCTAATCCTGTAAGGTTAAATGCACCAACCCATTGGGTTGGAGCATCCCAATGGATGTACGGTTGCCTGCCGCCAGGAGAATAAGGCTTTGAGTCTGCTGATTCCGCGCAGTTTTCGGCTTGGGGCGCTGCTTTTCGCGGCTTCGCTCACACTTTCTGGCGCGGTCGCGCACGATCCACAACAGAATCAGCAGAGTCCGCAGGATATTCCAGATGCGCCGTCGGCCACCCGGCCGGTGCAGACGTTTCCCACAAACCTTCCGCCCGCCAGGCCAGAAGCGCCGCCGGAACAGCCGGCTCCCAAGAGCAATCCCGACGAGTCAGACTCGGGAGCACCTCCACCCATGCCTGCGGTAAAAACCGTTCCCGCCGGGAGCGTTCCCACCGAAGGTGTTAACTCACGCGACGATCTCTACACGATTACCGTCAGTACCAATCTCGTACTGGTGCCGGTCACAGTGAAGGATGATTCCGGGCATTTGGTGGATGGGCTTCTGCCCAGGGACTTTTCGGTTTTTGAAGATGGACGAAAGCAGTCGCTGAAATTCTTTACCAGTGATCCTTTCCCACTGTCGGCTGCGATTGTTCTCGACACTGGGATGCCCGACGTGGCCCTGCAGAAAGTCAATCAGACGTACACCGCGCTCTCGGGAGCATTCAGTCCTTATGACGAAGTGTCGCTCTACACCTACAGTTCCACCGTCAGCCAGGTGACCGGCTTCTCTAAAGTCGGAGATAAACTGACGGCAGTTTTGAACCAGATGAAGCTGGAGCGGGGCCGCAACAACGGAGTTCCGGTTATGAACGGCCCTCTCGGGCCGCAGGGGCCAACCGTGAATGGGATTCCGGTGGAACGTCCCGGAGCTCAGCCCAATATTTCGCCGCCGAAAGAGGTGCGGGTTCTGAATGATGCGATTCTTAGGGCTGCGTTGGATCTCAGCAAACGCGATCGTGCACGCCGCAAGATCCTCTTCGTGATCAGTGACGGACGCGAATACGGCAGTCGCGTATCGTACAGCGACGTTTTGAAAGTTCTGCTGTCGCGCGACATCACGGTTTATGCGATTGGCGTTGAGAGCGCTGCGGTGCCGATTTACAGCAAGCTGCAAAAAATCCATCTTCCGCACTATGGGTATGGAGATATCCTTCCCAGATATGCCGGAGCCACCGGCGGCGAAGTCTTTTCCGAGTTCAATCGCGACAACATTGAAGTTGCCTACGCCCGAGCGACGGGAGACGCTCGCAACCAGTACACCCTCGGCTATACGACGCGAGCGACGCCCAGCAGCGCGTATCGGGACATCGAAGTGAAAGTCGCGCGCGTGGGCTTGAAAGTGAACGCGCGAGCTGGGTACTATCCGCTGCCGCCGGGGAAATGAGATAAAACGCACACAGAAGTGGCGGCGCCCCACCCCGTCCCTGCACAGTAACCGCCGTAACCTGCGGTAATAACAGGGGATATGGTATAAAGGCCTGCAGTACTCCAAGGGATATTTTTGTGCGTTGGCAGTCCGGTGGGTCGGAGTGCCTCCAGCAGCAGGTCCATTTCGAGGGAAGTCTTTGAGTTTCATCAACTTTGCAGCTCGCGAGATCAACTGCAAGATCGTGTATTACGGTGCCGGATTAGGCGGCAAAACCACGAATCTGCAGCATATCTACCAGAAAACCGCCGAGCAGCAGAAAGGCAAGATGATCTCGCTCGCCACCGAGACCGAGCGAACGTTGTTCTTCGACTTCCTGCCACTCGACTTGGGTTCTGTGCGCGGCTTCAAGACCCGCATTCACCTCTACACCGTTCCCGGCCAGGTCTTCTACGACGCCAGCCGCAAGCTGATTCTGCGAGGCGTGGATGGAATCGTGTTCGTGGCCGATTCTCAGGAAGAGCGTATGGACGCCAACGTCGAAGCGCTCGACAACCTGATGGACAATTTGAAAGAACACGGCTACGACTTCTTCAAGATTCCTTATGTACTGCAACTGAATAAGCGGGACTTGCCCAACGTTTTGCCTGTTGAGGCGCTATCCAAAGAGCTTCGCCGGAAGAACGAACCCATCATTGAAGCGATTGCCTTTCAAGGCCCCGGAGTGTTTGAAACGCTGAAAGAAATCGCGCGTCAGGTGCTGACCGAACTGAAGCAGGGCGGGTAAGGGCTACAATCGCGGATCAACCGGTTCGCTCTCCAGCCTCAGTACAACGTAGACACACTCGTGAACGCGGCGGAGTTCCAAGGTCTCCCCGAATGGGCACCCTCGCGGCGCCAAGATCGACGCTACCGTGGAATCCCACTTTCAAGAAACGAAACGTGGTGCACCCCTTGTCTTGCGCCCGCCGTCGAAATCACTAATGGCGGACCAACGAAAATCGAAGCCTGACGATAGGTACCAGGCTTCATGTGAAGCCGCCGGTTTCGCTGAATCGCGAGCGTTGACCCGCCTTTGGCTTTATGAATCTTCCCGAGACCTTGAAGCTCGAGTGTCATCGACGGTCCCGTCTTAACCACGGACACAGAACCCAGAAAGTTTCCCGCGATGTCATAGGCGGAAAGAATAGTCGTATTCAAGCTTCCGCCGAACTGATCGGTCGAGATGGCCGAGTGATCGGTTACCCACGGGAAAGCATTGTTCAGAGGGTTGATAAATGTGAAAATCACCGCCGACCCGTAGTCGATGGAGCCATTGGCGCTGATATGCAGGCAGACAATACTCCTGGGACTTTGAAAATCGGCTAACGGCGGCGGCCGTGTACGCCAACCGGGGCCACGACTTTCAAATGCGATCCCTTCGGACGCCGCATCCAGCAGTCCAGCCCGCTCGGCACCATGAACTACCTCTATGATGGGCGGACCATCATTGAGGAGGTGGAGGGCTCAGGTAATGTTCTTACTCGATATTCGGACGAGCCAAGATGGGACGGTCCGCTGTCCCTGCTGCGCGGTGGAGTGATTTCGTACTATGAGCAGGACGGACTCAACTCGGTTGCATCGCTGACGAATTCCAGTGGGGCACTTGCCCAGTCCTATACTTACGACGCCTACGGCCAGATCATGTCCTCCACCGGCACGCTCACTAATCCGTTCCGAGAATGTTGGGACAGACGGGACGTTCACCGATTTGTGATTGACTGACTGACTGACTGACTGACGGGGCGAAATAAGTAGGGTACGTCCGGAGTCCCGAGTTTCCTCGCCCTCGTGCTGACCCTTTTTCCCGCGCAACTAACCCCACGGGCGTGAAATGCTCTACAATCGTCGGGTTTCTAGCGCTGGCTGGAACGAAAAAATCAGGATTCATAGGGAGCGTTCGGTGATACCGGGCGCCGTGGTGTGGGGATTGGAGTTCGACGGTGAAGACGATCAGAGGTCCAGCCATCTTTCTCGCCCAGTTTGCCGGCGACGCTGCTCCTTTTAATCGTCTGGATACCATTTCAAAGTGGGCTGCAGCTCTTGGCTACAAGGGTGTGCAGATTCCTTCATGGGACGGTGGTCTGTTCGACCTGAAGCGCGCAGCGGAGAGCCGCACATATTGCGATGAAATAAGAGCCACGTTGGCCGGAAACGGCGTGGAATTGACGGAGCTTTCGACTCATCTTCAAGGCCAGCTGGTCGCTGTTCATCCCGCGTATGACTCGATGTTCGACGGGTTCGCGGCTGAGTCCGTTCGAAACAACCCTCAGGCGCGACAGGCGTGGGCGGTAGAACAGCTCCGGCTGGCGGCGAAAGCGTCGGCGAATCTCGGAGTCAAAGCGCATGTGACATTTTCCGGAGCTTTAGCCTGGCCCTATGTCTATCCGTGGCCGCAGCGTCCGCCAGGATTGATCGAAACGGCCTTTGATGAACTGGCGAAACGATGGAAGCCCATCCTGGATGCGTTTGATGAGGCGGGAGTCGATCTCTGTTTCGAATTGCACCCGGGCGAGGATCTACACGACGGCGTAACGTTCGATATGTTCCTCGATCGCGTCGGAGGACACCCGCGCTGTAACATCCTGTTCGACCCGAGTCACTTCGTGCTGCAGCAGCTCGACTACCTGACCTTCATTGATCTCTATCACTCGAGGATCAAGATGTTCCACGTGAAGGACGCGGAATTCCGGCCCAGCGGACGGCAGGGAGTTTACGGTGGGTACCAGCCCTGGATTTCGCGCGCAGGCCGCTTCCGTTCCCTGGGGGATGGGCAGGTTGACTTCCCCGCGATCTTCACGAAACTCTCGCAGTATGACTTCGACGGGTGGGCAGTTCTCGAGTGGGAGTGCTGTATCAAGAGTGGTGAACAAGGGGCGAGGGAGGGTGCGCCGTTCATTGCGCGTCACATCATTCAAACCGCAGAGCGCGCTTTTGATGATTTTGCGCAATCGGGCGCGGACAGGAATGCAAATCGCAGGTTGCTCGGTCTTCGAGATCGGTAAGGAATATTCGAATGGCGATTGAATCAGCGAAGCAAAACGAGTTCCGGCGCTTGCGTCTCGGCATGGTGGGAGGCGGGCCTGGCGCTTTTATCGGCGCTGTGCATCGCATCGCGGCGCGTCTGGATGACCGCTACGAGTTGGTGGCAGCGGCTCTAAGTTCGAACGCGGAACGAAGTCTCACGGGCGCGAGAGAATTGGGCATTCCGCGCGCTTATCGAAGCTTCGAGGAAATGGCCAATGCGGAGTCGCAGCGAGCGGACGGCATTGAGGTGGTGTCGATTGTTACGCCTAATCATCTACACTACGCCCCGGCGAAGGCCTTCCTCGAAGCCGGCATCGATGTGATCTGCGACAAACCCCTGACCACGTCGGTGGCCGACGCGCTCGATCTTGCCGAGTCCGTGAAGCGCACCGGCCGGGTATTTGGTCTCACTCACAACTACACGGGCCATCCGATGGTTCGCCAGGCTCGCGAGATGATACTGGGAAACGAACTGGGTCCTCTGCGGGTGATTCAGGTTGAGTATCCGCAGGATTGGTTGTCTACGCCGCTGGAGAAGACGGGACAAAAGCAGGCCGAATGGCGAACGGATCCCGCTCGCAGCGGGCCGGGCGGATCGCTCGGCGATATTGGCACGCACGCATTCAATCTCGCGTGTTTCGTGACCGGATTGACCTGCGAGCAAGTTGCGGCCGACGTCACCACATTCGTACCCGGCAGACGCGTGGACGATAACGTTCAAGTGATGCTGCGCTTCTCCAAGGGAGCCAAGGGAGCACTCTGGGCAAGCCAGGTCAGCCCTGGAAACGAAAACAATTTGCGCCTTCGGGTTTACGGTGAAAAGGCAGGCTTGGAGTGGCGTCAGGAAGATCCTAACGAACTCATCTTTACTGCATTAGGGGAGCCCCGGCGAAGCATTCGGCGTGCCGGCTCTGGGACGACGCCCGCCGCCGCTCATGCGTCCCGCATACCGAGCGGCCATCCAGAAGGTTATCTGGAAGCGTTTGCGCAGCTGTACAGCGACCTCGCGGAGCAGGTCACGGCAAGGCGGCAGACGCGTCCACCCAACCCCCAGTCCTTGCTGGTGCCGGGTGTTTCGGACGGCGTGGAAGGCATGAGATTTATCGCTGCCGTACTGAAATCTTCGCGAAACGGATCGGCCTGGACTCAGATCTCGGATGCGCGGTAAGCCTGATGTGAACACCAGGGGCTCGTATCTTGACGCGTTTCCCGATTGAGAAGTTACCGCTCGAGGCAGTATGATTCCGGTCCGATAGAATGACGATCCAAGAAAGCGCTCGATTCACGATCGAACCCCATTCCTCGTCCGCCCTCGTCACGCGTCGTCATCTCATGTGGTCCGCATTGTGCGCCAGTGTAGCCGCGGCACTGGGACCGACCTTCTCACGGGCACAGGCGGTCCAGTCGGACCTCACTGCGGCAGCACGCGGCGAAGATGGGTCAAAATTTTTAACCGACCCGAACTGGAAGGCGGTCTTTCTCAGCGACTCGCAGAACACAACGTTAATCGCCCTCGGCGATGCAATCATACCGGCCACGGATACTCCTGGGGCGAAAGAAGCATTGGTCGATCGTTATCTCGATCTGCTTCTCTCGGTTCAGCCCGCTGAATTTCAACAGCAGTTTGTGACTGCGCTTGAATTCGTCAATGCGGAAAGTCAGAAGATGTTCGGCAAGGATTTTGCTGGTCTGAGCCACGAGGATCAGGCCTCACTGTTGACCCCGTGGGCGTATCCGCGGCAAGCCAGTCAGTGGATAGAGGAGGAAGAAAAGAGCGATCCTGGGCAGCGGCATTTCGGACGGCTCAAGGCGTTGATTGCCACCGCCTACTACGGATCGGAAATCGGCTACAGGGAACTTGGCTGGGACGAAACGACCATGAACGGGCCATATCCCGGCTGCGAGGACGCAAGCGCCGACCACCCATAGACATTCATGGCGAAAGACAATCTTCAAAATACATACGACGTGATTGTGGTCGGCTCGGGCGCAACGGGCGGATGGGCGGCGAAACGGCTCTCCGAAGCAGGGTTGAAGGTTGCTTTGCTCGAAGCTGGTCGAGCGGTGACTCCAAAAGAGTTTACCGAGCACATGCCTTCTTTCAAGCTTAAGTATCGAAACCATTCGCCCGAGGTGATGCGGACACGCCCCATTCAGAAGCAGTGTTACGCCTGCATGGAATACAACTACGAATGGTTCGTCAACGATTTGGAAAATCCGTACAGCACTCCACCGGACAAGCCATTCACATGGCAGCGGCTGCGCATTCTGGGAGGCAGATCACTTGTTTGGGGACGGCAGAGCTACCGAATGAGCGATGTCGATTTCAAGGCCGCCAGCCGGGACGGGTACGACGTGGATTGGCCGATCTCGTACGGAGACATGGCACCCTACTACGACATTGTTGAGCGGTATGTCGGCATCAGCGGCGCGCCGGAAGGCGACGGGATGCTGCCCGATGGCCAATTTCTCCCACCGATGAAAATGAGCTGCGGTGAGGTGCGGTTACGAGAATCCGTGAAGAAGAAGTTCGGACGAACCCTTACAATCGGAAGAACCGCGATTGTTACGAAACCCCACAATGGACGTGCAGCCTGCCATTATTGTGGTCCTTGCGAACGGGGCTGCAGGACCTTTTCATACTTCAGCAGCCCTTTCACGACCGTGAAGGATGCGATTGCCTCGGGAAATTGCACTTTGATCACCGATGCGGTCGTGAGCCATGTCGACATGGAACCGCGCGGCAACAAGGTGCGAGGCGTCACCTTCATTCACCGTGCGACTAAGGAAAGCAAACAGGTTCGTGGAAAAGCGGTAGTCTTGTGCGCGCAGGCGCTCGAATCTACCCGGATTTTGTTGAACTCCTCGACTTCTGAATACCCGAAGGGTTTGGGAAACTCCAGCGGGCTGCTGGGGCACAACTTGATGGATCACGTGGTGGGTGGGGGCGCGAGTGGCACATTCGATGACCTGAAAGAACTTCCCAGTGCCAATCCCCCCAATCGGCCCAACGGAATTTATCTCGTCCGCTTCCGGAATACGCCTGCGACGGGAAAACATCCGCACTTCATTCGCGGTTATGGATATCAGGGTGGATCGATGCCTGATTTCGCGCTGGACGCGCCTGGCCTCGGTGCCGAGTACAAGAAAGCGGTGAAACAAGGCAGGTACGAGGTTTCCCTGGGCGCTTTCGGCGAATCCCTGGCGAACGTGGACAATTTTTGCGAAATCGATCCTAGTCTCAAAGATGCATGGGGGATTCCCGCTTTGCGCATAAGTATGTCCCATGGGAAGAATGAGGCGGACCTGATGCATGATGCGGGAGTAAGTGCTGCCGAGATGCTGGAATCGGCGGGCGCGAAAAACATAAGTTTGCGCACCGGCGTGGAGATGCCGGGCATGGCCATCCACGAAGTGGGTACAGCGCGAATGGGAAACGATCGCAAGAAATCAGTGCTCAATCCATTCTGCCAGTCGCACGACCTGCCCAATCTGATCATCGCCGACGGTTCCTGTTTCGTCTCTTCGGGATGCCAGAATCCAACGCTCACGATGATGGCGATTGCTGTGCGGGCGTGCGACCATTTGATCGATCGATTTCGACGCAAGGAAGTCTAGAGGCTTTCCGATAGGGAAGGGGGCTTGATGAAAGACATTTTCACCCGCCGCCAGTTTCTTCAAACCGCAGCCGTGGCCGGAGCCGGTCTTGCTTTGCCAACGAACAGCCCTGCCGCAAAGAAGAAGTCCGTTCTGATTTTCACCAAATCGTCGGGCTTCGAACACGATGTCGTGAAGACTCCAAACGGCAAGCCCAGCATTCTCGAAAGTGCCGTAAAGAAGCTGGGAGGGCAGCACGGCTTCGACGTGATCGCGAGCAAAGACGGCCGGATCTTCGACTCCAAAGACTTTCGC
>Ga0075433_10002495_pt1 | contig 14003 bp, 5 predicted proteins | sample RhiMethybrSRZTD2_FD_75299 | JGI IMG/M metagenome (GOLD analysis project Ga0075433, IMG submission 75299) | Populus rhizosphere microbial communities from Tennessee, USA - Rhizosphere MetaG P. TD hybrid SRZTD2 | ecosystem: Host-associated > Plants > Roots > Rhizosphere > Soil | place: USA... | reverse complement strand
CACGCCCTGTCGCAGTACCAGGACAACTGGAGCAACCCGAACCACTGGCGGGCGTCGGCGTCCTACGTGACCGGCGCGCACAACATGAAGGTCGGGTACCAGGGCTCGCTCCTGATCAACCAGACCGATCGTGTGCGCAACCCGACGCTGCTTGCGTACCGCTTCAATCAGGGTCAGCCCAATCAGGTCAGCGTGGCGATCCCGGAGTGGCGGACGGCAGACACGACGTCAACCGGGGCGCTCTTCGTGCAGGACACGTGGACGCACAAGCGGATGACGTTGCAGGGCGCGTTGCGCTACGACCGCGCCTCGAGCTGGAGCCCGGCCGGTAAGAACGGGGCTGCCCAAACGTCGGCGCTCAACCCCGCCCCGATCCAGTTCGACAAGCTGATGAGCGTCGATTCCTACAACGACATCACGCCGCGCTTCGGCGTTGCGTACGACTTGTTCGGCAACGGCAAGACGGCCATCAAGTTCAACATGGGCCATTACCTCGACGCCGCTACCAACGACAGCGCGTACACACGCAACAACCCGGCGAACCGCATCGTCAGCACGTACGATCGCGGCTGGACCGACAACGACAACGACAAGGTGGTGGACTGTAACCTGCTGATCCTGACGGCCAACGATGAGTGCGCGGCGTTGACCGGCAACAACCTGAACTTCGGCAACGTGAACACCGGTGCGACTCGCGTGAACGCCGCGACGTTGCACGGCTGGGGCGTGCGCGAGAACGACTGGCAGTGGGGCGTCACGGTGCAGCAGGAAATTCGGCCGCGCGTGTCGCTGGAAGTCGGTTACGCCCGCCGCTGGTTCAAGGGCGTGACGGTGACCGACAACACGAACCGGTCGCCAGACCAGTACGATTCGTACATCGTCACAGCGCCGTCGGATTCGCGCCTCCCCGGCGGTGGCGGATACCCGATTCGTATCTACCAGGCGACGAACGCGGCGCTGGCCATTCCTGCCGCGAACAACATCACGTTCCAGACCGACTTCGGTCCGGAACAGACCAACTACTGGCAGGGTGTCGACCTCACGCTGAACGCACGCACTCGGTGGGGGTTGATGCTTTCGGGCGGGACCAGCACTGGCCGTTCGATAACGGACGAGTGTGCGACGGTCGTGCGGATCGACAGTCCGGATCCGCGCAACTGCCGCGATGTCGATCCGTTCCAGACGACCTTGCGCGGTTTCGGGTCCTACACCATCCCGAAGATCGACGTGCTCGTCAGCGGCACGGTACGTTCGCAGCCCGAGGTTGAGCTGATTGCCAACCTGAACCTGCCGAACAGTCCGACGTCGCCCGCGTGCGTATCGAATCCCGCCGCGTGCGTCACCGTTCAGAGCCTGCTCGGTCGAGTCCCAACTGGTGCGACGGCCACCGGGACGACCACGATCGCGCTGCTCGACAACGACCACCGCTTGTACAGCGGCCAGCGCCGGACGCAGGTCGATATGCGCTTCGCGAAGGTCCTGCGCTTCCGCTCGACGCGCGCCGACATCGGCGTTGATCTCGCCAACCTGCTCAACACCAACTACATCACCGCGTGGGACAACACCTATCAGTACAGCATCGCCAACAGCGCGAACGGGGGAACCTGGAACAACCCGACGACGATCCTCGCGCCGCGGTTCGTGCGGTTCAATCTCACGTTGGGCTTCTGACGCGTGAGGCCGGTCGCGAGGCCGGCCTCCTCTTCTCAATCCTCGGGTCTGACTTCCGCGCCTCTGCGGGAAATCAGACCCGTTTTTTACGTACGGCCGTCTCTGCGCTATCACCGATTGCGTGCGGCGAGCAGTCGCTGCAGCATCTCCCGAGCTGGCGCGAAATCCGGCTTCAGGCGCACCGCCGTCTGCGCCTCCGCAATCGCGTCGTCGAGTCGTTTCTGCAGTCCGTAGGCCACTGCCAGATTGTGATGCGCGTCGGCGTTGAGCGGGTTGATCTCCACCGCGCGCCGCAGGTGTGCAATCGCGTCGTCCAATTGGTTGCGCGGCCCGAGGATCACCCCCAGATTGAAGTGCGCGTCCGCATTCTCCGGATTGAGGGCGATCGCCGTCTGGAACTCGCGGATCGCTGCATCGGGCTGTGCCACGGCGAGCAGGCCAGCGCCAAGATTGAAGCGCACGGAGTCGTCCTTCGGCTTCAGCTGCACCGCGGTGCGCAGGTGCTTCATCCCCTCGGCGAGATACCCCTGCGCCTGCAGGACAACTCCCAGGTTGCTGCGCGCCTCCGCATCGCGCGGATCCAGGCGGAGTGCCTCTTCGAACTGCGCCCGCGCGTCGGCAACGCGACCCGCCTGCAGATACCTCGTCGCGAGTACGTTGTGCGCGGCGGCAACTTGCGGATCGAGGCGGACGTCCAGTTCGGCCGACGCGATGGCCGCCTCCAGTGAGCGACGGACGAAATCGGCGTTGAGGAGTGCCGCACCCTCCGTGCGTCGCGGCACGACCTCGATCCAGAGCTGACCCATCTCGTCGGTCGAGCGCGGTCCCGCTCGCACCCGTTCCGGCGGATGGTTACGGTTCTTCGGATTCGCCGCGGAGTTGTCGTAGGTGAACCGCATCGACAGCCGCGTACCCTGCGGGAGGAACACCGGCGATCGATAGCGATACCGGTCCTGCCAGCGAAAGTCCCATTGGCGAATCGAGAGTAGATCCTTCTGCGAACCGTCGGGAAGCGTCGCTGTTCCTCGCATCTCCTTCCCGAGATAGTGTGCGTGCGGATAAATGCTCACTGCATCGACGTCTACCGGGAGCACGTAGCTGTCCTCCACGACGTAGTTCGGCTCGCCGGCGGGAATGGCGATCCCATGCGCCTCGAGCTTCACGCTGATCGGCGTGCGCGTCGGAGGCGTGTCGGAGAAGAACAGGCCGATCGCCGGCTGCACCGTTTCGCTCTGAGCACCCGCGATCATGTGGAGCAGCAGGATCAAGTCGGCACCGGGATCGAGCGTCCACGCGTTATCGGACGGCTCCATCACCGGCACTTTGCCCGGCGACCAGCCGTACACGTTGTACACCTGAGCGCCGTCCATCGCTGCGAAACCCGGACCCGGCTCGGCGCGATCGAGCGCGCGCGACGTCCGCCCGAGATCGATGGCGACGTCCGCGTGGTGCAGCACCTGTGGGCGATCGGCGCGGAACTCGACGGCGCGCACGTAGCGCGTCGTGGTGATCGGTACCGGTATGACGAAGTTGCGGAACACGTCGCGGGTTGCCGTCTGCGCCTTGCCCTGCTTGCCCTGCTTGCCCTGCTTGCCCTGAGCGGAGTCGACGGGAGCGGAGTCGAAGGGCTGCAGCACGTACGCCTCCGGCAACGTCAGCACCAGATCGGGGGTGCCAAGTTGCCATCCGCCGGAAAACATCGGCGGCTTTGGCGCGTCGCCCGGATTTCCCTCGGGCGTGCCGCTCTCGACCCACTTCGCGATGAGCGCGATCTGATCATCGCGGAGCCGCCGTTCGCCAGCGAACTCGCCGTGTCCGGGCTCGGGCAGCCAGGGCGGCATCGCGCGACGCTGCACGGCTGACGCGATCGCGCGGGCGTGGCGACGAACCGAGCCATAGTCGAGCACGCTGAACGGCGCGCCAGCCACGCAGATCGGATCATCTGGGGAGTCCGCCCTCGCCGAGGCAACGGCCTGCTGCGACGTCAGAGCCTGCCCCGCCGAAGCCTTCGGCAAAGGCGGGTCTTCGATTGGACGATGGCAGCTCGCGCAGTTGTCGAAGAGGATGGGAGCGATGTTTCCGTTGAACGTCACCGCGCGCGCGGCAGCGTTTTCCGTCTGTTCCGTGGTTCGCGAGCATCCCGCGACGACGGCGACGAGAGCGATGGCCGCGAGTGCGCAGTTCAGCTCGTGACTCCGCATACGCTGGATTGTAGGCCAGTCACAGCCCCTTTCTTTTCGGTCCGGACGCGATAGACTTTGCCGCGACTGCCCATGTCGCGGAGGTGAGGATGATGCGCTCCCTGTGGCGCCATAGAAGAGCGAGTGTCTGCTTGGCTGTTGGCGCGGCGTTGATCGCGTCGAGCCCCATCGGCGCGCAGCAGAATCAGCTTCAGGCGTTCATCTCCGCCGTGGATGCCAACGGTGCTCCGGTCACCGATCTCAAGCCCGAGGAGATCGCGATGACCGAAAACGGCGCCCCAGGAAAGATAGTCAGCCTCGATCGGTTCAACCTTCCGATCAAGCTCACGATTGTCATCGATAACGGCAAGGACAGTCAGACGGCGCTGTCGACGGTTCGTGAGGGGCTCACCGGTCTCGTCGATGCACTGTCGCCCGACATCGAGGTGACGCTCGTCACGCTCGCGCCGCAACCGGCGGTGTTCGTGAAGCCGACGACCGATCGCGCCCAGGTTGCACGCGGCATCTCGCGCTTCGGCGTTGAGCCGAGCGAAGCGCCGCGATTCAGCGATGCGCTGGTCGAATATGCCGAGCGTCTCGACAAGGACTTCAAAGACAAGAAGCTGACGTATGCACCGATGCTCGTGATCGTGTCGACGTCGGCGGTCGAGAGTTCCGCTGCGCAGCGCGACACCATTGAGAAGGCATTGAAAACACTGCTCACGCGCGGCGCCCGGGTCTCGCTCATCATGTTCACGACCAAGCCAACCGACGCCGACTCTGTTGATGGACTGAAGAACGGTCGACAAGTGCTCATTGCGACGCCGATCGTGAAGGCCAGCCGCGGAAAGTTCGAGACCCTGGTCGCCTTCAGCCGCCTGGCCACGTTGCTCCCGGAGTGGGGCAAGGAGATCGCCTTCTCGCACACGCGACAGACGAACCAGTACCGCGCGGTGATCGAACGGCCAAACGGCGCGACCGGCCCGCTCGTGAGTCCCGGTCTGCGATTGACGCGTCCCGGGCACAACGCCGCGGTCAGCTTCGATGGTCGCTTCATTCCGTAGCGAGACGTGAGTCCAGTTTTGCGGCGAGGGTCGGGCGTATCGCTCGTGGCCATCGCGCTGGTGATGGCGGTGGTGGCGCTTCGCGGTCAAGAGCAAGCCACGCTCTTCGTCTTTGCCGTGGATCGCGCCGGCGTTCCTCTGCTCGAGATCACACCATCCGATCTGGCGATTCAGGAAGACGCCGGCCGCGCCAGCATCGTGAGCGTCCGCCGCTTCGGATGGCCGCTGAAGGTCACGGTGCTCGTCGACAACGGTCCACGCACCGGCGATTCGCTCGTGCATTACCGAACCGGGCTGAAGAAGTTCTTTGCGGGTCTCCCGACGACCGTTCCCGTGTCGCTGATCGCGACCGCTCCAAACCCCCGTTGGCTGATCCGCGAGGCGACCGACCCGGTGCAGATCGAGCGCGCGGTCAACCTGATTGCGCCGGACCAAGGGCTGGCGCGTTTCAGCGATGCGCTCATCGAATACGCCGACCGCCTGGACGAGGAGTTCCGCCGGGTATCGCGGGAGCAGATGCCGCCGTATCTGCCGGTTCTCGTCTCGATTGCGACGACGCACCAGGACGGCAGCGCGGTCACACGTCAGTCCAGTCTGAAGATGCTGACATCGCTGCGCCAGCATCTCGTGTGGACGCACATGATCATGGTGTCGCCGGTGCGCGCCGCGAACTCGGCAGGCGGTCTTCCGGTCCTCGACGCAGACGAGGGCCAGAACGCTGAGATCGCGAAGGGCGTTCAGGAGGTCACGCGCGGCCGATACGTGCCGGTCACCGGATCGGGCACCAGCGCGTTGATGTCGACGATCCTGCCCGAGTTGGCCCAGTCGGTCTCCGCCCGTTACATCCGCCAGATGACGCAGCATCGCGTCGTGCTGGATCGCGCGGCGGGGGCGAAGGGGCCGATGAAGAACGTGACGGTCGCGCTGTTCGGTCACGAGGGCGCGAAGGTCGTCATCTCCGCTGACGGCAGCATGCCGTAGCGCCGACGCCTGGCATGGTGGTTTCTCACGACATCCCACGCGCCCGGCCGGTCCCCCTATCGCTCGTCCCGATCGGCGTCGCGATCGTGATGTGCCTGGCCGCATCGGAGTTTTCCGCGGCGCGTCAGCAGACCATTCCCTCGACCGAGGTCGTCTTCCGCGACATCGCGGCCGCGGCGGGCCTTGGCGTCACGCACGTCAATGGCGCGAGTCCCGACAAGTACTTCGCCGAGATCATGGGATCGGGAGGGCTCTTCTTCGATTTTGACGACGACGGCTGGATCGACATCTTTCTCGTGGACGGCGGATCGATCGCCGACCCACGCGTGGCGGCGACCGCCAGACACCGGTTGTATCGAAATCGCGGGAACGGAACGTTCGAGGATGTCACGGCTCAATCCGGCATCCGTCATCGCGAGTACGGAATGGGCGCGTGCGCGGGAGACTACGACAACGACGGCGCCATCGATCTGTACGTCACCAACTATGGCCCCAACGTGCTCTATCACAACGCCGGCCACGGTCGTTTCACTGAGGTTCTTGGCGCTGGCGGTGCGGGGACGACGCTCTGGAGCACGAGTTGCGCGTTCACCGACGTGGACAAGGACGGGTATCTCGATCTCTTCGTGACCAACTACGTCAAGGCGGAGAGAACGAACAACAAGTTCTGCGGCAAGGACACGCCTCCGCGGATCAGGGGCTACTGCCATCCGCTCGCCTACGATCCATCGCCGAGCGTGCTGTATCACAACACCGGAAAGGGCACGTTCGAGGACGTCAGCACGAAGGCCGGCATCGCCGCCTATCGCGGCAACGGCCTCGGCGTTGCCGTGACCGACGTCGACGAGGACGGCTGGCCGGATGTCTTGGTGGCCAACGATGGCATGCCGAACTTTCTGTTTCGCAACACAGGAAAGGGGACGTTCGAGGAAGTCGGCCTGCTCGCTGGCGTCTCGGTTGCCGCCGACAGCAAGGCGCGCGCCGGCATGGGCACGGCGTTTGGCGACTTCGATGGTGACGGCAAGTTGGACCTCGTCGTGACCAATCACGAGTTCGAGATGCACAGCCTGTTTCGCAGTCTCGGCGGCAGCGTCTTCACTGACGTGACGCAGGAGAGCGGGCTCGGGCCGTTGACGCTGCCGTACGTCGGATTCGGCGTTGCATTCCTCGACTTCGATAACGACACCCGCAACGATCTCGCCATCGTCAACGGCAACGTCGTCGACAACATCGCGCTGTTCCGGAAAGGCGCGAAGCACGCGCAGCCGAGCCTGCTCCTGCGCAACGTCGGCAATCGTTTTCAGAACGTCAGCAAACAGGCGGGGCCAGGTTTTACGAGCGAGAGAGTGGGCCGCGGACTCGCCAAAAGTGATATCGACAACGACGGTGATGTCGATCTGCTGATCACCAACAACGGCGGCGCGGTCCAGTTACTGCTGAATGAGGGAGGAAACCGCAACAACGCGCTGCTCGTGCGGACCGTTGGGACGAAAAGCCCTTCGACGTCGCTCAGGGCAAGCCCTGCGACTTCGCTCAGAGCAAGTAACCGCGACGGCATCGGCGCGCGGCTTCGACTGACTGTAGGATCGCGAACGCTGGTCGATCAGGTCAGCAGCGGATCCAGTTATCTCGCGCAGCACGACATGCGCGTTCACTTCGGCCTCGGATCTGCGACGAAGGCCGACCGTCTCGAGATCGCGTGGCCCAGCGGGCGAGTCGATGTCGTCGAGAACCTTCCCGCCAATCACATCATCACTGTTCGAGAAGGCGAAGGAGAGATCCGCCGTGTGCCGTTCACTCGATAGCAGAGGTGAGCGCTCGGCGGCATCGCTGCGCACCGGCGTCCTGATCACTCTTCTATCCATCGCATCGCTCGGACTGCCGCCCGACTCAGCTGCGCAGAGCGAGCGCGTGTTTCGCGCGCTCGGGAATCTGAATGTGGCTCTCGAGGGCACGTATGGCGACGAAGGGGCGGAGGTGGCCCGTCAGCTCGACGCGCTGTCGCAAGCGATCGCGGATTGGGATCGATCGATTCGTGACACCGAGATGAGGCTTCGTCCCCAGATCGAAGGGAGTCCGCAACAAGCAGCGGCCGCGCACGAGGCGCTGGGCTTCTTGTATCTGGAGCGAAGCCGATTCGGCGATGCGATCGCCGAGTTCCAAGGCGCCAGTACTCTCGCGCCCACGCTGGGGGCACCGCATCTTCTGCGAGGGTTCGCGCACGAGGCGCTGGGCAGCACCGACGCAGGCGCCGCGTTCCGTCAAGCCTGGACACTCGATCCTGAGAATCCGGTCGCTGCCTACATGGCGGTCGCGCGATCGTCGCTGGACGAGGCGGATCGCAACCGCGCCAGCGACACGCTGCTTCATCTCGTGCAGGATGCGATCCGCGGTGCCAGGCCGCGCGCTCGTTCTCCGTTTTTTCAACCGGCTGCGCCCGCTGATGACGCGAACGGTGATCCGGCATTTCCGCTGGCGCGCTACGCCGATGCGCTCTCGCTGGCGATGCGGGGTCAGTTCGACGAATTCGTTGCGCAGATGCGGAAGGCGATCGCGAGCGATCCACTGATCGCCGACCAGTCATCCACGACCGAGGAGATGCGGCAGGCAGCAGTCGCACTGCGAAGCGGTCGTCTCCGAACGGCGCTGGTAGCGCTCGAAACAGCGGTCAAGTCCTCGCCAGGCTCCTCCGAAGCGCAGCGCATGCTCGGCACTGCGGCGGCGCTTGCGGGCGACACGGCGAAAAGCGTTGCCCATCTCGAGGCCGCCCTGAAGATCCGTCCGGATGACGAGCGGTCGTGGATGGCGCTTGCCCGTGCGCGCGTCGACGCCGGATCGATCAGCGAGGCCGCCCGCACGCTCGAGGCCGCGATTGCCGCGATACCGAACTCGGGCGGGCTGCGATGGCGATATGCACGCCTCCTCCTGAGGCTCGATCGGAACGCAGACGCACTGGCGCAATACAGCGAGGCGCAGCGACGAGTGCCAATCTCCGGTCGTGCACTGGTACATCAGTCCGTGGCCGCATTGGCGACCGCGCAACAGGACGTCGTGCGCGCCGTCGACGCGTCCGACTTCCGTGTCCGAGTGAATCTCAATGATGCCGAGGCCCATCGAGATCTGGCGGTCTTGTATACAAAGCAGGGCCGTGACGGCGAGGCGTTCGCTGAATTGACGATCGCCACATGGCTCGATCCGGATGAAGCGCTCACGCTCGTCGCGCTCGGTCACAGTCATATGGCCGCACACCGAGATCTCGACGCCATTGAAGCGCTCGAGCGGGCAGTGGCAATCGGACCCAATCTGAGAGAGGCCCGCTACGCGCTCGCACAGGCCTTGACGCGCGCCGGGAAACGCGCCGAGGCACAGCGGCAACTGACTGAGTTCGAGAGACTTCGCGCAGAGGCTATCGCACGGGATCGGCGCGGGATGGACATCGCCGCGATCAAAGGCGCGGCGATGCGCCAGTCGGCCGCAGGGCAGCATCGCCAGTCAGTCGACACCTGGAAGAACGTGATCGCGCTCGAGCCGGACGAGGCGCAGAACCACCTCGATCTGGCGGAGGCGTTGGTCAAAGCCGGCGCCCTCGAAGAAAGCCTTCAGTATTTCGTCAAGGCAGCGGAACTGAATGGCGTCGCCGACGTGCACGGGCGGCTGGCGGACGTGCTCGCCCGTCTCGGACGCACAAGGGAAAGTGCCTTGGCACGTGAGACTTATGAGCGACTCCGGCTCGAGGATTTCCGTCGTCGACCTGGTCGCTGACTTTTGCCGAATTTTTTCGCAATCTCCTTGACACCAGAGCTGGGTCGGTCGTACAAGCAGCACGTCCTGTATACAACGCGGGGGATGTCCGTTCCCTGGTACCGAGTTGGAGGGTTCATGATCTGTCGATCGTTGAGACTGCTGCTGCCGCTCCTCGCTGCGGCCTTGTTCGTTCCCGGTATTGCCTACGCCCAAGTCGGCGCTATTGCCGGGACCGTCCACGACTCGTCCGGGGGTGTGATACCGGGTGTCACTGTCACAGTCACCAGTCCCGCACTGATTGAAAAGGTCCGTTCCACGGTCACCGACGACAATGGGCGCTACCAGATCACCGTTCTGCCCGTCGGCACCTACAAGATCACCTTCTCACTACAAGGTTTCAGCACGGTTGAACGCGAGAACGTACAGCTGACGTCCGACTTCACGGCGCCGGTCAATGTGCAGCTCGCAGTGGGCAACGTGACTGAGACCGTCAGCGTCGTCGCGGAATCCCCAGCCGTCGACGTCCAGAATGCACGTGTGCAGTACGTCTTCAAAGGCGACGACATCGCCGATCTCCCGACCGAGCGTGACCTCGGAGGTCTCCTGAACCTCGTGCCCGCTGTGACAACGAACCAGGGGAATTGCGTTGGCGGCGTCGGGGCATTCTGTAACGGCATCGCCCCCGCCTTCAACTCGCACGTTTCAGGGAACGACGCCGACGGCCAGAACCAGGGCCGCATTGTCGTAGACGGCATGACCATCAACCGCGGTGCCGCGCCTCAGGGCATCAATCTCAATACCGGCTCGACCAACGGCATCGCCTTCGACACAGCCAACGTGCAGGAACTGAGCTTCACGCTCTCGGGAGCCCTTGGTGAGTCGGAGACTGGCGGCGCGTCCATCACCATCGTGCCGCGCACCGGTGGAAACCGATTCGCCGGGCAGTATTTCACGAGCTACACCAATGACAACTTCTTCGATCGCAACCGCGGCACGCGGCTGTCGAGTACCCCCGCCACACAGGACCTGGTCAAGGACTACGACACGAATGGGGGGTTCGGCGGCCCCATCAAGCGGAATCGACTCTGGTTCTATGTGCAGGGGCGCAAGAGAGGCGAGGAGAAATATCCCAACGGCGGCACAGTGGGCGGGTTCGCCAATCTCAACGAGGGCAAGTTCGCGTACAACTACCAGCCCCTGCGAGGCGATGGCAGCAAGGATTACTGGCTCACGTATACGAGCGAGCAGAAGAACCTCGCCCTGCGGCTCACGGCGCAGGCCTCGCAGAAAAACAAATTCAACGGCACGTGGGACGAGCAGGACGCGTGCACGAACCCTTGCAAGGGCATGATCAACATCGTCGATTCTCCCGAGAGCTACTTCTCGCTGCAGAACCGGCCGAACCGTCTGCGCTCACTCTCGTGGACGAACCCGTTCACGAACAAGATCCTGTTCGAGGCCGGCATTACGGCCGTGAACACGGTGCAAGACTCGACCCGCCATCGTGAGTACACGAACCGTTCCGAGCTTCCGCGTATTTGCGAAGCAGGTTCGACAACCGGCATGGACTCGACCGCCACGAAGGTGAACACCACCATTACCGACAACGTCAGTGCCGCCCCCGGTGGAGCTGCGGGCAACTGCAGCATCTTCAACACCATGGTGTCTGGCTCGATCAACGAGGGGTTCAACAACGCCAGCGGCATCCAGAAGCTCGACGACGCCACGTATCGCAGCCGAGCAACTGCTTCCTACGTCACCGGATCGCACAACGCCAAAGTCGGCTACGAGGGCGCGTACTTCGGTGAAAAGACGACCAACGTCGTCAACGACATGCGTCTCTCGTATCACTACGGGACGCCAGACGCGTCGTGCCTCACCACCACTCCGACGGCAGCCAATCCCTACCCGTGCGGCAACATGACGCTGCAGTGGGGAGCCACCGATCCGTTCAACACGCTCAGGCGTCCGCGGCCGATCGGGTTCGACATGAACACCGGCCTGGGAACGGCCGACGAGCGCGTCTGGTTCAACGCGCTCTATGTGCAGGACCAGTGGACGTTGAGGCGGGTGACCGCGAGCGGTGCCCTTCGTTACGATCACGCTCAGAGCCGATACGGCGAAACGTGCATCGGGCCAGACCGGTTCGTGCCCGTTCAGGCCGACGGCAAGAACTCCTGGTGCTCGGCCCCGGCCGACGGCGTCAGTTACAACGACATCACGCCACGCTGGGCGGTTGCGTGGGATCTGACCGGCGACGGCAAGACGTCGATCAAGTACAACCAGGGAAAGTACCTGCAGGCTGCGGGTTTCGGCGGTTTGTACACCGACAACAATTCGGCACGCCGATCGACGAACCAGCTGACCCGCGCGTGGGACGACGTCAACGGCAACCGTATCGTCGAGTGCGACTTCTTCAACCCGGCGCCGCACACCGGTCCGACAGGCGATGTCTGCGGCTCTCTTCTCCAGCCGAACGGCCAGCCGACCACGGCATTCGACACGTTCGGACGTCCGCCGACAGCGGCACAGCTCTTTACGGCGAACTCGTTCTGCGGCCGCACGGAGAACTCCTCGCAGTTGCACCGGGATTACTGCGCTGCGTCGGGACAGAACCTGCTGTCGGGGGAGGGCGTACGTCGCAGTGAGTGGCAGTTCGGTCTCGGCGTGCAGCACGAGATTCTGCCGCGGCTCTCGGGCGAGGTGACTTACAACTACAGGAAGTACCACAACCTGACCGACAGCGACACCGTTGGCTTGGGGTGCGACTACTTCCTTGGCGCCGACCCGACCGCCTGTTTCAACAACCTCATGAACTTCCAGAGCCCGAACTTCGACTTCTACAGCGTGAAGATTCCCACGGATTCGCGTCTTCCGAACGGGGGCGGATATGTGATCAAGGGTCTGGCCAATCAGAAGCTCCCAGGCGCGCTGCCCGGGGCGGGCAACGTGACGACGATTCAGAACGTCCTGGATTACTCCTGGCAGGGCGTCGACACCAACTTCGTGTATCGCGGCAAGGGCGGCCTGCGCATCTCGGGTGGCACGAGCACAGGGCGGTCGCTGCGGAATACCTGTCTGGTGGACGGCGACACCCCGAACGTCAAGGGGCGTGAAGGAAACCTCTACGGCGGCGGCTGCGTGATCCACAATCCCTATCAGTTGAACGCGCGCGCCAGTGGCAGCTACACCGTTCCGTGGGTAGACGTCCTTCTTGGCGTGGCCTTCCAGTCGCGACCGGGCAACGCGATCGCCGCAAACCTGAACGTGCCTTACACGGCTGCGGTCTGGGAGCCGACGAGCGCGAGTCGCACCGGATCGCAGTTCAACGGTGTGGTTGCAACGCAAACACAGACTGTCAACCTGCTCGACACCGGCGATCTGTATGGCGAGCGAACCAACAACTGGGACATCACGTTGCGGAAGAACGTGCGCTTCGCCGGAAAACGCTTGAACTTCGGCGTCGACGTTTACAACGTGTTCAACAGCGATGCGGCGACGGTCTACAATCAGACCTACACCGCGTTTTATGTTCCCACCACCGGCCAGTGGGTCTCCGACGATCCGGCGACACCGCAGGTCGAGACGAACACGTGGGGAGACATCACACAGCTCGTGAATCCGCGGTTCATGCGGTTCAGCATGTCACTCTCGTTCTAGGAATCAGGACTCAGGAGTCAGGAATCAGGATTCAGGCCTGGGCTAGGGCTCAGGCCTGAATCCTGCTCAGACCTCAATCCGACGGCCTGAATCCCGCCTGGCCCAGCCCGGATTCCTGATTCCTGATTCCTGATTCCTGATTCCTGATTCCCGATTCCTCTCGGCGCACCTATAATTCGCAGGTTCCTCGAAAGGAGTCGCGCGATATGTCTCTCCGTGTCGTTGGTGGTTTCATTCTCACAGCAGCTTTGGCGGCAACCGCCGCGTGCACTTCGAGCTCACCCGAGTCGAAGCCCGCGTCATCGACGCCTGCACCCGCTGCCGCTCCCGCGCCTGCAGCGCCCGCCGCGACCAGCGGGGCGCCGCGTGTCTACTTCGCCGAGCCGGCCAATGGCGCCATGGTCAAGAGCCCCGTGCACGTCGTGTTCGCGAGCGATCAGTTCACGATTGCTGCCGTGCCGCAGGGTGAGGTGAAAGAAGTGCGGGCCAACACCGGCCACTATCATCTCGGCACTGATACCAAGTGCCTGCCCGTGGGCACGGCGATCCCGAAAGCGGATCCGTGGATTCACTTCGGCATGGGCAACAACACCATCGATATGCAGCTGACGCCCGGGCCGCACACACTGGTCGTCCAGGCCGGCGATGACAAGCACACGACGATCACCGGTCTGTGCGAGACCATCAACATCACGGTGACCGG
>Ga0075433_10002493_pt1 | contig 14005 bp, 10 predicted proteins | sample RhiMethybrSRZTD2_FD_75299 | JGI IMG/M metagenome (GOLD analysis project Ga0075433, IMG submission 75299) | Populus rhizosphere microbial communities from Tennessee, USA - Rhizosphere MetaG P. TD hybrid SRZTD2 | ecosystem: Host-associated > Plants > Roots > Rhizosphere > Soil | place: USA... | reverse complement strand
AGCGGCTCGATGCCGCGCACGTCGGTGTATTTCGTCATGCCCTTTTTGAGCGCCTCGACCGCCGCGTCTTTGATGCGCTGCGGCGTGTCGAAGTCGGGCTCGCCCGCGGTGAAGTTGACGAGGTCGACGCCCTCGGCGCGGAGCACCTGCGCCTTTGCGGCGAGTGCCAGCGTGACGGACGGCTTGATGCCTCGGGTTTTTTTGCCGATTTTCATGGCAAGGCCAGCTCCTAAAATTTTTCTTTCAATTTTTTCGCGACGACCGGCGGCACGAGCGCCGAGATGTCGCCGCCGAGGCTCACCACTTCTTTGACCAGACGCGAGCTGATGTAGAAGTGGTCCTGGCCGGTCATCATGAACAGCGTCTCGATGCCGGGCTCGAGCTCGCGGTTCATCATCGCCATCTGGAACTCGTACTCGAAATCCGACACCGCGCGCAGGCCGCGGATGATGACTTTGGCCCCGCTCTTTTTCGCGTAATTGACGAGCAATCCTTCGAAGCTCTCGGCCGCGACGCGGTCGCCGAATCCCTTGAACACCTGGCGGATCATCTGCAGCCGCTCGTCGAGGTCGAAGAGCGAATCGTCTTTCTCGGGGTTGCGCGCGATCGCGACGATGATGCGATCGAAAACGCCGAGCGTGCGCTTGACCAGATCGACGTGGCCGTTGGTGATCGGATCGAACGAGCCCGGATAAATCGCAATCTTGGTGTTTGCCATGGCCTCTACTCCTCGACCCGCTCCCCGTTCCGAAAAAATGAGAGCTCCGTGTCGCCGTAGCGCCGCCGGTCGCTGAGCCCGAGCGCGCCGTAGCGCTCCTCCAGCTTATCGCGCACGCTATGCTCCGCGACCACGATGCCGTCCTCGGTCAGCAGCCCTTCCTTGGCGATCTCTTTCAAAGCCTCGCCGGCGAGCCCGCGTTCGTAAGGAGGATCGAGCAGGATGAGATCGAACTTCTCTCCGCCGCGCGCGAGCGTGCGGACCGCTTTGAAGACAGGCGCGGTGACGACGCGCGCCGCCGCGCCGAAGCCGAGCGTTCGAATGTTTTCCTCGATCACCGCCGTCGCCGGACGCGCGATGTCGACCATGACGGCGGCCGCCGCGCCGCGGCTCAACGCCTCGAGCCCCAGATTGCCCGTGCCGGCGAAGAGGTCGAGCACGCGCTGGCCGCTCAGATCCCGCGGCAGAATATTGAACAGGGCCTCTTTGACCCGATCAGCGGTCGGGCGCAGTTCGCGTCCCTTGGGCGTGCGCAGGCGGCGTCCCTTGGCTTGTCCGGCGATTACACGCATGTGGGGCCCGTCGAAGGTTAAAATAATTGCTTTCGCGGATTTTGTCTATCTTAATCCGTGATCTTGAGGACGACTTTGCCGAACTGCTCGCCGCGCTCCAGCCGCTCGTGCGCCGCTGCGGCTTCCTTCAACGGAAAGACCTGATCGATGATCGGACGAATGCTGGTGTTGCAGAAAAAGTTGACGACCTGGCGGAACTCTTCTCGGCTTCCCAGCGTCGAGCCGAAGATGCTCAGGTGATTCCAGAAAATCCGCCGCAAATCGGTCTTCGGCGAAGCGCCGGCGGTGGCGCCGCAGGTCACGAGGCGCCCGCCTTTGGCGAGCGCCTCGAGGCTCTTCGTCCATTCGTCGCCGCCCACGCAGTCGACGACGACGTCGACGCCGCGTTTTTTCGTCAGCGCGCGCGTCTCTTTGGCGAAGTCGCTCTTTTTATAGTTGATGCCGTGGTCGGCGCCCCAGTTCTTCGCGAGCGCGAGCTTCTCATCGCTGGAAGAGGTGACGATCACATGCGCCCCCATCTGCTTCGCCACCTGAAGCGCCGAGCCGGCGACGCCGCCGCCGATGCCGAGGACGAGCACGTGCTCGCCCGGCCTCAGGCGGGCGTTGGTCACGAGCATGCGCCAGACGGTCAAGAACACCAGCGGAAACGCCGCCGCCTCTTCGAATGAAAGGCGCGGCGGTATGCGAAAGCAATTCTCCGAGGGAAGGCGGACATACTCGGCGTAAGTGCCCTTGAGCCTCTCGCCGAGAACGCGCAAGTGGACGCACATGAAATCGCTGTCGGTGAGGCAAAACTCGCACTTGCCGCAGCCGGTCGCGGGGTAGAGACAAACCGCATCGCCGGGCTTGACGTTCGTGACCTCCGGTCCCGTCTCGGCGACGATGCCGGCGCCATCGCCGCCCAGAATGTGCGGCATCTCGACTTCCATACCGGTGAGGCCCTTGCGGTTCCAGAGGTCGATGTGGTTCAGCGCCGCCGCCCTCAACTGGACGACGACGTCGGTGGGCGAAAGGATTTTCGGCGTGTCGGTCTCCTCGTAGCGAAGCTTATCGACGCCGCCGTAGCCGTGAAGCCTGACTGCTTTCATATAAATGGCCGGGAAGCTGTCAGCGTTGAGCTATCAGCTTTAAAAACGGAATACAAAGATTTGAGGAGTTTTGCTGAAAGCTGATCGCTGACAGCTACTGAGCTTTACTTACGCCGAAAACGACGTGCCGCAGCCGCAGGTGCCCTTGACGTTGGGATTGTTGAACTTGAACCCCGCTTCCTGCAAACCGCTGACGTAATCGATGACGGTGCCGTTCAGGTACTGCGCGCTGGCGGCGTCGATGAAAATGGGCAGCCCGTCGAGTTTGAGGACGATGTCGCCGGGTCTTTCCTGCTTTTCGAAATCGAGGCCGTACGAATAGCCGGAGCAGCCGCCGCTCGTCACGGCGACGCGCAGGCCGTGATCCTCGATGTTCTCGCGCGCGAGAATCGCCTTGACCTGCCGGATCGCCTGATCGGTCAAACTCAGCACCGGCGTCCCTGTGCTCGCTTGCGCCGCCTCGTTCGTCATGCGCTCTAGGCTAGACGCTTCGGGGCGTGAAGTCAAGGAAACGAAAAACCGCTGAATCGTCTTTATCGGGCTCATTGGCGAACCTCGAACAGCGCCTGGACGAAACTCTCGGGCTCGAAGCTCTGGAGGTCGTCCACGTCCTCGCCGACGCCGATGTACTGGACGGGGATGCGGAGCTCTTCCTGGATCGCGACGACGACGCCGCCCTTGGCGGTGCCGTCGAGTTTGGTGAGCACGACGCCGGTCGGCTCCATCGCCTCCTGGAAAACGCGCGCCTGCTGCAGGCCGTTTTGCCCGGTGATGGCGTCGAGGACGAGCAGCGTCTCGTGCGGCGCCCCGGGCTGCTCGCGGGCGATGACCCGGCGGATTTTTTTGAGCTCCTCGACGAGATGCGCTTTGTTGTGAAGCCTGCCGGCGGTATCGATCATGACGATATCGGACGCGCGTTTTTTCGCTGCCTGGAGTCCGTCGAAGACGACGGCTGAAGGATCGGACCCGGCCTGGTTCTTGATAATCTCTGCGCCTACGCGCTCACCCCAAATCTCCAGCTGCTCGACGGCGGCGGCGCGGAAGGTGTCGGCGGCGACGAGCAAAACCTTTTTGCCGTCGCGGCGAAATTTGGCGGCCATCTTGCCGATCGTCGTCGTCTTGCCGACGCCGTTGACGCCCAAAAAGAGCATGACCCAGGGCGTCGCGGAAAATCGCGCGATCGGACTAGGCCGAATCTCTTTCAAAATGTAGACGATTTCCCGTTCGAGAAAAGCCGAGAGATCTTTGACGCTCTTTCCCGCGACATACAGATTCGCGGAGTCGGACAGCCTCTGCGTCGCCTTGACGCCGACGTCCGCGGACCAGAGGATCTCCTCCAGCTCGGCGAGGCTCTGCGCGTCCCAGGGCCGCTCGGTCTGAAGCAGCCCTTCGAGCTTTTGCGCCCAGCCCTCGCGGCTTTTGGTCAGGCCGCTCTTCAGGCGCTGAAAAAAGGAATCCGCCATGTTTTATGATTTTTATCACCCGCGCGTGCGCGCGACAACGAAGGGAGGGCTTGCAGTCGCTTAATTTTGCCCGGAAAGGTCAGCTCATGTTGACCGAGACGACCTTCGAGACGCCGGGCTCTTGCATCGTGACGCCGTAGAGCACCTCGGCCGCCTGCATCGTGCGCTTGTTATGCGTGATCACGGCGAACTGCGAGAAGCTGCTCATCTCCTTGATCATCTCGTTGAACCGGTCGAGGTTCGCGTCGTCGAGCGGCGCGTCCACTTCGTCGAGGAAGCAGAACGGGCTCGGCTTGGTGAGGAAGATCGCGAAGAGCAGGCTCACGGCCGTGAGCGCCTTCTCGCCACCGGAGAGCAGTGTGATCGATTGGAGCTTCTTCCCCGGCGGCTGCACGATGATGTCGATGCCGGTCTCCAGATAATCGTTCTCGTCGGTGAGCACGAGCTTTGCGCGGCCGCCGCGGAAAAGGCGCGGGAAGATCTCCTCGAACTTCCGGTTGATCTCCTCGAAGCTCTCCTTGAAGCGGAGCCGGCAGACGCGGTTTAACTTGGCGATGGTCTGCTGCAGATCGGCGATCGATTTTTCCAGATCCTGCTTCTGCTGGCTCAGGAACTGGAAGCGGCTTGTGAGCTCCTCGAACTCGCCGATCGCCGCGAGGTTGACCTCGCCCATGCGGTCGAGGCGCGCCTTGAGATCATCGATATCGATCTTGAGGTCGTCGGGGATTTCCCCCGGCGTCTCTTCGGCGCTCACCGCTCTGAGATCGCAATCGTATTTCTCGCGAATACCGTCGAAAAGATGCTGGAGGTTGAGCCGCTCCTCGGACAGCGTGATGAGGAGCTGATTTTTTTCCTCCTGTCGACTTTGCCCCAGCGGTCGCAGCTCTTTGACGGTCTCTTCGAGCTCGATCAGGCCGCGCGATATCTCCCGGTATCTAACGCGCTTGCGCTCCAACTCCGCTTCCAGCGCGCCGAGGGCGTTTTTTCCTTCTTCTAGGGACTTTTCCGCCGTCCTAAGCTCGGCCGCGATTTCCTCGCGCTTTTGCTTGAGCGCGGCGATCTCCGCCTCGGCGCGTTGCAGCTGCCGCGCAAGCTCTTCCTGGAGCTTGAGGCGGTTTTCCAGATCGATGTGCGTGTGCTCTTTTTTCTCGGAGAGTGTGGCGCCGCGGATGCGCGACTCGGCCGCCTCGGCGTCGAGCCGCTCGAAAGTCGTCTCGATCTCCGCGAGCAGGCGCTGACTTTCGGCGAGCGCGGTCTCACGTTCGCTCTTCTCGCTGGTCCAGCGCTCGAGCTCATGCCGCCGGCTCTCGATATTCCCCTCGACGAGTTGAAGCGTCTCGACGAGGTGCTTTTCTTCCTCCGCGACCGCCTGGCGCGTCTCTTCGAGACGGTGGACTTCCTGCTCGGCTTCGAGCAGATCGTGCTCCAAGCGAACCTTGTCTACTTCCAGGCGATGGCCTTCCTCGACGAGCTGCGAACGGCTCGCCTCCGCCTTCGCGATCCGCGCCTTTAACTCGCCGAAGTCCCGCTCTTCTTTGCACAACTCGGCATCGAATTCGACGATGACCGCTTCGAGCTCTTTGATTTCTCGGCGCTGAGCCAGGAGACTTCCTTCCAGCCCGTCGAGGCTCCCGCCGGTGACGACGCCGCTCGGGTCGATGACTTCGCCCTCCGGCGTCACCAGCGTGCAGGTGAAGCCGTTGCGGTTCCACAGCGTCAGGCCCGATTTAAGATCGCGCACCATGACGACGTTGGCGAGCAGATATTCGGCGATCTCTTTGTAGTCTTCCTTGACCGACACGACTTCCATCATCGGCGCGACGACCTCGGGCTGGCCGAGGGGGAGCGCTTTTTTCTCCCGGCGCGAGACTTCGCGCGGGATGAAGCTGCCGCGCCCGACCGATTCACGCTTGAGATAATCGATCGCTTCGAGCCCTTTTTCGTGGCTCTTGACGATAACGTACTGCAGCCGGTCGCCGAGCACTGCGGTGAGCGCCTTCTCGTAGGCTTGGGGCGCTTCGATGACCTCGGCGACGAGTCCGTAGATGCCGTCGAAGGACGACTCGCTCCGGCGCTTGAGCATGATACTGCGGACGCCTTCCTGATAGCCTTCGTAATTGCGCTGCAATGTATGAAGGGAGCCGAGGCGCGAGCTCGTCTCCTGGACTTTGCCCCTTAAAAGGGCGATCCGTTTTTCCTGATCGTCGCGCGCCCCGCTCCATGAGCGAAGCGATTCCGCCAGCGCGCGGTTTTTTTCCGCTACGTTGCCGGCGCGCTCGACCGCGCTCGCTGCGGCGGCGAGCCGCTCGCGCAGCTTGTCCTGCCACGTATCCAGAGCGGATGCCGCGGCGGCGTCTTCGCTGCGGTTGCGCGCCGATTCGTGTTCGATCCCGCCGCGCTCTTTTTCCTGGGCGGCAAGGTCGTTGCGCGCGTGGGCGGTGCGGTTGGCGAGATCGATGAGAGCGGATTTCGCTTCCTCGACCGACGCTTCAAGCGCGTCGATGCGCTGCTTTAAATTTTCCAGCTCGGATTCTTTGTCCTTGAGGAGCGACTCTTCGAATAACGAGAGCTGGACGAAATGCTCGCGCGCTTTTCTGAGCTCTTCGATCTCCGCGGTGAGCGCTTCGAGCTTGCGGCCGGCTTCCGCGACTTGCCCCGCAGCGCGCGCTTCGTCTTCGTCGAGTCCCGCGCGATCTTTCTTGAGGAATTCGATTCTCTGTTCCTCGCCCTGGATCGCCACCTTGTGCTGATAGACCGTCTCCTGCGCCTGAGAGATCGCCCGATCGCTCTCCAAGAGCGAGAGACGCACCGCTTCCGCCTCGGACTCCTTCGCGTTCAGCGACGCGGTGACTTCGATCAGGCCGTCTTCGGTTTCTTTCAGCGCCGCTTCGTGCGCGGCGATTTCGCTTTCGAGCGCGCGCCGCTGCCCGTTCGCCCACGCGAGCTCCTTTTGCCGCAGCTCCTGCTTGATCGCGCGGTAGCGCTCGGCTTTTTTCGCCTGCAGCTCCATGCTGCGGATCTGGCGCTCGATCTCGCGCACGATGTCGCTCACGCGCAAAAGATTTTGCTGCGTGCGTTCGAGCTTGCGCTCGGCGATCTGCTTGCGCCCTTTGTATTTGCTCGTGCCCGCGGCCTCTTCGATGATGACGCGCCGCTCTTCGGGCTTGGAGTTGACCAGCTCGTCGACGCGCCCCTGCTCCACGATCGAATAGGCCTTGCTGCCGACGCCGGTGCCGAGAAAAAGCTCGATGATGTCTTTCAAACGGCAGGCGACTTTGTTGATCTGGTATTCCGATTCGCCGGAGCGGAAGAGCCGCCGCGTGATCATGATCTCGCTGAAGCCGCTGTAGTCCGCCGGGCCGCGGCCGTCTTCGTTTTCCAGAATGAGCGAGACCTCGGCCATGCCGGTTTGCGCGAGGCTGTCGCTGCCGTTGAAGATGACGTCTTCCATCTGGTGGCCGCGCAGGTGGCGGGCGCTCTGCTCGCCCATGACCCAGCGGAGCGCGTCCACGACGTTGGACTTCCCGCAGCCGTTGGGGCCGACGATAGCGGTGACCCCGGGCGGGAAGTCCAGCACTATGCGCTGCGCAAAGGATTTAAAACCGAGCATTTCCAGGCGTTTAAGACGCATCGCCCGTTACTCCTTGGGGTAAAATAGGCTTGAATTTACACAGCTTTTCACTCAATCTTGCACTATTTCACAAGCCGAAAAAGCTGTCAAGAAAAATTACAATATAATGCGGCGTCCAAAAAGGTGCACACCAGATATTGGCGCCCGAAGGGACTTCGAGGGACAAAACGAGACAGTCGGGGACGGCTACTCGAGCAGCTCGGTGTTCCAGTAGGAGACGTCCACGGCGTTCAGAAAGGGCAGCCATTCGCGGTAGCGCGAGAGGTTGAAGGTCTCCTGCATGAACGGGGTCCATTTCGGCTTATAGGGGCGGTGGAGCAGCGCCATGCCGGCCTCGTGGGGTGTCCTGCCGCCCTTCCGCCGGTTGCACTCGTGACAGGAGCAGACGACGTTTTCCCACGTCGACGTTCCGCCGCGCGAGCGTGGGATGACGTGATCGAGGTTGAGCTCGTAGCGGGGCAGCCGGCGCCCGCAGTATTGGCAGGTGAGCTTGTCGCGTGCATAGATATTATAGCGGCTGAAGCGCACGTGACGCTTCGGCACGCGGTCGTAGCCGATCAGCAGGATCACGCGCGGAACGCGGATGACGCGGTTTACGAGGCCGATCGATTCGTCGTTGACGGAAACGGAGAGGTGGCTCCAGCTCTCGAAATCGAACGTCTGATATTGGTCGTTCACCGCCCGGGCGATCCCCTGATAGAGCAGCGTAAAAGCCCGCCGCACCGAAGTGACGTGGATCGGCAAATACGAGCGATTGAGGATCAGGACCTTGGTATTGAGGATCGAATAACCGGGGGCCGCTGCGGCAGCTTCCATAATACTTGGCGTAAAAGATATCGGCCGGGCGGCGCAAAGTCAACAGAACGAAGTTCTGAAGCTTGAAAACGCGCGCGTTTTGGCATATAAGCAATTAAGTTGTTGCATGGGTCTCGAGTCGAGGAGAGCTCCCGCCGTTCATCTCCCGCCGCACCGGACGCGTCCCCAGCTAGAAGAGAGCTTGTGAAGCAGGAAATCTATATTAACAATACTCCGCAGGAGAGCCGCATCGCCATCGTCGAAGACGGCGCGCTCGCCGAATTTCTCGTCGAGCGCCGGCAAGAGCGCGGCATCGCGGGAAACATCTACAAAGGCAAAGTCGCCCGCGTCCTTCCCGGCATGCAGGCCGCGTTCGTCGACATCGGCATGGACAAGGCGGCGTTTCTACACGTCTCGGATTTTTCCACGTCGTCGGAGATCGGCGCGTTCACCGCATCGGAGAACGAGATCATCGTCGAGCCGCCGAAGCCGGCGCACCCAGCGCGGCGCCTGCCGATCGAAAAGCAGCTGACGCACGGCCAGGAGATCCTCGTCCAGGTCGCCAAGGATCCGCTCGGGACCAAGGGCGCGCGCATCACCTCGCACGTATCGCTCCCGGGGCGCTATCTCGTCTTCATGCCCAACGTAAGCCACGTCGGCATCTCCCGGCGCATCGAGGACGACAAGGAGCGCAAGCGCCTCAAAGAAATCGCGCTCTCGATGACGAACGAAGAGGGCGGGTTCATTCTCCGCACGGCGAGCGAGGGACGGAGCAAGCGCGAGATCCAGCGCGACCTCGCGTTTCTCACCAAGCTCTGGCGCGGCATCAAGAGCAAGGCGGAGGGCGCGCCTGCGCCGTCGCTGATCCATCAGGACCTCGATCTGGTCACGCGCACGATCCGCGATTTCTTCACGACCGAGACGCACCAGGTCTATGTCGACCAGGTGAAGGAGTACCGGCGCATTCTCGAATTCGTGAGCCACTTCATGCCGCGGCTGAAACCCAAGATCACGCTCTACACCGACCCCGAGCCGATCATGGATCACTTCGCCGTCGAGGCGCAGATCACCAAGGCGCTCGAGACAAAGGTATGGCTCCGCTCGGGCGGCTATCTCGTGATCGGCCGCACCGAGGCGCTGACCGCGATCGACGTCAACACCGGCCGCTTCGTCGGCCGCCGCAATCAGGAGGACACGATCTTCAGGACCAACCTCGAGGCGGCCGAGGAGGTCGTGCACCAGCTCCGCTTGAGAAACATCGGCGGCATCATCGTCATCGACTTCATAGACATGGAGAAAGAGGGGAACCGCAAGCGCGTCTACGAGACGCTGAAAGACGCGATCAAGAAGGACAAGGCGCGCACGAATATCTTGAAAATCTCCGAGCTCGGCCTCGTCGAGATGACGCGCCAGCGCACGCGCGAGAGCCTGGAGAACATGCTGCTCTCGCCGTGCAGCTACTGCGAGGGGCACGGGCGCGTGAAATCGAACGTGACGGTGGCCTACGAGATTTTACGCGCGATCAAGAAGGAAAAGACCCATCTCCAGGACGGCAAGCGCATCGTCGTCCGGCTCCACCCCGACATCGCCAACTTTCTCTACGACGACGAGAACCAGAGCCTCGATTTTCTCGAGCGCGAGATCAATCACAAAATCATTCTCAAGGCCGCCGAGCGGCTGCGCCACGATCAGTACGAGATCTCGACGATCTGATTATTTTTTCGGCCACGCCATGATGTCTTCGTCGCGGCGGAGCTTCTCCGCGCGATAATACTCCTCGTGCACGAAGTCGGAGATCTTTCGCCGCGGCTTGGCCTTGGGCCACGCCTTGGCGTGGCCGATCGGCATGACCCAGAGCAGGCGTAGAGGCTCGGGCACCTGGAACAATTCGCGGAGCTCGTCCCTCACCTCGTCGCGCACCGAGACCCACACCGTGCCGAGATTCATGCTCGCCGCCATCAACATCATGTGCTCGACGGAGTTGGCGATGCTCGCCTGCAATAATTTCTCGCGATCGCCCGGCTGGCGCGTCGTGAGATAAACCCGCATCGTGCGCGGATCGGCGCAGCAGAGCACGAGCACGCTCACGTCGCCGACGTAGTCTTTCTTTAATCCTTTGTAATTGACCGGGTCCTCGCGCTTGCGCGCGCGCCACTCCTCGTCGTAGATGCGCCTGACGCGGCGCATCTTCTCGCGGTCGCGCGTGACGACGAACTCCCACGGCTGTGTGTTGGCGCCCGACGGCGCCCAGCGCGCCGCCTCGAGGATCATCTCGAGCTGCGCGCCCGTCACCTTGCCGCTCTTGTAAACGCGCACGCTGCGGCGCGTGCGCACGACGTCCAACAAAGCCTTGCTGTCCATGGCCGTTTCCTTACCACGGCTGGCGCGCCATTTCGAGCCGGCCGGGCGCTCTTGAATATCAATCTAAATATCTATATATTGAGATGGATATGGATCTCGCGCGCATGTTCAAGGCCCTGGGCGACTCCACGCGCCTGCGCATCCTCGCCGCGGTCGCCGAGGAGGAGCTCACCGTCGGCGAAATCCAGGAGGTCGTCGACTCGGTGCAGTCCGCCGTCTCGCGGAACCTCGCGATCCTCCGCGACGCCGGCTTCGTCGCCGACCGCCGCGAGGGGACGAACGTCTATTTCGCGCTCCGGCGCGACATGGCCGAGCCCGCGCGGCGCCTCTTCGACTCCGCCGCGCCGCGCTTCACCGAGCTCCCCGAGGCGAAGGAAGACCGCCGCCGCCTCCAGCGCTGCCGCGAGCGCCGCGCCGCGCGCTCGCGCGGCTATTTCGAGAGCGTCGCCGGCGACTGGGAGCGCATCCGCCGGAGCTGCTTCGATGACCGCTTGGGCTCCGTCGCGCTCGAAAAACTCGTGCCGCGCGGCCTTATCGTCGCCGACGTCGGCTGCGGCACCGGATCGCTCACCTTCGAGCTCGCGCGCGTCGCGAAAAAAGTCGTCGCCGTCGATCTCTCGGCCGAGATGCTCAAGCGCGCGCAGACGCTTGCCCGCGAGCGCGGCATTAAAAATGTCGAGTTCCGCCGCGGCGACGCCGAGCGCATTCCGCTGGAGGCCGCGTCCGTCGACGCCGCCTTCTGCGTCATGGTGCTCCACTTTTTAAAAGATCCCGCGCGCGCCGTGGCCGAATTGGCCCGCATCACGCGCCCCGGCGGCTCCGTCGTCCTCCTCGACCTTGTGCCGCACCGGCAGGAATGGATGCGCGACGAGATGGCCCACCGCTGGCTCGGCTTCGAGCAGAAGACGATCGAAAAATGGCTTCGCGTCGCCGGCTGCGGCGAGATCGAATTCGAGCTCACCGGCAGCTACGCGGGCGAGAAGGCCAAGCGCAACGGCAAGCGCGCGGTGGAGATTTTCGTCGCAAGAGCGATCGCGCCGCAGGCACCAAAACTATCAGACCAATCGGACGGATCGGTGCGATCCGACAGAGCACCATGACAATAACGGCCGACAAACTGAAAGACCTCCTCTCCCAGCGCATCCTCGTCATCGACGGCGCGATGGGGACGATGATCCAGGCGCTGAAGCTCGACGAGGCCGCGTTCCGCGGCGCGCAATTTAAAAATCATCCGAGGCCGCTCAAGGGCTGCAACGATCTGCTCGTGCTGACGCGCCCCGAGGCAATCGAGAATATTCATAAACAGTTTCTCGACGCCGGCGCGGATATTATCGAGTCGAACAGCTTCAACTCCAACGCGATCTCGATGGCCGACTACGCGCTGGAGAGCGAGGTCTACGCGATCAACCTCGCGGCGGCCAAAGTCGCGCGCCGCGCCGCCGAAAGAGCCTCGACGCCGGAGAAGCCGCGCTTCGTCGCCGGCGCGATCGGCCCGACCAACCGCACCGCCTCGCTCTCGCCCGACGTCAACAACCCGGCGTTCCGCGCGACCACCTTCGACGAGCTGGTCGCCGCCTATACCGAGCAGGTGCGCGGCCTCGTCGACGGGGGCGTCGATCTGCTGCTCCCCGAGACGACGTTCGACACGCTCAATCTCAAGGCGTGCCTGTTCGCGATCGAGAAATTTTTTACCGATAAAAATATCCGCCTCCCGGTCTTCGCCTCGGTCACGATCACCGACCGGAGCGGGCGCACGCTCTCGGGCCAGACGCTGGAGGCGTTTCTCACCTCGGTCGCGCACTTCGACCTCGCCGCCGTCGGCCTCAACTGCGCGCTAGGCCCCGAGCAGATGGTGCCGTTCGTCGCCGAGATGGCGCGCCTCTCGCCGCTGCCGGTTTTCGCCTATCCCAACGCGGGGCTCCCGAACGAGTTCGGCGCCTACGACATGGGGCCGGAGGAGTTCGCGAAATATTTTTTCGAATGGGCGCGCGAAGGTTGGCTCAACCTCGCCGGCGGCTGCTGCGGCACGACGCCCGAGCACATCGCCGCGGTCGCGCGCGCAGTGGAAGGGGTCGAGCCGCGCGTGCCGCCGGAGCGCGATGGCTACACGCGACTCAGCGGCCTGGAGAATCTCACGATCCGCCCCGATTCCAACTTCATCATGATCGGCGAGCGCACCAACGTCGCCGGCTCGCGCCGCTTCGCGCGGCTGATCCGCGAGGAGAAATACGAAGACGCGCTCGCGGTCGCGCGCGAGCAGGTGGAGGGCGGCGCGAATATATTGGACGTCAACATGGACGAGGGCATGCTCGACTCGGCGAACGCGATGGCGACGTTCTTGAATCACATCGCGGCGAATCCCGAGATCAGCCGCATCCCGATCATGATCGATAGCTCGAACTTCGACGTGATCGAGGCGGGGCTGAAATGCGTCCAGGGGAAATCGGTCGTCAACTCGCTCTCGCTGAAAGAAGGCGAGGACGAGTTCCGCCGCCGCGCGCGGCTGGTGAAAAATTACGGCGCCGCGGTCGTCATCATGGCCTTCGACGAGCAGGGGCAGGCGACGACGGTCGAGCAGCGGCTCGCGATCTCCGCGCGCGGGCATAAAATTCTCACCGAAGAGATCGGCTTCGACGAGAGCGACATCATCTTCGACTCGAACATCCTCGTCGTCGCCACCGGCATGGAAGAGCACAACGACTACGCGATCAACTTCATCGAGGCGACACGACTCATCAAACAGGCCTGTCCGGGCGTGAAGGTGAGCGGCGGGATCAGCAACCTGTCGTTCTCCTTTCGCGGCAACGACGTCGTGCGCGAGGCCATCCACTCGGCGTTTCTCTTCCACGCCATCCGCGCCGGGCTGGACATGGGCATCGTCAACGCCGGCCAGCTGATCGTGTACGAGGACATTCCGAAGGACCTGCTCGAACACGTCGAGGACGTCATCTTCAACCGGCGGCCTGATGCGACCGAGCGGCTCGTGCAGTTTGCCGGGACGGTGACGGGCGCCGGCGAGAAGAGGGCAGTCGACCTCGCCTGGCGCAACGGCACCGTCCAGGCGCGCCTCACCCACGCGCTCGTGCACGGCGTGATCGACTTCATCGAGCAGGATGTGGAGGAAGCGCGGCAGACGCTCCCGCGCCCGCTCGACGTCATCGAAGGCCCGCTGATGGACGGCATGAAGGTCGTCGGCGATCTGTTCGGCGCAGGCAAGATGTTCCTCCCGCAGGTCGTCAAGAGCGCGCGCGCCATGAAGAAGGCGGTCGCCTACCTTCTGCCGTACATGGAGGACGAGAAGCAGCGGTCGGGCCTGAAGTCGCGCTCGCAGGGCAAGCTGGTGCTCGCGACCGTCAAGGGCGATGTCCACGACATCG
>Ga0075433_10002492_pt1 | contig 14013 bp, 11 predicted proteins | sample RhiMethybrSRZTD2_FD_75299 | JGI IMG/M metagenome (GOLD analysis project Ga0075433, IMG submission 75299) | Populus rhizosphere microbial communities from Tennessee, USA - Rhizosphere MetaG P. TD hybrid SRZTD2 | ecosystem: Host-associated > Plants > Roots > Rhizosphere > Soil | place: USA... | reverse complement strand
TCAGCGACGGCAGCCCAGGGACATCGTCGATGGTGATGATCTCGATCGAGAGGGCGGCAACGTCGACCGCTTCACGTGCACGCGCGGCGAGTGCGGCCGTCGTGACCAGCAGCTTCACGTTCGCATCGCGCAGTTGAAACGACACTTCGGGAGTCGTGTATGCGGGATTGATCGTCGTGAGGATCGCACCCATGCTCACCACCGCATGGAACACGACGGGATACTCGAGCACGTTGGGCGCCCAGATCGCCACCACATCGCCCTTGTTGACGCGATGCGACAAGCCAGCGGCGAGACAACGCGTCTGATCGCGGAGGGCGCGAAAGGACACCGTGCGTCCGGAGATGCCGTCGACGAACGCTGGCCGATCCCCAAATTCGTATGCCCTACCCAACACGAATTCGGTGAGAGACACGTCCGGGATGTCTACGTGGGGATGCGGGCTGCGGAATGTCATGGCGCGCGCAATGATCTGCGCGCGTCAACCGTCTGTCAATCGAGCAGCTGTCGGCTCTATCTTCAGCAGAGCGGAGTCGTTCTCCTCAGTCAACACGTACAGGTTTCCGTCCGGTCCCTGGCGTACGTCGCGCATGCGTTGGTGCAGATCACGAAGCAACGCTTCCTCGCGCAACAACTCCCACTTCTCATTGAAGACCAGCCGCTTGAGTTGCCCCGTGGGCGAGAACTCCCCTTCGCGCAGGCCGCCGACGAACAGGTTGCGCTTCCAGTTCGGGAATCGATCGCCTGTGTAGAAGGCCGTGCCGGATGGACTGATCGCCGGTGTCCAGAACCAGATTGGCTCCTCGAAGCCGTGCGCGGCGTGGGCAGAGTCGTATCTGGGCCCGAGGTAGTTGCGGCCGTAGCTGACCACGGGCCAGCCGTAGTTCTTGCCGCCGTGGACGATGTTCAGTTCGTCGCCGCCATTGGGACCGATTTCGGTGACCCACATCTCCTTGGTCCAGGGATTGATCGTCATGCCGAGCACGTTGCGGAATCCCAGCGCGAACACGTACGGCTTGTATCCCTGCTTGCCGGCGAATGGATTGTCCTTCGGCACGCTGCCATCGTCGCGCATCCGGACGATCTTCCCTGCGTAGTCGCTGCCCTTCTGCGCCCGCATCACGCTTGCCTCGGGCCCTTCGCCCGGAGCCCCGATCGACATGTAGAGTGCGCCGTCAGCGCCAAAAACGAGGCGACTCACCTCGGTGTCGACGTCATCGGAGACGAAGATCTCGCGCACGTCGGTGAGCGTGGTCCCGCTCCATGTCCCGCGGCCGACGGCGCTGCTGGCGAGGTCGTTGCCGATCGGCTTGTGGTAGGCGAAGTAGACCCAGTGGTTCTTGGCAAAGTCGGGGTGCAGTGCGATGTCCATGAGGCCCGCTTCTGTGCCGCGATAGATCATCTGTGGCAGGCCTTCGATTGGCGCGGGCTCGAGCGTGCCTCCCCGAATGATCCGCAACTTCCCGATCCGCTCGCTCACCAGGATTGCACCATCAGGCAGGAACGCGAACGCGTACGGATGCGAGATGCCCCGCGCCACGATAGACACTTTGATGTCGGCTTCGGTCGTGTGGAACGTCCACGGTCCGGCGGCGAGCGGCGGCGACGGCAGCAGCCTCGGACCCGGAGGAATGGTGGCGCCGAGATCGCGCTTGGTGGGATACGGGTACTTGGGCGTCTGCGCCTGGATGTGTTGCGGTTGCTGGATGATGAACAGTGAGACGATGGCAACGACCACTGCCGTCAGCGTCGAGCGTCTCGAACGTTGAATTGGATTCATGGGGCCTCAAACGTCAACGAGCCGCGCGAAGGCGGCTCGTTGTTGATCGTTCTGTAGGCCGCCTAAAGGCGGCCTCCACGTACAGCTACGTGCAAAGGCCGCCTGAAGGCGGCCTCTACGTACTAACGTTCGACGTCGCGCTCGCCGGTTGCGGCGCCCGGGACGGGCGGCGCTCCGCCGCGGCCGCCGCGGCCGCCGCCAGGCGCCGCGGCGCCAACGCCTGCGCCGTCATCCTGCACGGTGCGCCGCTTACGGACGATGCCCTTCGCCGCATCTGCTGCGACGGCCCGGTCTTCGGCGCGTTCAGCCGACAACGACATCGAGATCGCGGTGTTGCCCGGATGGCAGTCGTACGGGAGCAGCACGCCGCCGTCGAGCGGAGTGAGCGGGAATGACACGGTGAACGGCTTCTCGTAGGTCGCCGGGTCGTCGTAGGTCGCCTGATACTGAATGACGTCGGCGGCCACGCGACGGAAGCGCTCCGTGATCACCATCTGCGTGCTGTGCCGCACGCCGTTGCCATTGACGCCAATCGCGGTCTTGTCGGTGAGATTCGTGGTCTCGACGACGAGCTCTTCGCCCTCCCAATGCGCGGTCGAGTCGCCGAGGTACTGACGAATCGACTGGCCGATGTGCTTGCGCCCATCGGTGTAGAAGATGCGCGTGTCGGGCAGCATCTCGGTCGAGAACGCGACCACGCCGGGCGCCTGGACGATGCGGTTGCCGTTGCCGTAGATGACGCGAAGGATCGAGCCCGCGATGCCGCGAGTGATGCAGCGCTCGTAAAGCGAGAAGTCCTCCCATGAATTCAGCGGGCCCGGGCCGTAGGTGCCGCGCGGCATCCCTCGCTCCTGCTGGTTCACCTTGATCGCCGGAAGACGCCCGTCCGGTGGATCCACGATCAAGCGCGTCTGCGGAAAGACGCGGCGCGCATAGTCGAATCGGAAGCTGCTTTCGGCGCTGGTGTCGCGCTGTTTTGCCGCAGTCTCGACCTGCTTCTTACGGGCGGTCAGCGCCGCCTCGTCCAGGTACAGCGGTGGAACCTGTCCCGGCGCCAGCTGCGGCGCGGGGGCACCGCGTCCAGGACCGCCGCGCCCTCCGCCGGCGGCCATCTGAATGTTCTCCATGTCGTCGCTTGACCAGACGCCCTGGAGATCCGGATCACCCCATGGTGTACGCGGCGCCTTGTACTCCACCGGCTTGCCGCCCGTCGCAGTGATGACGAGCGCCGGTGGCGTGGCTCGCGCTTGGCCCGACACGGGCGTGCCGACGAATACGGACAACGCGACGATTGCCAAAGCCGTGCTCATTGCAGCGATCAAACGACTGGTCATCACGGTCGCCTTTCGGAATAAGGACAATGACAGATTCTACTCCGCCCGAGGGGCCAAGCCCAACGAATCGACCCGTAGGGCGCGCCTGCTGTAGCGTTTTGATGATGGCCTTGGACAATGAAGTGATGAACGAAAAGACCACACAGACGCGTTTCCTCCATGTCGCCAACGGCTCGTCAACGACGACGACGATCGAGGCGGCAGGGATTCCGGGCAGGTGCTCGATCTGGGCGGATGTCCTGTACGAGGGACCCGTACCCGGAGAGCTGAGCGATGCCGAACTCGTCGAGCTGCGAAAACAGTTTCTCGCCGGCCCTGCGGATCACACTGGGTTGGCGTGGGCCGGAAACGATCCGACGCTCGACCCGGTCAACGACCTCGGGCGATGGCGAGCGGTCATCGAGGCGCACGAGGACTACGACGAGCTGATCTTGTGGTTCGAGCACGATCTGTTCGATCAACTGAATCTCATTCAGCTGCTGCCGTGGATTCGCGATCGCCTTCCCCCCAGCAAGCCGGTGTCGTTGATCTGCATCGGAGCGTTTCCCGGTCGTCCCGACTTCAAGGGCCTTGGCGAGCTCACTCCCGGCGAGCTCGCATCGCTGCTCGACACGCGCGAGCGCATCAGCGATGCGCAGTACGAGCTCGCAGGGCGCGCGTGGCACGCGTTCCGAGCGCCCACACCCGAGGCGCTCGACCGACTTCGCCGCGACGACACGTCGGCGCTGCCCTATCTGGCGGCGGCACTCACACGTTTTCTGCAGGAGTTTCCGTGGGCCAGCGACGGACTGTCGAGAACCGAGCGTCGACTTCTCGCGCTCGCCGCCGGCGACAACATCGCGTTGTGGACAGCGTTTCCGCGCATGCACGAGGGTGAGCAGTTCTACTACGTCAGCGATGGAACGATGGCGTCGATGGCAGAGACACTCGCAGGCACCACGCCGGCGCTCCTGGTCCTCGATGTGTCAGCGGCAAGTGGCCACGTCCTCCGCGGCACGATCGCGCTGACCGACAGCGGTCGATCGGTGCTGGCGGGTCAGCTCGACAGAGTGGCGGCGTGCGGCATCGATCGGTGGCTGGGCGGAGTACACCTGCAAGGTCGACGTGATGTGTGGCGCTGGGACGAGGAGAGCGGCCGAGTCGTGCGGATATGACGCCAAACGCCATGGCCGAATTCGTACCGATCATGCGGTGTCGGTATCGCGTTCCAGAGTAGGTGGCGTTACCCTAGGGGTATCCGCAGTCTATCGAGCGGATCAGAGTGACCCGATAGACTCTACGGTTTGACGCCCACTCCTTCGGGGCGCCACGAGGAGCGACTATGCATCGGATGATGTCGGCGATGAAGACCCTGCTGCTCGGCGCCGCCGCTGCCGTGATTTTCGTGACCATCGCGCACGGTCAAATCAACGACTCCATTCGGGGCGTCCCGAGTGAAGCCAATCACTTCATCGGCACACCAAATGGCTGGGTGCACCCGAAGACACCGTGGGGTGAGCCCGACATTCAAGCCACGCTGAACATGATGCAGGCGGCAGGCGTCCCGCTCGAGCGCTGCGCCAACGCGTACCGCTTCGGCGGTCCGGCCTGCGACATGAACAAGGCGTGGTGGACCGAGGAGGAGTACAACGGGCGCGTCACCACCGCGCGCGGACGCGGCGATCTGGGGCGCCAGCTGATCGCCGAAGGCAACTTCGGCCGGGCGCTGCTCGCCGGCGTCACCGATCCGGCCACGCCGCAGCGGCAGACAACGCTCATTGTCGATCCGCCGAGCGGACAACTGCCGGCGCTCACCGCGGAGGGCAAACGCCGCGCCCTCGACATGGGAAGTTCATGGGCGCTGCCGGCGGAGGATCCGATCTACGAAGGTCCGCTGGACTTCGACTATTGGGACAACTGCCGTTCACGCGGTATGCCTTCGTCGATGATGCCGTATCGCTACAACGGCGGCTTCAAGATCTGGCAAGCCCCGGGCGTGATTGTGTTCGACCTCGAGATGATTCACGACGCGCGCATCGTCTTCACCGACGGACGACCCTCGCTCAACTCGGCGATCAAGGGGTATATGGGCGATTCCCGCGGCCGCTGGGAAGGCAACACGCTCGTCGTCGAGACCGCCAACTACAAGGAAGGTCCTCCGCTCATCAACCTCGCCGTCGTCGGATCGCCCGCAGGCAATCGTTTCCCGGTGAGCGACAAGCTCAAGACCACAGAGCGAATCACACGTCTGAACAACGACATGTGGCTCTACGAGATCAAAACGGAGGATCCGGTCATCCTCACGCGTCCGTTCACGGTCCGCTATCCGATGCGGAACGATCCCACCTACGAGTGGTGGGAATACGGATGCCACGAGGGCAACACCATCGTCCAGAACTACTCGTCGACGGACAAGTTCGAGCGTGAGCACGCCAAACCCGAGCCGCCGCCGAAGCCGGTGGAGGCGAGTGCCGATGTCGCCAACGCCCTTGCCGGGCGATGGACGGGCAAACCGCGCGTCCCGACGGTCGACTTCAACGTGTTCCTGGAGTTCACGAAGAACGCCGACGGCACCGTGCAGGGCAAACTGATCGGCACCGATCTGAAGACGTTCCGCGGACGCGTCAACCCGAAGATCGACAAGCCCCTTCGCGATCTCACGATCAAGGATCGGCGCCTGAATTTCGAGCTGCCGAACGCGCAGCCGTGGACGTTTGCCGGCGAGCTCTCCGCCGACGGCAGCTCGATCGTCGGCACGCTCAACAGCGCTCAGGGCGGAGCGCCGGTGACCTTCAAGAAAGGTACTTAGTCCAAAAACTCCAGCACCGCGCAGAGTTCGCGCGGTGCTGTGATATGCGGGTTATGGCTCGCATCGATCTCGGCATACGGCCAGCCTTCGCGGCGCGCTCGCGCCGCGAACGGTCCGAAGCTGTCGTTGCCGTCAGCGCGCTGACAGTAGATGTAAGCACGCGGCGGCAACGCGACACCCGACAGAGAGAGCCGTTCCTCGAACGCCGCGATCGGATGCGGGACGCGCCGCGGCGCCGCCCATTCGCGATCGTCGGCAGGTGTATCCGGCGGCATATCGCGCGGCGGCACGCGCCAGCCGTCGCCGGCCAGACACGCAGCCTTCATCACATCACGCGCCTGGGCCGGCACGAGATCCATCAGCGACTGACCATTCTCCGGCACGAACGCGTCGAGATAGATGATGCGCGCGACGCGATCGCGCGCGCGATCGGCAACGCCGGTGGCCACCACACCACCGAAACTGTGTCCGATGAGGACGACGTCGCGCAGGTCTTCGACGTCGAGCACGTTGACCATATCCTCGATGTGCAGCGACAGATTCACCGCGCGCGAGGCGAGGTGCCGCCGCTCGCCAAGTCCGGTATAGCTTGGCGTGAAGCACTCGTGCCCCGCGGCTCGCATCAGCGGCCGCATCTTCCGCCACGCCCATCCCGACGACCACGCGCCGTGTGCGACGACGAATACGGTCATATGTGCTGTTCCGAGTTCGAAGTTCGAGGTTCGAGGTTCGATACTCTCGGTTCGACGTTCGAAGTTCAAGGGAAAAGGCCGAGGCGGGAGCCAAGAACGTCGAACCTCGAACGTCGAACCTCGAACTGTTCATGACGAAATCTTTCGTTGACATTGACGAAATGTTTCGTCAATGATCGGGGCCATGGCCGAGGCGCCCCGCCCCACCAAGTCCGAGCTGGCCATCCTGCGCGTGTTGTGGGAGCACGGACCGTTGTCGGTTCGCGCCGTGCAGTCGGCGCTGCACGCCACCAAGCCCGCCGGCTACACCACGGTGCTCAAGCTGATGCAGATCATGGCCGACAAAGGTCTGCTCGATCGCGACGACAGCGTCCGGCCGCAGGTCTACAAACCTCGCTACAAGCAGACCCAGACGCAGAAGCATCTGCTGCGCGATTTCATCGATCGCGCGTATGGCGGCTCCGTCAAGTCCCTCGTGATGCATGCGTTGTCGACGAAGAAACCGTCGCAGAAGGACCTCGACGAGCTCGAGGCGCTGCTGGAACGGTTCGAGAAAGGTGACGTATGAACGGCTTCGACCTCGCGTTTACGTCGGCGCTCGTCGACTTCGTCTGGCAGGGCACCATCGTCGGTGTCGTACTGCAGCTCGCACTCTACGCGGCGCGCAGGCGATCGGCGCAGGTCCGCTACGGGCTCAGCGCCGCAGCGCTGCTGATGCTGATCGCCCTGCCCATCGGCACGACACTCGCGCGTTATGACCGCGCCGAACCCCATAGGGCGTGGACGGTGACGCCATTCACCGGTGTCGGCGACGACGACGGTGTGCGCATCGCGGAGGTCAACCTTGATCACCAGCGTTCACCGAGTCTGACCAGCGTGCGTCCGTGGATTCTACCGATCTGGTCGGTCGGTGTCCTGCTGCTCTCGCTTCGACTCGTCGCCGGCGGTCTCGAAGTCCGCGCGCTCCGGCGACGTGCCTGTCGCGCCGACGAGCTGTTGCGCGCGCGGGTGTCGCATCTGGCGACGCGTATGGGCATCCGTCGCCGCATCGATGTCGCGACCTCACTCGGATCGGACGGTCCGGGCACGATCGGATGGCTGCGCCCACTCATCCTGCTGCCACCGGCAACGATCATGGGGCTGACCACCACGCAGCTCGACGCGGTGCTCGCGCACGAGCTCGCGCACATTCGCCGTCATGACTACGCGGTCAACATCGTGCAGATGGTCGCAGAGACACTGCTCTTCTACCACCCCGCCGTATGGTGGGTGTCGAAGCGGCTGCGGATCGAGCGAGAGCTGTGCTGCGACGATGAAGCCGTTCGCGTGAGCGGCGACCGCACTGCGTACGCGCGAGCGCTGGTCACGATGGCGCGCCTGCACACTCCCGGCATGGCGATGGGCGCCAGCGGTGGATCGCTGCGCGATCGGATCCATCGTCTACTCGGCTTGCCCACCGAAGCGGGGAGCGCGAAGGTGGGCACCGGCGGTCACGAAACTCGCCTGCCCGCCGCTCTGAGTGCCGTCGTGATCGTGGTGACGATCCTGTCGATTGCGCTCGTCCGCGTCGCCGCGCAACCCGATCGCCCCCGGTTCGAGGTCGCATCGGTCAAGCCCGCGCCGCCGCAGGGCCGAGCGGGCTGGGTTGCCTTCCTTCCGGGTGGACTCGTTCGTGGCACCGCAGTGCCGTTGCGGTTTGTGATCACGAGAGCCTATGACTCGCCGTGGAGACATCTCGAAGGAGAATCAGCGCTGCTGAACGAACGATTCACCATCGAGGCACGAGCCGACGTCGGCGCGCTGCCGCTCGAGGGTTCCACGCTCGAAGCCACGATCAGAGCGCAGTCGCCCATGCTGCGAGAGATGCTGAAGACGCTGCTGGCCGAACGGTTCAAGCTCGCCATTCACGTCGAGAAACGCGACAGCGCCATCTATGCGCTCGTCGTCGGTCCGAAGGGGCACAAGCTCACGCGTGCGGTGAGAAGTTGCAGTCCGACGACCATCGAGCAAGCGGCGACCAATATCGGACCCTGCGGACCTCAGGGCGGGGGCCCAGCCAACGGCTTCCGACTGCGCAACGCCGAGCTGACCGATCTCGCCCTTGGCCTCAGCAACTTCGTCGACCGGACCATCGTCGATCGCACTGGTGTCTCAGGCCGGTTCGACATCGACTTGCCACCGTGGAGTACCGGCCAGCCGCCGCGACCCGATTCCGATGAGCCTCAGCCCGATCCGGGAGGCCCCTCCATTTTTACCGTGCTCCAGCAGTTCGGACTTCGCCTCGAGTCCGCGCGCGGACCGATCGACTATTACGTCGTCGACCATGTGGAGCGACCGAGCGAAAACTGAGTGAGCGCCGAGTCTCAACGCGTGGTTGTCGTCCTCGACAACATTCGCAGCCTGTACAACACCGGCTCGATCCTGCGCACGGCCGACGCCGCCGGGGTCGAACGAGTCGTGCTCTGTGGGATTACGCCGCGGCCCGATCAGGGAGGCAGGCAGCGCCGCGCGATCGCCAAGACAGCGTTGGGCGCCGAGGACAACGTGCCGTGGGAATACCGGGCCGATGCCGCAACCGCCTTGCGCGAGATGTCAGAAGACGGCTATCAGATCGCGATCGTCGAGACGTCTCCTGATGCGCTGAACCTCTTCGAGTGGACTCCCAAATGGCCGGTGTGCCTGGTCTTCGGCCACGAACGCGAGGGCGTCTCGCCCGACCTCACGCCGTACGTGCACACCGTGATACGCATCCCGATGCTGGGGCAGAAACGATCGCTGAACGTTGCCACCGCGGCAGGAGTCGTCTTGTACGAGTTGCTTCGGCTTCGCCTGTTTACTTAACGGGCCGCCTGAAGGCGGCCCCCACGAGTGCCTTCACCACGACTCTATGCGCGTGACGTCGATAGGTCCCTCGCGTGGAATGACAACGACGTCGACCGGCATTCCGACCGCGCCTTTCGCCAATCCGAAATCAGTTCCGAGCGTCATCGTGAGTCGTACGGCCTGCACGAACATCGATGGCGCCGTTCGGATCGACGCCTCACCGCACGTGCCTCGGATCATCGCCGTCAGTTTCGCCACGTCAGCGTTCCGCCGTTCGGCACGCGAGATTCGCGCGTCGGTATCGGTGCGTAGCGCTGTCATGACACTTTCCTGCCCCTGAAACCTGACACCACATTCGCTGAAGGTCAGTCGAGACAGATCGCGCACCTGCGCCTGCCATCGGTTCGTCGCCCGTTCGGTCGCGATGCCGATTCCGACGACGACGCTCTCAGCACCTCGCTCGCCGTAGCCGGTCACCGTCACTCTGGCGACGATGGGACTCGACGCATACATTCGAACCACCTCTTCGGACGGCACGCCATCCAGGAATTTCACGAGATCGAGTTTGAGCGCGTTGGCGATGTACTCGGCCTGCTCGCGAAGGGTGGCGGTCGGTGTGGCGCCAATCTGCGAGCACAGCATGCGGAACTGTTCGTACAGCTCGACGCTTGCTTTCGTGACGACATCCTGCAGCGAGTACGAACCTTGAAGCGTCGCGACCGCGCGCGGTCCGGTGACGCAGTACTTCTGTTGACTCGCGACCTGACCGGCGACCGTGCTGAGAGCCGTATCCGTCCCCACGACGATGCCGTCGGGCGTGATGAATACGCCAACCAGCGTCGCCACGAGGAACGCGGCGCTCGTCATCGCCGCCTCGCTGACATGTCTCTCACGGTCAGAAGCGGCTGTTCGCCAATGGGACGGGTGGTGTGCGATTTGGAACGTGACGGGCGCGGCGCCGCGCGGCGCCGGCCAAAAACCGCGACCCGGCCGTCAGGCCGCTCGTGGCATGTGCGGTGCATATATGCGTTGAGCATATACTGGGACCCATGAGTACCGACCGCACACGCATCGACTCGTTCGTGCCGCTCCGACCAGTCGAGTTCCATATTCTTCTCAGCCTCGTCGCCGGCGATCGACATGGCTACGGCATTATCCAGGATATTCAATCGCGCGGAGAGACCGCCCTCCCGAACGTCGGGACGATGTATCGCGCGCTGGCTCGGCTGCTCGACAGCGGCCTGATCGAATCGGCAGCCCCACCGAACACCACGCGAACGCCGCGCGGTGGCGCGGCGACCGACGATCGGCGCATCAACTACCACGTGACGGCGCTGGGTCGACGTGTGGCGAAGGCGGAGGCGCAGCGGCTCGAGACGCTCGCGCGAGCGGCACGGGTCAGCGGTCTGCTGGAGAAGAAGGCAACATGACCGACGCGCGGATCCTGACACTGTCGGAGCGCTGGTTTCGTCTCCTGCTCCACCTCTATCCGGCCGACTTCCGCGACGAGATTGGCGCGGCCATCGTCGATGTGTATCGCGAGCGCGCACGTCAGGCGATGAGCCGATACGGCATGCCCGCCCTGGCGATGGTGTGGCTGCGAGCCCTCGTCGATTCGCTGTGGAACGGCGCGGCCGAGCGGCTGCGGCCGGCAGCATTCTGGCGACGACACGGCAACTGGGGCCGTGACTTCGAGATGGCCAGACGTCGTCTCGTCCGCGCGCCGCTGTTCGTCGTCGCCACCGTCGCGACGCTGGCAACAGGTCTTGCTGCTTTCGCGGTGGTCTACACGGCTGTCGACAAGATCCTCATCGAGCCCATGCCCTATCGATCGCCCCAGGATCTCTATTTCGTCTGGCGCGATCTGTCGGCGTCGTCGGGACTCCCCCGCGAACGGGTGTCAGGTCCTGATGTCGCAGAACTGCAGCGTGGAGGCGGCCTCATCGAGAGCGCCGCCGGCATTCAACTCGTGGGACCGACGTTTTCGGCGGGGCCTGAGACCGAGCCGCTGCAGGTGACGATCATGCTCAGCTCGCCGAACCTGTTCGACGTACTCGGCGTGGGTCCCGCTCTTGGCCGCGTGTTCACGGCGCGAGAGGTCGGGCCCGATCGTCCATCGATCATCATTCTCGGCCACGCGCTCTGGAACCGGCTGGGTGCGGACCCCGCGGTCATCGGACGCACGGTGTGGTTGAGCGGAGCGCCCTACACCGTGATCGGTGTCATGCCGCCGACGTTTCGACTCGTCCGCGCCTCCATTGGCGGTCCGCCGCAGGAAGCAGACGCCTACCTTCCATTTGCCTTTCACGTCGCCGATCGCGATCCCAACAACGTCGGCTTCGCTGCCCTGATTCGAGTTCGTCCAGGCACGTCGCCCGAACAGGCAGCAGCGGCTGTCGAAGCGGTCGGGCGGGCGGTCAGTGAACGATATCGTCCGAGCCAGCCGTTCAAGCTATTTCCAGTCGGTCTTCACGCCGATCTCGTCGCCCGCATCAAACCGGTGCTGATCACCCTCGCTATCGCCGCCGTGGTGTTGCTGCTGGTGCTGTGCGTCAACCTCTCGTCGTTGCTGCTGGCTCGGGCCACCGAGCGCACCCGCGAATTCGCCGTGTCGCGCGCGGTCGGTGCCGACGGGATCGCAATCGTTCGCGCCACCCTGCTCGAGGGTCTCTGCCTCGGGGTCGTTGGCGGTGTCGCCGGTTCGATCGTTGGCCGGTGGGGCACTGCATTGCTGGTCACACTGGCGCCGGTCGATCTGCCGCGCCGAGAAACGATCGTGCTCGATTGGAGTGTCGCCATCGTGGTGATCGCCGTCGGCGCGATCCTTGGCCTCGCGGCCGCCGTACTGCCGGCAGCCTGGGCATCGCGCGTGTCGCTCGCCTCGCTGCTGACCAGCAGCGGGGCACGTGGAGTCGGCGGCGCTGTGCCCATGCGCCGCGCGTTGATCGTCGCGCAAATCGCCATGTCACTCGTGCTCTTGAGTGCAGGCGGCCTCGTCGGTCGCAGCCTTGCGCGACTGCTGGCCGCCGATCCCGGCTTCCGCGCGGAAGGCGTTCTCACCTTCACGGTCGCCATGGGCCCGCGCCTGTTCCCCAAGGGCGCGGACGTGCTGCTGTTCCAGGATCGCTTGGAGGAGGCGTTGCGTGCGCTGCCGAACGTGTCCCAGGTCAGCGCGACAACTGCACTTCCGCTCTCGGATTTCGCGCAGCCGGCCACCATTACTATTCCAGGCGCGCCCGGTAACACTGGCGATCCCAATCACGACGCCGTCCTGGTCGATCTCGTTGTTGCGCGTCCCCGCTACATCGACGTGATGGGCATGCGGCTGAGGGCCGGGCGCGACTTCGACATGGCGCGGCGCAGCGGCGTCCGCGAAGCGTTGATCGATACGCATCTCGCCGCGCAGTTCTTCCCCACGAGATCGCCGCTCGGGACCACTGTCGCCATCGGCCAGCGATCAGTGACCGTCGTCGGCGTCGTCACACAGGCGCGACTCCACGACCTTCATCAGGATGGACGGCCGCAGATATACCTCCGCGCCGATGATGCAGCCGCGTACACCCCGAGCTTCGTGCTCCGCTCGAACGGCGATCCCCGCGCTGTCGTCGCCGACGTGCGCCGCGTCGTTCACCAAGTCGATCCGCGCATTCCGGTCTCGTCGGTTCTGACGATGGAGGAGATCGTGACCGACGCCCTTCGTCAGCAGCGGATCAGCACCGTGCTGATCGCGGGCTTTGCCGTCGGCTCGCTGCTCCTGGTGGCGATGGGACTGTTCGGCATGGTCGCCGGTTCGGTCTCGCAACGACGCGGCGAGCTGGCCATTCGCCTCGCGCTTGGCGCGACACACGATCGCGTGCTGCAGCTGTTGGTCCGCGAAGGCGCGGTGCTGATCGTGGCTGGAATACTGATCGCAGCGCCCGGCATCTACGCGGCAGGCCGCCTGCTGCGGGGGCTGCTCATCGGAGTGTCGCCGCTGGATCCCCTGACGTTGCTGGCGGTGGCGGCGGGTCTCGCAGTGGTGACGATTCTCGCCTGCTACGTGCCGGCGCGGCGCGTGTTGCGCATCGATCCCGCACCGCTGCTGCGACAGGGCTAGAGCATTTTTCTGTTATGGGCAGCGGCGACTCACCGGGCGCTAAGCGACGGCGGTGTGGCTGGGGCGGAGCGACTGTGAGCGCCGCGACACGCGACAGTAGTAAAACCGCTCGGGAGCGGTCCCATCGTCAGCGGCGGTGATTCGCCACTGACGCACCGCGCAGCTCGTTATCGACACGATTGTTCCACGGTCGCGCGGATCACATCGGCCGCTGCCGTGCATCGTCAGCACCAGCGCGGACGAGAGGTTTTTCCGCGGCGTCGAACGGAGCGGAGCCCCAGGCACACCGCCGCCGCTCTGCCAGCAGGCGGCGTTTCCATTGGTGGTCGATCCTCCTGAGATGTAGAAAACGCTCCAGGCTTGAATTACTTGCCAGGCGGCGCAGACGGCGCAGGAGCCGGCGCAGGTCCGCCACCGCGTGGAGGACCGAAGTTCGTGGTCACCGGCTCGCCTCTCAACTCCTGAAACGCGACGTTGATGTTGATGAGGGCGCGCGACTT
>Ga0075433_10002490_pt1 | contig 14018 bp, 10 predicted proteins | sample RhiMethybrSRZTD2_FD_75299 | JGI IMG/M metagenome (GOLD analysis project Ga0075433, IMG submission 75299) | Populus rhizosphere microbial communities from Tennessee, USA - Rhizosphere MetaG P. TD hybrid SRZTD2 | ecosystem: Host-associated > Plants > Roots > Rhizosphere > Soil | place: USA... | reverse complement strand
TCCGCTGCAGGTCGAAGTGTGCGTGGACTGGCTTGTCGCCCGGCATCATATAAGTCCAGTCCTCGGTATGGTGGTCAGTGTCGATAACCGTGAACACGGCATGGTGCATGTGACCACGCTCCGTGCCACCGGAAATATCGACGAAATCGAATTCCACCGTCTTGCCGTCCGGTGAAGTCCTGGCCACCATCCGCGGGCGGTTTCCGGCGTCGCAGTAGTGAATCAGGTTGAGGCGATCTCCGTCCAGGTACAACATAGTGAGCGGATGATCGTAACGGTTTGGGTCGTCCGGCACTCCTACTGCGTACATTTCGTGCACGAGCGCGTTTCCTCGGGAAGTCACGCGCATCGAGACTTGCCCGGGCATGTCCTTGTCGTTCATACCGGGCATCGGTGGGTCGACCGTTAACTTAGCCGTCCAGATACCCGCCAGCGTCTTCATGGTGTCGAAAGACTTCTGCGCCTCTGACGGCACGACTTTGTTGCTGGACTTTTGCGCATTGGACTGGGCAAGAGCCACAGTGGACAGCAATATCAGAGCCACGGACAGCACGGAACGAAGCGATTTCATGTCTCATTCTCCTTAAGAAGTTCATTCTTTTTCGGCATGGTCATCTCATCTGGCGTACATTTCGGCACCATCGAGTCGGTCATATACTGTTATAGTTAACCATAACACTACTTAACCTGTCAAGCTTTTTCTTGGCTTTCCCTGTTGCGCTGGCATCGGCATAGGACCAAGGGCTCTCGTCGCCACTTGACGTAAAGCGGCAATTTCACTTGCTGGCGCCAATCGGAGGAACGCGAGCGCTAAACAAGGACCCGCGCAGGTGGGGAATCATTGCGAGAACAAAGAAAGGCCAGCTGCAGCCGTACAGATAACTAGTATGCAGATGTCGACCAGCAGTCCGAGCGCCCCGACTTTACTGATCGCTTTTTGGCTCGAACTCCTGTTTTGTGACCTCGTGAGGAGAGAAGATTTCGCTGGTCACCCGCTGTGCGTGCACCGGCGGAATTCGGCCGGTTGCTTTTTCGGCATCGGCATTGCTGCCCAATGCCCGCTGGACTTGGGCTAAACGGTACCAGGCGACCTCACTTGCGATTTGACCCTGGAATTCCAGTTCTCTTTCACCCAGCGTCCAAGGTAAGGTATACATTCTAACGTCGCTCCACGGCCTTGGCTTAGGCATGGGGATCTAACGTTTTGTAATACAAAACACGGCCAGGTGGGGCAGAAAGTCTGTGAGCTGGTATGAGTACGATGTATAACCTTCGCGGCCGGAGAAGGGCGCTGCTATGAAGTCACGTGAGGGCGACAAAATATGTGAGGCGCTGGAATCATTTCGAATTGAAATTCCCTCGTGGGGATTTGCGAACACAGGGACACGGTTCGGCAAATTCCTGCAGCCAGCCGCCGCTACGACAATTGAAGAGAAGTTTAGCGACGCCGGACAGGTGCATCTGCTTACCGGGATTTGTCCTACGCTGGCCCTGCACGTGCTGTGGGACTTTCCCGACGGCGTGAAGAGTGCCCCGGCGATTGAGAAGTTAGCCAACCAGTACGGGGTTCAGCCCGGCTCCATTAATCCCAATCTTTTCGAAGAGCAGTGCTACAAATATGGATCCTACGGCAATCCCGACAAGAGCGTTCGCGAGCGCGCGCTCCGGCATACCCAAGACAGTATAGAGATCGCACGCCGGCTTCGCAGCCGTGACATCTCGATGTGGTTCGCGGATGGATCGAACTATCCCGGCACCGCAAATATCCGGCAGCGCAAGCAATGGTTCGTCGAATGCCTGAAGGCCTCTCACACGGAACTGTGCGCAGGCCAACGCCTGCTGGTTGAATACAAGCCGTTCGAGCCCGCGTTCTATCACAGCGATATCGCCGATTGGGGCATGGCGCTATTGCTGGCGCGAGCGGCGGGGCCGCAAGCGAAAGTCCTGGTTGATACCGGCCACCACTACTCTTCGCAGAACATAGAGCAGATCGTTGCCTGGCTTTTGTCGGAAGACATGCTGGGAGGCTTTCATTTCAATGACCGTCGCTATGCGGACGATGACCTCACCATGGGCTCCATCGACCCCTATCAGGTATTTCGGATTTTCAACGAGATCCTGTACTTCGAGGGGGAGGCGGGAAAGCGCGCCGACATTGCCTACATGATCGACCAGAGCCATAACCTTAAGGGCAAGATCGAAGCCATGATCCAGACGGTGAAAATGGCGCAGGAGCTGTACGCGAAGGCTTCGCTGGTCAATCATCAGCAGCTGGCGGAAGCGCAAAAGAATAGTGAACTGGTGCAGGCAGAGTCGCGGTTACAGGATGCCTTTGCAACCGATGTTCGTCCGGCGATTCAAGAATGGCGGGCGTCGAAGGGCTTGCCCGCCGACCCGATGGAAGCCTTCCGGCAAAGCGGATACCTCGAGCGCATCACCAAGGAGCGGGCGGAGCGCAACGCGCGGAGCATCTCGTCGTATGCCTAGCGGCGGCGCCGGAGTCAGAACATTTCTGGCTTTCGATTTTGGCGCCGAGAGCGGACGTGCGGTTCTGGCGCATCTGCACTCCGGCATAATCACGACCGAGGAACTGCACCGCTTCGCCAACGAGCCGGTCGAGTATGGAGGTTCTCTCCACTGGGATGTCGCTCGCCTGTGGCTGGAAGTTCGTCGAGCGCTCGCCAAACTTGAAAACATGAAGCTGGAAGGGATCGGCGTAGATGCGTGGGGCGTGGACTACGCGTTGCTAGGGGAGCGGGGTGAACTGCTGCAAAATCCCTATCATTACCGTGACTCTCGAACCCAGGGGGTGATGGAGAAGGTTTTCGAGAGAGTCCCGAGAGAAGAGATTTACTTCACCACCGGCATTCAGTTCATGCCGATCAATACTCTTTACCAGCTAGTGGCGGCGCAGCGCGAAACGCCGGAACTGTTCCATGCAGCGAGAACCCTGCTCACCATACCCGACCTGTTTCACTACTGGCTGACCGGCAAGGCAGTTTGCGAATTCACCAACGCGACTACAAGCCAAATGGTCAACCCGGTGACGCGCACCTGGGCGACGGATTTGATGGAGCGCGTGGGCGTGCCTTCGCATTTGCCGGCAAAGATTGTTGAACCGTGCTCAGTTATAGGAAGCCTGCTTACGACCGCTGGCCAGAATGCTTTCTCCGGCACGCCCGTGATCGCTGCCGCGTCGCACGACACCGGCTCAGCCGTGGCCGCGATCGAGGCCCGCGATGGCACAGCTTTTCTCAGCTCGGGGACCTGGTCTCTTATAGGTACAGAGCTGGATGCGCCCGTCATCACGCCTGAGTCGCTGCGACTGAACTTCACCAACGAAGGCGGAGTGAATGGAACGACGAGGCTGCTGAAGAATGTGATGGGGCTCTGGATTCTGCAATGCTGTCGCCAATCCTGGGGAGCACAGGGACGATGCTACGAGTACCGTGAGCTCATGGAGCTAGCCGAGGGTGAGCCTGCGTTTCCGCACATGATTGATCCCGATGACGAATCCTTTCTGCGCCCGCCGGATATGCCCGCTGCCATTGATCAGTTCTGTGCCAGGACTCAGCAGCCCGCGCCGACGAGCCCGGGCGCTTGCGTCCGCGCAGTGTTGGAGTCTCTGGCCTTTAAGTACAGACTCGTGCTCCAGAATCTTGAGCGCCTAACTGGCCGCCGCATCGACCGCATTCGCATCATCGGCGGAGGCTCAAAAAACCGGTTGCTCAACCAGTTCACAGCCGAGGCGACGGGGAGAACCGTTCTCGCCGGCCCCGCAGAAGCTACCGCTCTGGGCAACGCAGCCGTGCAGATTCTCGCCACTGGCGGTGCGAGTTCACTTAAAGAGGTTCGGCAGATGGTCGAGCGTTCGTTCCCGGTTGAAGTCTTCAAACCGGTTGAAACTGACAAGTGGGACAAAGAGTTTGAACGTTTTCAGCAGTTCACCGGAATGGTTTATGCCTGAAGTGAAAGAGACGACGCACCTGAAGGATCTCTGGGATGAGAGTTACGCCCGGCAAATGGGCACCGATCAGCTCGCCTTGCTGCGGTACCGTTCCAATCTGCTGGGTGCGGATTTGCGCATAACAAACTTCGGCGGAGGCAATACCAGTTCCAAGATGGAGCTGCCCGATCCGTTTACCGGGCAGCCGACACGAGTGCTCGCGGTCAAGGGCAGCGGCGGTGACCTCGGGTCGATGAAGAATTCGGGATTCGCACTGCTCTATCTGGACAAACTCGAACAACTTAAGACGCTTTATCGCGGCGAGCAATACGAAGACGAAATGGTGCCCTATTATCCGCTTGCCGCATTCGCGGAGAATCGCGTCGCGGCGTCCATTGATACTCCTCTGCACGCGTCTCTCCCCTTCGTCCATGTGGATCATTTACATCCCGACTGGGCGATCGCCCTCGCCGCCAGCGCAAACGGCAAGCGCAGACTGCAGGAGTTCAATCGCAAATTCGATCGCGAGATTCTTTGGCTGCCGTGGCAACGGCCCGGTTTTGCACTCGCTCTATGGATCGAGAGGGCAGTCCAAGAGAATCCGGGCGCAGAAGGGATCCTGCTCGGCGGACACGGCCTCTTCACCTGGGGACAGACTCAGCGGGATTGCTACCTGAACAGTATTCACACGATCGATCAAATGGGCGAGTTTGTGCTCGACCACCAGGCCAAGAAGGGCCTTCTTTTTGGAGGTCTGCAGTGTGCGGCGCTTCCGGAGCGCAACAAACTAGCTGCACAGATCTTGCCTGCGTTACGCGGCGGTGTGTCGTCGAACCGCCGAGTCGTAGCACATTACGCAGACGATCAAGACTCTTTAACCTTTTCTGGTTCCGCGTGGGCTCGCGACCTGAGCAGGCTCGGAACAAGTTGTCCCGATCATTTTCTGCGGACCCGCGTCTGCCCGATGTTTGTCGCCTGGAATTCTGAGACCGAAGATCTAACTGCCCTGAAGGCGCGAATCCGGGAAAGCCTGGTTGCCTATCGCTCCGACTACAAGAAATATTATGAGAACTGGGCTACGCCGCAGTCTCCGCCGCTCCGCGATTCAAATCCATCGGTCGTCATCGTTCCTGGCTTGGGACTGTTTGGCTTTGGCAAAAACAAGAAAGAAGCCCGCATCGCGACCGAATTCTTCGTCAACGCCATTCATGTGATGGCCGGTGCAAACGCGCTCGAAGATGGCGACGCCAATGATCCGCTGCCCCAGGCGCGAACTCCGGAGCAGTCGAAGCAATTCACGCAATACCACAATTATGTAGCGTTGCCCCGTTCGGAAGCATTTCGCATCGAGTACTGGACGGTGGAAGAAGCCAAGCTGCAGCGGATGCCGGCGGAGGCCGAGTTTAGCCGCAAGATCGCGCTGGTAGTTGGCGGCGCCAGCGGCATCGGCCGAGAAACCGTCCTGCTGCTCGCACGCAAGGGCGCGCACGTCGTAATTGCGGACTTTGACGCCCAAGGCGCAGAGAGAATCGCCAGCGAGGCCGCTCAGCTTACCTCGCCAGAGTTCGTAGCGCACACCGTCGTCGATTTGAGCGATTCCGAAAGTCTGGCCCGGGCCGCTGAGTTCGCGATCCTGCAGTTTGGCGGAATCGACATCGTTATCAACACTGCCGCCATCTTTCCGATCCCGGCAGATTCAGGAGAACTGACTGAAGCGCAATGGTCGAAAACGTTCCTTGTGAATGTGACCGGAAATTATCTGCTCGCCCGCCAGATAGAACGGATCCTCGTAGATCAGGCCCTTCCCGCAAGCATGGTGTTGACCAGTTCAGCCAACGCCCTGGTGCCGAAGAAGGGAAGCGAGGCATACGACGTCAGCAAGTCGGCGCTGAATCACCTGATCCGCGAACTGGCCATTAAGCTAGGTCCTCATGTGAGGGTGAACGGCATTGCTCCCGCAACCGTGGTTGCCGGCTCCACGATGTTCCCGCGAGATCGCGTGATCCAGTCGCTGAAAAAGTACAACATCAAATTCTCTGAAGATGAGTCCCCGGAAGAGCTATGCAGCAGGCTGGCCGATTTCTATGCTCAACGCACTTTAACCAGCCAGCCCATTCTTCCGCAGGACTGCGCCAGCGCGATTGCTTGGCTGGCAAGCGATCAGAGTGCCAAGACGACGGGCCACATCATCCCCGTGGACGGTGGTTTGACTGAAGCTTTCCTGCGTTGACGATTAGGGTTGTCTCGGAGGCTCGGCGTGAAGCGCATTTGCTTTGTTTTGCAGGTCAAACCGGACCGGCTGGATGAATACAAGGAACGCCATCGCAACGTATGGCCGGAAATGCAGGCCGCCTTGCGCGAAACCGGCTGGAACAACTATTCACTCTTCCTTCGATCCGATGGATTGCTGGTGGGATATCTCGAGACTGAAGATTTCGAGCGTGCCCGCGCCGGCATGGCCCAGCGCGAAGTGAACGAGCGCTGGCAGCGAAAAATGGCTGATTTCTTCGTGCAGCCGAAAAGTGTGCTGCCGGATCGCGCGATGCAGCCGTTGGAAGAAGTGTTTCACCTGTAACCGGGGAACCGCATGCATCCAAATCCGGCACTTGGCGTACTTCTTCACTGGCTCGGCGGCCTAGCTTCGGGCAGCTTCTATGTCCCGTATCGCGGAGTCAAGAAGTGGGCCTGGGAAACATACTGGCTCGCCGGTGGGTTCTTCAGTTGGATCATCGCGCCCTGGGTCCTCGGCTTACTGATAACACGCGACCTTCCTGCAGTCCTCTCCGAGGCGCCAGCGCGCACGCTCTTCTGGTCCTTCTTCTTCGGCCTGCTCTGGGGAGTCGGTGGCCTCACCTTTGGTTTGACGATGCGGTACCTGGGGCTGTCACTCGGGATGGCTGTTGTCCTCGGCCTCTGTGCAGCTTTCGGAACGCTGATGCCGCCGATTTTCCGTGGTGAATTCATGACTCAAGTAGTAGGCACAACCTCGGGCAGAATCATTCTTCTCGGGATCGCTGTCTGCCTGCTTGGTATCGGCGCCGCAGGCCTTGCCGGGATTAACAAAGAGCGCGCCATGTCGCCCGAGCAGCAGAAAGCTGTCATCAAAGAATTTGATCTCAAGAAAGGCGTCGCGGTCGCCACCTTATCCGGCGTGATGAGTGCCTGCTTTGCCTACGGCTTGGCCGCCGGCGATCCAATCAAGGCGCTCACTCTGCGGCACGGAACGCCGGTATTGTGGCAGGGCCTGCCGGTGTTGGTGGTTGTCTTGATCGGCGGATTCACTACAAATTTCATCTGGTGCCTGGTGCTCAACATCCGCAACAAGACCGGATACCAATACTTCTCTCCTCGTCTGCGGGAAGCTGATCCCAAGATCGAGAAGGAAACTGTTATCGAGACTGCATTCGATGCTCCCAGCCGCGAGGTCGCTGAGCACATGCCTTCGCATCACGGCGAGCGTCAAAGCGCAGTGATGGTGGAGAACCTACCGGCAACAAGAAGAAGTAGGGATGAACGAGCGCCCATGCTTGCGAACTACTTGTTCTGCGCTTTGGCGGGCACTACCTGGTATTTCCAGTTCTTCTTCTACACCATGGGCGAGACGCAGATGGGCCGCTACAAGTTCTCCAGCTGGACGCTACACATGGCCAGCATCATCATCTTCAGCAGCCTGTGGGGAATCGGCCTGAAAGAATGGAAGGGCGCTGGCGTCAAGGCTGGCCGCCTGCTCGCGTTGGCGCTGCTCCTGCTCGTGGGATCAACTGTGATCGTTGGCTACGGCAACTACCTCGGACTATCGCATTAGTGCAATCTACTGCACCCCGAACTCGTACGATCCGGAGCCAATTTCTAGCACGTACGAACCCGACTCCTGTTGCGCTTGTATTGTCGCCCCGTCTTGGGTTACCTGCGCGTAGGCAATCGCGGGCAGGTAAACCTTCGCTCGAGTATTCGCTGGAATCGTAACCTTCAGCTCGAATGGCCCCTGCTGTGTCCCCTTCCAGTCGCTCACGATCTTTCCGTACACCGAGTCATACTCGGCGCGCGCCTGAGTCATACGGGTATCAAGCCGCGGATGTACGACAATCTGGTGGAACCCGGGATCCTGCACTGGCGTGTCGATTCCCGCCGCGTAGCGATAAACCCATGCCACCACGGATCCGAACGCGTAATGGTTGTAAGAATTCATCGACGGATCGCCGGTGTCGCCATTCCACCGTTCCCACCAGGTGGTTGCTCCTTTCGAGAGCATGTAGCCCCACGACGGATAAGTTTCACTCAGCAACAAACGATAGGCGACATCCACACGGCCATGATCGGCCAGAGTGAACAGCAAAAACGGGGTTCCGAGAAATCCGGTGGAGAGGTGCCATCCTTTCGCCTCAATGTCCTTGACGAGGTTGTCAACGAGGGCAGGCTCGAGCGACGGCGGCGCCATCTTTGTGTACAGAGCCACCGCGTAAGAGGTTTGCGTCCCGGTTCCGACGGTTCCGTCTTCCTTTATGTATGCGTGTTGAAATGCAGAACGGATATTGGCCACTAGATCGCGGTAGTGTTTCGTCTCTTCCTCTCGGCCCTGGGCGTGTGCCATTTCAGACATCATGTTGGCGATCAATGCCCAGTACGCCGTGGCGAGAAGATCCTTGTCGGTATTGGGGTCGGGAGCCAGCCAATCGGCGAAGTTGGGACCCACACCTTTCTGGCGCAAAAAATTTGGATTGGCCTTCTGGATGAAATCCATCCAGCGCTGCATGGCCTCCCAGTTCTGCTCGATGATTTGCCGATCGCGGTACTGCAGCCATGTGGTGTAAGGAACAATCAATCCGGCATCTCCCCATCCTGGTGCGCCGACCATACCCTCGCTCCATGCGGAAGTCCCTGCCGTTCCTTCTCCTTCGAAGGGAAGCACGTTGGGAGAAACATTGGTAAACGCGCCTTGTGGCGTTTGCGCGTCAACCACGTCGTACATGAATTTATGCGAGAAGCTCTGAATGTCGAAGTTGTAGGCCCCGGTGCGCCAGAACACGCCCGCATCACCCATCCACCCAAGGCGCTCGTCGCGCTGCGGACAGTCGGTGGGAATGCTCAGAAAATTTCCCCGCTGCCCCCACACACCAATCGAATACATGTGATTCACCAACTCGCTGGACGTGGATAATTTCGCAGCGGGGTGCTGCTCCAGACTGTTTGCCACCTGGCCAATAATCGAACTCAGCGTCGGTTGTCCCGGATAGCCGGTAAGCTCGACATAGCGGAAGCCGTGGAACGTGAAGTACGGCTCGTAGGTTTCTTCTCCGCCTCCACGTAGAACGTAGGTATCAGTGGCATCGGCATTGCGCAGATTTTCGGTGTAGATGCTTCCGTCGGGATTGAGTCTTTCTGCAAAGCGCAGTCGAATCCTGGTGCCGGCAGTGCCGCTTGCTCTGAGCGTCACCCATCCCACCATGTTCTGACCCATGTCGAGCACGAAGGCGTTTGCAACCTGATTCACGCGCTTCGGTTGCAGGGTTTCGGTGACGTGAACCGGTAACGTCATCTGGCCTGTAAGAGTGACTCCAGCCGTTTCTGCAACCGTCGCCGCTTGCCAGCGGGAATCGTCGAAGCCAGATTTGTTCCAGTCTGCCTGCTCCAGCCGCGCATCGTAAAATTCGCCGGAATAAATCTCCGAGTGCAGGATCGGAGACTGCGCAGTCTTCCACGACTCATCAGAGAGCACGCTTTCGTGAGTGCCATCGCCATAGTCAATCTCCAGCTGCGCGCACAGCCGATCAGGCCGTGGGAAGAAATGCATTCCTTCCCACGTAAGGCCGCTGCCGTACCAGCCGTCGCCGAGAATTGCCGCAATCGTATTCTTGCCATTCGTGAGCAGGCTGGTCACATCGTAGGTCTGATAGAACACGCGCTTGCGATAGTCGGTAAAGTCGGGCGTCAGTGCGAGATTTCCAACCCGTTGACCGTTGATAAACGCACGATAGCTGCCAAGCGCGGTGGCGTAGAGTCGCGCTGATTGAACCTGTTTGGAAAGACCAAAATCGTGGCGCAAGAGCGCTGCCGGCTGCGGAACATGAGGAGTCGTGCCCATTTTGTTGTCGTTCAGTTGAGCAACGATCTGCACCTTTCTCCACTTCTTTTCGTTTTCGACTCGCGACCTCCACTTTCCATCACTCGGGAGCCGCACAACTGATCCGTCCGCGCGCGTGATCTTCAAAAGCGCGGCCAGACCACCCTTCATCGTTTTCGCACCAGCTTGAGGCCCAAAAACAGGAGCCTCCGGCACGGTGAGGGTCACTTCAATTTCGTTTTTGCCGTTGACAACCTGCTCAGTGATGTCCTTCCGGTCGAAATCTCTCCACCCTTTCTTCGAAGCGATCTGCTTGCCATTGAGTGTGGCCGCGAAATTACCGTTGGCAACTACGAAGAGCGCGGCGTCTCGTGGTTTGCCTTGAATCTTTGCATTCAGGCGAAACACCACGGTGGTCTTCGGAGGCACATTCAATGCATCCTGTCCCGGTGCCCAGATCCAGCGAATGCCGGCTTCATCGGCATCTTCCTCGGGATTCTTCCAGGTAATCCACTTCGCCTTCCAATCCTGCTTGTCGAGCAACCCCATCTCCCACCAAGCGGGCTCGGCGGAATCGTACTGTTTCCCGTCTGAATCCCACACGCGCACCGCCCAGTAGTAGCGCTTGCCCGACTTCAGATTCGGGCCGGCGTACGCAATGCCGACAGATTCAGATGAAGTTTGGTTGCCGCTGTCCCAAACGTCGGCATTAGTCGGCAGCCGCTCCGGACTGCTGGCCACGAAAATCTGATACGCAGCCTGCCGCCAGTTGCGCTCCGCGTTGTCGCTTTGCCAAGAGAGGTGAGGCGTTGCCGCATCGATCCCAAGGGGGTTCCGCAGATATTCGCAGCGTAGATGGGCAGGCGCGGCATAGCCCGAACTCACCAAGAGAAAGCAGGTAATAAGGATGAAAAGCCGCTCTCTATGCCTTCTGTGGTTAAAAGGTTCAACCACAGAAGAGCGCAGAGTCCAAGATTGCTTTTGACTCATCGCCCTGCTCCTTCGCTCACGCCAACCAGGGTTCACTGGTCCCAACAAGCCGTCCAGCAGCGGAGAATCCTTACCTTTGCCGGCGCTTCTCCCGCTCCCCGGAAACCGCATCCGTCCTCGCCGACGCTGGCGTAGGCAATGCATAAAAGATCATGAAGCAGCGCGAACCCGGCCGCCTCCTTCACACGATTGACCCGGGCCCGGTATGAAGCGCCATTTTCGTGATGCCATAGGGTATCAGGGCAAAACGGTTGCGATCAGCAACGTTCTGCTCGAAGGGGCACTCACGGTGGCACCTTGGCGCACCAGGGAAAAGCGGCGCCTTCACGAGAGACTTTGTTGGAGTCTGCTTATTTGTGGAAGACTTGGCGAGCGCGGAAGGAATCGAATCCGCAAACAAACGTAATTCTAACAACATACAGAGCGACAGATGACACGCAAGTATCTGGAAAACGCTCTTAATCTCGTTAACAGCACGCGAACAACACGCACAATAAGAAACGGGGAAGCAATCTGGCGAGGTGTGTTCCCAGATCATCTAGTGCCCGAAAAAGAATCAACCAGGGTGTGTGCTCGTTCCTCGTCTTGCCGTTTTTCGAGTTTTGGACTTGTTCCACAAATCTTTCCCGCACACGTCTCACGCAGAGCACGCGCCCTATAATGCTGCCGTGCCAAGCAGAGTCGCGTGCGCGGACCTGCATGAATGGATTGCTTACAGTTTTGGGTACTGGTTGCAGCAGTCGACGAACCCGGAGATCAAGGCCTTGGCCCCCGAATTCAGCGTGGCGGACGAGGAATCTGGTTCCGCGTGAATAGCTCTATCGAAACGGACGTGCGCAATCGTCCGAGCGGATTCCATGGCTTCAAATTTTCGGATCGAGATGGTCAGCCCGGCATACCTTCTGAGGTTGCCCCAGATCATTCAGGCTGTATTCTCGGATGAGTCTTACGCGCCTTGTTGACTGGATGATCCGGGTGTCTTGCCAGCCGCACGGCTAAGAAAATACCGAGAAACACGTCGAATGCCAAGCAAAAACCGGGCCACCAGTGCGGCACACCGGGGTTGTCGATGAATAAGCGATGGACGAAGTCAAAAATGCCGTGCCCAATAAGGGCAGCGACTATTAATCCCAAGTTCTTTCTGAAGCCAAGCACGGCAGATAACAAAAAGCCGCTCGCAACAATGATTTCAATGATGAGTGCGCGCCTAGAAGCTCCCATGGCAGCAAACAATACGTAGTAAGAGGCGATGACGATCAGGACGGTTGGATAAAAGGCACGCTCACGGTCAAAGCCAATAATGGCAGCAGAAATAGCCACCGCCAGAGACAGTATCAAGCCAGTCAGATATTCCATTGGCTCCTCTCAACGGCTTCCCGCCCGCCCAAACATCTGACGGGCGCGAAACCTTACGTACTGCCTATTTACCTTTGCATTGTGCCAGAAATTACTCGAGGAACGGCTTGCGGCGCGCTCAAGAGTCTGCGCCTGTCTTGACTCTTGAGTCGGGATTGTTTACCAGCAATCCTGCTACGTTTTGCGGATTCATTTAGAGTAGGCGTGAATGAAATGGACCGTCTGTCTCCTTATCTTGTTCTGGAACGCTACCGACGCTGGTGCTCAAGATCACCGGATCACGCCAATGTTTGATACCCCAGCAGCGGAGCGGTTTGCAAATCTTGCCCTAGCGTGTGTCCACAAGGAGTATCCAAATCACATCAGCCACACATTGAGCACCGATGCGGACGTTGCTCCGCCCCGGAAACTGACGCCTGCTTTTTACGGCTGCTACGACTGGCATTCTTCCGTCCACGGGCAGTGGCTCCTAGTTCGCTTGGTCAGGACTTTTCCGAACGCGCCGTTTGTTCGGGCTGCTCGCGAAGCGCTGCGGCAGAATCTCACGGCAGAAAACATCGTGCAGGAGGCTGCATATCTCCGAGGAGAAGGGCGCGCCAGTTTTGAGCGGCCGTATGGGCTGGCATGGCTTCTTCAACTGGTTGCGGAGTTACGCGAGTGGGACGATCCGCTGAGTAAAGAGATGGCCGCTAATCTGCATCCGCTTGAGAAAGTTGTACTGGAACGGCTGAACAACTGGCTGCCGAAGCTTTCCAACCCTGTGCGAATCGGCGAACACGACCAGACCGCTTTCGCTCTCGGTCTGACGCTCGATTATGCGCACGGCAATGGCGATCAGAAATTCGCCGAATTAGTCGAGTCCAAAGCCAAGCAGTTCTACCTCAGTGACAAGAACTGCCCGCTGGCTTATGAACCCTCCGGCGAAGATTTCCTGTCACCATGCCTGGGCGAAGCGGACCTGATGCGTCGTGTGCTGCCGGGTCAAGAGTTTGGACGCTGGCTCCGAACATTCATGCCCCAAATTTCCACGTCGGGCGCAGATGAATGGTTGCAGCCAGTTGTGTCAACTGATCCAAGCGATCCGAAGCTGGCGCACTTAGACGGGCTCAATCTCAGTCGAGCATGGATGCTGGAGGGAATCGCTGCTGGTTTGCCGAAGACCGACAAGCGGCTGCCGTCGATCATGACCACTGCCGAGGCACACGAACACGCGGGATTGGCGGCTGTGACAGGCGAGCATTACGAGGGCGGTCATTGGCTGGGGAGCTTCGCAGTTTATCTGGTCACCCGGCGCGGCACTACACCGAAGTAAGCAGGGTATCCTGCACGGGAAGATGCGCTCGCGAATTCTAGTATGCTTGTCGCAGGTGCATCCAAATTGAGCGCCATGAACATTGACCGAACCATCGCCGAAATCGAGTACCTTGAGCGCATCTTCGTAGAGCCGGATACCAGGCCGCTGAGCCCCAGCGACCTCTCGGCTGCGAATCGACAGCACGACGAGGCGAACGCACATAGCCCGTGGTTCCGGCTTTGGCAGCGCTATGGCGTCTGTTGCCGACCCGAGTCTCCAGTACTTCGGCTCGGGGAGATCGAGAGTTAGACGCCGCCGGATCGAATATCTTCATTGCAACCCGCGATTGCGGTTGCGCCGGGTAGGTGACG
>Ga0075433_10002488_pt1 | contig 14020 bp, 12 predicted proteins | sample RhiMethybrSRZTD2_FD_75299 | JGI IMG/M metagenome (GOLD analysis project Ga0075433, IMG submission 75299) | Populus rhizosphere microbial communities from Tennessee, USA - Rhizosphere MetaG P. TD hybrid SRZTD2 | ecosystem: Host-associated > Plants > Roots > Rhizosphere > Soil | place: USA... | reverse complement strand
CGCAAGGTCGTGCGCTTCGCCGACACCATCAAGATGTCCACGTACCTGGTGGCCTTCGTGGTGGGTGAGCTCGAGGCGACGCCGCCGGTGATGGTGGGCCGGACCCCGCTCCGCGTGTGGGCGGTGCCCGGCAAGAGCCACCTGGGCCGCTTCGCCCTCGACTGCGCCGCGTTCTCGCTGGACTTCTTCGAGAAGTACTACGGGGTTCCGTACCCGGGTGACAAGGTGGACCTCCTCGCCATTCCCGACTTCGCGGCGGGGGCGATGGAGAACCTGGGCGCGATCACGTTCCGGGAGACCGCGCTCCTCGCGGACGAGGCGAGCGCCTCGCACGCCGAACTCGAGCGCGTCGCCGACGTGGTGGCGCACGAGCTGGCCCACATGTGGTTCGGCGACCTCGTCACGATGTCGTGGTGGAATGGCATCTGGCTCAACGAGGCCTTCGCGACCTTCATGGAGATGCTGGCGGTCGACGCGTGGAAGAAGGAGTGGGAGCGCTGGACGAACTTCGGTGTGTCCCGCGCAGCGGCAATGGGGGTGGACGGGCTGCTCGCCAGCCGGCCCATCGAGTTCCCCGTGCGCGAGCCCAAGGAGTGCGAGGCGATGTTCGACCTCCTCACCTACGAGAAGGGCGCCTCCGTGCTCCGGATGCTCGAGCAGTACCTGGGCTCGGAGGTGTTCCGGGAGGGCGTGCGCCGTTATCTGCGCGAGCACCCCTACGCCAACGCCGAGACCACCGATCTCTGGAGGGCGCTGGGGGCGGCCTCCGGCCAGCCGATCCCCGAGGCGATGGACGGCTGGATCTTCCGTGCCGGCTATCCGCTGGTCACGGTCGAGCCGGACGGCACGGGGGTGAAGCTCTCCCAGCGGCGCTTCCTCTATTTGGGGGATGACGCGGGCGACGGCGCGGCGGGGGAGCCCTGGCGCATTCCGATCAACCTCCGCGCCTCGGTAAAGGGCGGCTGGGTGGACAAACGCCTGCTCCTCGACGGACCGGAGACCCACGTGACGCTGCCCGCCACGCCCGACTGGGCGCTCGCGAACGCGGGCGGCCACGGGTTCTATCGCGTCGCGTTCGCGCCCTCCATGCTGAAGAAGCTCGCGCGCTCCCTCGGCAAGGTCGCCCCCATCGAGCGCTTCAACGTCGTGAGCGACGCGTTCGCGGTGACGCAGGCCGGCCACATGGCGGCCGCGGACTACCTCGACCTGACCGGGAAGCTCCGAGAGGAGGGCGACCGCAACGTCTGGACGGTGCTCGCCGCCTCGTTCACCTTCGTCAACCGGGTGATCCCCGAGTCGGCACGCGGCGGGCTCGAGGCCTTCGTCCGGCACCGCGTGGGACTCGCGGCGGCCCGCCTCGGGTGGGAGGCGGAGCCCGGCGAAAGCGAGCTGGTCCGGCAGCTCCGCGGGGATCTCATCCGGGTGCTCGGCACGCTGGGGAACGACGAGGAAACGCAGGCCCAGGCCCGCGCGCTCTACGCGCGGTACGTCGAGGATGAGCGCGCGGCCGACCCGAACATCCTGCCCGCCGTCATCGCCATCGTCGCGACGGTGGGCGGCCCCGCCGAGTACGCGGAGTTCTTCCAGCGCTTCCGGAGCGCGCGCACTCCGCAGGAGGAGCAGCGCTTCCTCTTCGCGCTCGGCGCGTTCCGTGATCCCGCCCTCATCACGCAGACGCTCGAGCGCACGCTCAGCGGCGAGGTGCGCAGCCAGGACGCACCGTTCCTGCTGCGGGCGATGCTGAGCGGCGTGCACTCACGCGCGCTCGCCTGGGACTTCGTCAAGCAGCACTGGCAGACCATGGCCACGCAGTACCCGGGGAGCGCCTATCGGCGCATGTACGAGGGCGTGACCGCCCTGATCAGCCCCGAGTGGGAGCGGGACGTGAACGAGTTCTTCACGTCCCGCGGCATCGTGCTCGGTGGGAAGACGCTCGACCAGTATCTCGAGCAGCTGCGCGTCGCCGTGCGCTTTCAGCAGCGCGAGGGCGCCGCGCTGGCCGCTTACCTGGCGCGCACGCCCCGCTGAGCGGCCGCCGGTACTCGGCGACTCCCGGGAAGCGGCAGCCGCCTCCCGCCGGTCGCCGTCGCGCCGCGGCCCGCGAGCGTATAATGGCGCCGCGTCTGCTACCGAACCCTATCCGAGAGGGCCGCCCCATGCACTACGGTTGCTTCATGTTCGCCACCGACTATGCGATCCGCCCCGACGAGCTGGCCCGCGCCCTCGAGGAGCGCGGCTTCGAGTCCTTCTGGGTGCCGGAGCACACGCATATCCCGACGAGCCGCCGCTCGCCGTTCCCGGGTGGTACGCCGCTGCCCAAGGAGTACTGGCACACGCTCGATCCGTTCGTGGCGCTCGGGGCGGCCGCGGCGACGACCAGCCGCATCAAGCTCGGCACCGGCATCTGCCTGGTGATCGAGCGCGATCCCATCACGCTCGCCAAGGAGGTCGCCAGCCTCGACTGGATCTCGCGCGGCCGGCTTCTCTTCGGGATCGGTGGGGGTTGGAACGCGGAAGAAATGGAGCATCACGGCACGGCCTTCGCCGACCGGTGGAAGGTGCTCCGCGAGCGCATCGCGGCCATGAAGGAGATCTGGACCAAGGACGAGGCCGAATATCACGGCAAGCACGTGAGCTTCGACAGGCTCTGGTCCTATCCCAAGCCCGTCCAGAAGCCCTATCCCCCCATCTTCATGGGCGGCCTCGGGCCGCACGCGCGTCAGCGCGCGGCCGAGTTCGACGGCCACTGGCTGCCCCTTGCCAGCCGCGAGCCCATCGCCGATGGTATCGCCGACCTCAAGGCGCGCGCGGAAAAGGTGGGCCGCGATCCCGCCACCGTCACGGTGTCCCTGTTCGGCGCGCGTCCGGACGAGGCGCGCCTCGCCGCCCTCCGCGAGGCCGGCGTGGCCCGCGCCATCTTTGCCCTGCCGCCCGCCGGCCGCGACACCGTGCTGCCTCTGGTGGATCAGTACGCGAGCTTGATCAAAAAGCTGGGTTGACGGAGTCAGCCCCACCCTTCAGACAACCGACACGGCGCGCGCAACAGTTCGCTCCCGGGAGGAACGCCATGGCCGACGACAAGCGCGTGCTGCTCACGGTGCTGCTCCATCACGACCAGTCCAAGACCCTCGACGAGATCATGGCGCATCTCCGGAAGACGGGGTTCTATCGCGATTTCCCGCCCGAGGGGAGCGAGCTGGTGTCCTGGGTGGTGGCGATGTCCTACGGCTTCATCATCACGCTCCGGGTGGAGGCGGAGAACGTGCGCAGCCTCAACCGCTACATGGAGCAGAAGGCGTGGGGCGCCTTCCGCTACCAGGTCTTCCCGGCCTACGATTTCGCCCCCATCGCCGCCACGCTCAAGCGCGAGCACGCCTCCTAGGCCGCCCGGCCCACCTCCGTGGCCGAGCTGCCCGAGCTGACGGTCTATGCGGAGGCGCTCGGCCCGCGGCTGGTCGGCCACCGGCTCGACTCGGTGACCGTCCATCATGCGCGTGCGCTGCGGGGGGTGACGCCCGACGCGTTCGTCGCGGGCGTGCGCGGGCGGCGCGTCGCCGAGGTCGGCCGGCGCGGGAAGACCCTCGCCATCGGCCTCGTGGGTGGCCCGCGGGTGGACGTGCACCTCATGTTGGGGGGCGAACCCTTCTGGCTCGAGCCCGGTGACACCACGCGGGTGCCGCGACCCGTGCTCACGCTCGCGCGCGAGGACGGCGCGCGGCTCGTCTTCTCGGACGAGAGCTTCGACCTGCTCAAGCCTGGTGAGGCCAAGATGTGGGCCGCCCTGGATCGCCGGGAGCGCGGCGGCCTCGATCCCACGGGGCCTGGCTTCGGCCCCGCGGCGCTTCGGGCGCTCTGCGCCCGGAACAAGCTCTGGCCCATCAAGACGGTGCTCTGCGATCAGCGGCTGATCGCCGGGCTGGGCAACGCCTACGCGGACGAGATTCTCTGGGAGGCCCGGGTCAAGCCGCGACGGACCGCGTCCCTCATGAGCGAGGAGGAGATCACCCGGGTCTATGCGGCGGTCAGCGTGACGCTGGCCGCCGCGACCGAGGCCCTCAGGGCGCGAATCGGCGTGGGCCCCCTCCACGGCGAGCCGAAGCGCGATTTCCTCCATGTCCATCACCGGGCGCGCAAGCGGTGTCCCCGGTGCGGCACACCCATCCAGGTGGAGTCCCTCCGGGATCGCTCGACCTACTGGTGCCCGAGCTGCCAGCCGTGAGCCGCCAACCATGAGGAACAAGCGAGGGTGCGTGCTACGATCGATTCATGGCGGTTCCGCCTCGCCTTCCCCTCGCGCTGGCGCCGACACCCATCCTCAAGCTTGAGCGGCTCTCGCGACGACTCGGCGTCGAGCTCTTCGTCAAGCGCGACGACCTGACCGGGCTGCTCGAGTCGGGTAACAAGGTCCGGAAGCTCGAGTTCCTCGTCGGCGAGGCCCTCGAGCAGCGCGCCGACACTCTCATCACGTGCGGCACGCTTCAGTCCAACTGCTGCCGCGCCGTCGCCGCGGTGGCCGCGCGGCTGGGCCTCAACGCCGCGCTCGCCGTGAAGGGGAGCCGGCCCGCCGCATACGATGGCAACCTCCTGCTGGACCGCCTCCTCGGCGCCGAGGTCCGCTATCTCTCCGATGCCGAGTGGGAGCGGGTCGACGATGTGATGGAGGAGATGGCCGCCGAGCTCCGCGAGCGGGGCCACCAGCCGTACGTGATTCCCGAGAGCGGCTCCAACGAGGTCGGCGCGCTCGGCTACCTCGAGTGCGCGGTGGAGCTGGCGGGGCAGATCGGCCACGGCGCTCCCCGCTTCGACACGGTGGCGATCGCGGTGTATAGCGGCGGGAGCCAGGGCGGCATGCTGATGGGCAAGCAGCTCGCCGGGCTTCCCAGCGAGATCGTCGGCATCCCCATCGCCTGGCCCGCCGAGCGGGTACGCGAGCACGTGCAGCGCACGATGGCCAAGGCCATCCGTCGCTTCGGCTTCGCCATCGAGATCCCCAAGGCCATTCATCTCCTCGATGGCCATCAGGGGGTAGGCCGCGCCGCGGTCGACGATGGCGAGCTCATGACCATCGTGCGCCTGGCCCGCGAGGAAGGCCTGATCCTCGATCCCGTCTACACCGCAAAGGCCTTCACCGGACTGCTGAAGACGCTCGAAAGGGATCCCAGGGCGCTCGGGCAGCGGGTCTGCTTCATCCATACGGGGGGCATATTTAGCCTCTTCCCGTTCCGTGACTCCTTGAGCCGCCTGATCGACGCGCCGCTCCCGTCGTAGCCCCGCCTGCGGAAGCCCGGACGCACCAGACAGTAAGGACTGCTAGAAGGTGTAGGTCTTGCCCTGCTCGAGGATGTGGATGCGGGTGGGATCGATCTGCGCCAGCTCGGCCGCGGTCTCCTGATAGAGCTGCGGCTTCACGTGGAAGATCCAGATGGGGAGATCGGACGGCATCTTCCGCATCTCGTCCCGAAGCTTCGCCGGCGTGAGATGGCCCGAGGCGCGCGCGAGGCTGTCCAGCCGGTTCGGGAAGGCGGTCTCCACCACCAGCGCCTTGAGGCCTCGCATCTCGCGCGCCACCTCCCAGATTCGCGTGGTGGGGCCGGTGTCGCCCGAGTAGACGAAGCCGGTCTCACCGTCGTGCACGATGAACCCGGTCGTTGGGATGGTGTGATCCACCAGCACGGGCGTCGCCCAGAGGTCGCCGACGCGCGCCTCGCCCTCCTCCGGCAGCACGCGGAGCTTGAGCACGGGGTTCTCACGGGTGGGAATGGCGGTGAAGTCCGGCCAGAGAGCATCGTTGAAGCAGTGGGTGCGCAGCGTGTCGATGACCGGGGCGATGCTGCACGCGGTCACCGAGCGCTCGGGCGCCACCATTGCCAGGCTGTCGGTCAGGAAGGCCAGGCCCACGGTGTGGTCCAGGTGGGCGTGACTGATGAGGGCGTGCGTGATGGCGGTCTGCTCGGGGACCGAGAGCGCTCCGCCGACGGTTCCAGCGTCGATCAGAACACGATCGTCGACCAGAAAGGCCGACGGCCGCTGGCCCTGACCATCACTGCCAAAGGCTCCGAGGACCTTCAGCCGCATTCGAACTCGCCTGCCTCCCGTCTCGACGCTGGCGATTTTGGTGACTCTAGTGTAACAGCGTGGCCCGGTCAAGTTCCTACAGTCCGATGGGTGTTTCCAGACCTCCCGCGGCCCTCCGGCCTTGCGCCCCCCAGGAGCCATGTGGGACAATCCGAGCGATGATTTTTCAGCAGATTCTGAACGAGGAGGCGGGTTGCCTCTCGTATCTGATCGGCTGCGGTCAGGCGGGGCAGGCGGCAGTGGTGGACCCGGCGCGGGATCGGATCGATGAGTACGTGGCTCTGGCCCGGCGCAAGGGTCTGACCATCACCGACATCGTCGATACCCACATCCACGCCGACCACGTCTCCGGAAACCAGGCGCTGGCCGAGAAGACCGGGGCCCGGATCCTTCTCCACCCCGCCGCCGAGGCGGCCTTCCGCGCGTCCCCGATCGAGGACGGGCAGGAGATCGTCGTCGGCAATGTCGGCCTGCGGGTGCTGCACACGCCCGGCCACACCCCGGAAAGCGTGTGTCTTCTCGTCACCGACCGCTCCCGCGGCGACGAGCCGTGGTTCGTGCTCACCGGCGACACCCTCTTCATCGGGGACGTGGGGCGGCCCGACTTCGGGGGCGAGCGGGCCGCGGCGACGCTCTTCCGCAGCCTGACGTCGCGGCTCATGGTGCTGCCGGAGAGCGTCGAGGTGTATCCGGCGCACGGCGCGGGCTCGTCCTGTGGCCGGGCGATGTCCAGCAAGACGGCCTCGACGATCGGCTTCGAGCGGCGGTTCAACCTGGCTCTCCGCGCGGCGACCGAGGACGAGTTCGTGCGCGCGCTCATGACCGGGATTCCCGCCAAGCCGCCGAATTTCGACCGCATCATCGCCCGGAATCGGGCGCGGGCCTTGCCGCTGACCGGCGAGCCCCGGGCCCTGTCCGCCGCGCAGGCGCGCGATGTCATCGACAAGGGCGCGGTGGTCGTGGACGTGCGTACCGCCGAGGAGTTCGGCGCCGGCCACATCCCCGGGGCGATCAACGTATGGGTCGACGGCCCCCAGTTCGCGAATCGCGTGGGCATGTTCGTCTCCGGCGATCGGCCTCTCTTCCTCGTCGCGGGAGGGCCGACCGACCTCGCCCATGCCGTGCAGGCCCTGGGCCGCGTTGGACTCGACGACGTGGCCGGGCATCTGCAGTGGGGCATGGGCGACTGGAAGAGCCAGGGCCTCCCGGTGGCCGAGGTGCCGCAGATCAGCGTGCACGACCTCGCGACGATGAAGGAGGAGCGGCCCGAGCTCGTCATCGTGGACGTCCGCGAGCCGTTCGAGTGGGACGAAGGACACATCGACGGCGCCCGGCACCTGCCGCTCGGCGAGGTGCTGCGCCGGCGCGCCGAGCTGCCGGCCGGGCGGCCGGTCGCGGTGGTATGTGCGGGCGGGCTGCGCTCGAGCCTCGCCATCAGTGCGCTCGCCCGCGAGGGCGTGCCCGCGACCTGGTTCAACGTGGCGGGCGGCATGGGCGCGTGGACCCGCGCCGGCTATCCCGGCACGAAGCGGGAAGGCGCGCCGAGCCCCGCATGAGCGATCCCGCGGCGGAGTTCGACTACCCGACCATGTCGCGCGCGTTGATCCTCGGTGACAAGGACACGGTGGCGAAGAAGACGGAAGAGGGCCTCGCCCTCGCCCTGGATCCGAAGGCGCTCATCTTCCGCGGGCTGATCCCCGGGATGGACGTCGTGGGTGAGAAGTTTCGGCGCAATGAATACTACGTGCCCCAGGTTCTCCTGTCCGCACGGGCGATGTACGCGGGGCTCGATCTCCTCAAGCCCCTCATCACCGCGGCCGCGCGTGAGCAGCAGGACCTCGGGGTGGTGGTGATCGGCACGGCGCAGGGCGATCTCCACGACATCGGCAAGAACCTGGTCGCCATGATGCTGGAAGGCGCCGGCTTCAAGGTGGTCAACCTCGGCCGCGACGTGGCGCCCGAGAAGTTCGTGGCCGCCGTCACCGAGCACAACGCGCAGATCGTGGGGATCTCCGCGCTCATGACCACCACCATGCCGGCCATGAAGCGCACGATCGACGCGCTCGCCAAGGCCGGTCTGCGCGAGCGGGTCAAGGTGATGATCGGCGGCGCGCCGGTGAGCCAGGCCTACGCCGACGAGATCGGCGCCGACGGCTACGCCAGGGACTCCACCCTCGCCGTCGTGAGAGCCAAGGAGCTGCTGGGAGTGACCGCCGCGGCATGAGCACGTCGCCGGGCTGGGAGATCGTGCGGCGCGTGAAGGCGGGCGAGCTGCTCGTCTTCGACGGGGGCTACGGCACCGCGCTGTTCGACGCCGGGCTCCTCAACGGGGCCTGCCCCGAGCTCTGGAACGACACGCATGCCGACGTGGTCCGCCAGATCCACAAGGGCTACTTTGACGCGGGTTCGGACTTCGTCGAGACCAACACGTTCGGCGGCACCCGGCTCAAGCTCAACGAGTACAAGATCGGCGACCGCACCCGCGAGCTGAACGTCAAGGGTGCCCAGCTCGCCCGCGCGGTGTGCCCGCCCGGCCGCTGGGTCGCCGGCTCCATCGGGCCCACCTCGTGCGTGCCCGCCGACTACGGCGTGGGCGACAACATCGCCACCGACGAGGAGTATCTCGAGACGTTCAAGGAGCAGGCGGCCGCGCTCGCCGAGGGGGGAGTCGACATCTTCGCGGTCGAGACCATGATGTTCCCGCAGGAGGCCACCGCCGCCATCGCCGCGTGCAAGGCGGTCACCGATCTGCCGGTCATGGCGACGATGTTCTTCCAGTACGAAGAAATCCACGATCGCGACCGGACCATGTGGGGTGAGAGCCCCGCGGACGTGGCGCGGACGCTGCTCGCCGCCGGCGCCGACATCGTGGGTATGAACTGCGGACGCGGGCCCGACCGCGCGATCACGATCATCCGCGAGATGCGGGCGGTGACGGACGCGCCCCTCATCGCCTATCCCAACGCCGGGCTGCCGATCACCACCGGCGACACGACCACCTACGAGCTCGGCCCCGAGGCCATGGTCAAGGACTATCCCGCGCTGCTCGACGCCGGCTGCAACATCGTCGGCGCCTGCTGCGGCTCGGGCCCCGAGCATATCCGGCTCATCGCCGAGATCGTCCGCGCGCGCCGCAAGCGGTGAGCCGCGTGCTGTCGGCCCGCGCCTCCGGGCCCGCCGTCCTCGAGAATCTGCCTCTCCGCGTCGATCCCGACGAGGTCCTGCGCTTCCAGGGCTACAAGAAGGGCCTCGACGTCCCCTCCGCCGAGGTGCGCGCCATCTTCGACGAGGCCCTCGCCCTCGGAGAAACCCTCATGGCGCCGCGCGCCGTGTATCGAGCAGCGGCGGTCACGGGCCAGGGTCCGCACGCGATCGAGGCGGACGGCGTCACCCTCACGATCCCTGACATCCTGCGCCTCTGGGGCGAGCTCGACACGGTGGGGGCGGGCATCTGCACCGTCGGCGACGCCATCGAGGCGCGCGTGCGGGCGCTCTTTGACGCGCGCGAGTTCCCGCTCGCGGTGATGCTCGACAGCGTGGGCTCGGCGGCGGTGGAGAGCCTGGCGGAATACGTCAACGATCTGCTCTGTCAGGCGGGCCTCGCCGAGGGTGTCAAGGTGACGAACCGGGTGAGCCCGGGCTATGCCGGGTGGGACACCGCGGAGCAGCGGCAGCTCTTCACGCTGTGTCCCGGCGCCCCCATCGGCGTGACGCTGAACGAGGCGTGCTTCATGCTGCCCGCGAAGACGATCACGTTCCTGGTCGGGGTGGGGCCGGACGCGCGGGTCGACCACTACTTCACGCAGTGCCGCCGCTGCTGGATGCGCGACTGCGCCTATCGCCGCGCGCCTGCCGTGACGACGGTGCGGCGGTGATCCGCTCGGTCGCCGACTTCATCCGCTACTTCGAGGGCGTGCGTCGCCGCACGTGGACCGTGGTGGATCGGCTCACCCCCGCCCTCGCGGCCTGGCGGCCGCGGCCGGACGAGTTCACCGGGGGCGCCATCGTCCGCCACCTGGCGGGCGCCGAACGCTTCTTCGTCACGCGGGTGGTGGATGATCGCTGGACTGACGATCTCGAGCGGGCGCACGGGGAGGAGATGGCCCGTCTAGCCACCGTCCCGGACGTCCGGCTGAAGGCCACCATCACCGATCTCGAAGGCCACCCCACGCGCGTCTGGCGCGTTCTCATGGCCATGGTCGAGCATGAGGTCCATCACCGGAGCCAGCTCGACTGCTGGCTGGCCGCCGCGGGCGCCGAGCCGCCCCAGCTCTACGGGTATCGCATGGAGGACGTGGTGGCCCGGGCGCGAGGGGGAACCGCGCGAATCTGCTAGGATGGCAAGGACATGGACAACGTCATCCTGGTCGGCTTCATGGGGGCCGGCAAGTCCTCGGTGGGGCGCCTGCTCGCGCGAAAGCTCGGCCGCTGCTTCGTCGAGACCGACGACATGATCGTCGCCCGGGAGGGGCAGTCCATTCCCGAGATCTTCGCGAGCCACGGCGAGGCCCACTTCCGCGCCGCGGAGACGGAGGCGGTGCGGCTCCTGGCTCTCAAGCGGGGAGACGTGATCGCAACCGGGGGCGGGCTCCCGTGCCGCGAGGGCGTCATGGAGGCCCTGCGAGCGCTCGGCACCGTGGTGTGGCTGGCCGGCGAGTTCGCCACGCTCTACGACCGGGCGCGGGCATCCCGGGACGAGCGTCCGATGCTCGCGAGCCGGTCGCGCGCGGAGGTGGAAGCCCTCTATCGCGCGCGCGAGCCGTACTACCGGCAGGCCGACATCACCGTCGACACCACCGCGCTCGGCCCCGACCAGGTGACGGCGCGCGTGGCGCGGGCCCTCGCCGAGCGCCGGCCGGCCGCGGGCGCGGCGCGGGCTTCGGGAGCCTGACGCGATGCCCGTGCCCTTCCTCCAGCGCCTGCGGGAGCGCCCGCTCCTCTGCGACGGCGCCATGGGCACGGCGCTCTACTCGCGCGGCGTGTCGCTGGACGCCTGCTTCGACGTGCTCAACGTCAACGAGCCGAAGCTGCCGCAGGCCATTCACGCCGAGTACATCGCCGCCGGCGCGGACTGTATCCAGACCAACACGTTCGGCGCCAATCGCTTCAAGCTCGGCGTCCACGGCCTCGCGGGCAACGTGCGCGAGATCAACCTCCGCGGGGCCAAGCTCGCCCGCGACGTGCGGGAGACGATGGGCCGCGACGTGCTCGTGCTGGGGTCCATCGGTCCGCTCGGCAAGTACCTGGCGCCCCTGGGCTCCATCGAGCCCGACGAGGCGCGCGCGGCCTTCGGCGAGCAGGCCGAAGGTCTGCTCGAGGGCGGCGTGGATGGCTTCGTGGTCGAGACGATGTCCGACCTCGTCGAGGCGCGTCTGGCGGTGGAGGCGATCCGCGCGCTGAGCGATCTTCCCATCGTCGCCACGTTCGCGTTCACGGAGGAAGGCGTGACCTATCTCGGCCGCGGGCCGGTCGAGGTCGTCAGCGTGTTGCGCGGGCTGCCCGTGCAGGCGGTCGGCGCCAATTGCTCGGTCGGCTCGAGCGTGCTCTATGACGTGCTCGAAACCATGGTGCCGGAGGCTGGCGGGCTGCCCCTCGTGATCCAGCCGAACGCGGGCCTGCCGAGCCGGGTGGGCGAGCGGCTCATGTACTTGTCGTCTCCCGCCTACATGGCCGACTACGCGGCGCGGATGATCGCGGCCGGCGCCCGTGTCGTGGGCGGGTGCTGTGGGACCACGCCCCAGCATATCCGCGCCATGCGCGAGGCGCTGGACCGGCTCGCGCCCCAGCGTGGCGCGGCGCCCGTGGCCCGGAGCGCGCGCGTCATCCGCGACGGGGGCGAGACGACCGGGCTCGTCACCGCCGCGCCGCCCACGCGGCTGGCCCGCAAAGTGGAGGCGGGCGAGTTCATCGTCTCGGTGGAGCTCGACCCGCCGCGCGGCCACAACATCGAGAAGCTGGTGCAGGGGGCCAAGCTCCTCAAGGAGCGCGGCGTGGAGATCGTGGACATCAACGACGGCTCGCTCGGCCGCGTGCGCATGTCCGTGCTGCCCACCGCCATCCTCGTGCGCGAGGCCACCGGGCTCGACATCAACATGCACTTCACCTGTCGCGACCGGAACCTCATGGGCATCCAGGCGGATCTGCTGGGCGCCCACGCCATGGATATCCGGAACATCCTGGCGATGACCGGCGACCCGCCGCGCTCCGGCGACTACGTCAACGCCACCGCCGTGTTCGACGTGGACGCGATCGGCCTCATCCGCGTGCTCACCAGCATGAACCAGGGCCTCGACGCCACCGGCAACTCGGTGGGCGAGCCCACCGCCTTCTGCGTGGGCGCCGCGCTCAATCCCGCCGCCGAGGAGCCGTCTCGGGAAATGGAGCGTTTCTTGGCCAAGGTGGAGGCGGGAGCGCGCTGGGTGCAGACCCAGCCCGTCTACGACCTCGAGGTGCTGGAGCGCTTCTTCGCGCGGACGCGCCCCCCCGTCCCGGTGGTGGTGGGGCTGCTCCCGCTGCACTCCTCGCGGCACGCCGAGTTCCTCCACAACGAGGTGCCCGGCATCATCGTGCCCGATGGGGTGCGCGCCCGCATGCGCGAGGCGGGGGAGCGCGGGCTCCGCGCCGGCGTCGCGATGGGCCAGGACCTGATCGCGCAGGTGCGCCGGCACTATGCGGGCGCGTATCTCATGCCGTCCTTCGGCCGTTTCGAGGTGGTGGCGGAAGTCCTGGAGGCGATTCATTGACGCCCTCCGCGTGGGCTGAGCTGGGCGCGGCGGAGGCGGCACGGCGGGTGCGCGCGGGAATGGTGAGCCCCGTCGACCTGGTGGAGGCGTGCCTCGCGCGAATCGACCGCGCCGAGCCGTCGGTGAAGGCATGGGTCCATCTGGACCGCGAGGGCGCGCGGCGCGTCGCCCGCGAGCGCGCCGAGCAGGCGGCGGCGGGTGCCTTCCTGGGCCCGCTGCACGGCGTGCCGGTGGCGCTCAAGGACATCTTCGACGTGGCGGGCATGCCCACCCGCTGCGGCGCGAAGGCCTTCGCGCATCGGCAGCCTGACACCGACGCCGCCTCGGTGGCACGGCTCCGTGCGGCCGGCGCCGTGATCCTCGGCAAGGTGACCACGACGACCTTCGCCCTCATGGACCCGAGCCCCACTGGCAACCCGTGGAACGTCGAGCACACACCCGGAGGCTCGTCCTCGGGCTCGGCCGCCGCGGTGGCCGCGCGCATGGCCTTCCTCGCGCTGGGCTCCCAGACGGTGGGCTCGGTGCTGCGTCCCGCCGCGTACTGCGGGGTGGTCGGCTTAAAGCCGACCCACGGCCGGATCAGCGCCGTCGGCGTCGTGCCGCTGTCCTGGAGCAACGACCACGTGGGGATCTTCGGGCGCACCGTGGAGGACGTGGCGCTCGCGCTGCAGATCCTCGCCGGGCCCGACCGGCACGATCCGTTTTCGGCGAGCGCGCCCGTCGACGACTATCTCGCCGCGCTGGGTGGCGGGCCGGCGCCTCGCATCGGCGTGGTGCGGAGTCTCGTCGAGCGGGCGCTGCCCGAGACGGCGCAGCACCTGGACGAGCTGGCCCGGCGGCTGGTCGCGGCCGGCGCGCAGGTGAGCGACGTGACTCTGCCGCCCTCGTTCGCGGGCATCCACGACTCGGGGCAGGTCGTCGTGCGCTCCGAGGCGGCGGCCTATCACGCGCCCAATTTCCCGCGTCTCGCCGACGACTATCCGCCCAAGATCCGCGAGGCGCTGCACCAGGGGCGAGAGTTCCGCGCGACGGAGTTCCTGGCCGCCCAGGCGCATCGGCGCCGGTTCCGCGAGGAGATGGCCCCGCTGGCGCTGCGTCACGACGTGCTGCTGACTCCCACCGCGCCGGGGCCGGCGCCGAGAGGGCTCGACTCCACGGGCGATCCGTACTTCTGCGCGCCGTGGAGCCATGCCGGGATGCCC
>Ga0075433_10002487_pt1 | contig 14021 bp, 10 predicted proteins | sample RhiMethybrSRZTD2_FD_75299 | JGI IMG/M metagenome (GOLD analysis project Ga0075433, IMG submission 75299) | Populus rhizosphere microbial communities from Tennessee, USA - Rhizosphere MetaG P. TD hybrid SRZTD2 | ecosystem: Host-associated > Plants > Roots > Rhizosphere > Soil | place: USA... | reverse complement strand
GCCAGCTACTCGCCGGTGGTCGACCTCCTCAAGCACTACTTCGGGATCGAGGGCCGCGACGACCATCCGCGGATCCGGGAGAAGGTCGCGGAGCAGATGATGGCGCTCGACCCCGCCCTGGCGCGCTTCCACGCCGCGCTCCTCTGGCTCCTCGACGTGCCGAGCGACGATCCGCAGTGGGTCGATCTCGATCCGACCCAGCGCCGGCGGCGTGCACTGGACGGGGTGCGGATCTTGCTGGTGCGCGAAAGCGTGCGCCGGCCGGTGGTGCTGCTGTGCGAGGACCTCCACTGGATCGACCCCGAGACCCAGGCCTTTCTCGACGAGGTGGTCGCGAGCCTGCCGACCGCGCGGCTGCTGCTGGTGGTCACGTACCGGCCCGAGTACCAGCACGGCTGGGCCAACCTGCCGACCTGCACCCAGTTCCGGATGGAGGCGCTCCCGGCCGACACCACCGACGAGCTCCTCCAGACGCTGCTCGGGAGCGATCCGAGCCTGCGCTCCCTCAAGCGTCTGCTCATCCAGCTGACCGATCACAACCCGTTCTTCCTGGAGGAGACGGTTCGCACGCTCAGCGAGGTAGGCGTGCTCGCAGGCGAGCCCGGCGCCTACCGTCAGGCGCGCCTCGTCGAGGCCCTCCAGATCCCGCCCACCGTGCAGGCGATCCTGGCCGCCCGCATCGACCGCCTGCCGGACGGGGCGAAGCGTCTGCTCCAGTCGGCCGCGGTGGTGGGCATGGACGTGCCGCTGGTGCTGCTCCAGGAGATCGTGGAGGACGCGGATCTCTCCGGCCACCTGGCCGCGCTGCAGGCCGGCGAGTTCCTCTACGAGTCGCGGCTCTTCCCCGACTTCGAGTACACCTTCCGGCACGTGCTCACCCACGACGTGGCCTACGGGAGCCTCTCGCAGGCGCGCCGCCGCGCGCTCCACGCGCGCATCGCGGGCGCGATCGAGCGGCTGCAGCCCAAGCAGCTCATCGAGGACGTCGACCGCCTCGCCCATCACACCTACCGGGGCGAGGTGTGGGATCAGGCGGTCCGCTACTCGCGGCAGGCCGGCGGCAAGGCGCAGCAGCGCTACGCCCATCGCGAGGCGGTGGCGTGGCTCGAGCAGGCGCTCGGCGCCCTCGCCCACCTGCCGACGGACGCCGGCACCCGCGCGCTGGCCGTCGATCTGCGCCTCGAGCTGCGCGGCTCGCTCTACGCCATCGGCGAGCTCGAGAAGATGCACGGCCGGCTCCGCGAGGCCGAGACCCTGGCCGATCAGCTCGGCGACGCGCGCCGCCGGGGATGGGTGTCGATGCACCTCGGCGAGTACAGCCGGCAGATCGGTCACTTCCGGGAGGCGTCGGCCCTGATCCAGCGGGCCCACGAGATCGCGGGCACCGTCGACGATTTCCCCCTGCGGCTGGCCACCGAGCAGTATCTCGGCATGGCCCTGCACGCCCTCGGGGACTACCGCCGCGCCGCCGAGCACGAGCGCCGCGCCGCCGAGTTCCCGCGCGACGAGGCGGCCGCGGGTGGCTTCGGCCCGACCCAGGCCGGCACGCCGGCGGGGTTCCGCGCGGTCTCGCTGGGCTGGCTCGCCCGCTGCCTCGCCGAGATCGGGGAGTTCGACGAGGGCATCGCGGTCGGGCGCGAGGCGGTCCGCCTCGCGGAGGAGATCGACCGCCCCTACACGCTCGTCTCGGCGTGCTGGGGCCTCGGCTATCTCCACGGGGTCCGCGGCGAACTCGACTCCGCCACCATGCTGCTCGACCGGGCGCTCGGCGCGGCCCGCGGCGCGGGGCTGACCCGCCTGCTGCCGCAGGTGATGCGCGCGCTGGGCTCGGCCTACGCGCTGATGGGGCGCGTGGCCGAGGGGACCGCGCTCCTGCAGGAGGCGCTCGTCCTATCCGAGTCCATCCACCTGCGGGTTGCGGAGTCGAGCTCACACGTGCTGCTGGGCGAGGCCCACCTCCTGGCCGGTCGCCCCGACGACGCCTTCGTCGCCGGCAGCCGCGCCCTCGCGATGGCCCGCGGGCGCGGCCAGCGCGGCGACGAGGCGGCCGCGCTGCACCTGCTGGGAGAGGTCGCGGCGCGCCGCGAGCCGCGTGATCTGGAGGCGATCGAGCGCCATCTGCGCGCCTCGGTGACGCTCGCCGAGGAGATCTCGATGCGGCCGCTGGTGGCCCGCGGCCGTCTCGCGCTCGCCGAGCTTCACCGGCGGGCGGGCCACGCGGCCGCGGCGGCCCCGGAGCTCGAGGCCGCGACCGCGCTGTTCCGCCAGATGGGCATGCGCTTCTGGCTCGCCCGGGCGGAGACGGAAGGATTGAGGCTGGATGCGGCGACGTCCCGCGACCGCGGGGACGCGCCGCTCGACGGCTAGGCGGCTACCGCCGCCGGGTGAACCACAGGTAGATGACCACGATCACCAGGATGATGATGATGATGTTGCACGCCAGCGGGGGCAGCGCGAACGCGCCGCCCGCGTAGGCACGGACGGGTAGCATCAGCGCGAGCAGGCTCAGCAGGGCCGTGAACATCGTGACGATGCGCATGGGCGACTCCTTCCAGGTGGTCGATGGTGGGCCGCGACGGGCGCCATCATACGCCACCGCGTCGCGATCCGACAAGGTGGCGCCGGAGGGCTAGGGGGCCTCGCGCCAGGGCTCGCGGATCGATCGCGCGTGCTCGACGGTGACCCGCCCCGCCTTCACGATCAGACGGCAGGGCCGCTGCGCGCTCACGATCTGCTCGGCGCGCTCGGCCTCCCACATCACCAGGTCCGCGCGCGAGCCCACCACGAGGCCGTAGTCGGGGAGTCGGAGGATCCGGGCCGGCTGCGTGGTCAGCGTCTCGAGCACCTGCCCCAGCTCCGCGTCCGCTCCCATGTGCGCGCCCACGCTCAGGAGGAAGCCCATCAACGGTAGACCCGCGGTGCCCACCGGGGTGAACGCGTTCTGCACGTTGTTGGTCGCGGCCGCCACCGTGACCCCCGCCGCGAGCAGCCGCTTGACCGGCGCGAGCCCGCGCCGCGGGGAGCGAACGTCCCTGCGACCCATCAGGTACAGATCGGTGGCGGGAAGCACGATCACCGCCACGCCGGCCCGGGCGAGCTCGCGGGCCAGGGAGTCCTGCTCGTCGGGGGGCAGGGCGGCCATCTCGCTCATGTGGCCGAGGGCCACCCGGCCCTGCCAGCCGCGCCGCACCGTCTCGGCCGCGATGTAGCGCGCGTGCAGGTGCTGGGGCTCGTCGAAGAAGTCGGTGTGGAAATCGGCGTCGACGCCGAACTTGACCGCGAGATCGAACACGATGTCGACGTGGCGGCGCGGGTCGGGGTCGACGTAGGGGACGCCGCCTACCAGGTCGGCGCCCGCGCGCAGGGCCTCGCGGAGCAGCGCCTCGGTGCCGGGAGACTTCAGGATGCCTTCCTGGGCGAAGGCGCAGAGCTGCAGATCGATGGCGGGCGCGTACTCGCGCTTGAGGGTCGCCAGCGCCTCGAAGCCCATCAGCCCCACGATGGGATCGATCTCGGCGTGGCTGCGCATGGCGGTCGTGCCTTGCCGCACCGCCATGTCGAGCGTGCGGCGCGCCCGCGCAAGGATGTCCTCTCGAGTGAAGCCGCGCTTGGCCTCCGCGGTCACCCGCAGGGCCTCGGCCAGCGAGCCCTCGCGGCTCGGCGCCCGGTCGCTGAGCAGCGCCTTGTCGAGGTGAATGTGGGCGTCGACGAGCCCCGGCGTGACCACGCGGCCCTCGCCGGCGATCTCCCGCACGGCCGGGCGCCCCGCGAGGCTTCCGAGCAGGGCGATGCGCCCGCCGCGGCAGCCGATGTCGGCGACGCTCCCGTCGGGCAGCCGGCATTCGCGCAGCAGGAGATCGAGCGGCGCGGTCATCGGCCCGACAGCGTCTCGGCCAGCGCGGCGAGGGCCTCGGTGAAGCAGGCGAGCGGCGCGCGCACCGTGCCCGCGCCGATCTGCCCCACCCCCGGCCGACGCCCCGCGATGCCGGTGTTGATGAGCGGGGCGATGCCGGTCTCGACCACGCGGCGCACGTCGATGCCGAGCGGCGCGCCGCGGTCGTCGAGGGTGGGGATGCGGAAGTGCGGATGCTCGCCGATCGCGATCTCCGCCATCTCCTCGGTGACCGCGATGGCCTCGCGCAGGCCGCCCGCGCCCACGAAGCCGGCCACCGCCGGCGCGGCGGCCATCGCGAAGCCGCCGAGGCCGATGGTCTCCACGATCGCGCTGTCGCCGATGTCGGGGTTGGCGTCGTCGGGCCCGAAGCCTGCGAAGTAGAGCCCGCTCGGGGTATTCACCGGCGCGGTGAGCCAGCGGTCGCCGAGCCCCGCCACCCGGATGCCGAAGTCGGTGCCGTTGCGCGCCATCGTCACCACCAGGGTGGAGCCCGCGCGCCCCACGCCCGGGTCGGTGGCCGCCTTGCCCGCGGCCATGGCCAGGTTGAGGAAGAACTGGTCGTTGCCGCCGATGAACTCGGCGAGTCGCGCGATGATCGCCCCGTCGCCCGCGGCGCGCGCGATCGCCGGCATCAGGAGGCGCGCGAAGAGCGCGGAGGCCGCCATGTTGCGCTGGTGCATCTCGTCGCCCATGCGCAAGGCCTGGCTCATGAGGGCGCGCAGGTCCACCCCGCCCGCGGCGCGCAGCGCGGCGCCCAGCGCGGGGCCCGCCTCGGCGGCGAGCCACTCGAGCCGGCGGATCACCCGCTCGTCGTTGGCGCCGAAGCGGAGCACCGCGCCGAGGCCCTCGTTGATGGTGGCGAAGGCGCGGTTGCCGGCGGCGCGGTTCTCCACCACGAACACCGGCATGGAGGCGGTGATGAGCCCGGTCATCGGCCCGACCGCGCCGCGCCCGTGGCAGGGGGCCAGGGTCACCGCGCCGCGCTCGACCAGGGCGCGGGCCGCCGCGTCGTCCGGCGCCCAGCCCTCGTAGCGGATCGCGCACAGGACCGCGGCCTGCATGGTCGCGCACGCCCGCGCCCAGGCGAGCGGCGGCCCCGCGTGGAGCACCACGCGCTCCTCGAGGCCCATCGCCTCGCGCGCGGGCCGGCAGTCGACGAGCAGGGGATGGGCCGCGGCGAGCGTCTCCAGCACCGTCTGGTTCGCGGCGCGGATGAGCGTGGCGACGCGGGGCTCGGCGAGCGTGTCCAGATGGCGCGTCGCGGCCGCGTCGCCGCCCGCGGGCGGCCGCCAGCCCACGTGGAGGAGGGGGACGCCGCGCGCCTGCAGATCGGCCGCGAAGCTCTCCAGGCCCACGTTGATCACGCGGGGGCCGTCGTGGAGGAGCGCGCGCGCCGGATCGGGCGCGGTCATCGGGGCGCTCCCGGGCCCAGCAGGCGGTCGAGGACCGGCTCCCCGCCGGCGATCGCGGCCGCGGCGCGCGCGGCCTGCGCGTTCGACGGCAGCACCCAGGCCCCGGCGGCCTCGAGCCGCGCCACCTGGGCGGCGAGCCATTGGGGGTCGCCTGCGGTGCCCACCACCGAGGCCACGACCGCGAGGCCGCGGCCTGCCCCCCGCGCCGCGGCCCGGGCCGCCTCGATCGCGGGGGCCACGTCGCCGGCCGGATCGGCGGCGGCGCCGTGGCCGAGCACGACGTCGAGCAGCAGCACCGCGAGGTCGGCCTGCTCGCTCGCGCGCCCAATCATCTCCAAGCGGATCGTCGGATCGAGCATCGGGTGCGCGCGGGCGATCGTGAACTCGTCGGCGCCCAGATCCAGGACGCGATGACGGCCCCGCGCGCCGGTCAGGTTGGAGGCCACCGGACCCAGCAGCGCCTCCAGGATGATGAGGCTCTCGTGGGCCAGCGTGCCGCCCGCGTAGAGGCCGAGCACGGTGGACTGGCCGGCATAGAGCGCGCGGCGGGCCTCCCCGATCCGGCCCGTCACGTCGGGCGCCGAGAACGGCCGCGGCCGCCAGGCCGCGCGGCCGAGCGCCGCGTCGGCGGCGAGGGCGGCGTCCTCGAGCGTCGCCACCGTCGTGACCGCGCCGTCGGTGCGCGTCGTCACGTCGCGGCCCAGCAGGCAGACCACCGCGGGCTTGCCGATCCCGCGGAGCGCGGCGCGGACGCGCTCGCCGACCGCGAGCGCGGGCGGCTTGCCGACCACCACGATCAGCTCGGTTCCCGCATCGTCGCCCAAGCGCGCGAGCCCGGCCAGGGTCATGAGCCCGCCGACCGCCTCGCTCATGTCGCGCCCCCCGACGCCGATGGCGTGGGAGACGCCGCGGCCGCGCCCGGCCAGCAGGGTGGCCACCTGCTGCAGGCCGGTGCCGGAGGCGGCCACGAGGCCGACCGGACCGCGCGGCACCACGTTGGCGAAGCCGAGCGGCACGCCCGCCACGTACGCGGTGCCACAGTCGGGGCCCATCAGGAGAAGTCCCTGGGCGAGGGCCTGGCGCTTGAGCGCGATCTCGTCGGCGAGGGCGACGTTGTCGCTGAAGAGGACCACGTGGAGCCCGGCCCCGAGCGCGGCGCGTGCCTCGGCCGCCGCGAACACGCCCGGCACCGAGATCAGGGCCAGGTTGGCGTCCGGCATCTGACGGACCGCGCCCGCGATGGTGCGCGGCCGCGCCCGGCCGCGCCGCGCCTCACGCGTCGCGCCTTCGGCCAGCAGCGGTGCCGTCGCCCCGGCCGCGGCCTCGGCGCCGGACGCGGTCTCGGCCTCCACCACCACGATCAGGTCGTTCGCGGTCGCGGTGCGGGCCAGGTCGGTCAGCAGACCGGCCTGGGCCAGCAGGTCGTGGTTGGCGGGCGTGCCCATGACCACCGCGGCCTCGCGCACCCCGGGCCGGGCGCGGAGCGCGCGCGCCAGCGTGAGCAGGGCCACCGAGTCGTGGTAGGCGCCGCGGGTCACGACGGTGGCCTGGGCCATGGCTCAGACGGCGAGCGCGTCCCAGGCGAGCCGCATGCCGTGCAGGGTGTCGGCGCCCGAGGTGGCGCCCGACGTTGCGAGCCGCGCGGCCGCGCGGTCGGCCTCGTCGCGTGACCGTGCGCGCAGCACCGCCAGCACCGGCTCGGAGAAGCGCCCGGCGAGGGCGTGCAGGACGAACTCGCGGGCAATCGTGGTCGTGCGCGCCCCCGCGTCGGCGGCGATCGCGGCGGCGACGCCTGGCTCGGTGAGCACGCTCGCGTCGACGGCGTGCAGCACCGCGAGCGCGCCGACCAGGCAGTCGTCGCCGGCCGGCGTGAGGCCCTCGCCGAGCCCCAGCAGGGAGCGGGCGCCCGCCATCAGCCGGGTCGCGTCGCGCTCGGCGATGCCCGCGGCCAGCGCCGCGCGGGCGTCGCGGCCGAGCTGGGAGTCGAGGCCGGGCGCGTGAGGTGGCAACACGCCCGCCAGGGCCGCAAAGCCGCTCGCGCCGCCTGGCCGGCGACTCACGAGCGCGCAGTCGACGCGCTGGGCCCCCTGCCACGACAGGCCGAGGCCCGGCGCGAGGAGCCGGCCGGACTCGACCGTGACGATCATGTCCGGTCGCAGAGCGCCCAGCCGCGCCACGTCGTCGACGGCGGCCGCGAAGGGCGCGAGCAGGGGCCCCGGCCCGTGCAGGGCGAGCAGGCTCCCGTCGCTCCACTGGACGTTGACCGCCCGCGCGAAGACCGAGTGCACGCGGCCGCGCGCGCCCTCCGTCGCTTCGAGCCGCCGGGCGAGGTGGGCGCTCAGGCGGACGAGGCAACCCCGGCGGCCGCTCACCGGTCTACTTGGGCGCCGAGATGCCGTAAGCCTTGAGCTTGCGGTAGAGGTGGCTGCGCTCGATGCCCAGCCGCTCGGCGGTGCGGGTCATGTTCCACTCGTTGGCCCGCAGCTCGCTCAGGATGAAGGCGCGCTCGAAGGCCTCGCGCGCCTCCTTCAGCGTGCGCTCGCGCTGGCCGTCGTCGGCGGGCGGCTCCGCGTCGCGGCGCCGCAGCGGCGGCGGCAGGTCCTCCGGCCCGATGACGTCGCGCGGGGTCATGATCACGAGACGCTCGACCATGTTGCGCAGCTCGCGCACATTGCCCGGCCAGTCGTAGGAGAGGAAGTAGGCGAGGGCCTCGACCGACACCGTCTTGGCCCGCTTGCCGTTCTCGGCCGAGAACATGTTCACGAAGTGGGCGACCAGCCGCGGGAGGTCCTCCTTCCGCTGCCGGAGCGGCGGCACCTCGATCGGGATGACGTTCAGGCGGTAATAGAGGTCCTCGCGGAACCCACCCGCCGCGATGCGCTCGGGGAGGTTCTGGTTGGAGGCGGCGAGGACCCGCGCGTCGACCCGGATGGTGTCCTTGCCGCCCACCCGCTCGAAGGCCTGCTCCTCCAGGGCGCGCAGCACCTTGGCCTGGGTCTTGAGACTCATGTCGCCGATCTCGTCGAGGAAGAGCGTGCCCTGGTCGGCCAGCTCGAACTTGCCCCGCCGCCGCGCCACCGCCCCGGTGAACGCGCCGCGCTCGTGGCCGAACAGCTCGGACTCGATCAGCTCCTCCGGGATCGCCGCGCAGTTGACCTCGACGAAGGGTCCGTCGCGCCGCGCGGAGAGCGCGTGGATCGCGCGGGCCACCAGCTCCTTGCCCGAGCCGTTCTCGCCCTGGATGAGCACGCGCCCGCTCGAGGGCGCTGCGATCGCGATCTGCTGCCGCAGGTGCTCGATGAGCGCGCTCTGGCCCACGATCTCCTGACCGCGCTCGAGCTGGGCCCGCAGGTTTCGGTTCTCGCGCTCGAGGCGCGTGTGATCGAGGGCACGGCTCGCGATCAGGAGGGTCTTCTCGAGCGAGAGCGGCTTCTCGATGAAGTCGTAGGCCCCGAGCTTGGTGGCCTTGACCGCGGTCTCGATGGTGCCGTGGCCGGAGATCATGACCACCGCGGTCTCCGGGCGCACCCGCTTCATCTCCGCGAGAGTGTCGAGCCCGTCGATGCCCGGCATCCAGATGTCGAGGAAGATGACGTCGGGCGTCTCCTCCTGCAGCCGGGCGATCGCCTCCTCGCCCGAGCCCACCGCGGTAACTCGATATCCTTCGTCTTCAAGAACACCCCTTAAAGTCGTGCGGATCGCCCGCTCGTCGTCCACGATCAGGATGTGCTCGCCCGGCATCGCCGCCCCCGCCTCAGGCCTGCACCGGCGCGGCCACCGGCCGCCCGGCGGGCAGCTCGATGACGAAGCGGCTACCGTGCGGCGCGTTGTCCTCGACCCGGATGGTCCCGCCGTGATCGGAGACGATCTGGTGGACGATCGGCAGGCCGAGCCCCATGCCGGTGGCCTTGGTGGAGAAGTAGGGCACGAAGAGGCGCTCGCGGTCCTCGGGGGCGATGCCGGGGCCGTCGTCGGCCACCACGATGCGGGCCCGGTGAGCCTCGGGCAGCCACACCGTCTGCACCACCACCTCGCCGGTGCCGCCGACCGCCTCCACCGCGTTGTCCACCAGGTTGAGCACCGCGCGCTTGATCTGATCCGGGTCGACCTCGATGGGAGGCAGGTCGGGGGAGAAGACCGCGCGGATCGCGAGGCTCGGGTGCGACTCGCGGTAGAGCACCACCACGCCCTCCAGCAGCCGCGCGAGGTCGGTCGGCTTCGGCGTCAGCGCGGGCATGCGGGCGAAGCGGGAGAACTCGTCGACGAGCTGCCGCAGCCCGTCCACCTCCTGGATGATGGTGCCGGTGGCCTCGTCGAGCAGCCGCTTCTCGTCCGGGCTCCGGTCGGAGGCGAGGCGGCGCCGCAGGCGCTGGGCCGAGAGCTGGATGGGGGTGAGCGGGTTCTTGATCTCGTGCGCGATGCGCTGGGCCACCTCGCGCCAGGCCGCCAGCCGCTGGGCCTTGAGCAGCTCGGTGAGGTCGTCGAAGGCCAGCACCATGCCCACGTAGCCGCCGTCCGGCCCGCGCAGCGCGGTGGCGGAGGCGAGCAGCGCCACCGCCTGGCCGTCCCGCCGCAGGTGCACCTCGCGGTCGAGCATGCCCTCGCGGACCCGACCCATGCGCTGGATCAGCGCGTCGATCTCCACGTACTCGGGGGAGCGGAACACCCGGGTCGCGGGGCGGCCCTGGACGGTCACCGCGTCGAGCCCGAGCAGGCGCTCGGCGGCCCCGTTGATGGTGGTGACGCGGTCGTCGGGGTCGAGGGAGACGACGCCGGTGGCGACCGCCTCCAGCACCGTCTCGGTATAGCGGCGGCGCTCCTCCATCTCCGAGTGCTTGGCCTGGAGATCGCGATAGGTCTCCTCGAGCTTCGACTGCGACGCGGCGAGGTCGCCGGTCATCCGGTTGAACGAGTCGACCAGGATCCCGATCTCGTCGTCCGCGCGCACCTCGACCTTGTAGCCGAGGTTGCCCGCCGCCACCTCCCGGGTACCCTCGGCCAGCATCTGGATCGGCTCGGTGATCCCGCGCGCCAGGTAGAGGCCGAACCAGGTGGCCGAGAACACGATGATCAGGGTCATCAGGAGGAAGAGCAGGATGTAGATGCCCTTGATCGGGTTCTTGAGCAGGCGGAGCTGCTTGTACTCCTGGAAGGCCTGGCTGATGTTGCGCAGGCGGGCCTCGAGGCGCTGCGGCACGTGGATCGCCACCACCATCGCCCCGATGACCGACTGGTCCGCGTCGCGTATCGGCACCATGGCCTGGATCATGTCGCCGTTGTCGAGCTCGTGGACGGTGGTGATCTCCTGGCCGCCCAGGGCCTGCTTCACGTGCTCGCTGTTGGCCTCGCGGGTCGGCACCTTGGCCAGCACCGGGTTCTTGACGTGGACCAGCTCCTGCCCCTCGCGATTGAAGATGGTGATCGCGGCCACCCCGAGCCGCTCCTGCTGCTCGGTCAGGTAGCCGGCGAGGGCCTCGCGCTTGCTCTCGGCGAGGAGCCCGTCGCGCTCGACCACCTTGGCCATGTAGCGTCCGTGGCGGAGCGCGGTCGACTCGAGGCTCTGGTAGTAGGTCTGGGCCACCTCCATGGCCTGGTCGAGGGGCCGCTCGACCTGGGGCTTGAACCAGCCTTCGATGGAGGTGGTGATGAAGTTCGACGCGATCAGGAAGATCAGGATGCCGGGGACCAGCGAGAGGGCCAGGAAGGTGAGGACCAGCTTGGCCTTGAAGCGGGAGCCGATGATCTTCTGGCGGCGCTCGAACGAGAGCTTGACCAGGTTGCGGAACAGCAGCACCAGCAGCAGCAGGAAGACGACCAGGTTCAGGTTGAAGAGGAAGAAGACGATGAGGTTGGAGGCGAACGGGATCTGGGGCGCCCGGATGCCCACCTCGAACACGGTGGCCACCACCAATAGGATCAGGATGCCCGCGATGATGAGCAGGTTGCGCTTGCGCTTCTCCTGCTCGCCGAGCCGGTCGGGGCGGCGGGTGAGCGGCGTCACTGGTTGCGCACCGGGGTGAGCAGGCTCGACTGCACCCACGGGGTCTCTTCGGCCTCGCCGGTCATGCGGGCGAACCAGGAGTTGACCCCGCCGAGGGAGACGTCGGAGCGCACTCGCACGTAGTAGAGATCCTGCTTGTCGAGCGCGGCCACCGGGGCGAGCTGGCCCACCCGCAGCTCGGAGATCACCCGCTGGGCCTCGCGCAGGTCCTTGGTGAGGAACGGCTCGCGGGTCTCGCCCTTGAGCGGCGCGACCTTGTACTCCTTGGTCAGCACGTTGTAGGTGAGCTGGCGCTCGACGGTGCGCGCCTGCAGCCGCCGGTCCACGCCCAGCCGGGCGTACTGCCACAGCTCGACGTAGTAGCGCACGTGGGCCGCGATGCCGGTGTGGATGGACTCATGGAGCGAGTCGGGCACCGCGCCGAAGAGGACCACCGTGACCGTGACGTCGTAGTCGTTCAGGAAGACCGACAGGTTGCTGATCCGCACCTCGGCCCCGACCGGGGCGGGCCCCGACGGCGGCCCCAGCAGGAGGGCGCCGAACAGGCTCCCGCCGAGCAGGATGAGGCGGAACGGACGACCGCAAGCTCCCATGGCCAAGAGGGACCATTATAGCGTCGGGTCCGGCGTGGGCACCGGTTCGAGCCGGCCGGATGGCCGGCGGGGCGAGAGCCGAGGGAGGGGGGACGCGCGATGCGGGCGGCGGGCCTAAAGGGCCGCCACACCCGGGAGGAAGCCGTCACCGGTGCTGACCACCGGGGCGGGTACCACCGACCGCACGACTCGGGCGACGGAGCGGCGCCGATCGGCGGCGACCGCCTTCTGGATCGCGGCCACCAGCTGGTAGTTCAGGGCGTGGCCCGCGTTGCGCCCGACCACCAGCGCCCGCAGCGGGCGGCCCAGGAGGAACAGGTCGCCGACCAGGTCCAGGATCTTGTGGCGCACGAACTCGTCGGGGTAGCGCAGGCTGTCGTTCAGCACCGAGCGCTTGCCCACCACGACCGCGTTCTCGAGCGAGCCGCCACGGGCGAGGCCGTTCTGCCGCATCGCCGGGACGTCGCGGAGGAAGCCGTACGTGCGGGCCGGGGCGAGCTCCTGATCGAAGACGTCCTCGGTGATGCCGTAGGTGCCCACCTGCAGCCCGATGATCGGGTGGGTGTTGTCGAGCGTGTAGCTGATGCGCAGCGAGTCGGCGGGCATCACCTCGAGCCAGCGGCTCTCGCTCCCCACGCGGATCGGCTCCGTCAGCACGATCGGCCGGCGCGGCGCCGGCAGGCTCGCGCGTCCTCCCGAGCGGAGCAGATCCACGAACGGCTTGGCGCTGCCGTCCGCCGCCGGCACTTCCGGACCCTCGATGTCGATCACTGCGTTGTCGATGCCGATCGCGGCGGCCGCGGCCATGAGATGCTCGATGGTCCGCACCCGCACGCCGAAGGCGCCGACGGTGGTCGCGGAGTTCGTGTCCACCACGTGGTCGGTGTTGGCCGGGATCAGCGTGCCGTCGGCCGCCCGGAAGAGGATGCCGGTGTCGGCGCCGGCGGGCGAGACCGTCATCTCGACCGGCTCCCCCGAGTGAAGACCGATGCCTGCAAGGGTGACCGGCTGCCTGAGAGTCTGCTGGAGATCCATGACCGCGGCTATAGCAGGCAAGCCAGATGCCACGGTGCGTCTGAGGAGTCAACTACCTGATTTAATTATCTGTTCCAGGCACATCGCAAGCCCATCGCTATGCAGGCGGTTGCAGGAAAGACACACCCCACGAGTCGACCCTGTGTCAGTTTCGCAACACTAGAGCTCCACCTCGGCCCTCAGCCGGAAGCCCGCCGGTCCGGCCTCCACCCCGAGGCCGTCCCGCGACACGTTGCGGATCGCGGCAAGGATCCGGTGCCGGGCCGGATCGATCTCCTCTCCGCGGAGAATGGCGTGCAGCCGGAGCGCCTCGCCCCCCGCCGCAGTGGTGGTGTCGAACACCACGAACTCGAGCGCGCGGCAGGCGAAGCCCTCCACCTCGTGGACGTAGAGGCACTCCTGGAGCCAGGCGTGGAGCAGGCCGGTCGCGGCGACGCCGTGCGCCCGGACTTCGCGAACGTCCGTGTCGCCGATGGTGGCGGGATCCACCGCGGTCGCGAAGAGGGCGAGCGCGATCCGGGCGAACGCCTCCGGCAGCGTGGCCCCCGTCGCGGTCAGCTCCACGTCAGGCGCGGCCCAGGTCGCCGTAGCGGGCCTGCAGGAGCGCCACCGCCACCGCGCCCGCGGTCTCGGTCCGGAGCACGCGCGGACCGAGCCCCGCCACCAGCGCGCCCGCGTCGATCAGCCCGCCCACTTCGGCTGCGGTGAGCCCGCCCTCGGGGCCCACGATCACGGTGGCGGTCGCGCAGGGACCGGTGGGCAGGCGCCCCTCGAGCCCGCGGGTCTCCTCTTCCCAGCAGCAGATCAGGAGGCCGTCGGCCTCGGGATCGGGCCGCCAGCCGGAGAGGGCGCGGGGCGGCGTGATCTCCGGCACCGCGGCCCGGCCGCTCTGCTGGGCGGCCTCCCGCGCCACGCGCTGCCAGCGGGCGAGCCGGGCGGCCCAGCGGTCCGGCTCGGGCCGCACGACGGTGCGCTCGGTGAGCAGGGGAATCACGCGGCGCACCCCGAGCTCGGTGGTCATGCGGACGATGCCCTCCATCTTGTCGCCCTTGGGCACCGCCTGGGCCAGGGTGAGGCGCAGCGGC
>Ga0075433_10002484_pt1 | contig 14023 bp, 9 predicted proteins | sample RhiMethybrSRZTD2_FD_75299 | JGI IMG/M metagenome (GOLD analysis project Ga0075433, IMG submission 75299) | Populus rhizosphere microbial communities from Tennessee, USA - Rhizosphere MetaG P. TD hybrid SRZTD2 | ecosystem: Host-associated > Plants > Roots > Rhizosphere > Soil | place: USA... | reverse complement strand
GGAGTGGCCGGCCTGTCCGCAGGTCTCATTGGGCCGCCCGGGCGACAATGGGATTTCGGCGGGTCCCTCGAGGGAACGCCGGTGTTCATCGGTTGCAGCGGCAGCGATCCGCACATTCCGCGGGAGCGCGTCGAGGAGTCGGGCCGGGAGCTGGCGCGTATCGGCGGCGCGGCCGATGTCCGCATCTATCCCGGTCTGGGGCACACCGTGAACCGCGACGAGCTCGACCATTTGCAGGAGATGGTCGAAGCATTGCGTCGCAAGTGATGGAGCGCTTGGGCGACACGAATCAGGAGCGCGACCCGATCCGCGCCGGGCGCGCAGGGCGGGCGGCAGCCGGCGATCCGATCGCGGCGGAACTCACGGCGGTCGCCGCCGGCACGAGCCCGCGCGACACGGCTCCTTCCCAGATCACGTCCACGCTTCGCTCGCCCGGACCCGGGCGATAGTCGTGGTAGCCGGGTAGGAGCCACCGCGGTCCGCGGTAGCGAACGCCGTCGAGTGTCCCGCGGGCCGGCGCCCCGTCCGCGATCACCGAGAACCGTTCCGGATAGATCACGTCGAAAGCTCGAGCGTCAGGACCGTTGCGCGCGTGACGGCTCAGATCCGCGCCCAGCACTCTCAGTGCCCCGATCTGAACGAAGTGGTCGTTGAGAAAGTCGCGAACCGCCGGCGGAAACGCGCCGTCATCCGGGACGGCGAAATGGGTTCGCGTCCGGGCCACGTCGCGGGGCAGGCGATCGGCCAGCAAACCCATCGCCAGACGCGCCTTGGTCACGCCTTCCAGCACGAGGTAGCAGGGGCGGAAGCGAAAGATCGTCTCCCCCTTGAGGTCGACGATCGGTTCGTCCGGATGCGTGAACCGAAGGACCGCTGTCAGCAGCTGCGTCTCCGCCTGGTTGGCGTCGCGCCAGGACGCCTCCGCCAGATTGACGCCGTTGAGGCCGATCACGGCCGCGGTTGCGGCGACCGCGGTTCCCCAACGCGGGGAAACACTTCGCCCCAGCCACCGTTCGATGCGCGCGAGCCCCCAGGGCACCATCGCCACGGCGAGCAGGACCAGCATCGGCGTCGAGGGCAGGAAGTCCTGCGCCGTGATCAGCGGCCAGAAGCCCTCGAGCAGGGCCAGGTAGATCGCGGCGGTCAGAACGAACGCGGCCCGCCGCTCACGCGCGCCCGAGTCCGTTCGCGCCGCCAGGTATCGCCGCGTGCAGGGCACCAGGATCGACAGAGCGAGAGGGAAGATCAGCCAGCGGTAGGGCTGGCTGCGCCAGAGTCCGAGACCGGGAACGAGATTGTGTCGCACGGTGCAATTCACCAGCGCCGTCAGCGAGTGAAGCCGCCAGAACACCAGCACGATCACGGCGGGAACGACCGCCGTGGCGGCGAGCACGCGCCCGAGCAACCGCCATCCCCGGTTCGGGACGAGGCGCCAGCGCTCCCTCGGGCGTAGCGCCAGCGTGAGAGCGGCCGCCAGAGCCAGGGCGAGGATCATCAGGACGGTCTTGAGCGAGGTCGCGAGGGTAGCGCCCAGGAGCAGCCCGCCGAGCCATGCCCCGCGCGCGGTGAGGTCGCCGCCCAGGAGCGCCAGCAGTGAGAACAGCCAGCCGACCATCCACAGGTCGTCCGCACGAAACTCGGTCGATACGCGCACGAAGCTCGGCACGGCGCCGATGCATGCCGCGGCCCAGCATCCGACGCGACGGGACCACAGCCGCCGGCCGAGGAAGTAGGTCGCAGCGGTCGCGAGCCCCGCGAGCGGCAGCATGAGCCAGCGTGCGAAAACGATCGCGGACGCGTGGGCTCCGAAGGCGCCGACGAACGGGGCCATGACCATGTGGAAGAGTGGAGCGTGGTTGTCGAACAGGTCCCGATACTGAATCAGGCCCTGGGTCCAGCCCCATGCGACATGCAGGTGTTGCGGCTCGTCGCTGTCCGCCCGGTGGTGCAGGATGTAGAGGACGCGGGTCACGAGCTCCGCGAGCGCGACCGCCGACAGCAGCGCGATCTCGCCGCGAGACATTCCGCCGCGCGCGCTGTGTTGCGCGCCGGGCGCGGGCGATTCGCTCATGAACCGTGTCTCCGCGAGCTCCAGACCGGGAGCCGAAGCTCGAAGCGAGCGCCGCCGAGATCCGACTTGGAAACGGTGACGTCGCCCCCATGCGCGCGGGCGACGCGACGGAGGATCGGCAGCCCGAGCCCGAATCCCTCGTGGTTCGCCCGCGCTTCCGCGCTGCGGAAGAACGGATCGAAGATTCGATCGAGATCGGCGGGAGCGATGCCCGGGCCCTCGTCGTCGACCACGACCACCGCCTCGCCGTTCTCGACCATGGACGTCGCCCGCACCGCCTGGCCTGCCGCCGAGAACTTGAACGCGTTGGAAAGCAGGTTGCGCAACGCCGACGACAGCAGCGGTGCCTGCCCCCACACCAGCACCTCGTCCGCCGCCACGATCTCGAGGTCGTGGGCGCGATCGGGCAACCGTTCGCCGAGCTCGTGGCCGAGGTCGCGGAGCAGGTCGGTGAGATTCACCGGGACGAACGCCTCCGTCGCCGAGGCGTCCGACCCTCGCAACAGGAGCAGGGCCTCGACCAGCCCGCTGATCCCCCGGGCCTGGTCCCAGGCGCGGACCAGCCCCTCGCGCCGGGACTCCGGCAAGTTGGCGTCGGAGGACGCCCGCTCCAGCTCACCCGAGAGGACGGTGAGCGGCGTTCTCAGCTCGTGGGCCGCGTCCTGCGTGAACTCGCGCTCGGTGTTCAGCATCTTGTCCACGCGCGCGAGCAGGCGATTGAACGCGGTCGAGAGCGTTGCGACCTCGACCGGATCCGACGGGTGGCCCAGAGCGCGCAGATCGCCTTGAAGCGTGGCCTGCTCGGCCTGGACCGCCATGCGCGACAGCGGCCGGAGCGCGCGGCGCGCCAGAGCGCGGCTGATCGCGGCGACCGCGATGAGCAATGGGGCCGCGGTCAAGAGCAGCGCCAGAATCAGGGCCGAGATCGCGTTCCGGCGCGGTCGTGTCGAGGTCGAGACCACCACCCAGCCTCCGTGGGAGAGGTGGGCGCGCCGGGTCCAGGTCTCCTCCCGCCTGGCGGACCTTCCGGGGGCGGTCGTTGCGACGAGCCGACCCTGTTCGTCCAGCACGTCGACTCGCACGCCCACCGGGGCGTCCTCTCCCACGGTTTCGAGTGCGACGCGCTTCAGGTCGTCGTGTTTTTCCAGATCGCGGTCGAGGTTGTCCGCCATCTTTCGGGCGGTGGCCGAGAGGAACCGCAGCTCCTGGCGTTCGAGCGTTCGGGCCGAAAGCCATACTGCCGATCCGGCAAACACCGCAATCAGGACCGCCGCGAGCACCTGCTGCAGCAGGGCGAGGCGAAACACCAGGGAGTGGGGCTTCATGCTCGGGACTCGAACACGAACCCCTCGCCGCGAACGGTTCGGATCGCGCAGCCTTCCTCGCGGCTTCCGAGCTTGCGGCGCAGACGGCTGAGGATGACGTCGAAACTGTCGGAAGAAGCGGGAGTCGAGTCGTGCCAGATGCTCTCGAGCAGCTCGGTGCGGCTCACGACCTGGCCCGCCCGGGCTGCGAGCGCCTCGAGCACGGACCACTCGCGCGCCGTGAGCGGAATCTCCTGGCCGCCGCGGTCGAGCCGGCGCGCCGCGAAATCGATCCGCACCGATCCCGCCGCGAGGAGGGTCGGGGGCGCCTGCCCCCGCCGGCGGGCCAACGCCCGAATGCGCGCGCGCAGCTCGGCGATCGCGAACGGCTTGCGCAGGTAGTCGTCGGCGCCGGCGTCCAGTCCGCGCACGCGCTCCGAAACATCGCCGCGCGCCGTCAGGCACAGGATGGGCGTCGTGTTGCCCTCCGCCCGCAGTTGGCGGCACAGGTCCAGTCCGTCGCCGTCCGGCAGCATGAGGTCGAGCACGATGGCGTCGAATCCCGCGGCCGTCGCCTGCTTGATCCCGGTGGAGAGCCGGGCGGCCATCGTCACCGTCATGCCGGCCTCCTCGAGCGCGGCGACGATCAGCTCCCGCGTCGGTCCGCTGTCTTCGACGACCAGCACGCGCATCCTCGGTCCCTTCAGTCGAGCCCGCCGCCGAATCCGGCGAGCAGGGACGGCAGGACCAGCAGCAGCAGAACCGTGGACAGAACGAAGCCTCCCACCACCGCGATCGCCAGCGGCTGGAGCAGCGCGCTCCCCGCGCCGATGCCCAGCGCCAATGGTGCGAGCGCCGCGACGCCGGCGAACGTGGTCATCAGCACCGGACGCGTCCGGCGAGCCGCCGCCTGGCGCGCCGCCTCGACCCGCGAGCGCCCCGCCGCCAGTGCCGCGCCGTAAGCGGCCACCAGAAAGTACGCGTTCTCGGAGACGATGCCCACCATCATGATCGCGCCGACGAAGCTCGAGATGTTGAACGACGCGCCGCCGGCGTGCAGAGCCGCGAACACGCCGGCCAGCGAAGAGACCACGACCAGCAGCACCGCGGCCGTCTGGCGGAAGGAGCGGAACGAGAACACCAGGATCAGGACCACGAGCGCGGTCGCTCCCAGCAGCACTTCCGCGAGGCCGCGGAACGAGGCCTGCTGTTCCGCCCACAGGCCGCCGTACTGGATGCGCGCGTCGCCGGGCAGGCGTGGCCCGCGTTCCAGCCGGCGGCGAATCTCCGCCATGGCGGAGCCCAGGTCGCGGCCCGAGAGCCGCGCCGTCACGGCGCCCATGGTGCGGAGGTTGTCGCGCGCGATCTCGGTCTCCCCGGGGTTGGTGTGGAGCGACGCCAGATCGCCCAGCCGTGCCCGCTGGCCGGCGCCTACCGCTACCGGGATCTCGGCCAGAGCCTCCTCTCCGCTCAGGCCGCTCGGACGCGGCAGGACCACGCGGACCGGACAGACGCGTGCACCGCGCACGATCTCCCCGACCTGGACGCCGCTCACTGCCGGCGCGGCGGCGCGCGCCAGGTCGGCGGCCGTAAGGCCCTTGCGCGCGGCGATCTCCGTCGGAACGATCGTCACGTTCGGCCCGCTGACGACGACGTCGTTCTTCACGTCCACCACGCCGCGCACCCGCGCAAGCCGCTCGGCCAGGTCCTGCGCGGCACGCCCGACGAACGCCCGGTCTTCGCTGAGGATGCGCACCTCGATGGGCTGCGGATTCGTGGTCAGGTCCCCGATCACGTCCTCGACCAGTTGCCCGAATTCGATCTGGACCGCCGGCTGCGTGGTCTCGATGCGCCGGCGCAGGTCGTCGGCGATCGCCTCCGCGCTCCGCCGCCGCCCCGCGCGCAGACGCAGCACGAAATCGCCCTGGTTGGGCTCGGTGATGAAGAACCCGAGCTGGTTGCCGGTGCGCAGCGACCAAGCCACGATCTCCGGCGTGTCGTCGATCCGCCGCTCGATCTCGCGCAGCATGCGATCGGTTTCGGTCAGCGAGGTTCCGGGCGGCGTGATGAAGTCGAGGATCAGTGCCCCCTCGTCCATCTCGGGCAGAAAGCCGGTGCCGAGCGACAGCCCGAGGGGGACGGCGAGCGCGACGAGCACGATCACGCCGGCCACCCCGACCCACGCATGTGCCGAGGCGTAGCCCAGGAGCGCGCCGAACCAGCGTGGTGCGCTTCGCGTTCGCGCCTGCCGGTGGGGCGGCGGGGCGACGAGCGGCACCACCGTCAGGCACAGGATCAGCGATGCGCCGAGCATCAGCGCCATCGATAGCGCCAGGACCCGGAAGAAGGCCCCGGTCACGCCGCCGAGGAACACGAACGGCAGCAGGATCGCCAGCGTGCAGAGGCTCGAGCCGAACAGCGTGGGCAGGATCTCCGCCATCGCCTGCGACGGCGTCGACGGGTCGGGGTCCGCACGCCGCGCCGCGAGATGCTCGATCACCACGATCGCGTCATCGAGCACCAGCCCGACCGCGGCGGCAATGCCGCCCAGCGTCATCATGTTCAGTGACTGATGCGTAAGCGCAAGGCCGATCATCGTGAGGGCGATGCTTCCCGGCAGGATCAGGCCCCCGGTCAATCCCAGGCGCAGGCTCCCCAGGATGGCGACGACCACGAGGCCGGCCAGCAGCGCGCCCACCAGCAGGCTGTCGCGCACGCTCCCGACCGACGCGCGGACGAGGTCGGACTGATCGTAGAAGGTCGAGAGCGTCACTCCCGGTGGCAGCCGCCCGCGATTCTCCTCGATCCACCGGTGGGTCGCATCGGAGAGGGTGATCGCGCTCGCCGCCGGCTGGCGCAGCAGGCTGACGAGCACCGCCTCGCGCGACTGCGCGCGGTAGCCGGTGAACTCCGGCGCCTCTTCGAGGCTGATGCGCCCGAGCTGGCCGAGCGGCACGGGCGGACCCGATGGAACCGGAACGCGGAGCGCCTCGAGCGCTGCCAGGTCGCTCGGGCGGCCGTCGGCGAGTCCGAGGTAGAGCTGCGAGTTCGCCTCCAGCAGGCCGACCGACTCCAGCACCGACGCGTTTCGGATCGCGTCGGCGACCGACGCGGCTTCGAGCCCGCGCGCCTGGAGCGCGGCCGGGTCCAGCGTGACCCGCGCCTCGAGCCTGCGCCCTCCCTGGACGATCACCTCCGCCACGCCCGGGAGCCGCGACAGCTCGGGTTTGAGAACCAGGAGCGCTACGTCGCGCAGCCGCGCGAGCGAGGTCCGGTCCGAGGTGAGCGAGAGGCCGAGGACCGGGAACAACGTCGGGCTCATCAGCCGGGCGTCGAGCGACGTGCCGGGAGCGAGCTGCGGACGCACCGATTCGATCTGCGCCTGCACCCGTTGCAGCGTGAGGTTCATGTCGGAGTTCCACTCGCAGTCGATGTTGATCTGGGCCGACCCGCGGCTGGTGGTGGAGCGCAGCTCGACCACGCCCGGCACGCGGTGGAGCGACTCCTCGAGCAGGCGCGTGACGGAGCGCAGCATGGCCTCGCTCGGCAGCTCGCCGCTCTCGGCGATGATCGAAATTCGCGGGAAGGTGACCTCGGGGAGGATCGATGCCGGCAGGCGCAGCCCCGCGAGCACGCCCAGGACGACGATCCCGGCATAGAGCAGCGCGACCGTGCGGCGCTGCGCGCGGGCGGCGTCGAACCAGGGCGTCATGGTCGGACTCGCACGTGGATGCTGTCGGGCAGGCCGCGCTGGCCGTCGACGATCACTCGGGTTCCGGGCGGCAGGGAAGGGGTCAGCAGCTCGTGCCAGCCATCGGCGGCGAGCCCGAGCCGCACCACGGTCCAGATCGCCACGCCGCCCGAGTCCACGCGCGCGACGCGGTACTCGCCCGTCAGATCGTCCTCGACCAGCGCCGAATCCGAAACCGCAGCCGAGCGACGAGGCGGTCCGATCTCGATCGACGCCGTTCCGAAGCGATCCAGCAGGTCGCGCGGAGCGCCGGGCCCGGGCGAGAGCCAGACCAGGGCGCTCTGGTCCGGGCTGCTGGCGTTGGGCAGGCGGCGCTGGACAGTGGCAGCGGCGGCGGCGCCGCCTTCCATGACGATGCGCGCGTGCTGCCCGATCGCGACGCGATCGGCCGCGGCCAGTGGAACGTGGGCTTCGAAGACCACGGCGCCGTCCGGCACGATCGCCAGCAGCTCGCCGCCTTCCGCCACCTCGGCCCCCGGCTCCGCCGTTCGCCGCAGCACCGTTCCCGATGCCGTGGCCGCGAGGGGAACGCGCAGCAGGTCCCGGTGCGCCAGGGTCAGCGCCAGTCTCGCCTCGGCCCGCGCAGTCGAGTCGGCCGCCTGACGGAGCAGCGATTCCGCACCGCGGACGGCGGCGAGCGACTCGCGCGTCTCGAGCCATCCGATAGTCGAGCCGCGCTCGATCCGATCCCCGATGCGGGGCGCCAGCGATTCCACCAGCGCGGCGAACGGAGCGGTGACCACCACTTCGGCAGCCGACCGCCACTGCCCCGGCACCCGCACCGCGTCGGGGAACATCCGTGCCTCCACGTGCCGCACCTCGACGCTCGCGGTCGGGGCAGAGTCCTCACCGGCGCCGGAAGACCGGGCCCGCCCTCCGCACCCGCTCGCGAGCCAGGCCAGCGCGAGCGCCGACGCCAGCCCCGCATGCGCCCACCGTGCCCGCGTGCAGAAGGTGCCGCGATCGCGGGTGGTTGTGGATCTCATCGTCGGTCCTCGACTCGGAACCGCGCCGAGCGAGTGTCCGCGCGAGCGCCGGCGAGCCGCACGCGAGCGTCGGCGTACACGCGGCGAGCATCGAGCAGATCGAGCAGCGGCATCGCGCCGGCCGCGTAGAGGCTCTTGACCTTGAGGAGGTTTCGCTCCGCGCGGTCCGACGTGATCTCGGCGGCACGCAGCCGCCATGCAGCCGAGCGCCACCCGGCCAGCAGGACCAGCGCCTGCCTTCTCTGCGAGGACGCTTCTGCTCCGGCGCGGACCCGCACCGCGCCGAGCGTTGCCTGCCGCGCGCGCACCGCGGGAAGCACGGTGGGCGAGCGGAGCGGCCAGCGCAGGCGCACCGCCGCCGAAGCTCCCAGGTCGCGCCGGAGCCGGTCCGCGAACGTTGCGTCGGGATTCGTCGCCCTCAGATCTGGCGGCACGGCGCTGGTGAGATCGGCGCCGGCCAGCCCGGCATCGAGCGACAACTCGATGGAGGGAGCCGCGCTCTGTCGAGCGTCCGCCAGATCGAGCCGCGTCTCGGCTTCTGCGACCCGCGCCAGGGCCACCTCCGGCAGCCGCTCGACGCCGGCGAAGAGCCGCACCGAATCGGCTTCGGAGGGCCCTTCTTCGGCGGTGGCCTGCGGCTCCCGGAGATTCAGCGGGGCATCGGCGCTGGGGCCGAGCAACGCCAGGATCTCGAGCGTGGCGGTTCGCATCCCGAGTCGCGTGCTCTCGAGACCGGTCTCCGCGTCGTCGCGCTCGAGGGCGACGCGGATCGAGTCGGCCGAGCTGCGGGCCCCCGACGCCACGCCGGCGCGCACCAAGACCCCGAGGCCTTCGAGCCATTCGATCGCTTGTTGCTCCGCGCGTTCCACCTCGCGCAGGCGCAGCAGTTCGAACGAGAGCTCGGCGGCACGCAACCCGGCGTCGCGTGACTCGAGGGCCAGGCGACCTCGTGCGGCGGCCACGTCGAGCCCGCCGCGCTCGCGCTCGCGTGCGCGACGCCCACCGTCCGCGAGCGTCCAGCCCATGCCGAGCTTCAGCTCGTAGTCGCCCAGGTTGGTGAGCACAGGATCGTAGAAACCCTCTGGAGCCACGAGCGCACCTGTTGCGATCCAGAAGTCGGGGCGGCGGTTGACGGATCGGACCGCCGAGTCGCCGGCTGCGGCCTGCCGATCCAGCTCCGCTGCGAGCAGCGCCGGCGCGCTGCGCCGCGCCTCAGCGACGCACTCTTCGACGGTCAGCGTATCGGTCCCCGCTCCGGCGGAGGCGGACGACGCCGCCGCGGCGGCGGCGCCGAGGCCGAGCACCAGGACCAGCACGGCTGTCTCGCGAGTCTCTCTCATGTCCCTCCGTGACTTCGAAGCCGAGTCGGCCCCGACCACTCTGCGGAACGAGGTTGAACGGGGAGTAAACGGACGGTGGGCCGCTCTCGCCGGCTCCGTAGCGCGACGATCGGCCGGCGGTTCGCAGTCCGTGATCGGTGTTTGGCGCAGGAGCGCGATGGCCCGGCGCCACGTTCAGCCGCCATTCAGGAAACGGCTCGATAGTCCCCGCATGCAGACGCCTTCCTGGATCTCAAGCGTCGTGCGAAACGCCTGGCGTCGCGACGCGCTGGGGCTCGCCTTGCTGTGCGCGCTGATGTTCGGCTGGCGGTTGGGCCAGGTGGGGCTCATCGATCCCGACGAGCCGTTCTACGCGCAGAGCGCGACCGAGATGCTGGCACACCACGATTGGGTCACGCCCCGGATCTTCGGCCACCCCCAGTTCGAGAAGCCCATCCTCTTCTACTGGCTCGAGATGGGCTCGATCGCATGGCTCGGGAGGAACGAGCTCGCCGAGCGGCTCCCGGCGGCCACGTTCGGCGTCCTGCTCGTGCTCATGACGTACGCGTTCGGAGCACGCCGGTGGGGCCTTGGCGCTGGCCGGCTTGGGGCGCTCGTGCTCGCCACCTCGATCCTCTTCGCCGGGTGCTGTCGCTTCGTCCTCACCGACGTGGTCTTCGCGCTCTTCGTATGCGCGAGCTGTTTCGCCTCCGCGGCTGCACTCGATTCGGAGTCCCGGCGCCCGATGCTCTGGATGCTGGCGTCGGCGTGCAGCGGGCTCGCGGTGCTCACGAAGGGGCCGCTCGGGGTGTTGATCCCGCTGCTCGCGGGGATCAGCTACGCGTGGGTCGCGCGCATGCGCCCCCGGCTCGGCGCGCGCGAGCTCGTCGCCGGGATCGCGGTGTTCGTGGCGATCGCCGCGCCATGGTACGGAGTGATACTTACCCGCTACGGCGGAGCGTACGCGCGCGCCTTCTTCCTGCACGAGAACCTGGACCGCTTCCTCCGCGCGGAACACCGTTCCAACGATCATCCGCTCTATTACGTGGCCGTGCTGATCGCCGGGGCGTTGCCGTGGCTGCCCGCGCTCGCGCTGGCGGTCCTCCGCACATTCCAGCGCGGCCCAGCGGGCGGTGCATGGCGCTATCTCCAGTGCTGGATCGTGAGCAGCCTCCTGTTCTTCACCGCCGCGCGCTCGAAGCTGCCGACCTACGTTCTCTTCCTCTTTCCACCCGGCGCCCTCGTGCTCGGCGTGACGCTCCAGTCCGTCCTCGACCACGGGTTTCGAAACCCCCGCGAGCGCCGGGTGGCGATCGCAGCCGGCATCGTCCAGGCAGCCGCGTTCCTGGCGGTGCTTCCGCTCCCCGCACTCGGCCCGGTCCGAGCTCCGCTGGGCGCGGCCGCGCTCGGTCTCGGACTGGCGGCGGTCCTGCTCGGGCGCGGGGCCTGGCGACACTGGATCGTGACCACGAGCCTGACCTCCGCCGCGATCATCCTGCTCGTCACGGGAGGGACGACGACGCCGCTCGAGGCATGGCTCTCGACTCGACCGGTCGCGGCCCTGCTTCGCGCATCGGCCTCGACCGAGCCTGTACTCGCTTCTCCCAAGCTGGTGCGGGGCGTCGCGTACTACTCGGGATTTCCCGCGATCGTCATCGCCTCGCGGCCCCGCCCGTTCTGGAGCGCCCACCCGGTCCCGGTCGTGGTCGGGTCGCGCGGGCTCGTGCGCTACACGCGCGAGGCGGGACCGGTGCGGTGCGTCATGCGGACGAGCGAGTGGAGATCCCTTGCCCGCGATCTCCCGCACGGCATGATCGGGGATTCGGTGTGCACGGGTGACAAGGTCGTGGTCCAGATCCTGCCCGAAGCCGCTCCGAACGCGTCGCCGCGACCGAACGCGGATCACGCACGTGACTGACGCGAATCGGAATCACCGGCCTCCCGACCACTCGCGCATGCTCGTTCTCGCGCCTCACCCGGACGACGAGTCCCTCGCGGTGGGCGGGCTCGTGCAGCGGGCGCTGGCCCGGGGGATCGACCCTCACATCGTGTTCGCCACCGACGGCGAGAACAATCCGTGGGCGCAGCGCGTGGGGGAGCGACGCTGGTGGATCGGTGCGGCCGAGCGGGAACGGTGGCGCGCGCGGCGCAGAGCGGAAGCCCGGAACGCTCTCGCCTGCCTCGGCCTTTCCGAGGCGGCCGCGACGTTTCTGGGGCATCCCGACCAGGGCTTGACCGATCTGCTCCTGTCCGGCCACCAGGGGCTGGTGCGGACGCTGCGCGAGATACTGTGCCTCTGGCGGCCCTCGCTCCTGGTCGCGCCGGCCCTCGAGGATCTCCATCCCGACCACAGCGCGCTCGCCGTCATGACGCGTGTTGCTCTCGCAGGTCTCGACACCGATGTGCGTCGTCCGCGTTTGCTGCAGTTCGTCGTGCACGGGCGGGATCCGTGCACGAACCCCGCCGGGGCGTCGATGCGACTGACCCCCGAGGAACGCGCCCGCAAGCGCGGGGCGATTCTCTGCCACACCTCACAGCTCATCTGGCGCAGGCGCTGGCTCCTGGCCGCGGCGCGCCCTACGGAGAGCTTCCTGACGGGCGCCGCGGCTGGGGAGGGGAGCCAGCATCCGGTGCGCGGCGCGTTTCTCCGGGACGACCGGTTGCACCTGGAGCTGGCTCCGAGGTCACGCCTCGGAGCCTTTGGACCCGTCGATCTCCTGATCACGTTCGCGGGTGGGGAAGGCTGGCGGCTGTCCCTTCCGCTGCGCTCGGGCTCCGGCCGCGTGGTGCGATGCTGCGATCGCACCGCCGTCGTGAGGGCCACCGTCACCCGCATCCAGAGCGTCACCCACGTTGCGCTCCCGGCCGCGCTGCTGCCGAACGGGGCCGACGTGTTCGTCAAGCTCGAACGGCGCTTCGGATTCTTCGACGAGGCCGGATGGCGACTCGTTCGGTCCCGTCCCGCGATCGGAAGAGTGGACAGGCCCGCGGCCCTCACGCCGGCGCGCATCACGAAGGTCGCAGTGATCCGCTGACTTCGAAGCCGGCGCCGCTGGGCGTGGGCGCCCGATCCTGTATTCTTTCCCGACGATCGACCGAGCCGCGGTCCGAGAGGAGGAGATGGTCGAAGCCGTGCATCGCAAGTGATGGAGCGCTCAGGCGACGCGAATCAGGAGCGCGACCCGGGCGCCACACCGGCCCTGCCGCTGCGGGACGCGCCCGCTCACGGCGTGGATCGTGGCGACCGCGTCCATGAGTTTCGCAGCCAGGGACTGAGAATCACCTGGTCGCGAAAGCGCTGCATCCACGCCGGCGTGTGCGTCATGAGCCTGCCCGCGGTCTTCGAGCCGGGGCGCCGGCCGTGGATCGACGCCACCGGGGCCCGGGCGGACGCGATCGCGCGAGTCGTGGCGCGTTGTCCCACCGGCGCGCTCCACTGTGAGGCGTTGGACGGTGGCGCGGCGGAGGCAACGCCGGCGGCGAATGTCGTGCACGTGGCGCGACACGGTCCGCTCTACCTCCACGGCGACATCGAGATCCTGGACGAGTCGGGCGTGGTGCGGCTCGCCGACACGCGCGTCGCGCTCTGCCGCTGCGGCGGGTCCGCGAACAAGCCGCTCTGCGACGGCTCTCACCTGACGTGCGGATTCCGGGACGACGGGGCGGTGAGTGCCGGGGCCGGCGTCAAGAACACGGGCGCGGTAAGCGGTGCGCTCGTGGTGCGCCCGGAGCCTGGCGGCCCGCTCCAGCTCGATGGAGCATTCACGGTCGAAAGCGCCGACCGGGGCACGATGCTCGCGGGCGACAGCGCACGGCTGTGCCGTTGCGGTCAGTCAGACACGAAGCCGTTCTGCGACGGCTCGCACCAGCGCACCGGGTTCGTCAGTCGGTAGTCGCTCCGGCGGCGGGAGGCGCCGGGGGCTGCGCGCAGCTCCGGAGTCATGACGCCGCGCGCGGTCACTCGCGCAGGTCTCTGGAGCGCCGGCGCTCCGGCCGATAACTCCCGCGCCGGCGCAGATGTCGCGAGTGACGCCGGCCGCGAGCGGCTCCCGCTGCCCGCGCCTTCGCACTCGTGACGTCGGAGGTCGGCCGTGAATCGGTACCAGGTTCTCAAGGTGAAATGGGCGCTGGCCCTGCTGGCACTCAGCGGCGGCGTGCTGTCCGCCGGCTGCGCCGGCTCGGGGCACACCGAGGCACAGGCGGCCGCCGCGCGTGCCGCCGCCATTCCCAACTGGAAGATCCAGCTCGAATGGGCGGGCTCGACCGTGGAAGCCTCAATCGAACGGATGGACATCTACCTGGTCGACGACGAGTCGTATCCCGAGATCTTCGAGATCATGGGTGACGACGCTGTGCTGGTCGGCGAGCTCCCCACGACGGTTCACGTGGGTTACGGGGAGGACTGGCAGCGCATCTTCGGCGTGCCGATCGCGATCCGCGCGTCGGGCGGCGATCCCCGTGAAACCAAGACCTCATGGGTGCGGCTGAATGGCGTGCAGGTCCCGGTCTCGGGCGGCACGATCCGGTTCGAGAAGATCACCGGCAAGTGGAACGGCTCCGAAGGCGACAAGACGCTGTGGGGCACGATCGAG
>Ga0075433_10002483_pt1 | contig 14028 bp, 11 predicted proteins | sample RhiMethybrSRZTD2_FD_75299 | JGI IMG/M metagenome (GOLD analysis project Ga0075433, IMG submission 75299) | Populus rhizosphere microbial communities from Tennessee, USA - Rhizosphere MetaG P. TD hybrid SRZTD2 | ecosystem: Host-associated > Plants > Roots > Rhizosphere > Soil | place: USA... | reverse complement strand
AAGGATTGAGACCGGTTGCTGCCTGCCCATTGCCTTTGACCTCTCCCAGCACACGGTGGAGTCCCAGGCCATGTCGATCTACCGCAAGCTCGGCGTCGCCTTGCGCGGCCAGGGGGTCCAGCGGGTGCAGGAGATCGGCCTGCTCGCCAGGTAGGAGCGGGATGGTCAGGCCAGGATATTGCGGCCGTGACGCTCGCCCGTGACCGGGCGACCTGTAGTAAGCACAGCGCTCTCTGGTTTCTTGCCCGCCAACAGGAACCTCACCAGCGGACGCCTTAGGGTTGGTGCAACCACCGACGCTTGGGTGGCGAACAGGAGGATGAGCCGATGGGAGAGCCCGAACCGACTCCGGCGCCGGGTCAGTCGCTGCGCCAGGCCGCCTACCTCACCGCCGGTCTCGGCATCGTGCACGCCGTGCTGCTCTTGCTCTCGTTCTGGATCCTTCGGAGCATGCCCGGGCCTGGCGCCGCCGAGGCCACCCTGATCGCGTTCTACGGGGGTGCCGATCGTCGCCGGGTCCTGGCGGTCGGGCTCTACCTGTTGCCCTTCGCCGCCATCGCCTTCGTCTGGTTCATCGTCGCCCTGCGCATGTGGGTCGGCTCGCACGGGCGGCCCGAGCAAGCACTGTTCTCCAATATCCAGCTGGTCTCGGGCATCCTGTTCATCGCGCTGCTCCTGGAAGCCGCGGCGGCGTATTCGATCGACGCTGCGGTGGTGGAGTTCTCCAACGGGTCGCTGAATCCGGCCTTGGCACGGCAGTTCCCGCAGCTCGGCAGGGTGCTCGGGCTCGTGCTGGCGATGCGCCTGGCGGCGATGTTCGTGATCGCCACCTCTTCCATCGGCCGGCACACCCGCGTGCTACCGGCGTGGTTCATCTGGCTCGGGTATGTGGTCGGCGCGTTCCTCCTGCTCGCGGCGACCCTCAGCGCCGTGCTCATCCTCGTCTTCCCGGTATGGGTCCTCACCCTGTGTGTCCTGCTCCTGGTGCGCGCGCGCCAGATCCCACGTGACGCCACACGACCCCGCGCCGCGATCTAGCCTGTCCTATCCCGGGATGGAGCGACGCCGGGGCCTGCCAGACTCAGAAGAACAAGAGACCAAGCTCCCGACCCTGGAGGTGGGCATGAGCGACCTCGACGACTTCCTCGCCACCACCCTGGCCCGCCAGGTCCAAGCCGAAGAAGCACTCCACAACGGCGACCCCGAACCGCGGCTGGCGATGTGGTCGACCCAGGACCCGGTGACCGTGTTGGGGGCGCTGCGGAGCGCCAGCGGCTGGGACCAGGTGAGCCGGCTCTTCCGCTGGCTCGGGTCGGGGTTCTCCGACTGCACCTCCTACCGCTTCGAGCTCCTCGCCGCGGGTGTCAGTGGGGACTTGGCCTACACCGTCGGCCACGAGCACACCTCGGTGTCCTGGGACGGCACCCCACTGGACCCCTACACCCTGCGCGTCACGCACGCCTATCGTCGCGAGGACGGCGAGTGGAGGATCGTCCACCGCCATGCCGACGCCCCCCCGATCCATCAGACTTCCCCTGCTGACGTATCGACGGAGTAGCGCCAGGGCGGTCCGAAGGTGCCTCCCCAGCTCCCGGTGCCCGTCATGTTGGGCAGCGTCGGGGCCACGTCCCTCCCCCTGGAAGTGAATCCGCGCCGAACCGCTCCAGGTCCGGCGGCAACCGCGTTCCGGTCCCTGTCCACGTCTGGTACCGGACCTCCTGCCGCTCGTGCGCCTGAGCTTGCGCTCGTCGCCTGGAAGATGGCGGCCCGATCGTGATCACGCCGGAACCTGTTACCGGTGGAGGCAACGTGCGAAGTTAGGTTCATTGATCCGTCAGGTAGCTAATCAGCCGATGCGGCCCGCTGCGGGCTGTTGCTTGCGGCGGCGGCTGAGCGTGCGAACCTCGCTGCGAGGAGGTCTGCGTTATGGGTGCTCCGACCGAGCCGGCTCCTGAGGTGCCGGTCACCCAGCAGCGGGAGTTCTGGGCCCTGATGGGCTACGCGGTCGCGCTCGGGGTTTTCGGCGCATTCGCGGGTCTGGTGTTCGTGGGCGTGATCGACTTCGGCGGCAAGTGGTACGCCGATTCCGATCCGGGCTGGTTCGGCGGGCACTGGTGGTGGGTGGCGGTCACCGCGGCGGCCGGTGTCGTGGTCGGGCTGCTGCGCCGCCTGACGGGCCTGCCCGAGCAGATACCCGGCCTGTTCGCCGACCTGAAAAGCGAGCACGTCGACACCGGACTGGTTCCGGGGATCGCCGCAGTCTCGGCGGTGTCGCTGATCGGAGGGGCCAGCCTGGGCCCGGAGAAGGCGCTGGGCGCCATGGGCGGCGGGGCCGGCACCTGGTTGGCCGGTCGGAGGGCGCTCGGCAACGAGGACGCCCAGGTGAACACCCTGGTCGGCTTCACCGGCGCCTACGGTGGACTGTTCTCCAGCACGGTGATCGTGGTGATGCTGATCCTGGAGGCCGCCCGCCCTGGCGGGCAACGGTTCTTCAAGGCCCTTGTCGGGGGGGTCGTCGCCTCCAGCGTCTCGTTCGGGATCTACTTCGCCATCGCCGGCGCCGTGTTCCTGGATGCCTACCAGGTCCCGCCTTACAGTTTCGAAGACTGGCAGCTGTTGGCCGGCATCCCCCTTGGCCTGTTCGCGGCCCTCCTCGTCACCGTGCTGGTGGCGTTCATGAGGCTGACGGCGCGGCTGTTCGGCCGCCTCAAGCTGCCAGCCATCGCCAAATCGGCCCTCGGCGGCGTGGTCTTCGGGCTCCTCGGGGTGGCCTTGCCGCTGACGATGTTCTCTGGCAGCGATCAGCTCAAGACGGTCCTCACCGATGCCGGGACCCTCGGGTTGGGCCTGCTCATCGCCATCCTCATCGCCAAGATGCTCACCTTCGCCGTCAGCCAGGGCAGCGGATTCGTCGGCGGACCCATTTTCCCCTCGCTGTTCATCGGGGGAACCGCCGGGGTCTTCGTCCACCAGCTGTTCCCCAGCGTGCCACTGGGACTGGCGTTCTCCTGCCTGCTCGCCGCCGTCCCGGGGTCGGTCGCTCCCACACCGTTCTCGATGGTGCTGATGGCCGCGTTCCTGACCCAGGTGGGAGCGCTCCAGACCGCACCAATCCTGATCGCCGTCATCACCGCACTCCTCACCATGGAGGGCGTGAAATACCTCGTCACCATCCGCACCCGGTCACGCGCAGCCGCGGCGAACCAACCAGCCTCGCCGAACGGGCCCAACACCAAAGGATGACCGGGCCTGACCTCCCACGCCACCACGGTCAACTGCGGTCAACCCGGTTCACTCGGGACTCACGGTGTCGCGGGAGCTGCCGAAACGCCGGTTAGCACGGCGCTTGGCCGCCGATCCATGGTAAGGATGGGGCCAGTGGTCCGGGCGACCGAAGATCCACCCAGAAGTCCGCCTACCTCACGCCACCTAACTCGCCCCTGACGGTCGTGCGCGAGCTGCGAGATGCACAGGACGGTGTGTGACGTCGGCTTGGGAGCGGCTGCCAGAGCTGGTCGACCATCAGAGCAACCCTTGTCTTGACTGGGTCCAACGACTGCTGCGCGGCTGACCGGCTCATCGTGCTTCCTCGGGGTTCAGCTCCAGTCGCCCGCCCGAGCGTTGGCTGAGCGCCGCGCCCAGCGCCGCGCGGGTCGTGAATCTGAGCACGTGTGGCGCCTGGGCGGCGAACTCCCCGTTGGGATCGGTCGTTAGGCGCAGCCGGGAGGTGACGCAGCCACCCGGGAACTGGTCGTACCAGGTGGCGGTGAACTCGCCGCCGGTGCGCGACTCGGTCCGCTGGAGGTGCCGTACGCCCGCCACCGGGGATGGCCCCTCCACCGCCCCGCTGGGGGCGCAGGAGGCGGTCAGCCGCACGACCAGGGCGCGGTCGCCGGCACGGTCGTGATTCAGGGTGATCAGCGACCGGCCGTTGTTGACGGCCACCTGGGCGACATTCCAGCCGACCGGGAGGAGCTGCACACATGGCACCAGCGACGCCGACGGCACCGACTGGGCCATCAGCCACAGCGGCTCCAGATCGTCACAGCCGACGTCCGTGACCCCCAGCGACGTCGCGACAGCGTCCTCGTTGTTAAAGAGCTGCCTTGGGTTCAGGGCGGCCAGGACCACCAGACCGAGGATCGCCGCCCACAGCCCGACCCGGCGGGCACTCCAGCGCTGGACCCGGATCGGGCGGGGTGGGCTGGGCAGCAGCCTGATGAACTCGGCGTGCAGGTCGCGGCCCTGGGACCTGAGCAGATGCCGCAGCTGCGACGGCAGGGCCAGGCCGCGGGCGGCCGCGAACCCCTCGGTGATCTCCTGCACCGAGAACTGGCGCCGGGCCCGCGCATAGACCCGCTCAGGAGTGGAGCGCAGGCCCAAACACAGCATCATGTTGGCCAGATCCACCGCCTGGCGCCAGGGCGAGGGGCGGGCCTCGACGAAGGCGACGTCGATCAGCAGCAGGCGGCCGTCGCGGACCAACAAGTTGGCCGGCTTGACGTCGCGGTGGGCCAGCCCGGCGTCCCACAGCTTGCGGATGATGCCCAGCCCGTCGTCGATCACCTGGTCGTCGATCTCGGCCTCACCCAGCTCGGTGGCACCGGCGAAGAACTCGGTGACCAGCAGGTACTCCCGTTCGGGGGTGAGCTCGACGAATCCGAACGGGGCCGAGCTGGGGAGCCCCGCCCGCTGCATCAGTGACAGCGCGTAGTCCTCCTGCTGGACCAGCCGCCGCACGGTGTTGAACGGCTTTTCGTCCTCCAGCCGGCCATACAGCAGCTCGCGGCCGAGCTTGTACCAGCGGTCCGAGCGCAGGTGGGTGCGGGCGTACAGCTTGCCGAACAGGACGGTCGGCGGGTCGCCGGCGACCGTGATGCGCAGCGGGGTCGAGCCGGCCGACCCGGCCAGCCCGAACGGCTCGATGTCCTCGACGACCAGCCCCAGCTGGTCGTGCAGGGCCCGCCGGATCGCCGCCCCGCGGGCGCCGCCGACATCCAGATGGGCGCCACTGCCCCGCCGGTAGGTGATGGGGAACACCTGGTTGGGGGTGAACCAGCGGTAGGCCACCAGCGGCAGGGTTACCCCGATGGCCACCCCGACCAGCACATCGGTCGGAGCATCAGCCCCAAGGGCGACCCGGCCCAGCGCGGCCAACATGACCAACCCAACCACGACCCACTTGCTCCTGTTGCGCCAGCGGCCCTCTGGCACCAGCGTGTACAGGATCACGACCAGCGACGCCGCGAAGAACATCACCTGGACCGAGGGCATGGCCCAGCCGCCCCAGCCCTCCCGGATCACCACCCCGAACGGCCGCGGCCGCTGGGCGACCGCGGCCAGCACGTTCTCGGCCAGCAGGCTGACCAGCTCGGCCAGGATCAGCAGGACGAACAGGTGCCGGAAGCGCCGCAGCACCAGCAGGGCCACGATCAGCCCATACAGCAATCCGTTCAGGACCCACCAGGAGCTGAGGGCCGCCAACGCCCGCCACACCCCGACCAACCCCGCAGCCTGCAGCCCGCCAAGCCACCGGACCACGGCGTCGTCGACGACCGTCACGTCCACGGCCACACCACGCAGCCCGCCAGCGAAGACCACGATCGTCAGCGCGACCAGCACCAGGGCGGCGACCAGCCACCCGATCCCGCTGGTCTGGATGTGGTGGGGCAGTGGTGGCGGCTCCCCGGTGGGACGCCGCCGACGCGCCCGCCGCACCGTCGCCGGCGGAGCCGGCTGCGGCCGAAGGATAGTCGCTGGCGTCGACTCGTCCGCGGGCAGGTCCATGGCCCCTCCCAACCGGGCGAGACACGCCCGACCCGACGACCTTGTTGGCTGGCTGTCCCCATTGTCAAGGCCAGTGCGGGTGGCCGCCCGCACTGGTGACCCGCCGCTGGAGCTCCAACGGATCAGCTCAGCACGCCGCGAGCGGCGAGGGAGGTTGTCGCTTGTGACTGGAGCTGACCCGGCTCTGGTGGACGACCAACCAGAGCCTCCAGGAAGCCCGGGGCGGTTCAGACCTGGTCGCCGACCTGGTCTCCGGCAGCGGCGTGCGCGTCGATGACGGCGAGCCGATCAGCGGGGGGCGCATCGACGAGCTGTGGCCGGTCGGCGGCCCCGATCTCGGCCGACCGACCGATCGACCTGGCCGGCCTGGCTAACCGACCACCGCCACGTCGCCGCGAACCGCGAGCCTTAGCCAGCGAGCCGTAGCGACCGGAACCTCATCGCCGCACGCTGTGTTCCGGGCGGCAGGGAGTTAGGCCCGAGAGCAGATCGTACAGGGCCAGGATCTGGCGGGTACAGGGTGGCGAGCCAGACCCAACGGCCGGCGCGTCCTCGACCACGCCCCGCCCCCGGACATCGGGCCGGCATCGGCCGAGCTACCCGCGTGCGCGTCAACCTTGGGGTCGCTTGGCTGCTCCCAAGATGGCTACGGTGCCTCGCTGGAGGCTCCGCCCGGCCCCACCAGCGTGTCGGCGCGCCGCGTGGTCTCCAGCTCCTTGTGGAGGCGTGCGTTCTCGCGCTCCAGCTCGGCGACCCTGCCCTCCACCTCACGTCGCGCCGCCCGCAGCTCCCGACGCTTGGCCCGCCGTGCGCTGGACGAACTCCAGGCAATGCCCACAAACAACGCAAACAGCAGGCCCAGCCCGGCGGCCAGCAGCAGCAGTTCGCCCTGGCTGTAGCCGGTGATCGACTGGTCGAACACCAACACCGAGCTGGCACTGGTATTGGTGAGGACGACGTTGGCGAGCAGGGCGGCGTCGACCACGGCAAGCACCAGGAAGATCGCGGCCATCATTTCCTCCCATGGCATTGGGTGGCCCCGCCTGGAGCCACCCCCGGTTCCTTGCTCACCTGTGCTTACCCCGCGGCGCTGGCACCCCAAACTGGGCAAGCGGTCAGGGACCAGATGCCCGCACCTGGCAGCCAGCGACCAGGGCCGGGTGTCGTAGAGCCGTTGCGGGAGCGCTCACGGCCCAGCGCGGCCCCGGAACGCGGTGAGCGCCGCCGGTTCGACGCTGGCGACGCTCTGACCTGCAGTGTTTTGGGGGTGGAGGTGAGAGGACTTGGACCCCTGGCTTCCTCCGTGCGAGTAATCCGCGGCCCACCGCCATGCCAACCAGCGTTTCCCCTGGTCGATCGCGACCGTCAGAGGCGAAGTCATGTGGCGAGACGAAAGGCCCCTGAAACGGACGAATGGGCGTCGTTGCCTCTGGATGGCGTCACTAGTCTTGCACAGCCGTGCCCAGGGTCTGAACCGACACCACTATTCGGTGTCGCCAGCGGCGTACCTCGCCAAGAGCCGCTCGCCGCCGACCCCCATGGGGGCTTCAGCGCCGTCGTTCGGCCCACCGATGAACCCTCGGGCGAGACCGCGAGCCCGGTGCGGACTTCCCCCATGTTCGTTCTCCTCTCCCATTGCCTGCGCCAAGTCAGCGGACCCCCAACTCGGGCGTCGTCATGCGCCGGGTAGGTGTGGACGACGAAGAGCGAGAGTTCGGCGGCAACGTCGGGAACAGCATAGGGGTGGGGCCACGAGCATCCCGGCAGTGTTCCGGATATGCGACGTGCCACCTCGGCCAAGCTTCCGAACAACTGTGGGCGGCGTCAGGGCCAGTGAGGCCCTCATCTCGTATCGCGTCGGAGGTTGTTGCGAGAATCAGCGGGTCACCGCCCTGCCGACCAGCGTTTCCGCAGGTTGATTGCGACCGTCGAGGCGAAGTCAAGTGGTGTGAGGAAGGCCGGTGACTTGGGCGGGTCGTCTGGGCTTATCAAGTGGGCTTATCAAGGGTCCAACCTCAGGTGGCCGTCTCCTGTGACGCGGATCCGCCGACGGACCGCCCCTCCGGCAGGTGCTTGAGGCGTCGCAGGTCGGCGACCCGGTCGATGGCGGCGTCGGTGCGGAAGGTCATGCCGAGCAGCCGCGGCAGCTCGTGGGTGGTGACACCTACCTGGGCTGGGCCCGGTTGTGATGGACGCATCTGGCTGACGGCGGCACGCCAGTTGGCGTCGTTGCCATAGTCGTCCACGTACGCCCAGACCTCGCTGGCCGGCCGGTCGATCGTCACGCCACCCACCACCCGCATTAGCGCCTCCGTAGTCGGCGTCCATCACCCGTGCACAGCCTCCGGTATTCGAAGGCTTGGTGAGAGCGGCGTCGAGGGTCTGCTGCCAGCGCAAGTGTCCCAGCAGGTCAGCGGCCCGTGGCCGCTTGCCTTTCTTGCCTCGCCGGTACGGCAATGGCAGGGTGCGGAGGATTGTCGCTCTCACAAGGGCTCCTCGGTCCTGGTCGGGCTCTTGGCAGATCAGGGTTCCTCGAGCAGGAATGACCAGCAGTGTTGCCGGATGCCTCGGATGCTGGAGGACCAGGAAGGTGAGCATGCAGCGCCACACTCGATCCGACTCACTGGCCACCGAGTCGTTCCCGACCGACCCCTCCGGGCTCCCCGAGGCCGGGCGGCCGCCGCTGTTGGAGCTGGCCCCCGGCGACACCCTGGACCTCAAGGTCGGGCCGGTGGCCAAGCGGCTGGGGGAAACCAGGGTGCGGATGCTGGGCTACAACGGCTCGATCCCCGGCCCGACGCTCAAGGTCCAGCAGGGCAGCGAGATCGTGGTGCACGTGGTCAACCAGGGGGATCTGGACACGACCGTGCACTGGCACGGGCTGCGGCTGGAGAACAAATATGACGGCGTCCCCCATGAGACCCAGGCGCCGATCCCGGTGGATGGGGAGTTCACCTACCGGATCCAGTTCCCGGACGCCGGCCTGTACTGGTACCACCCGCATATCCGCGAGGACTACACCCAGGAGCTGGGCCTCTACGGCAACATCCTCGTTGAGCCGGCTGACCCGGACTACTGGCCCCCGGTCGACCGCGACTTCATCGTCACGCTGGACGACCTGTTGGTGGAGGATGGCAAGGTGGCGCCGTTCAGCCCGGTCGAGACCACCTACGCGGCGATGGGCCGCTTCGGCAACGTCTTTCTGACCAGCGGCGATCCGGACCTGCAGCTGGAGGCCAGGGCGGGGGAGGTGGTGCGGCTGTGGCTGACCAACACCGCCAACACACGGGTGTTCAACATGACCGTGCCGGGGGCGCGGATGAAGCTGGTCGGCGGGGACAGCGGCCGGGTCGAGCACGAGGAGTTCGTCTCTGAGGTGCTGCTGGCCCCCTCGGAGCGGGCCGTGGTCGACGTACTCGTCGACCAGCCAGGTGGGCTCCACCTTGAGCACCACACCCCGGACCGGACCTACCGGCTGGCCCAGCTGCTGGTCGCCCAGGAGCGGGCCGAGCGGTCGCGAGCGGGGGAGTTCGAGCAGCTGCGCCACGCTCCTGAGCTGGAGGCCGAACGCGAGCAGCTGGACCGCTGGCTGGCCGCCCCACCCGACAAGGTCCTGGCGCTCGTCGCCCAGATGGACGACCCGGCCGCAATGCCGGCCGGCGCGGGGCCGGTCACCTATGCCTGTCCCATGCATCCCGAGGTCACCAGTGACGAGCCCGGCCGCTGTCCCAAGTGCGGCATGAAGCTGCTGGCAACCCAGGCGCCCGCGACGACGGCTTACGCCTGCCCCATGCATCCGGAGGTGGTGAGCGACCAGCCGGGCCGGTGCCCCAAGTGCGGGATGAAGCTCCTCGCGGCCGCGTCGGTCCCCAAGCCGGCGGCCGCCGCTGCCGCCGCGATCGACGAGCACGGTGAGCAGGCTGCTGGCCACGACCACGGCGGCCACCACGCCGAGGGTCATGGCGCGGCCGAGGGGATCGAGTGGGAAGACGACATGGTCGAGGTCAACCGCCTCACCACCACGGCCACCATGCACTGGAAGTTCCTTGACCGGACCAGCGGCGCCGACAGCGCCACGATCGACTGGCACTTCACCGTCGGGGACCGGGTCAAGATCCGGCTGGTGAACGAGATGGACTCCGACCATCCCATGCACCACCCCTTCCACCTCCATGGCGCCGGGCGGTTCCTGGTCCTTGCCCGCGATGGGGTTCCTGAGCCGAATCTGGTGTGGAAGGACACGGTGCTGGTCCGTACCGGCCAGGTGGTGGACATCTTGTTCGACGTGTCCAACCCGGGGTTGTGGATGGCGCACTGTCATATCGCCGAGCACATGCAGAGCGGCATGATGTTCAGCTTCAACGTGGCCCGCGACCGGGCGGTGGCCACATGACCGCCCCCCACGACGAGGCGCACAAGGACCCGGCAGCCGATCAGCGGTTGGACGTCGTTGTGGTCGGAGGCAGCCAGGCCGGGCTGGCCATGGCCTGGCACCTAGCCCAGCATGGCCTGCGGTTCGTGGTCCTGGAGGCCGCCGCTGAGCTCGGGCAGACCTGGCGGTCCCGGTGGGACTCGCTGAGGTTGTTCACCCCGGCCCAGTACGACGCCCTGCCCGGCATGGCCTTCCCGGCCCCGGCCGACACCTACCCGACCAAGGACCCGGTGGCCGACTACCTGCATGCCTACGCCAAGGCCTTCGACCTGCCGGTCCAGCTCAACGCCAAGGCCACCGAGCTCAGGCGGCTTGATGACGAAAGCTTCGAGGTCCACACCGCTGATGCCACCTACCAGGCCCGCCAGGTGGTGGTGGCCACCGGCCCCTTCCAGGTCCCCTTCGTCCCACCACCGGCCGCCAAGCTGGACGCCTCGGTGACCCAGCTTCACAGCGCCGGCTACCGCAACCCCCAGGCCCTGCCCGAGGGCTCGGTGCTGGTGGTCGGCGGGGGGAACTCGGGCTTCCAGATCGCCGAGGAACTGGCCGCCACCCGCACCGTCGACCTGTCGACCGCCACCACCTATCCGATGCTGCCCCAGCGGCGGGCCGGCAAGGACCTGTTCTGGTGGCTGACCCGATTGGGGCTCATGCGGGTCACGGTCGACTCCCGGGTGGGCCGGCGGGCGAGCCGGCGGGAGTTCATCATCGGCACCAACCGGCGGCGGCTGGAGCGGGCCGGGGTGCGGTTCCGGCCGCGACTGGTCGACGCCGAGGGCCGCACGGTCCGCTTCGCCGACCACAGCCTCCTGGAGGACGTCGGGGTGGTGGTGTGGGCGACCGGGTATCGATCCGACTACGCCTGGATCTACATCCCCGGGGTGGTCCGTGAAGGCCATGTTGTTCACCGGCGGGGCGTGACCGAGGTGCCCGGCCTGTACTTCCTGGGCCTGTCCTGGCAGCACACCCGCGGGTCGGCCCTGTTGGGCTTCGTCAACGACGACGCAACTTACCTGGCCGACCGCATCGCCACCGGCCGCCGCGCCTCCGGGTCGGCCACGGCCGGCGCCACCCAGCAGCCGTCGAGCTAACCAGGACTCCCGCGCAGCACCGCATCCACTTCCTTCATCAACCACGACGCCGCGACGCCGCACCTCAGCTGCGCTGCTGGACCAGGCCCAGCGCTCTGTGACCTTCCGGACCCCTGATGACTCGCGCGAGGCCCTCCGACGCCGCTCCAGCGACCGGCTCCAGCTTGACCCGGCAGCAGCCCCGAAGTCGGGAACGACCAACCCTGGGCTTCCCTAGTTCCCAGGAGCCATGATCATAGCCAGAGTGGCCACGCGGAGGGTGTCGACATGAAGACGAGCGCCATCACCAGTCGAGGTCCCGCCAATGTGCGCCGCCTTGCCCGAGGCCTGGGCGGGATTGCACTGTCAGGGGTCTCGGTGGCCGGGGTGGGCGCCGCCGGGGTGTTGGTCTCGATGCGGGCGGCTTTCCCGCGTCCGCCCCGATCCGCAGCCGAGAGCTGGCCGTCCGCCAAGCCAGTGCCCAATGGCCGTCTGGCCGTCGCGGTTGTGCTCGGCGCCAGCGGGTCGGTCATCACCGATGCGCTCGGGCCGTACGAGGTCTTCGCCCGCTCGCCGAGGTTCTTTGTGTACACAGTGTCGGCCGGCAGGCCGATCGCGATGCTGTCGGGTGGGCTGGCCTCGGTGCCGGACTACTCGCTCGAGGACGTAGACACCGGATCTGCGCCGGCGCCCGACCTCGTGGTGATCCCGGCGGTAGCTGCGCCCAATGGCAACAAGGAGGCTCCGCTGCGCGAGTGGATCACCCGCCAGGCTGACCGGGGAGCGCAGATCCTCAGCGTGTGCGCCGGTTCCGAGCTGCTGGCAACCACCGGGCTGCTTGACGGTCGCCGGGCCACCTCCCACTGGTCGAAGCTCAGTGGCTTGCAGCGAAGCCGCCGGCAGGTGGACTGGGTGCGCGGCCAGCGCTACATCCAAGACGGCAATATCACCACCACCGCCGGGGTGACCTCGGGGGTGTTCGGCGCCCTGCGGCTGGTCGAGCAGCTGGCCGGCGCTGCCGAGGCCCAGCGGGTCGGCCGCGAGTTGGCCTACCCGGGCTGGTCGCTTCGCGGCCCCACCGAGATTCGCGCTCGGCGCTGGGCGCCACGGGATCTGGCGTATCTGCTGGCCGTGGTCTTCCCGTGGTTTCGTCCAACGGTCGGCGTCGGGCTGGTCGAGGGGGTGGGCGAGCTCGAGGTCGCCGCGCCGTTTGAGGTCTACGCCAGCTCCTTCGCCGCCGGCACCGTCCCGGTCGCCGCCGAGCCCAGCGTCATCACCCGTCACGGGCTGCGCCTGGTCGCGACACCGGCCAACGCCGGCGCCCCCCGGTTGGACCGGCTGGTGGTGCCCGGCGCCGACAGCGCCCAGGAGGTCGACCCGCGGCTGCTGGGGTGGGCTGCCGACCATGGCCTCAACATCGAGCTCCCGAACGGCGGTCAGCCGGCGGGCGAGTTCAGCTTCGACGCGATGCTGCGCGATTTGGCTGGCCATTGCGACCGGGTCACCGCCCGGGTCACCGCCGAGTCCATCGAATACCCGACAGAGCAGCTCGAGCTTGCCGGTGCGGGCTGGCCGTGGCGGCCCACCGCCCTGTTGGCCCTCACCGCCACCGCGGCCATCGGCGTCGCGCTGGTGCCGGCAGCCGCGACCCGACGGAACCGACGATGACGCGCCCACCCACGCCCGGCCCCCTGACGGGGCGGTCGCTCCGGGCACCTGTGCTGTGGGGCGTGGTCTTCGGCGTCATCCAGGCCGCGTCGCCGCTCGGCTTCTGGTGGCTCGATCCGGCGACGGTCTATGCGCTGTCGTTGACCCTGATCGCGGCGGTCTACATCGGCTTCGCGGTCGCTGATGGACGGCCGACCGTGATCGCCGTCGAGAGCAGCGTCGCCGCCGTCTTTGTGATCGTTGCCGCGATGGGCGTCACCGGACCGGCCTGGCTGCTGGTGGCCGGCCTCACCGGCCATGGGGTCAAGGACCTGTGGCAGCACCGGAGCCACTACGTGGCCAACACTCGCTGGTGGCCGCCGTTCTGCCTGGTCGTCGACTGGGTCGTCGCCGCGATCCTGGTCGTGCTGATCGTCGCCGGGGTCGACTTCCACTAGGCCGATGATGCCTGGGCCGGTGGCTGCAGGACCAGGGACGCTGCTCGCTGCTGCTGGTACAGCAGGTGCAGCCTGAACAGCACCACGGCGGCGGCGATGCCGACCGCCAGCGCGGCCCCCGTGGCCAGGCTGGCGACCTTGGCGGCCAGCAGGGCCAGGCCGACCCCGCCCACGATGCTGTTGATGGCGGCGGTCACGCTGGCCCCGGTGAACAGCATCCCCGCCGGCCGGGCCCGCAGCCCCACCGTGGCCATCGCGGCCGAGAACCGCTCCTCCTCTGCGGCCGGGCCGAAGAACTGGTCGGCCTCGGGGACCAAGCTGCGGTAGTAGCCGCGGATCCGCTGCATCTGCCGCAACAACGCCAGGTTCTCCAGGGCATTGCGCAACAAAACCGCGGAGCATATGCAGAGCGGTATGGCATGATGTTCGGCTTCGACGTCGCCCACCCGTAGATACCAAAGCCTGGCGGTCGAGGTCACGCATCAACTCACACCCAAGGGGGCGGGATATGGCAACCCAGAAGCCGAAGACGGTCGCGTTCGTCCTCTACCCAGGGCTTACGCCGCTGGATCTGGTCGGTCCGCAACAGGTCTTTGCCAGCCTGCGGCGGTTCAGCGACCAGTACCAGCCAGTG